>Ga0209347_1001748_pt1 | contig 32606 bp, 43 predicted proteins | sample AutmiccommuBRH23_FD_187382 | JGI IMG/M metagenome (GOLD analysis project Ga0209347, IMG submission 187382) | Deep subsurface microbial communities from Mt. Terri, Switzerland - Autotrophic microbial communities BRH/23 (SPAdes) (version 2) | ecosystem: Environmental > Aquatic > Deep subsurface >...
CCATTCCTCCTGAAACAACATGGTGAGTGGATTCATGCACCTCATTTTGATTCAACTTTGGAAGGATGCGCCTCCTGCTATCTAAAAACCAATGGCTCCATAGGGGATCACACGGACGGAATTAAAATGATACGTGTCGGTAAAAAGAAAGCTGGCCGCCTCCTGGATGGCCGGGAATGGTCGCAATTTCCGGTGATTGCCCATGGTTAAAATTCATTACTGCCCCCATTGTAGAAAACCACAGTTTAAGGGGGAAATTCAGGGCAAGTTAAAAATTCAATGTCGTAAGTGCAAGCAATGGTTTGAAATAAGCACATAAAATATTCAGGAGGTATCATATGAGCGGTGGATCCGTCTGTAAATGTAGACCGCGAAACATTGAGGTGTTGGCACGCAAATGCAACTATTCAGCTTTTAATGGATATAGGCACACCTATTCCGATTACTCTTTAGTAAGATGCCTAACTTGTGGCCGTACATGGCGCACAAAAGCCAGTTATGTGGACGATGCTCCTAATGCAGCAATTACACGAGGGTAGGGAAATTAATAGCACGGCGTAAGGCCACCTAACTGAGAAATCAGAGGGTGGCCTTTTGTAAAAGGGTGAATTTCCAAAAGTGATCGCCTGATCGCCTGATCCAGAAAGGAGGAAATAATGTCCAAAATAGACTTGAGCAAAATTAAAATTGTAGCGGTTGACTTTGATGGAACCATAATAGAGAATGACTTCCCGCCGGGCAATCCCAGATGCGGAATGCTCAAACCATACGCCAGGGAGGTCATAAACGCCCTCCACATGAAAGGGATTGCGATCATCATATGGACCTGCAGCGACGAACACCGCTGCAAAGAGATATCCCGGTTCCTCTGGAAACACCGGATTTATCATCTCGAAGTTCCGCATTCCGGCGGCAAAGTTTACGCAGACCTTTATATCGACGATCGGGGTTATGGTAGCTACGGCAAGGGAATTGACTGGAAGGAGATCGCAAAAGACATGGATATCCAGCTACCGGCCAAACCATACCAGGGAAAGAGTGGATTTAAAGAATATCGCCTAAAGCATCGGGGGGGGTGATGGATTTAAGAAAGAACTATCTGGAGTTTAAATTTAAAGGGAAGGTTGTTGGAATACAGCCACCATTCCCTGAAATGGAAAGTTGGAAAGGTTGAATGCATGATGACAGTAGTGGCAATTAGACAGGGAGTTAAGGGTGAGGCTTTCCGCAGGTTAACCGGCGAGGAAAAGTCGCCGGCGGAAGCCCTGGTTTTTCTGTTTGAGGACTTGGACCTCACATGGTACTCGCATCAACTGGAACAGGCCATTCAGCTATATAATTCCGGTGCTGACATCGTGGAGATGACCGAGACTCTTGGGCGCACAAACCGGGACGGACAGTATGAAACCGTGATTTTGCTTCTGCACCTGTTGTATAAAGGCAAGATAAAGGACCGCTCCCAAGGTTTTCTCGGTGAATTTGCGAAAATTGGAGGTGCTTATTATCCGAAGAATAGCGGTGGTAGTGGTTCTGGCAATAATAATGCACTGCCCATCGACAGAGCTGGTGACGGAAAAGGGGCCTGCGCCTGAAAAAGTTGACCAACCCAAAAGTCATGAAAACCTCCAGGTAATGTGGGCCACGGCCTATGCCTACACTGGCCAGATGACGGCTACAGGAACCTGGCCGAAAGTTGGGACCATAGCAGTAGACCCGGAAGTGATCCAGCTGGGGTCCACCCTCTGGGTCGAAGGCTATGGTTACGGGAAAGCAGAGGACACTGGCAGTGCGATAGAAGGTATGATTATTGATGTTTACTTAGGCAGCGAGGAACTTGCCTTGGAGTGGGGCCGTAAGAGGGTACTGGTGATAACCTTTCCGCCGGAGGTGCCTATGGATGGAACCTAAAAACTGCCCCAAGTGTAAGAAACCCTGCCACAACATAGGATTTGCAGGTATGGAAAACTGCGGTAAGTGTACCCTGGGGGAAGAATCATGGACCTGCCGGAATTGCTTAAAAAGGGAGTGCGAAAAGGAGGCCATAACGCATGAAAGAAGACAAGGACGCCGCTCTACGGAATCGGAAGAAGTTTCCGGGAAGATCCAAGGAAAAAACACTGAAAAACCATCAGGGACCGGAAAACGACATCGCGGCCATCCAGCAAAAAGAAGAAAACGGACTAAAACATCCTGAAGCCTTTAAAATAGTGACTTACGAATGTACAACCTGCGGCTTCCGGGAAAGCATTTGGAACTCCAGGGACGGCGCACCTATTTTTTTTGTCGATTGTCAAAAATGTGGCCGGGAGGGCCAGCGTATCAGGCGTGAAGAGGACCTTTTAGTTATCGACTACAAACCAAAGCGTGGGGAAAGGATTATTCAGGATATTACCCACGACAAAGCCCGAGACATTGCTAATCTAAAGGTGGATATGCTCCGAGGAACACCAGATGAGATTTTTGGCCCTGATAGAACGGCAACCATTGACCGCATAGCTGATGAATTGGTTAAAAATAGAATCCCGGATTTGGTGGTGGTACAAAATGGCTGAAATGATATGTCCCAGCTGTTGCGGCGCCGGGAGGATTGAACATAAATGCCTCCCCGGGGATCCCCAGGTCATTAATGTTATTCACAGGACTGACCAGCCAGAACTTACAGAAAGCCTGACCATCAGGAAATGCAGGGTCTGTGGTCAGCTTTGGAAGGTCTTCTACCAGCGTTATCATGAGAACACAATTTTAATATGGCTTCGGCCCGGGGAAACCGCCACCGGAAGGTGTTATGCCAGTTGTGGGAGCCAGGTGGATTTTGAAATTTCTTTTACCGCAGATGAAGCCAGAATGGACAAAGTGAGTTGAAATTATGGTTCCGGAAGAATATATCGCAGCGTGTAGGCATTGCCCCAGATTGATTGAAATCTTAACGCTGCCCCTGGGCGTACAAGTGGTCTTATGCGGTGACAGCAATAGAGACCAAAAGTATTTCTGCATGAGAAGGGAGAGATGGAATTATGGCCTGGACCAGCCAGGCGGCCATCGGAGGGGCCTTCGAGCAGTTGATCAACATAATGACGGAAAGGTACCTCTCCCAAAAACGGGCCGTTATAAAGAAGGTCCCCACGGCCTGGGTGCCGATCCGGGGTGCCAATGGAAGAGTGGTAAGCGCAAAGGTGGAGGAACCATCCACCGTTGACTATGTCGGAACCTACCGGGGCCGGCCGATTGCCTTTGAAGCTAAACACACCAAGGATAAAGGAATCCGCTGGGATCGGGTAGAGCCTCATCAGTCCAAGTTTCTGGACGACTGGGAAAGGATAGGGTCAGGAATCCCCTTTGTCCTGGTGGGCTTTTCAGTCGAGCGCCTATATGTGATTCCATGGCAGGATTGGAGGAATGGGTATTTTCAATATCTTCAACTCGGAGCAAGGGCAGTTTTATTGGAATCAGAGATCCCTGATGTATACAAAGTGCCAGGGGCGGACTTCCTGGTGACAATTGACAGGGTGTTTTTCCAAAGCTAAAAACGAAGGGGGTTGATATATTGGGTAAAGCGGCCTATGTCACCATAAAAGGCAGACATGCCTTCGTAGAGGCCCCTTTTAACGAGGATTTTGTCAACGAATTAAAAGTCCTGACGACAACCAGGGAGAAAGACATGGCCTGCAGCCTAGTAAAAAAACACTTCCCCGATATCAACGCCTATCTTATAGAGGGCGGGGCCGCCAAGAACCTTCACACCTCCGATAAAGCTATGGCCGGATTATGTTTTAACCCGCAGAAAAGGGCACAAATAGCGTACAATGTCAGACGTGAGTATTGGGAAGCTAAGATTAAAGCCTTTATGGTTGCTGTGTACCCAAGTGAGGAACGTAAGTTTGATAAGCCCCTGATAGATTACAGCCCCGAACAACTTGAAACCCTATATAGACTTTTAGCCCAAGGCCTTGAGCCAAAACGATCTCTGGAGATACTTGATTATCCTATAGAGACTGATGATATACCGTGGGACTAAAAGAAAGAGTCACTGATCAGGTCCAACTGTTCACTTCCAGGGCGGACTGTTTGGCATGTAGAACATTCAAAGGGGCGGTAATCTTGAGCAGGGTAACGCCTGAGTTTGCCAAATGGCTGTTATGGAACGAAAAAAAGCTCCGTGCCAGCATTGTACCCGGGGCACCCGTATGCACTTTTATGGCCATAGTTACCATGCATGACGGTGGCAGCCAGGTTGAGCGGGCGGCTATCAAGAGGGAGTCAATCCTGTCGGTGTTATCGGCCCTGGACCGAGCGTACAACGCTATGCACCCTGAGCATAAAAAGCTCTACAGGTATCGTTTCAGAGAGGGAATGTCTTATAACAAAATTGCGCGGAAGATGGATATAAGCCCGGATTCCATCGGACGGCGCATTGCGGAAATGACTGACATTATTGCGGCTTTTCTGGAATTGGTACCGGACGCCGAATACCGCGAGTTTAGCCGGTTTGTGGATGCAAACCTCTAAAGATGGTGTTGACATTTTGCGGATTAAATGATAAATTTTGATATAAGTGAAAGTGTCACCTGAGCGCCCTGGAAAAGGAGGCGCTTTTTGTTTTGTACTACAGAGGTAGACGCAAGACCAAAAAGCGGATTAAACAGCAGGTCGAGGCCAGGGAGGCAGATAAATTCATGGCTTTCCCGAAGCGCCGGAGGATTGAAGACCCGGAGCTTTTAAGGATGGTCAGCCAGGAGAAATGCTGCATAAACAACTGCCGGTGCCAGGCGGTACCGGCCCACATAAAAAGTGTAGGCAGTGGGGGAGATGATACGCCAGAAAACATCTCCCCTTTGTGTTTCCATCACCACACAGAACAGCACAGCATGGGCTGGCCCAGGTTCAGGGCTAGGTACCCGGAGGTGATCACCTATGCAGAATTCATACACCGTCAAGACAATGGTCTGCTATAATTGCGGCCGGCCGATAGATTGCTACGCGAAGGTAGACAATCAAAATCTTTGCCTGGACTGCGTTTGCGAATATTACGGCATCAAGGGGCCTGAATTTGCAGACCACGATAGTATATCGTGTGAAAATGGGGGTTTTAAGTATCTCAATGGCTGAGGAAGATGACAAGAAACAGGAAATTATAGATGTCCAACCTAAAAAGATTGGACCGGACCCTCTGACCATATGTCCCGTTAACCCACTGGATTTCAGGAGGGAAAACGGAGAATGGAAACTGGACCCGGGCTGGTGGAGGAAACCACGGGGGGTAAAAAAATGATCGAAGTCTGGGTTCAAGGTTTTGTGGCTGGGATGAGCTTTGGGGTTATTTTTGGACTGATAGCTTTATACCTGCACCTAAAAAACATAACCATGTCTGCCACCACCAGAGGATACAAAAACATCCTCGGTGAGTGGTACAAAATAGAAAAGTTTGGGGCGGGTCCAGACAACCGGTAACGGCCACAGCGGGAGATTGGGGCCTCTTGCTGTGGCCGAAAGTTACCGGCCAAAAGAAAGAGACAGGGAAAGCGGTTAGGGAGCCGCTTTCATATCCCGCTGGTCAGGCGAGAAAACCCTGTCACGTTGATTATAGCCTTGGAAGCCAGTAAAATCAAGCGATTCGGGTACCTTTTAGTGTACTTTAGGTAGTTAACATGCTAAAATGATTATAGGGAACAAATCCACGGGACGCCTGGTCAGCGGCCCGATATCAACACTTTAGGGGGTGTGTTAAATGTCCAAAGCGTACCTTATTAATTACAGGGTTAAGCTGGTAAAAGAGAGCGGCGGGATGTATGACATCGAAAAGAAAATCAACAACCAGAAAGCGGCGTATGAGGCTATCAAGGTCGTAACCGGTATCCAGGATGAGGCCCAGGAGGTGTTCGGCGTTATTACCCTGGACGCCAAGAATAAAATCACCTCGATACAGGAGATTGCCAGGGGAACCATCAATAGCTGCATCATACACCCACGGGAAATATTTAAGGCAGCCTGCTTACATAATGCGATTGGGGTAATCTTGTTTCACAACCACCCAAGCGGAAACCCTGATCCCAGCAGAGAGGATAAGGAGTTAACCAGGAGGGTTGTAGAAGCCGGGGGAATAATGGGGATCGAGATCATTGATCATATTATTGTCGGGGACGGCTGCTTTGTCTCCATGAAGGAAAAAGGGGTGATCTGATGAAAACATCTTACTTTTCCTGCCCGGGGTTGGATATTTCCAGGGCGGTGGCCATCAGCCAGGGGGTCCCCAAATCATACAAGGGAAGGGTATATAAGGCCCTGGCCCCATCATGGGCGCTCATCAAGATCAAAGACATGGAAGTATATACGCAGAGATATAAACTGGAAGTCCTTGCAAGGTTGGACCCGCGCAAGGTTTACGAAGACCTGGGGGAAGACGCCATCCTCCTCTGTTGGGAGAAACCCGGAGAACCATGCCACCGGCGCCTGGTGGCGGAATGGCTGGAAGAAAGTATTGGAATCAAGGTGCCTGAGTACAATCACCCGGGTAAAAAGATAGAAAATCCGGCTTTTAGTCAACAGTCCTTGTTTTAACCAAAAGCAACCGCCTAACCGGCGGTTTTTCATTTGGGGGACTTTTTATGTTCATCGGCAGTATTAACCAAGACCTCCGAGCGATTCTAAATGAAATGGCCCCTAACTGGACAGACCGTCCGGTGTATGTAGGCTGTTCAGGGAATTTTACCGTAGAGCGCATACTGGCAAAAGCCGGAGTAAAAGAGATACATGGAAACGACGTATCCCTTTATTCATGCGCCCTGGGCTGGTATTTAACAGGCCGGAACACAGGGGTCAATATAAAGGTGCCGGAATACAACTGGCTGGCCAAATACATGACCAACGGGATCGGAGTGATAGCCACCCTGATGCTTTGCGGTGAAATGTTCAAGTATGTTGATCGCCCTGAACCCTTTCACCGGCGCATGTTTAAGGCATATAAGGACAGGTTCGATGGAATGCACTCCGAAACGGCTAAAAAGGTGGCCAAAGCCCTTGAGGAAGTAAGACTTGAATCGTTTTACGCCGGTGACGTTATAAACTTCATGCTGGACGCCCCTCAAGACTGTGTGGCAGTGAGCTTTCCTCCCACTTATTGCCTGGCGCCACACCATAGGATTTTGACGGCCGACCTTCGTTGGGTTCCATGTGGCAATCTTAAAGAGGGCGATCGTATTTTGGCGTTTGATGAGATGCCGAAAGATGGAAATAGGTGTCGCCGTTGGCGTTTTGCGACAGTGACAAGATCTCAACCCGAACAGAAAGAGTGTGTGAGAGTCATTCTGGAAAACGGTGATTATATTGTTTGCACAACAGATCACCCCTGGCTTTCCAACCGCCATAAAAACTATGGACCCTGTGTATTGAAGCCGCTTTCTACATGGGATACCGCAACATCATACGATGCCGGCTGGTTGGCTGGGATATTTGATGGAGAGGGTTCGCTGTCCTTGGCGAATCGCGCAAAACCTGGACACGAAGTTCTTGCAATGAATTTTATACAAAAACTTGGAGCGGTGGCTGACCGAGCCTCAGAGTTGTTGAAGGGAAGCGGACTTGATTTTAGTATAAGGCAGCGTCCTGGCGGAACACTCGCGTTCGAAATACATGGTGGTGTTCCAAGTGTAATGCGTACACTTGGAACACTAAGACCAGTAAGACTTCTTGAGAAGTGGTTGCAACTTGAAATTGAAAGACTCAGCGTTCGCACACAACAGCAAGCCCGAATAAAGGTGTTAGCGGTGGAGACGGTAGGTATACAAGAAGTGCAATCCATTAGCACATCAACGGGTACATATGTTGGTGAAGGCTATCTAATGCACAATACTGGCGGTTACGAGAGGATTTACAAAAAATTTGACGAGGTTTTTGAATGGGAGCGGCCTGACTATGTAATATTTGACGACCAAAGGTTTGAGCTGTTCACCACGATTCTGACCAGCAAGAAAACATGGGTCACGCTTAGAGACAAGCCGGTAGAAAGGTTCAAGGACAACCTGAGAGGGGTCGTCCAGACCGGGCTTAGAAGTAAGCCAGTCTATATATACGCCGGGGAAGGGAAAACAAGGCTCACCCAGGCCAGGCAAAAGACGGAGCCGGTGAACATAAAGCGGCTTGAAGGTGAAATAACCGGGCCTCTTTCCCTGATAAAACTGACCATCGGACAAATGAACACTCTCAGGAGTGAGTACCTTGCCACAGGCATTGTACCGGCGGCGCCGCAAATAAGCCTGGGGGTGGTAGCAGGGGACAGGCTTATCGGAGCAACGGGGTTTTCTGCAGCCAAGTACGGAGACATAAACGACGTATACATGATGAGTGACTTTGCGGTACCCCAAAAGGTTTATAAGAGATTATCAAAACTGGTCCTCATTGCCGCAGCATCTAAAGAGGTCCAGGCTATTTTGCAGCAGGCTTTCAATAGAAAGGTGAAGGACATCTATACAACAGCCTTTACCGACAAGGCCGTGAGCATGAAATACCGGGGGATATTTGAGGTTTACAACCGGAAAGACGGTTTTATAAATTACGTTTCGGAGGCGGGAAGATGGACGCTGGCGGAGGGCCTGGAAACCTGGAAGAAAAAACACTCACAAAGATTGACAGGATAAACGAACTTCTTGAGAAAGTAAACCAGCTTCTTGACGACAAACCTATCAAGTTGGCGGTAGCTCATGTAGATGACCTGGTTCTTCTGGACAAGAACGCCCGCTACATGACAAACGAGGTGTTCCGAAACCTGGCGAACAACATAAGACGGGACGGCGGCTTAACCTCCACCCCGTTCTGCTTAAAGCGGGATGACGGAAAGTATTTGGTTCTATCCGGCAACCACAGGGTAAAGGGGGCAAGGGAGGCAGGAGAAACCCACATCCTGATTCTCTATACAGACAGGTCGCTGACCAGACAGGAGCAGGTTGCAATTCAGCTTTCTCATAATGCTATTGCTGGCCAGGACGATATGGCCATACTGAAGGAGTTGTGGGAAGAACTGCAGGATGTAGACTTGAAATATTATGCCGGTCTGGACGACAAGACTTTGGACGAGCTACATAAAATCAATCTGGAATCGCTATCTGAGGTAAAGCTGGACTTCCGGACCATCAGCTTTATTATGCTCCCGGAGGAAATTCACCGGCTCAACGATATACTGGATCAGGCATTGAAAACGGTGGCTGCCAAGGAAATTTACCTCGCAAATCTATCTGATTATGACAGGGCGCTGGACAGTCTGGCAAAAACCCAGGCGGCTTACAACGTGAAGAATGCGGCCACCAGCTTAATGATTATCCTGGACCTGTTCGAGAGGTACCAGACTGAGCTGGCGGAAGGCTGGGAGGAATCCGAAGGGGGAAAACAGCGGAGCTGGGTACCGCTGTCGTCAATCTTGGGAACCGATAAAGTGCCGGTGGAAGCGGCCAAGGTGATTAAAAAGGCAGTCGATATGATGCAGGCCAAGGGCGAAATTACTAAAAAGAATCTCTGGCAGGCTGTAGAATATTGGGCTGCTGAATATCTGGGGGGCGTGTAAAGTGGCATCGTGGGATAAGCTGGAAGGCGAGTCGGCCAAGGCCTTCAAGGCTTTTTGTGTATACAGGGACATGGAAGACCGGAGTATGCGGAAGTCACTTGAAGTGATCGGAAAGCCACCGGGATACATCCGGCAATTAGAGAGATGGAGCGCAGCATTTGGGTGGGTCCGCAGGGCAGAAGCCTATGACGTTTTCCAGGAAGCCGAGAAGCGCCGGACCATGGAAAAAGACCGAACAAAAATGAATGAGCGGCACGTCAAACAGTCCCAGGCTATCCAAAATAAAGTGGTCGAAAGACTTATGACCATTAAGCCGTCAGAGCTTTCCCCTTCGGACCTGATCAAGTGGTTCGAGGTAGCAGCTAAGACTGAGCGCCTGGCCAGGGGAGAAACGACAGAGAATATTAAACAGGAGAGCACAGGCAAGGGAGGAGATCCATTCGGGTTAGAGGGCCTGGACTTCACCCGGCTGTCCGTCGAGGAGCTGAAAACCCTTGCGGAACTTATTAAGCGAGCTAGGGTCACTGAACCCGGGGGCGATACAGCGCAAAATTGACCTGGCCCTGGCAGAGAAGTCACTGGCCGAGTACATAAAGCAAGCCTGGCGGATAATTGAGCCGGGAACTACTTACCTGCACAACTGGCACATTGACGCTATAGCGGAGTACCTGGAGGCGGTGACAGCCGACCAGATCACCAGGCTGATCATCAACATACCGCCACGTTACATGAAGTCTTCCCAGGTGACGGTCTGCTGGCCTACCTGGGAGTGGATAAAGCGCCCCGAGATGCGCTACATTTTTGCATCCTACAGCGCAGGGCTATCGACCAAACATTCGGTGGACCGCAGAACGATTATTGAATCGGACTGGTACCAAAAAAACTGGGGACATATCGTAAAACTTGCCGATGATCAGAATACCAAGACGGAGTACATGAACACCCGCCGGGGCACCATGGTGGCTACCTCCATCGGGGGGACCGCCACCGGTAAGGGCGGCAACAGGATCATAGTTGATGACCCGCACAACCCTGAGGAAGCTCAGTCTGACACCCAGCGAATGGTGGGGATCAGGTACTTTAACCAAACCCTGTCCACCCGCCTTGACGACAAGAAGAAGGGCTCCATCGTGGTGGTCATGCAGCGACTCCACGAGCAGGACCTAACCGGTCACCTTCTGGATCAGGGAGGATGGGAACACCTTTGCTTGCCGGCCGAGGCAGAACCAGACAGATTAATTGTTGTAATGCCAATGACCGGCAGGGTTATAGAACGCAAAGATGGAGAACTTCTTTGGCCCGAACGTGAGGGCACCAAGGAAATTGAAAAGGCCAAGAAATCCCTTGGCAGCTACGGTTATGCCGGGCAGTACCAGCAGAGGCCCAGTCCCTCCGAGGGCGGTATATTTAAACGCAGATGGATCAGGTTCTGGCACCCGCAGGGCATGCCACTGCCCCCGGTAAGCATTAAGGTGGCCGAGGGATATATCCAGATCCATCCGGTACCACTGCCAGACAACCTGACTCAACTACAGTCCTGGGACATGGCCTTTAAGGACACCAAGACCAGCGCCTATGTTTCTGGCCAAGTCTGGGGGCAGCTGGGAGCCAACTGCTATCTGCTGGACCAGGAAAGGGGTAAGTTAAGTTTCGTTGATACCATCAAGGCGGTGAAAATACTTACCGAAAAATGGCCCCTGACAACTGGAAAGCTGGTGGAGGATGCGGCAAACGGCCCGGCAGTAATCAGTATGTTGAGGGATAAAATCCAGGGCCTTATAGAGGTGCAGCCCTTGGGGTCCAAGGAAGCCAGGGCGCACTCTGTCAGCCCACTGTTCGAGGCCGGCAACGTTTTTGTACCTCACCCAAGCCTGGCACCATGGGTCAATGACTACATAGAAGAAATGGTGACCTTCCCGAACAGCAAGTACAAAGACCAGGTGGACTCCACCACCCAGGCACTGAACAGGATGAGGGTGGCCATACCGGCAGATTTTGAGCTTGACGGTCTGTTTACCGAAGAAAGCAAGTGGAGGATTTGAGATGGCTGATATTGAAAGTGGTGCTCTTTTCAGTGAATCAGGGAGAACAGGTCTTAACCGCTACGGCGGTTTTATTTACGAGGAATATCATAAAGACCTGAAAGGCACCAAAGGAGTCAAGGTCTACAAAGAGATGCGGGACAATGAACCCGTGGTCGGCGCCATTCTCTACGCCATCAAGATGCTGATCAGGCAAGCCAGTTGGCGGGTGGAGCCAGCCGGGAATACCAGCCAAGACCATGAGGCTGCGGATTTCCTGGAGTCCTGCCTTTATGATATGTCCACTTCCTGGCACAACATCATCACCGAGATCCTGTCCATGCTGGTCTTCGGCTGGTCGTGGCATGAAATAGTCTTTAAGCGGCGCATGGGGGACAGCCGGGACCCCAGCAAAAAGAGCAAATACAATGACGGTCGGATAGGCTGGAGGAAGCTGCCCATCCGGGCTCAGGAGTCACTCTACGAATGGATGTACGACGAAAAAGATGAAAGCCTTATAGGCATGAGGCAGCAGGCCCCGCCGACCTGGAAGATTTACGATATACCCCTGAGCAAGTCCCTATTATTCCGGACCGAGAGCTTTAAGGATGATCCGGGTGGTCGCAGTATACTAAGGACGGCATACCGGCCATATTACTTTAAAAAGCACATCGAAGAAATTGAGGCCATCGGCATTGAGCGGGACCTGGCAGGTCTGCCGGTGGCCAACGTGCCGGTTGAACTGCTGTCAAAGAATGCCACTCCGGAACAGAAGGCACTGAGAGAGTCTATTAAAAAAATGCTGGCTACTATTCGCCGGGACACTAACGAGGGGATCGTTTTCCCGGCTGAGGACACACCGGACGGGAAAAAGACCGGATATAAACTGAGCCTATTAACGTCTGGGGGGCGCAGGCAATTAGACACCAACGCCACCATTATGAGGTACGACAGGGCCATTGCTATAACCACCCTGGCAGACTTCATCCTGATCGGCCATGAGAAGGTCGGGAGCTTTGCCCTGAACAGCTCCAAGACGGCCCTTTTCTCAACGGCCGGCGGGGCCTTCCTGGACGGAATCTGTGAAGTGTTCAACAGCCACGCAATCCCGACCCTGTTCTCACTAAATCCGTTCCAGGGGCTGACCGGGCTACCGGAACTGAAGCATGGGGATTTGGAAACCGTAGACCTGACTGAATTGGGAGAGTATATCACAGCCATGTCCGGGGCCGGGGCCACCCTATTCCCTGACGACGCCCTGGAGAATTACCTCCGGCAACAGGCAGGCTTCCCGGAAAAGCCGGAAGGCGCCCCAGACGGTGAACCGGGCACGAAACCTAAACCAGCCGAGAAAAACCCCAAGGAGGCTGCTGAAGAACTGGCTAAATTCGCGGAGGAGGTCCGTAAGCAAATTGAGGCCATTGATCGAGGGAATGACTAAGGGCCATGCTCTCCGGCTGGTCGATGACCTGGAGTATATTGTTGGGTACCTGGTGCGGAAGGATTCATCGGCCAGGGATGCTTACAAGAAGCTCAAAGAACTGGAGGACAGTCTGGCCTCCAAGCTCACTCAATTATGGCAAGGCCAGAGCGCAGCCGCTACCAAAGTTATGGTGGACTACCTGAAAAAATACGGTAAGCAGCTTACTGAAACCCACGCCCAGGCAGCTGCTGCCGGCCTCAAACTCTACATGGGCAAAGGCTTTGTCAAGGCTACCAAGGACGAGGATTTGGTTAGCCACATATTTTACTCCTACGACATGGTGGGCAAACAGACCGCCAAGGTCCTGGATGTGCCATATGCTTTTACATTCGTAGACAAAAACATGATGACGTGGCTGGATAAAGACTTTAACTTCTGGATTGGGAATTTTTATAACACCTTCATCCAGGATGCGGTCACGTTAACAGTCCAGGAATACGCTATTAACCAGGGACAGAACGCCTGGACCACCGGCCAACGGATCAAGGATGTCATCAACGGGCAGTATGAAATACCGCCTAAATACCTCCCGGGGAGTTACATCCGGGCCGAGGCATACTGGCAAGGTCTGGCCACCAACGCCATCACCAGGGCGGCGGTCTTCGGGGCCATTGAACCCATGTTGGCCGCAGAGGTGGAAACTTACGAGATTATCAACGCCGGGGATGAGCGGGTCTGTTCTCTCTGCCGGCACATGAACGGGAAGACCTATTCCATCAATCATGCCGTGGACCTAAGAGACAAATTTCTTTCAGCCACCAGCCCGGTGGAGGTTAAAACCATCCACCCATGGCGGAGCTTAAAGCAGGTCAAGGACTGGGACCAGGCCACCCTGGCGGCCAATGGAATGCAGTTGCCTGACTTTCACTTCCATTGCCGCTGTGACATTGTGGCCAAGACATTTAAGGAATACGACCAACCGGTGCCCATGACCCCGAGGACCCCAAGGCAGGGATCTGGCCTGCCAGGGATGAACCAGCTTGCGCTGGTAGATTCCTCACCCAGCCTGGGAGGGGCCGGCAAAAAGGAAATCTGGGAGGATAATAAGGGTCAGCGATACCTGTTCAAATACTCCACCCTGAAGTACAGCGATAAGGAGGAACCATTTAAGGCGCACATTCAACAGGCTTCTTCAGGCCTGGCCAGTAAACTTTATGATGCTGACAAGTACATTCGGGTCAAGGTGGTGCATCACCCCGGGGGCGGTCTGGGTACCCTGCAGAAACTGGAGGATGTAGAAGGTGACCTCAAGCAGATCAACTGGAAGTCCCTCTCATCAGAAGATTGGAAGCGCATCCAGGAGGAACACGTTCTGGACTGGTCCATCGGCAACTTTGACAGCCACGCCGGCAACTTTATTAAACTAAAAGACGGTCGGCTGATGGGTATAGACAAGGAGCAGGCTTTCCGGTACATAGATGACGCCAGCTCCTGGAAGATGAGCATGGATTATCACCCCAACGCCAAGTACGGTGAACAGGAACCGCTGTACAACACCATGTACCGGGCTTTCGCCCAGAACCAGGTGGACCTGGACCTGCAGACGGTGCTGCCGGTTATAAAGCGCCTGGAGGCCATTCCGGACGACGAATATAAAAAGATATTCCGGCCTTACGCCAAGGCCCTCAAGGGGAACGACATAGAGGCCGAGAAGTTGCTGGGCTTCATCGTGGCACGCAAGAACGCGGTCAGGGAAAGCTACCGGAAGTTTTTCACCCAGCTGCTCCAGGAACGGGACAAGAGCTTTACCGGTGTCTTCAAGTTCCTGGACGAGATGACCGAACAGGAAGCTAGATTTTTGCCACTGGCTGCCAAAAATCTGACCAAGCATGAACTTAGCCAACTGACCAAAAAAGACCTGAAGTTACTGGCCAAGGCCAAGAAGATCCCTTACTGCCACTACATGAAGGAGGACGAATTGATAGAGGTCCTGGCAGGAACGGACAAAGCCGGAGAAATTTTAGCCATGGTCAAGGCCAGGACAAATGCTAACATCGGCGCCAGATTGCCGGCAAAAACCGTGGAAAAGCCAGAGGGGGACATTTTCGAGGACCTGGGGGTAGTGGCTAAAACACCATACGGGCAAGCCTTTAAAAAAGACGGTCAAATGGTTGAGGGCCAGCAGGTAGCGGTTAGGCGGTTCCAGGTGGACGGAAACCTGGGCTATCAACTATATTTCAAGATCCCGAAACAGTTTCATGGTGACGTCGTGACCGCCTTTGCAAAATCCGGCCTCGATATCAACCTGGGCCGACTGAAGTTTTACCGCGGTTACCGAGACCAAAATTCTGGGGTATTCAGAGTCAGTGCCGCTGATGAGTATTACCGGGCATCATCGACGGTGGCCACCGGCAACGGCATTGAGGTATATTTTGTACATGACGACAGGATGAGAGCATATCTGGGACATTTCGAGATCCGGATTTTTGAACCAGATGGAAAAAAAGCGGCACAAAGGGTAAAAGATTTCCTCCGAAAAAGCGGACTGGAAAAGATTATGGAAAACCCAACCCCTGAAGAGGGCCGGCTGCACCGGCTTTCAGTCCTGGCTTGGCAGCACCGCCCCCGGGAGGAATACCAGCTGGACAGGGGCAATAGGTCTGTCGGGCAGATGGAGGCATTTTTAAAAAGTCACGGGATAGACCCGGCCATGGCTGACAAGCTCATTGAAAAAGAGGTTTGGCCAAACTACAGAACATTCATTAACCCGGGTATGGTTAAGGAATACAGGGATGCCGGAGGCGTTCACCTTTTTGCCGGAGTTGGAACTGAGCCGGAAAGAGTGGCCACAATTGTGTCCAAAGACAGCCCAGGACTCATGTCAACTCTGCAAAGATACCAACACGGGATCATTGGTGATGGGTCTTCTGAAGATTCCGATGAAGTAAAGGGCGGGGCAGACAATGCCTTTGTACGTCTGGTAACAAAAAACGCCAAGGGCAAACATAAGTACGATGATCACTTTAAAGGGGGAGGTTATCGTCTTATATTTGACCTCAAATCCTTAGAACGATGCGATTGGTACGCATATAACAGGGATAGTTTTGGAAGCACTGAACAGAATAAATATTCCAATCGCATGGGTGCTTTAGAGCATATTAAGGAGGTTAATGACGATTACAACCAAGGCAACGAGATTATGTTTCGCCGGGGCCTGGCCAAAGAATACATCAAAGAGATTCACTGCAACACCGAATGGGAAAAACTGAGGTTGATCCAAGCCCTGAAAGATGCCGGCATTAATGAACTGAACGGCATTAAGGCGGATGATCTGGTTAAGGTCAGAAGAGTTATTTAATATGCAGTCATAACCCATAAAATGGTATAATGTTAAAGGGGTGTGGCAATGAGGGATACCGGAGCTTTATATACCGTACAAACAGATGACTCGGACTTTAAATCCTTGGCAACTTGTTTACGGTTTGGAGACAAGATGGACTGGGTGGGCTTCCACGATACCGGCCGGGGCCACCATATCACCGGAGAATTAGTCGGCGAGATAGAGGACGGTTTCATCTGGCAACAAAAGTACAAAGAGCGTGGTCAGGTGGTTGATGGATACCGACTGATCTTCAAGATGCTAACCCTGGAGGAGTTCAACAAGGTTTATCGCCCAAAGGTTGCCGGCAATGTGCCGGAGTTCCGGTCCACACATGATCTCCATGAGTGGTACCGGCGGCAGTTCGGGAGCAGGGGAAGTCATTACTAAAAAGACGGGCAGTACAAAGCAATTGAGAGCCGCAAGGCTCTTTTTGTTTTGGCAAGGGCAGCCAAGTGGAGGTAATGCTTTGAACCAGGATATTGAGAACAGGTTTACATATCATCCCCTCAAGGAGGGCCAACCCGAGAAGTATACCAAGCTGCGCGAAAAGGCCAAGGAACTGGCATACATGATCGAAATACTGTGCCCGAATTCCAGGGAGAAGTCCCTGGCCATCACAAAATTGGAGGAAATGGTTTTCTGGGCCAACGCATCTGTGGCCCGGAACGAATAAAAAAACCGGCCTGCCCTTGCCGGAATTTTGGAGGTGAATGTTTTGATAGTATCTATCGACCCGTGCCATAACCCTTTAAGGGGATACGTCCAGTGTACCGGCTGCGGAACTCCCCTGGTTCATATGCAGGATAGCTGGCATGAACTCCTGGCCATGGAGGCTGCCCGGGCTAATGGGGAGGAATACAGCAGGGAGAAGTGCTGGAATACCCCCAGCAACTGGTACCCGTATATGATGGACAAGGCAGCAAGGATGCTCTGTGACCGGGTGGCTCATCACCTGTTCTGCCCGTACTGCGGCAAGCCTCTGACCCAACCCTTCATTTCGGACCTGACCGGGCAGCCGGCACTGCCTGAAGTGTACGGGAACAACTTCAAGGTCGTTCGGAGTTGGGCTGAAAGATCGGGCCTCCAGGACCTTCCGGTGGACGACTACCATAAGTGGGACGGTATGGCCCGGGGGCAGCGCCAGCAGGGCAAGCCTAAAACGATTAGGAGGTAGTGGTTTATGGCTTACGTGGCGACTCAAACCCCTGCATGGGAACCAAGGTGCCGTATGTGCAAAGGATTTATATTCCCCAGGTATGTAATACAAAGACCATGCATGTGCAATGGGAAAAAGGCATTGCCTGTAGTAAAGGGGGTAACGTGTGGTGAAGGGCGAAAATGCTGATTTCCTCACCGAGGGCCGGTTTATCAAGTCCGACTCCAAGCAGCGATATACTTTGGGTGTAGTTTACGAACCCCTGGTGGTTGACAGCCAGGATGAATACTCCACCGCCGAGGAAATCGAAAAGGCATGCTGGGAATTTAACCGGCTGCTGCGGGGGAGTTCCAAGGTGAACAAAATTGCCCTGGATTTTTTAGAACAGGTCCTAAAGGCTCTCCGGGAAGATAAAGAGATTACCCTGGACCTGACCGAACTTGAGGACGAGGTTGAAAAGGCCGGCGGGGTAGGTCTGGGCTTCATGCATGAACTTTGGGACGAGGACCTGGGGGAAATCGTAGAAAGCTATATCGCCCCGGATGATCTGGTTATCGTTAGCGAGAAAGTTAAGAAGGGTACCTGGCTCATGGGGATAGTCTGGTCCAGTGGGGTCTTTGAAAAAGTGGAAAATGGAGAAATTACCGGGCTGTCTATGGGGGGCAAGGCCACGAAGATCCCGGTCAAGGAGGTGATTTAATTGCCGAAAAAGCTAATCAATCTAAGTATTGATGAAGTCAGTGGTGTTGACAAGGCGGCGAATAAACGCCGTTTTTTAATTGTCAAACGGGCCGAGGATAACACGGACCCCCTGACTGATCCGGATAAGCTTGGGCCTCTCCAGAAAGTAAAGAAAGCCATTGAGGACATCCTGAAGGGGGCCTTTGGTTCCGGTGAGGCCAAGGACCTGAACACTGTCCTAACCGAAAGAGCCATTGACGAAGGTATGTGGCAACTGACCAGCTCCCTGCGGGATTCCATTGACAGCATCCTTAGAGACGACACTGTAACGGACAAAAAGACCGCAGTGGCCACGGTGCTGCAGCAGTTCTTCGTTGCCCTGGCCGGATCCGGGATACTGAAGGGTGAAGACCTGGCCAAGGCAGGGCGCAAAATAAGCGCCTCCAGGATGGAGATGTTAAAGCAGATGCTGGAACAACTCCAAAAATTGATTTCAGAAGCTGAAGTTGTCCCGGATGACACCGGGGTTAATAAAAACCAAGGAGGGAATGAACCAGTGGAAAAAGTCACGATGGATATGCTCCCGGAGGATGTCCGGAAAGCCATTGAAGCGGTACCGCAACTGTCCCAGGCCCTGGAAGTCCAAAAGCAGGAGAACACCGATCTGAAAAAGCGGCTGGATGACCAGAAGGCAGAGAACGAGGACCTGAAAAAGCGGCTGGAGGCCTCCGAGGACGCCAAGGCCACCCAAGTCTATATCGCCAAGGCTGCCGGCTATAAGAACCTACCCACCACCCCCCAGGAATTTGGTGAAATCCTCAAGGCTGTGGCCGAGAACAAGGCCACCCCCGAGCAGGTAGCCAAACTGGAAGGGATCATGAAGGGCGCCGACGAGGCCATTGAGAAGGGTAACCTGTATGGTGAGTTTGGCCGGAGCGGAGATGGCCCGACCCCCGGGTCGGCCTGGGAGGAAGTCGAGAAGAAAGTCGATGAACTGGTCCAGAAGGGGAACCTCACCAAGGCCGATGCCTATACCAGGGTGGCCAACGAGAATCCCGAGCTGTACCAGCGGTACGTCAGGGAGACTGAGGTGCGGGTAAGGTAAATAGACCAGTGGAAAAACATGAAAAGAAAGGGGTTTAAACATGGGAGAAGCCTATGTCTTTGACATCAGCGCCAAGGCGGAAAATGACCTTTCGGCCAAGCAATATTACGCCGTTGAGCTTTCCGCCGCCGACCAAGTGGATGTGTGTGATAACGTTGCAGATATCCCTGTCGGGATACTGCAGAACAAGCCCCTGGCCGGGGAGGCTGCCCAGGTCAGGGTACAGGGGATCACCAGGGCAGTATCCGACGGCACCGTAGCCATAGCGGTTAATGATTGGGTCGGCACCGACGCCGCCGGCAAAGTGGTTAAAAAGGCGGTTGACAAGAACTTTGCCATTGGCCGGGCCATGGACGCCTCTGCCGCCGATGGCGTGATAATCCGTGTGCTGCTCCAGCCGACCTACCTGGGAGTGTAAGTAAACTGGACGATTAACGAAAATAATTGAGGGAGGTAACAAACAATGCCGAGTCCTGTTGGAAGGGATCTGTATGTAGACGCAATGCTGACCAATATCAGTATTGCCTACCGGAACCCGGATTATATTGCGGACCAGATTTTCCCCATCGTGCCAGTGAGCAAACAATCGGGGATTGTGCCGAAATACGATCAGTCACACTGGTTCAGGGATGGCGCCAAGCTCAGGGCGCCGGGAACCAAGTCAACCGGCGGTGGCTGGACTGTGGAAAAGACCGACAAGTTTTTCTGCGACCGGTTCTCTTACCGCACGGAGATCAGCGACGACGACCGTGCCCTGGCCGATCTGCCCTTTAACCTGGACCGGGAGGCTACTGAATTCGTCACGGACAAGGCCCAACTACGCAGAGAACTGGCCTTTGCCGGTGACTTTTTCAAAACCGGCGTGTGGGGCACGGACAAGACCGGTGGGGCTGACTTTACCCGCTGGAGCGACTACGCCGCCTCCTCGCCCCTGGTGGACATCGACGAGTACAAGGACGGCGTGGAGGCCCTGATCGGCCGGGAACCCAATACTTTCACGATGGGCAAGCAGGTGTGGCTCAAGCTGAAATGGCACCCTGACCTGATCGACACTATTAAGTACACTCAGAAAGGTCAGATGACCGTTGACCTTTTTGCGGCCCTGACCGAGTTCGCCAAGGTACTGATCGGGCGCACCATCTACACCAATTCCCCGGAAGGGACCGCCGAGGCCAGCGTGACCTACACCCGGGTCTGGGGGAAAAACGCCCTGGCTCTCTACGTCCCGGCAAATCCCTCCCTGATGACCCCGGCGGCAGGCTACACCTTTGTTTGGCGCCGGGTGATGCAGGCCCTTCAGTACATCAAGAGGATGCGCGACGAAGAGCGGGAGGTTGACGTCTTTGAGGTTAACACCAATTTTGACCAGAAGATCACCGGCGCTCGGGCCGGAGTTTACCTCAGCGGGGCGGTGGCCTGATGCTAAACACAAAAGACACTAAGGTATGGGCGCGGAGGCCCCTGGGATACAACGGCAAGGAGTACGACAGGGGCCAGGTTTTTTCCCTGGCCGGGGCCAGGAATGATGAAAAACTGCTCAAATACGGATATGTTTCTCCGCTGGAAAAGGGCCAGGAAAAGAACCTCCACAGTTGCCGTTTCTGTGGAGGTTCCTTTATTGGCGACACGGAACGGGATGAACACGGCCGGAAGCGACATACCAATAGGGTGCTTACTCCCTTTGAAGAAGACTCTGAGGCAGAACGAGAGGAAAGAGTACTTCAGGAGATAGCGCCTTTGACCATCCCGGAAAAGATGGAGGTAACGACGTAATGGAAGGAGGGCATTGAATGATAAAACAGCGCGGTAAATACGCCATCGATTGGCTGGAGGTAGCATCCTTCCTGTTTACTAAAAACTCCGGCCTGAAGGTTTACAATAGCACCGGCGGCACTCTGACGACAGGGACTCTGGTATATATCAACGGGTTTGACGCCACTACAGGGCTTCCCACAGTGGCCAAGGCGGCCAATACGGCAAATCCTGCCCTGTTAGTGCTGAAGGCGGACATAGCCAACAACAAGTCCGGTGAGGCATACTTTGAGGCCGAGGTTACAGGGCTGGACACCTCCGGGAGCTCTGCGGTGGGCGCCCTGGTGTACCTGTCCAACACGGCGGGAGAGTTTACCTTTACGGCACCCACAGCAGCTGCTCAGGCTGTCCAGGTGGTCGGTGTGGTAAAAGCGAAAGCCGCAGCCGGGGCCATATATTTTTTCCCGGGCAGGTTCGCTCTGCAGAAGATCATTAAGTCGATGATTCAGGTTAACTCACTGGATGGGGCCGTGGTGGCCAATGTGGCCGACTCCAACACCACCGGAGGCATACCTGTGGTTTACAGGATCCCGGTACCGGATGGGGTCACCGGCAACGTGGATGTTGTGGTGGACCACAAAATCCGGGTTATTGATGCCTGGGTGGTGAAGACCGGCGGGGCCGGTGGGGCCGGGGACACTATACAAGTCAACAATGAAGCTGCGGCCATCACCAACGCCATGGACATAAACGTGGCGGACAAAAAACTTGTCAGGGCCGGGGAAATTGACGACGCAGCGCATGAGATCGCCGCCGCAGGCACTCTCCGGGTTGTCAGGACAAAAGGATCGGTGGCAAATGTGGCCTGTATAGTCTACGTCAAGGCCCTGCGGATAGCATAAGCAATAATTGGGGTGGTGGGGCAGCCTGCCACCCTTAAATAAGGCGGAGGCGGTTAAGGTGCCGTATGTAGACGCTACTACAGTAAAAACCATGGCCTGCTGTAAGTACGAGGACTTGGGCCTGGCGGACGATGCAGCTTTTACAACTCTGGTTAATACACTGATCAGTTGGGCCACCGGGGAAATGGACACCTACATGGGCAGGCACTACACGGACGCGGATATAACAGCCGACACCACTGGGAAATTGTCTGGTGGCTTGAGCAGCGTCTGCTTTCAAGCGGTGGACAACTACCTGCTTTCCACAATCCAGAGAAGGCAGGCCCCGATTATCAATATCAATGAATTCGTGGTCAAAAACCCCCCCAGGATCATTCTCACCAGGGCCATGAAAGAAACCCTGGAAGGCATTAAGAGTGACGGCCTGCCGTACCCTGAATACTACACCCCCACCAGGAGGTTTGATCATACAGAAACAGACCTGATATACCAGGGGAATGATGCTACAAGTCCGGTTGACAGTTCGGACGATGAAAACGACTAAGGAAGGGGATTAATATGGCCGGCGGGGTAAAGCGGATGCCAAAATGGTCCGTAACCGGGAGTAGTAACGCCAATGCAGCCAAGACAATCAATAAGGCTGCCGTGGCCGGAAAAAGGCATTATATCACCAGAGTTGACGTTTTCGTTAGTGAGGCGGCAGTAGGTGCCGCAGACATCACGGTGGAGCTAAAAGACGGCGCCACTACGGTATGGAAAGGGATTATCGGCACCGGGGCTGCCAGCGGGACAAAGATTGGCTTTGAGGATGAAGACGGGATCATATTAACCGCGGAGGCCAGCCTTGTGGTGTCAGCGGGCGGGGTGGGGGTTATAACGGTACTCAATATGATCGGCTACACCAGGGGTGACAGCGAATGATAACCATTCACTGGAACCCGGACGCCGGAAAACTTCTGATCCAGCACGGGAATAAAATGCCGTTTGTGGTAAAGGATGTGCTGACCAGGCTTGGGAGTATGGGTCAAAGCCACATGAAAAAGATTACCCCGGTAGACACGGCAAACCTCCGCAAACGGATAGGCTGGATCATTCCCGGAAAGCCCCAGGTCCATATTGGTACGAATGTGTCTTATGCTCCGATAATCCTTGGAGATACGCTGCCGTTTTGGATTGAAGCCAAGCCTGGGAAGGTGCTGGCCTGGGTCACCCGGGGGCACATCAGGCCGGCTACGAAGTATGGATGGAAAAGGGCAAGAGAACTGGGTATAGCAAGGTACGCCAAAAGGGTGAAGCACCCTGGCGGTGTTGACGCCCTTAATAAGACGAACGCTTATCTTGATGGACAGATCCCGGGTGTGGTAGCCTCCATTCTGAACAAGTACGGTATTACTGGGTAGTCTGGCTAAACGGGTGGCTGTTAGAGATGAATATTGCTCCAAAAGCATTGATGCTTCTCTGGAACAAGCTGGTAGGTGGAGATTATATGGGTTATGCCTCCGATTATTTTGCTATCCGGGATGAGATCAGAAACCTGATCGACACCGATGTGGACCCGGCCCTATCAGATATCCAGGAGATCATTTTCGGTGAAAAGCTACGGGTTGGGGAGTTAAAATTTCCTTGCATATTCATCGTTCCGGGCAAATCTGGCAACGAGGATATGGAAATGCCCAACGAGCAGCAATTTGTCCACCCCTTTTCGTTGGTTATCGTTTTAAAAAATCAGGAGATTGAAACAGGTCTTAACCATTTGATTGCCAAGGCCGGACGCCTATTCGACCTTTTTATGAAAGAAAAAAGGGATCTCAACGGCAAATGCCTATACGTCACAGTAAGACACATCGATCCCGGGTATGGCCAGGATGAGCAAAGCAAGGCCATCCTACACTGGTGCGAGGTCTACATGGAGGTAACGGTCCTCATATAAGGAGGTGACACATTGGTAAAGCTCAAATTCACCGGGGATTACGCCCGGGTGATCCCGGGACATGGCACGTACAGCCCGGGCCAGGAATGTGAAGTCAGCAAGGAGAAGGCCGATGAACTTAAAGCCACTGGCCTTTTTGTTGAGGTAAACAAAAAAATTAAGTCTGACGACTAAAAGGGGGTAGTTTAATTGCCGGGCTATGGTGCAAAGGGTCATGTGGGCCTTGCTAAAGAGGTGACTTGGGGTACCCCGGTGGCAGCCACCGACTATTTTGCTATTATATCAGAATCCCTGATCCATGAGATTGAACAGGTTATGGAACAGGAGATTCGTGGGGTAATGGATGAACCTCCGCAGTATGAAGGTCTTAACTCTGTCCGGGGGGATATTGTTTGCCTGGCCAGGCCGGCCGGGATTGGATTCCTTTTGAGAAGCTGCCTGGGAGCACCTGTAACAACTGGTGCTGCGGCGCCGTACACCCACACATTTGATACAGCCAATGACTTTGCCGACGAATGTGCCCTTCCCCCTTACACCTTTGAGGTTAACCGTAACGTCAACCAAGCATGGCAGTTCGCCGGCTGCGTGGTAAACGAACTAACGTTCGAGCTGGGGGTCACTCAAAAGCTACTGAAGGTTACCGCCGGGATCATGGGCAAACAGGTGGCCCTGATCGCGGCTACGGCACCCACCTTGGAAGCGGCAGACCCGTTTAAGTGGCTGCAGGCAGCTGTCCTGATCAACGCCGTGGCCATCAATGACATTGAAAATCTAAGGATCAAAATTTCCAACAACCTGGAATTTGTCGAGGCCATGAACGGGACAAAGTACCCGGCCAGGATACAAAGAAACGGCTACCGTACCGTGGATCTGGACCTGACCTTTGGTGTCTATAATACCACCGAGTACACCAGGTTTACCGGCCAGGGTGAAACTGCGGCCTCCATCACCATCACCCAGGATGTCAATAATGAATTGAAGTTCAATATCTCAAAACTGAGATATGTCGGAATGCCGCTGGGGATGAGCGGCCCTGGCCGGCAGACGGTGGCCATCACCGCCAAGGCTAAATACGATGCCACCCTTGGCGGGGCCATCGAGGCCGTGTTGAAAAACTCCAAGGCTACATATTAAAACGGGGGGTATATATGTGAATTACATCCTTTTAACCAAAGCTCAGTTGCTGCAGGGCAGCCTGTACACTGAAGAACTGCAGATCGAGGGTATAGGAAGAGTAAAGGTCAGGGCCTTGTCTGACGGGGAAAGAACCGAGATTGAGGCGCAGTATATGATCGGCCTGCACGATGCAGGCATAACCCCCAAAGACCTCGGAGGCGGTAAACCGGAATTGACCATCGAGAAGACAGTCCACATGGCCAACTTGGCCAAGGAGAAGGACTGGAAGATAGCAGCCAAGGCTCTGTCGGTGCCCGGTGGTGAAGAATGGTTTGTGGAGGACGCCAAGGGCCTTCACGAAGACATTATTTTAGCGGTCGTTCAAAAGGCAGAACTGCTGACCAGCGGAAAGAGGGGGCAGATCGAATCCTTTCCTGGACAGTCAGGAGGGTTGGGATCTGAAGTTGCTGGTGAGGCAGGGGTATAAGTTCAGCGGCGACCTGTCAGCGATGACTCCGCTGCAGGTCAAGTTTTTGAAGGCACTGGAAAATGAGGAACGAGTGCAGGACAATATCAAGGTGCAGGAATTGCTTCGCAAGAAACTGGACCACATGCTGTAGTTTTAACCCACGCCCCCGCAGGGGGAGCGACGCCATAAAAAACCGGGAGCTATTTAACTCCCGGTTTTTCCTTTTGCAGAAGGTCTATTATTCTGTTCAGCCTGGCCAGCACGTCACCCATGGCGATAAAAAACACCCCGGAGATAGCAGAAGACATGAACAAGAAGAAGGCAATTTTTCCGGACAGTTCTCGGGACAGCAGTATTGCCCCGGCAAATCCGGTGGCAAAGCATAGTACAGCCAAAAAGTACATGACATAATTCATCGTTGCCACCCCCCTTAACATTTTGAAGTCTATTCGACGAGGTGTTAAAATATGCCTGCCTCCAAACAGAATACGGCGGAAATAATTATCAAGGTTTTGGATCAGGCATCGTCTGTTTTTAACCGAATTAGGGCCGTAGCGTCAAAAAGTTTTGCTGATACCAAGAGGCAGGCCGATATGGCCAGTCGCAGCATGGACTACATGAAAACCATCGCGGTTGGTGCTGCTGCCGGCTTCGGCGCCAGGGGGGCCTGGAACTGGCTGATCGATACCAACAGCAAGATGGAGCAGGCTACCATCGGTTTTGAGACCATGTTGGGGTCAGCTGAAAAAGCCCAAGGGTTCTTATCCGAACTGGAATCTTTTGCTGCAAAGACTCCATTTGAGTTTACCCAGTTACGGACGGCGGCCACCAGGATGCTTGCCTTTGGTTTCGCATCTGAACAAGTACTCCCCACTCTTACAGCTGTTGGGGATGCTACGTCGGCCCTTGGGTTGGGATCAGAGGGTATCAATAGGGTTATCTTGGCCCTGGGACAGATGAGGGCTAAGAACAAGGTTAGTGCAGACGAGATGCTGCAATTGACTGAGGCCGGGATCCCGGCTTGGGAGATCCTGGCCAGGGCCATGAACAAATCCACTGCTGAAGTAATGAAGCTTTCGGAGAAGGGACTAATTCCAGCCAATAAAGCCATTGATGCCCTTGTCCAGGGGATGGAGCAGAAATTTCCTGACATGATGAAAAAGCAGGCCGACTCCATGGGGGGGATAATCTCCAACTTAAATGATCTTCGGGAAATAGCTGGCAGGAAACTTGGTGCCGGACTATTTGATCAAATAAAGCCCATGGCTGAAGATGCCTTAAAATCGCTGAATAAATTGAAGGATGCCGGCAAATTTGAGGAATGGGGTCGAAATATCGGCAGCGCTTTTAAGTTGGCCAAGGATAATGCTGATAAGTTCGCGGCGGCTGCAGCTGCTGTAGGGGCTTATATGGTCTTTACAAAGGCTGTAGAGGGCATGGCCATAGCAGTGACTGGATACAGGACATCAGCCCTCCTGGCCACGGCGGCCACCAACGGCTGGACCTTTGCGTTGACCAGGAATCCCATTGGACTTATTGCTGTCGGTTTAAGTGCTGTCATTGGTGCCATAGTAGCCTACAGGCTCAATCTCAAAGAAACTACCGATAGCACCAATGAACTGAGCGATGCAAATTATGATCTGGTAAGAAGTTATAACCAGGCAAGGCAGGCCACTCAGAACACCAGCAACTCCATAGAGGAAAACTACCAGGCCCAGGATGCTTTAAACAAGAAAACCGAGGAAATGAAAAAGATCCTCCCAGATCTCTTGCGGATGTACGGTGAGGAACAACTGGCCCTGGACATTACCACCGGTAAAATCAGTGAGAACACCAGTGAGTACATTAGGAACCTGGCCGTTAAAGCGTCAGCGGCTCAGGCAGAACTGGAAAGGCTGGAGCTGGAGCAATACCTTCTCAGCCAGCGTACAGACATGGACCCACTAGATGAGGGTCTGGAGCGCAGTAAGCTAGCCATGCAGATTGAGGCAGCAGGCAAAAGGCGGGATACCCTGAGCGCCATGTTCAACTCTGCTGCCCAACAGGTGGCCAAGGCATCGGAACAAATCAAAAAAAGCGTTCAAAACAATATAGACTTTGGCGATCTAGAAAAAGAGGAGAAGGAGAAAATCCTCTCCATCGGCGCCGCCTTTTCCCAGGTAGGGGAAGCCGTGGCCAAAGCCTCCAGAACATCCCTCTTGGAGGCAAAGGACACTCTCCAGGACATCATTGACGAGGCAAATAAGATGGGGGCAGGGGGGCTGGCCGGTCAGCTACAGGAGGCCATGTCACTGCTTCCCGAAGCGGTCAACGACAAGACTGGGGAGGCTGGCAGAAAACTTCTCCAGATGCTGCACGGTGTCTTTTCTGAGGCCGTCGGACTCACTGGACAATCGGCGACAAAAATACAGAATCAGTACGATCTGGCTCTGTCCAGGATTTCGGACAGGTTTGCCAAGCTGGCCGAGGATGCAGCCGAAAAGTCCAAGAGAATGTCCCAGGCTATGGAGGAATCCCTGGAAAGGGCAGGGGAGATCCGGGACAGGATGAACAAAGACATCCAGGAGGCCAACGAGAGGTATTACACCGAAACCGCCAAGGTCACCGAGAAAATGAACGAAGACATAAAGAAGCTCAACGATGATTTTGAAAAAACCCTGGCGGATCGGGCCAACAGCCTCAAAAACTGGACTGGACTCTTTGATGAAGTACCAAAACTGGCCAAGGACTCCCTGGACAAAATGACCAAAAACCTCCGGGACCAGGTGGACCGTTTCAGCCTGTTCTACCAGATGCTAAAGAACCTCTCCAGGCGGGGGATTGACCAGGGCCTGGTGGAAGAACTGCGTCAGATGGGTCCCAAGGCGGCCCCCCAGGTGCTGGCGCTCTATCAGGCCACGGACGAACAACTACAGGAGTACGTTGATCTCTGGAAGACCAGGAGCCAGTTGGCCGGCGAGGAAGCCACCGACCAATTGGAGGACACACGGTATGATATGCTCCAGGCCCAGGAGAAGATCCGGGAAGATGCCGGCAGGGAACTGGAAAAACTGAGGACCGAATGGCAGAAAAGACTTACAGAAATACAGACCGACACCAGCGAAAGACTATCGGAGATCGCCGAGGATGCCAAGGAGCAGGGCAAGGACTTTATCACCAAGTTGCTGGACGGGATTGGGCAGAAATACCCGGAATTTAAAGCGATGATCGACAAGCTAAAGGGTGATATGAATATCACTACGAACCAGCAGTCAATACCATCTGAACTGAAAGTCGGAGGTCTATTTGAGGATCTGTTGGTCAAGGAGTGGAAGGGGGCCATCACCCCGGCCGAAAAGTCCAAGCTAAATAATCTAAAACAGGAATGGTACTCATCTTATGGCACCAAGCCGTGGGAAGGGGTTACTCCCTATAATCCATCTGCTCAGTCGCCTCAGGGCGGAGATATTTGGACCCCCACACCGCAACAGCCAACCCAAAGCGAGATGACCTGGCAGGAGTTGTTGGAATACTACCGTACCCACATCCTGGAGGCCGAAGCGGAAATCTCAAGGGCTGGGACGGTCTATACGCAGAAGCTAAATGACGGGGACATTACAGGGGCCAAGGCGGCCCACCGCTGGGCGGACCAAATCAGAAAAGCAATCGGCCGGGAGATGGTCTGGGACCAGAACACAGAGGAGTCACCGGCGGTACACGACACTTACCATGAAGGTGGTGTGGTCACAAGACACGGACGCAGGCCGCTTACAGCCGGGGAGGTACCCATAATCGCCAAGGAGGGTGAGGTCGTTTCCCAGCCTGCGGTAATGGACCTGACCAGGGTGGTAGACCGGCTGGACAAAATCTTAAACGCTCTCCAAGGTATGGCTGGAATTAAATTCGATCAGCTTTTTAAAGTGGAGAACCAACACATCTACACCAAAGAGGATAACGAGGGGTTTGCCAGCAGGCTGGCCCGTGAAGTAATTTTAGCCTCGTCGTAAAGGAGTGGTTTTTGTGGCTTATAAAGATAACTTTTCTCCTCGGACATCACAGCTTATAAGGCCGAGTGATGGGTCATTGGTCGACCTGCTGGATTCCATCGGAATCAATAGTGCGGCTGCGATAACCGATCCATCTGCCAGCGCCAATGCCGTGGCACTTTTAAAGGGTCTATTAAAACAGCTTCAGGGGACATCCGACCTGGGGCCATCTGTGATGACCCAGGCTCAGAAAGACATCGTGGCCCGGGCCGTGGAGAACATTGTAAACACCATTGGGGTTGAAAATATTAAAATGTTCATGCCCTTGTGGGAACAGTCTGGTGCGAAGGCCTACGACTTATTTAATAGAGATTTAACTTTTACGGTAAATGGAGCAACGCTTGGACAAAATGGGCCATGTGGTTATTGTATGGGTTTTGACGGAGTGAACGATTACTTAGTGCAGGACTCAGCAACTGAAAATAACACAAACAATGACGATTATCCAGTGAATGACAGTGCAGATAAACGAGCTCAAAAGATTAGGGTAGTGGCAATAAAAGCTGGGTTTGTTAGGCTTTATTTAAAGAAATTAGGTGCTCCAAATGCTAATTGCCGAGTCGTTATTTACACTAATTCTGGAGGACTTCCAGGTGCACCTGTTACGAATGGGACATCAGAAAAGGTTCCTTGTTCCTCCATAGGAACAAATTTAGATTGGCGTGGATTCTATTTTTTAACTCCCCCCGCATTACAGAAAAACCAACAATACTGGGTGGTGTTTGAATATACGGATACAGTATTGGTAGATGGTAGCAATCGCATTAGTTGGGGGATTGATAGTGCTGGAGGTTATGGTGAGGGTGGAGCAGTATATACAAGTGGAGCATGGTCTTCATATGCTCAATCTCATAATTTTGGTATTTGGTCTGATAATCTAGTGCTAAATACTGATTACTCAGTTATAACTTTAGCAAAAGATAATGTTCCGTCAGAAATAGCATCTAGATTTATTTTACGAGCATCTTCTATTGATAACTTTGGCGTGGTAATTAGGAAGGTTGATCAAGGCTACTATGATTTTGTTGGAAATGATGGTTCCACCAGAGCGGCAGTTATGTATTTATTCCCATCAGTTTTTACGGTTTATGGCGGAACATTCTCTGTAGCAAACTCTACTGGTAAGGTTGAAGGGTATGCAAATGGATTCCTGAAAGCAACTGGAGACGGAACTGCTTTAGCTTCTCAGGCAAGATTAGCACATCCATTAGCTATAGGAGCGTCAATGAATAGCCAGGGTGTTCTTGGTGGTTATTGGTCTGGCTTAATTGGTCCGACAATAATTACTAAAAATAAGCTTTCACAAGCTCAAATGGGGATTATTTCAAATGAATTGCTCTGTCTCCGTAAGTACGGAGTTGCAGCCTGATCTAAGGAGGATTGCCTGATGAACTCATATTACGTGATAAACCTTACATGGCTGGATGAACCTATACCCGGTGGTGAACCCGGCCAGATAAGAAAGTATTCCCCGGAACTGGACCAGGCCCGGGCCTTAGCCCCGACAGAGGGACTTCCAAATGAATTATTCCAATGCCGCATCAGTCCAGATGGTACCAAGGCAATTGTCCAGGCCGACTGGCAGGACATCGCTGCCATGGATTCCCTTGGTATCAATTTGGGTGAGCTTCAGCCTGATGGGTCGGCATCTCCCGGGGTTTATGCGGAGTTGACAAAACCGGAATGGCAGGGAGGAGATCAGCAATGAGATGGGTTGAGTGGATTGAAAAAATAAAAAACACCCTAACTACCAGTGATGTGTTAACTCATATCAGCGCTGATATTGGTGCCGGGGCTACTGTTGCTGGAGATATAGCTGATTGTGGGCACCGCCATAATGTAAAAGTTATTGTTAAGTTTCCTGATACCACCTCGAAAGATATAATTGTCAGGCATTATGGTCCAGATGGGTCGTATATGGGCGAAGTTGTTATATCTGGTAATACGGAAACCTATTTCGCTCAGATATTCGCTCTAAAAGGTACAAGATATTCTGTTGCGGTAAAAAACAACGGTGCCGCCCCCAAAGCGTGTACTGTCTATACTCAACTACTGCCAGCCGGGTTGGCCACAAAAAACGCCACTCAGTCAGTTGATGTATCTGGAAGTAAAGTTACAGTTCTCGGTGAGTCACTAAATGTTGTAGTGGCTGCCGGTGCCACTGTAACAGCCATAGCTGAAACTACTTTTGATAACATAAAATGGCTTGCGGCTAATGCCGCAAGCAACGTAGACCACAACTGGGAAATTCGCTTGATACAATATAGGCGTACAGGCACAAGTTCTCCTGTAATTCAGACAACAGCTAAAGCAACCATTGCGACAATTTCAGCCCTTGGTTATGGCGCAACTGATCAAGTTGGTGTTATCGCTTATAATAAGGTAAAAGTTAATATAAAAAACAGCGGGGCATCTCAATACAATTACGATGTTCAGCTGATTGGAGGGGTATAAGTGAGACTTATCGATGTACTGCCCAGGAACAGCGAAGAGATTGTTCTTTCTCCTGCTGGCGTAGTAAATGAAGAGTATGTCGATGGTTTTGTGGATCCTGCATGGTTTTCTGCTACCTTTCCTGAGTTGGCGGCAGCAACGGTTCCCTTAACTACTGAGATGCTTAATCAACTAAAATCGATAGATGGATTCTGGAGTTTGAATGCAGACCGCTGGAGGGCAGAGGGTATTATTTAACTACAAAGCGCAAATCCAGCAAAGAAGGTGATCCCATTGCCGCTGACAATCCCGGAAAAAATCGAAGTCAAAACCGCCGCCGGCCAAACGGTGGCTTTTGGAGGTGTAATTAATGCTTGCCTCTAACCCAGCAGCCAACATCCCCTCCGGGGCAGAAACCGAGATTTGCCAGTGGTCAGCCAACGGAACCGCTCAGTTCGTTGGCTTTTACATCTCTGCTCCAAATGGGGGTCAGGCCAGGCTCTACATAGGAGGTGTGGAACGCCACAGGCTCCACATACCCTACACCGGAGAGGCCCCATATCAGGAGATGGTAGATAAACCATATATCCCGGCGGCCGCAACGGTATTTAGCCTGCGTTTTTACCATGAGAACGCGGCGGCCCAGATAGTGGCCGGCGCG
>Ga0209347_1001750_pt1 | contig 32594 bp, 33 predicted proteins | sample AutmiccommuBRH23_FD_187382 | JGI IMG/M metagenome (GOLD analysis project Ga0209347, IMG submission 187382) | Deep subsurface microbial communities from Mt. Terri, Switzerland - Autotrophic microbial communities BRH/23 (SPAdes) (version 2) | ecosystem: Environmental > Aquatic > Deep subsurface >...
ATCGGTTCGCTTTCGCTCCGTTCCACAGTTTGCCTTCAGACCCTCCGGACCCCTCCTCACGGACGACGCCCTGTCTGTTAGCTAGTGCTTCCGAATGGAATCGGCGCACAGAGGAACTTTAATCCTCTAATACAAATAGAACTGCCCGGCGCACAAGATTGAGCCCTATCGGTTAGTGCTCAAAAATTCCAATTGGTATTTGCAGGGCTATTGCACGACCAGAAATGACTTTCGCATTTTCAGTATTTCGAATATGTCATCCCTCGAAACCCAGAATGAGACGTTTATACCAAGAGAATTCGATTATGAATCGATGGACTTTTATTTCAGGACAGATCGGAAAAAGATCACCCTTAAACTCCGTATTGATGAATCCTTGCGGGAATTAATGACCGAATTTTGCGGAGAAGACAAAATTGAAGATTTGGGGGATAACAAATATATTGCGTACTTTCCGTTCGTAGAAGATGATTATATGTACAAAATGATTCTGCAATTCGGCGAGAAATGCGAGTGCTTGGAACCGGAAAATATTCGGTCGGAGATTGTCAGAAGAATAAGGAATATGTTAAATGTTTACATCAACCCACATTAGGTATCGCGGCATAAAAAATAGGCAATTTAACTTAGCTAAAGACCCACATTTTGAACGTATCTTTAAAACTTTTAACTTACAGTTATTCTTAAACCCAGTAGTATAAATGCGTCCCGCCTCTAATTCAGCGTTGGATGGCATTCGTAGTATAATGTAAAGAATATTTAATGCAAGGATGAATTGAATGAACAACAAGGAATTTGAGGCGTTGATAAAAATACCAGTTCCAAAAAGATATGAGCATTTCATAAAGAAGGTTGTTGATTGGGAGGAAGTTTGGGGTCTTTTCAATTATGGTTGGGCTATTATAAGTGATAAAGATGGAAATAAAATGATTCCTTTTTTGTTCAAAAAGGAATTTGCTTTATATTGTGCAAAGGAAGAATGGGCAGATTATACTCCTAAAAATATCGAGTTAAACGATTTTATTGAAAAATGGTTACCTGGGATGAAAAAAGAAGAGATTAAACCTGCAATATTTTTCAATAATATTAATTCTGCGGTATTGTCAGTTGATACATTACTTAATGACCTTAAGCAAGAATTAGAGAATTATTAAGGCTAAATTTAGAGGGCTCAGCATTATATACAAGTTTTCATTATCCAAAGGATATTTAGCCCTGGACCTCCAGTTATTCTTAAACCCTACAGTATAATGCCGCCCCCTCAATTAGAGGTTGAACCTTTATTGGGAAGGAGTTAATACTATGTTTTCAGATGTAGAAATTAAATTAATGAAAAGAAATAAACTGTTTTTTTCTCGTGACAGTCAATGCTTACAAGAGTTAATTAATCTAATTCAATTACAAAAACACCGAACCATTGTGATGTGGGCATTGGATTGTGCAAAACTACCTTTGGAACAATTTGAAGCAAAGTATCCCGATGAACGTAGACCCAGAACCTGTTTGGAGCTATGTGAGGCTTGGGCAAGGGGCAAAATCAAAATGCCCATGGCAAAACAGGCTATTTTAGATTCACATGCTGTGGCAAAAAAAATTGATGACAGCGAATACGGTGCTTTGTGCCACGCAATTGGTCATGCTGGAGCTACCGTGCATGTAGAAACTCACGCTTTGGGGTTGCCTATCTACGAATTGACGGCAATAGTCATAAAATACGGAAAAGATGACTTTTCAAAACCAGTCAGCGAAAAGATAAATTACTATTATAACCGCCTGCTGTACTGGCAAGAAAATACCGAAAAACTTGGACTTGCTTGGGCAGACTTTTTATTGAATGACACCAGTCCAAACAAGGAAAGATTATTGAGCGAAAAACGAAAGTTAAAGCAACAAAGATTATGAGCATTAACCTTTGTTCGCATTGTTCTTATACTGCGTCCTTATGGGATCGTATTCTACCTACACCCATTTCTGATGACAGTATTCCATGAATGGTCCTCTGATCCGGAAGGATGGCTCAATTTCTCCAGAGTGGCTCAATGAACTCCGAATAGTGGCTCTCCTGAAACGTAATACTCAATATTGAGGACTATCAAGCAAATTGATTTTCTCAAGCAACGAAACAAAAGTTGTCAGAAGTCGATTGGTATTGCAGAAATAAAGAGAGCGGGTATTAAACCGCTCCAGTTTATCAGCCTTTAAATCCGGCACTCCTCGAAAGATGATAAAGAATTAATTGATTTAGGCTTATATTTTCTTTTTTGGCGAGTTCAGCTAAATATTTGCGAAGACTCTTTGGGACCCACACATTAAATTTCCCTGAGTAGTCTTCTTTGACCAGTTCAGGAATTTCAATGCCTTGTTCCAAAGCTATCTCTATCCATTCCCTTTTGGCGTCCTCGATCATGGCCAATGCTTCATCAGCGGTCTCAGCCTGGGTAATGCAACCAGGCAGATCAGGGGTATTTCAATTACATACACCCTCTTCAGCCGGGTATAAAGCGTATTTATACGGGAGTGCTAAGTAATAATCAATCCCTTTATTCGTCATCGTTAATCTCTCCTTCCAACAGTTCGATGGCCCGCTCAACGTATGTAGCTTTAATATCATTTATACTCTAGATAACTCATCCCTAAATGCCGGTCTATTTGCATACTTGTTAAAAAGCTTCTGTATGATTTCCGATGTCCGTTCTTTTCCACCAGCTTTTTTAAGATTACGAATAATAGCACATACCCTCTGATAATCTTTCCTGTTACCTGCTCTTGCAGCACACTGCTCAATATGTTGCAGAAAGAGCAGGTAAATCTCTTCCTTGAATTCAGGAATAAGATGCCTGTAATAAGTCTCGACCGATGATGGACTTCCTTGAACGTACTCAAGTAATTTTTGTTTTTCCCCTTCTTCTATTAGAATACGGGTGTAGACATCCTGATAAGTCTTCTTCTGGTTTTCCAATAAAAAAATGATCTTGGGGTAAACAGAGGGCCACTCATTTGTAGCATACGTGTTTTTCAATTCCTCGTAATAATCAAAGCTTCCGTCCAGAATAAAATCCATTGCCATTCCACGCTGTTCATCAATTTTCCCGGAAAGTTTAAAGGCTTCGTGCCTGTATTTCTTCCACTGGTTTACCAGTCCACGCAGGCTTTTATCCTTGTCCTCCCCATCAAGGGTAAGCTTTATGACATAGTCATAATCCTTTTTGTTCATAGCGCTTTCGATTGCCATTTCCCTAAAGTTGGAGTATTGAAGGTTATTTTTAATAAATTCCTGTGCTTTTTTCTGCCCGTCATGTTTCTCAACCAGATGATATCGGATGAGATTAACTCGCTCGGCTAAGTAATTGACACCCCATGAATCTCCTTCTTCATTTTCCAGCATTAAGATTAAATATTTTTCCAATTTGCCTCGTAAATCCGAAGTATCTGCAAGCTCAGAACAGCTTTCCAGAAGGTCTATTCTCCAATCCGTCCAACCAACGTATCGTCGATGAGATGCTTCTTCGATCAGCTTATTAAACATAGTTTCTTTATGAATTGGTTTTAGTTCTATATCCCCACTCATTTCATCAATAAAGGCTAAGCTTTCCTCAATTATTTCACCGATTACACCGTCAGAGTCATCTGCGCCTTGAAGTAAATCCATCATCTCCTGGATTACGCAAAGGCTAAGCTGTAAAGCATGCACAGGCTTATTCTGCTCTAAAGCAAAATGGGCCTTTTCCAGCACCAGATCCGCACCCTTGACAGCGTCACCAGTATCTCCGTACGCTACAAATCCATGTCTGTCGGAATTGTTACTTATAAAGGTGCGAATCAGCGCGATAGACTTGGATAGTCCATCCTCATCATTTCCATCATCAAAATTCAGTTCAATTCGCCGCTTGATTTCTTCATATTCTGTAACGATATCCAGCAAAATTTCAACCAGTTCATCTTTGGTTCTGTCAGATAATATTTTTTCGATATTAGGCGCTTTTCTTTTTTCGGAACCGGGGATTTAAGTACGGATTCTGAATCCCTACTATTCTGGGATATCTGGTTATTTCCTTTGGATAGATTGTTTTTCATATCCCGTACAGCAAGAAATGCTGCTACCTGATGCTTGCAATAATCGTCCATGTCATAGGGACAATCGCAAAAGGTATCGATTATGTTTGCCTGATCATCAAGTTCGACCTCTACCGTGTAGAGCTCAGTGCCTTCAACCTCTGCCTCAAAGACATTCTCCTCAGTTTCTTCAACTGACGTTACATAATTATTCTCATAGTAGTCATAGCCCCTTGACAGTATCTTTTTCTCGATATAGTTTTCAAAGTTGTTAAGATTCATTGTTACCACCCTCGTACTATCTTCTCAGATCTGAGTTTTTATCTTTTAAGTGAGATTCGGTTGTGAGATCTAAAATATTGTTCCCTCTTTCAGCAGATAATCAATGACCCTCTGAATTTCAGCCTGCACCTTTTTGTATTCAATTTCCTTCCAGACTTTCAGGATTGGTATATACCTAGCTATTGCCGGTGTCTAGTCCATACTCAGGTGGAGAGCCATCGTTCTCCCCGTTCGACGCAGGATAAAAGCGCGAGGTTGTCCGCAAACAGTGGCGGACAATCGCTAGTTGCAAAAAACGCCGACCAAAGCTTCCCAGAGATAGTCAGAATGGTAAGTCATCAATACCTGTCTGTAGCTCCATGTCTTCTTCGCATGCTTCCTCTTCAGAATAAGCTGGAGCGAAAAATTCCTGAAAACCCCAATAAAGCTCTTCTACCTTTTCTGGTAGATAAACATGCGTTCCACTCGTTCTCTGTATTGTGCCATTAGAATAGTCAACCTCGACATGCCATGTGATTGTTTCTGGTGCTTCATTATGATAATGAACTTCTTCTTCACCTATTAAGCATTCTTCAAAGGAATCAAATTTGTCAGAATACAATTGATCATCACTAAGAAAATTAAAGATGTTATTATTCTGGCCGTAATCTTGCTCCCATTCGAATATTTCGAGAGAATGTACTATCCATTTCAGGAATTTAGCCATATCGCTATCTAACATAAATTTTTCCTGTCTGCTTGCAGGAGAGCCGTCACTCGCAAATACCGTTTGAACGATTTTCTTACTCACTTTATCTGCTTCGAACAGACAATTGGCATTTTGTACATCGCGCAGCTCTTCATATACCTTCGAATGTATCCTGATACTCAACTTGTTGATATGAAGCTGCTTTTTCCTATTATTTCGCTCCGCGTGTGGATACAAAAGCTTATATATCTCCTGAGCAGCCGATTTAACTTCTTCACGCTGATCATGAAGTCTGTTTTCAAGCCAGCTCTTTTCTGCCGGGCTAAGCTTTCTGAAGGGCATGTTGAAAAGTCTATTCAAGGTCATATCTGCAGCTTGCTCAGTTGGAGACTTTTTACTGCATCTTCGACATATGTGATTTGCATGTCCCTTACCCGAAAAGCTCTCATTCGATTTATATTCAGAACAAATCTTGCAGTAATGGCCGCTTCTGCGTTTTTTCTTTGACATTTCTCTCTCCAATATTTTCTAGTTTATAACCACCAAATGTTACACGTTCCATTATTATAAAGATATTTTTCTTCTAACGCTCATAAAACTTTGCTCATCCTTAACACCTCCAGTATCTTTTTCTGAATATCTACCCATATTTAAAGCATCTGCCTTCTTATTCATTCAGCAGATGCTTCGTTATTGATCTTGTTAAAATAATTCTATAAACTTATCAGAACTAACAACCATAAAATTAATATTATCAACAACATGCATGCCACTTTTAAAATCATCTGAAACTAAATAATCTGCATTCCCTTCAATGGCGCATTTTAGTAAACTAATTCCCCTATAGTATCCTGTGCAAATAAAAGTTGAATTTTCCGATCATCAATTAAATCCATTATTTTGGAACAAACATTATTGTCTTCTGGACGAAAACCACGCTTTTGTGAAAAAATTAGTGTCCAACACGACCTTGAGTTTACGCAGTAGGCATTGGCATTTGATTTACTGCTGACCTTGTTCCGGTAACGTTAGTAGTTTGCATTTATTTTCCTCCTATAAATGTATTTCCATTATTATTGTGTAAGATTCTATGGAGATTTATACAGGCTACAAATTAATTTATAACTTAAGACAATTGCAAAAAAGAAAACCCCAGTCCGTAAAAGCCTGAGGACTAATGAGAAATCGTAATTTGTAAGACATATGGAGTGTAGCTCCGGTAGCCTCGGTATCGCGGAAAAAGCCCTACCTAATAAACGCATTATTAGCATTGAAAATGATAGTGTTTCCTTCAAATGGCGGGACTACAAGGATGGCAGTAAACAGAAGATGTTTCCTAGAAAATAACAAATTGTTGTTCTTCGTTTACTCTTTGTTGACTTCCGATGGCTACAGTAAAAAGACCAAAGAATAACAGCCAGGAACCGGCAAAAATCCAAATATTGGGCCCAATAGAGGGCGTTGAATGTGATTGTTGAATGAGTTGATTTGATCTTATTGTGGCGGTTACAGCTCCAAGTGACTGGAGGAGTTGGTCGATTTCTCCCAGAGCAGGGCCAATAAACTGATGCGTATCTTCAAAGAGTACGGAGCCGGACAGCTTACCTCCTCAAATTCGGATTCGAATCCGAATTTAAACTACAGCCAGGCGGTGCTTCTTTTAGGTATCCCAAAGGAGGAACGGGCGCAATTCATCATCGATATGGATATCAAGGGAATGACCAATCAGGAACTCAGGAAAGCGGTCAATGAACGGACGCAGGCCCGGCAAGAAAAAGACCAGGCCCAGCAGGAGAACGCGGACCTCCAGAAAACAGTGGAAGACCAAAGCGGTATCATCACCGGGCTGACTGCGGAGCTCGACAATCTGAATGTCCAATTGGAGAACGTCAAGACGTCCAAAGCGGATCTCGATAAAACGGCCAGGCAGCTGAAGGATTCGCCGGAATCGCTCCAACAAAGCTCATCCGCCAAGGGCTATGAGAGGATGAAAACGAACTTCATTAATACCTCGCTCAAGGTCAGGGCCAACCATATCGCCTTCCTCTGTGAAAACCTGGATAAAACCATTAAGGAAGTAAAGCATGAGCTGCTCCAAATCGCCCCCAATGACAAGGAGACGTATATCACTTATAAGAATAAAATATATGATCTTTTGAATGTGTGGCTTAAGGATGAGACGTGGAGCAGGCAAGTTCGTCCCGGCGGAGATACGCAGTAAGGAATGGTGGAATGAGCGGAGCATATTGTCCTCAGGCCGTTGCCCCAGTTGCTGCTTATGGCGGTGTTGGTGCAGGGATCGGAGTTGGAATCATCGCTATTGCTATTTTGATTCTTATCGCTTTAGGCGTTATCTTCTAAATAGATACAAGTATTGAAGGCTATCACCTCTAAAGAATGGTGGTAGCCTTCAATACTTGTGAACCTATCCGAGATAAGGGCGAGTTTATTAAATAAACAATAATATCTGTCCTCAAGAAATGCTACCATTCATCGTTTCTAATCCTTTTTTTATGCTTTCTTTGGGTATTATCCTATAACTAAGCCTGATCGAATCGGAAAATTCGTTGGCCGAAACCCAAAAGCCCTTATACATATCTAGTACCCTTCTCGATTCTGGTTCCGAAAACGATGCGACTAAGACTGAACATTGGTCATTTGCAATGAGAAAATTGGTAATCTGACAACGATCGGCCTCTCGTTCATTATTGTCTGTATTCAAAATTGGCAGTATTAGATGATCGCCTGATTTCGACACTAAATCGCATAACGCTGGTTTCAATGAGATTATAAGTTCATCTTTGCAGTCATAATTTCTACCCTCCTCTAGGTCAGTTCGCTGTCAATTATACGCTAAAAGAAGACACAGCCCTCGTTCTCTGATGGATAAGAGACCGAGGGCTAGTGTCTTCTGCACTTTTATAGAACTTCCAATTTGACGTTCTGTCAAACAATGGGGTTTCAATTTTTGAGCAGAATCTAATTTAAGCAATTTACTTATTTGCTTGATAAAATTTGACAAAAACAAAGCTGTAAATAATTGATGCCAACATTATACTTGCATAATTCACAATCGAAAGTAGGGCACTAGGATAATAATTTTCGAATACGTAAACCCCCAAAACTTGGGAGCCAACTAACGCTCAAACCATAGCCCACTGAGTTGGGAAATAGTCACTTTTATAAAAATATTTTTTAAAGTAATCAATGATTAAATATACTGTAAATATAGCCCAACCAATGGCTATGACGTAAGAAAATGTGATAAAAAAGAACGATGCTACTTTAATATCAAACGAAAACCACGTTTGCAAGTAGAGCATGATTTTGTAATAACTTATTCCATACAGACAAGTAATTGGAACTACTAAAAAAAACGCAGGTTGTATTTGATTATCCGGTAATTTGCTGGATTTTAGCTGTTGGTAAATCAAATAAGTGAGTTTAATTACAAGTAAGAAAGAGCCTATACTTAAGGCTAACAAGGATGCAACAGCTGCTATCGATGCAATCTCTCGGTTGCTGGCCATGGAGGCTATTCCTGCTCCGGTTAAATTCACTAAACCAAATGCAAAAACATCAAGCAGCCAGACGAAATTTAATTTAGTGACATCCACCGGCTGGCTTAACCAGCTTTTAAGAACCGTAAATTCAAGTTTTAAAAGCATCAACAAAAGAAATCCAAACATGATTAAGCCAGGCAACATCAATACTTGGATATTAGCCGATAATTGCGGAACAAAAAAAGCTAACGGAGCTAAAATCACATTCATAGTCATAGATAATGAGGCAATAGGTACAAAAATGCCTGTAATCCTTGATGGTGGGCCACTCATGAACTCTTGGTACTCTTGCTTAGTGGCAAGCCATTGAATGAGGTCTTTTGAAAAAACCACAATCGAAAGTAAGTTTATAATAGTGAATACCAACATAATCCCGATTAAAGGAACATACAAGCTAGTTTGAATTGTTGTTAAACTTGCCCAAGGGATATCGGATAGCTTAATTAATCCTTCTCCATGAGGCACTGCAAACTGAAGATAGCTGAAGGCCATGAGTGTAATACCCCCAGCAGCTAAGGGCGCCTGGAAATTAAATGGTGAAAATTTCAATATACATCCTCCCTAACCATCATTGAGATGCAAATCCTAGTACGATTTTGGCTTTGAGATCTAAAAAGTCACTACCTTATCCGCCCACTCAACCATCTCAAGACAGTCAACCATTGTTGAAAGGGGACAAACATCTGTGCCGCCAAGGTTACGTGCCTTTAGACAAGTTCCACACGCCAATATTTCTCCACCGGCTTCTGAATATGTCTTAATCTGTCCAGCCACATCAAACTTCTCGTGAGTATGGTTCTCACATTCTACTGCTTCCCCCATTAGGAATACTTGAACTTCATGGCCATTCTTTAAGGCAGTGTTTGCAAATCTGAAGGCATTCCAGGCTTTTTCAAACTCTTTTGTTTCCAGAATAATTCCAAGTTTCATAATCAATATCTCTCCTCCACTTTTAAATTATAATCGCTAAAAAAAGTAATTGATCTCTAACACATATAGCTCAATTAGCAATTCCAACGTCATAGTTAGGCAATATGACATCTTTGCTCGGTTTTAAGTTTTAAACGTCCTTCTCGCTTATTGATATGTTACCACAGCCCACGTCATAATGGTTATGCATTGTTATTATAGACGTTATGCAAGCAAGGTATATACAAGTGGATATTCCTCCAATTAAGAGTTTTTCGAGAATTATCCCCGCCTTTACCCATAACTTAAACGCATAAAATCTATGCCAACTATGCATTGGTATTATCGTTTCATTCATGCTAGTCTTTAAGCACGATCCATTAATGTTTACTCTAACGATCCAGCAGGTCGTTGCCGAAGTAGTCTGCTAATCCTGGCTAGTACGGTCATGTATAAAATTTTGTCCTAATAAGGGCAAACGACATCTATGGATAATTTTACGTTAAAGGAGGTAGTTTAATGGATTCAATTAGTACTTTTGTAGAAACCCATAAAAGTGATATTATAAGAGTCAATTACTGGATTTAGAGACTTAAAAAGGCTTACTGACATTTTGCAGTAAGCCTTTTTGTTTTGTGGATAAGTTACTATTAAGGGGCCGCCCAAAAAATTCCACTTATATAAAAATCTTAGATTTTGTATGAAATACCCATGATTTAACACACTCACGAATTCATAAACAAAAGCACTTACCTATGCTTACTTATTTATTAATTTGTGAGTGACTCCAATAAATAAAAGGGCCGGATGGGGTAACCGAAAATCTTTAGGGTATGTTAAAATTACTGGGTAAGTACAATTCAGGGGAACCCCTTGCAGAACTCCCAGCTCTAATTCCAGCTTTATAAAACTTTCCGGTAAAATACTACAACCAGAACCATTTAGGAGAAGAGTTTTAATTCCTTCTAATGAATCGACAGTTACTGGAGCATCATCAGCAGAACCCCCCTCCGGAAGGAAGTCCCTATATTTAGAGAATGCGTAAGTTGAAGGAGGAAAGAGAAAGGGAGAATATTCAGCGATTAGTTCAGCGATTCTAAGGCTATTAGCAAAACAATTGATTTCTGGAATTTCCCGTTTATTTTGTAACGTCACGACATCGGATACGTCCGTTGTTTTCAAGATAGATCTTAAGGTGGATTTCGCAGACGTGACTAAGAATAGTCGTTCTTGGTATAGTGGTTCAAGTGTCAGTGGTAAATTATCTGATGGTTCCATCCCGCAGAAGAAGGCGAGGTCAATCTCTCCGCCTGCTAGAAGATTATATAAATCACCATGAGCATGAGTACGAATCTGAAGTTGTAAACTCGGATAACGACGGTGGAACTCCCCCGCGAAGCGAGGCAAGAAGTAGTTGCTTAAATAACTGTCTGCCGCTACCGTAACCGTTCCCTGACGCAAATCTCGAAGGTCTTGAATGGTTCGATTTGCTTGCTCTAGAGTTCGAATGATTTCTTCAGCATACGCCAAGAGTTTTCGACCTGCTTCGGTGAGGGAGATATGATTCGCCATACGTACAAATAGCGGTAATCCAATTTCTGCTTCCAAAGAAGATATCTGGCGGGAGACCGCAGGTTGGCTAAGATAAAGTTCTTTGGCAGCCTTAGAAAAACTTCGCCAGCGCGCAACTTCATAAAAGGCTCTTAAGTGCTGAATGTCCACGCTATACTCCTTTCGCATAGGGATTATAACTAAGTTGCATTTCAATTATATATGAAATATGATACGCTAAAACAGATAAGGAGGCAAGGCAATTGGCTGATCTTAACCGTTCAATTCGTTTAACCAATTATTCTCCTGGATCTGGCTGAGCTTGTAAAATAGGTCCGGAGGACCTAAGCATTCTTTTATCCTATTTACCGAAGCAGAACGTTCCGGGTTTGCTGTCCGGACTGGATGATGACGCTGCAACTTATAGTATTAATGAAAATCTCGCAATTGTTCAAACTCTGGATTTCATTACTCCAGTCGTTGATGACCCTTTTTCATTTGGCGCCATTGCAGCTGCCAATGCGATCAGCGATATTTATGCTATGGGAGCCAAACCGATATTCGCTCTGAATATCGTCAGCTTTCCAATCAAAACGATGCCCATGGAAACTTTAGGAGCCATTTTAGCCGGTGGTGCTGCGAAAGCTGCGGAAGCTGGGTTTTCCATTGTCGGTGGGCATTCTGTGGATGATGCTTCACCAAAGTATGGCCTTTCGGTAACAGGACTCGTTCATCCACAAAAGTTAATCCGCAAAAGTGGTGCCCTTGTTGGGGATGCGCTAATCTTGACAAAACCTCTAGGCACTGGGATATTGGCTACAGGGATTGATTCTGGGATTGTGGGAGACGAGGTAGAAGCAGCCCTAACTGCAGTCATGTTGGAACTTAACCTGAAGGCGGCCCAAGTTATGCAGACGTTTCCGGTTCATGCCTGTACGGACGTATCGGGGTTCGGTCTTTTGGGCCATCTCAGTGAAATGTTAAATCCGGATTTATCCGTGATGCTTGACTATGACAAGTTACCGATTTTACCCCAAGTTTGGGATATTCTTAAATATGGGGGAGTCTCCAGCGGGACCCATTCAAATGCTCGCTATTTAGGTGATCAAGTCCATTGGGAAGAAAAAATAACCTTACTCGAACAAATGGTTCTATTTGATGCCCAAACCTCCGGTGGTTTACTAATGGCCGTTCCTGCAGAGGTGGCTAATTTACTGATTTCTGAGCTAACCTTAGCGAAAACTCTTGCTGCAAATATTATAGGCTATGTTTGTAAACGAAGTGATTTTCCGATTAAAGTTCGACGGGGATTAGGAAACGAAAACCCGTTCTAACTATTTCAATGCAAGATCATAGTAAAATAGTTGAAATGAAACATTTATTTATCCAACTACCCATCCTTGCCCCACTTATGATTTATCCAGGATGAACTTGGACATGCTAAACCTGCTACCACTCAACGACATGGAAATATATAATAGTATTCTGGATTTTATAGAGAAGGCTCTGATTTATGCAGTCATAGACTTCTTGAGATTCGTAACCACTTTAAATATTTAAAATTAAGAGGGGTTTCTATTTTTGTGTCGAATTTTGTGAGTTGGGGTTAGACAAAACTAAACTCGTATTCATTAAGGGGGTAATAGCGTTATTATGAGTTATCAAATCGAAGGTGCCATCGTTAAGGAACAGGATATTACTTTTGCTATTGTTGTGGTTAAACCTCATATAATCCAGAGCAGTAGTGAAACTAAAGAAGCCAGAAATGCTTATAGTCATGTTTTTCCAGATATGCCAATCATCCTAATGGGCAAAGACTCGCAAGGAAAAGCTACTTACAATGGTCAAAAAGAAATAGTGCGTTTTCTTGCGCAAACAGATCCGCGCAGAATTCCATGGAGGCGTTATATAATTACTTAATTAGTTTTCGGACATAGTAACTGTTTTCCCACCGCTTAGCAAGGTTTCTTAATCATCATTTTTTATTTTCAATCTGTTTTAGCCATTTAAATCCTTCTACACATTTTAATATAGTGTCTTAAACTACACATTTTAATATAGTGCCTTAAACTTACAAAATACAAAGTCCCTAGTCTTCATGGCTAGGGACTTTGGCTTATCATTATGGAGGCATTGCGGAACGCCTGTATAGGATCTGGCTAAAATAGTCTACTTACTGGAATCACACATTCTGGTATATCGTTATGTGGAGAATTTATCGGTGATACCTCATACGCAACCATCCCTTCCGCCGGAGAAGGCCTCAACAACCCTTTAACTTCGCGGCTAGAGGTAACATCCGCATCCAGCCAAAGCGACTCCATATTCTGTGGCAATATCACAGGCATTCTGTTGTGTATTGGTTCCATCAACTTATTAGGCGTAGTCGTAATGATCACACAGGAGTTTATAGTTTGGCCTGTCGGTGACAACCAAGAATCCCACAGACCAGCGAAAGCAAATGGTCTGCCATCTTGCAGCGTGATTCTAAAGGGTTTCTTGACACGACCTTCTTTTTTCCACTCGTAGAAACCGTCTGCCAAGACCAGACAACGCTTTTGCTCAAGCGACTTGCGAAAACTCGGCTTTTCCTCCAATGTTTCCGCTCGGGCATTAATCAACTTGCTCCCGATACTCATATCTTTTGCCCAATAGGGTATCAAGCCCCATCTTAACATCAGTAAGCGATTGCAGCCATTTTGTTGGATCACTACAGGAACTGTTTGAGATGGAGCAATGTTATAGCGTGGCCCAAACTCAAATTCGAGTTGAACTAGGTCAAAACGTTCCTTAATGTCTTCAGGTTTGGAAAAGGAATATCGGCCACACATAAGCTTTCGCCCTTTCTCGGTGATGAATACCCTATGAATGTCCCTCTTAATTTGGTCAGTTATTCTCTTCCCCATCTCTCAAGATAGTTTCCTTGTATTTTATTTTTCGGGTATAGTCCTTATTAGATTTATGGGGGCGAGTACCCGTATTGAAGAGAGACCTTGTTCTTGCCTTCCGGACTAGCTTAGATTTCTTTTTCATTTTTTCCTCCCAGAAACTTTAATACGGGTTCCAATAGGACCTTGTATGTATTAACATAAGTATAATACAGTTGGGATAAAGTTTGTAGGAGTGATAATGTGCAACCAATCAAGGATAAAGAGCTTGTCTATGCAATTTTACTAAAGGATGGTTCATATTGGTTAGGTGGAGGAATCAGTAACAAAGTTAAATTGCGAACGACCATTAATTTAAGTATGGCAGCTTATCTCTCCTTCGATAACGCTAGCGGTTATGCAGAACAAATTAGAGGTAAGCGTATAAATTGCGAAGTAGTCCAAGTCCAAATATCAGTCGTTGAATAATTATATGAATAATTCCGGTTCTCTTCGCGAGGCATACTCGATTTCTAATTCCTGTTTGTGTCTTAAATAATCTTTATCATCAAAATACTTTGCTTGGTTAGGACATTTCTTGATACACGCGCCACATTTAATACAAATTCCATTTAAAATAGAAACATCTTCGAAATTAATGGAACCCATAGGACAGACCTTGACACAAAGTTTACAGTCAATACAATTACTATTCGTTTTTGGAGCAACCTTTCTAATATCCACAGGACTACCATCTTTATCTTTAGGCATATAGTGTTTCCTATAGGGTTGATTTCCATTTACCACTAAAGTCTGAATTCCCTCAAGAGTTGTTAATTTTACGTATATTTGATCGGCAAACTCACCGACAATGTTCATGTCTTTTTCATCCGGTCTGTTTGCGGCAAGAGTTATCGAAAATGAGTGTTCTCCAATAAATGCTCCTCCTGCAATAACTTTAAAACCGTTAAATTCAAGAATATCTTTTAATTCTATTAAAGCATCGTCATAGTTCCTGTTGCCATAAACAACTACAGGGATTGCTAAGGCACCATTACCTTTAATAACATTTAAATAGTTTAACAAAACATTAGGCACTCTTCCTGCATAGACTGGAACTCCAATAATGACTACATCTTCTTCTGAAAAAGATACTGGCTTTAACCTAGCTTCCGGTAATGTAAAATCGATATTGTCTATGGTTATTTCCCTATCCATATTCTCTGAAATTCTTTTTGCTATTCTAGCTACTATTTTTTCAGTTGTACCTGTCGCGCTAAAATACATGGTATTAATAGTCTTTTGCATGGCAAGACCCTCCTTAAATTTCATACCACCGGCCTTAGACAAATGAGTCCACAACACACTTCTTCAACATAGGAATCGTCTTTACGCCTAATTGGCTTTGAAAGAAAGGTTGTCCTTTCTTTCAACATTACTATATTACACCTGAACCGCGAAACATGGTGAAAAATGAATTGTAGACAAAAACCAACCCCTACACTTCTTAAGTATAGGGGAGAGCAAATTCCTTTATTCTTACCTGATTGCAGATTAAAACCTTTGTATAAAGTACACAACCACGTTATCAACTCCGACCAGCTTCCACACCAGGTCTTGTGAAACTCACTTAACTGCAGCAAAATACCATTTCACCAAGTTGAACCCCTAAATTTTCCGCTACAATCTCACATTTGGCCCGCAGTAGGAAATACAGCCTTCTATCCTCCTTGCCAAGCGCTTCTAAAGATTCATAATTAGCCTGCCCTTTACTGATCACTAGGTCAGCCTTTTCAAAGGCCTGTTTGAATTCGTCAGAGCAATCTTTCAGAATTGTCCCTAAAAAACCACTGCCATTTGAAATTACGCGGATTTGCTCTGTCATGCCTACATAAACCGCATCTTCCATCGTGGCATCATTTAAAATCGGTTGGTCCTTAACGACATAGGTCACCTCGATCCCCAATTCGGACAGCTGCTCAGCTAATAGCCTATCGAAAGCAATTTCTCCGCTGTTATCACCGAGAATTAATATCTCCCGGGCTTCTAATAGTCTTTGCTGGAAAGATGCATAATCATCGCGGGCAAAATTCTTATCCATGGCCTCCTGAATACTCTCCTCAACATCAAAGTCTTTCAGGATGCCCATATCGATAATATTCCCGGCAACTGCGATTTGCAGAGACATAAAGAGTGGATCTGTACTTTGGCGAATCTTCTCTTTTAATTGGGGCAGAAGTTTCAGAGCCAATTCATTGGACTCCTTCTTAGCACTATGAAAAGGATCCTCGATTCCCAACAGCTCATTGACCTTTCTAAGAATAATAGTCGAGTTCTCTGCAGGGGTTCCTTGCGGGTCTAATTGAGGAATCAGGGACAGAGTCTGATGGATGATTTCTCTCGCTTTTTCCTCAACGATTTCAGTCTGTGCTAAAGTATTGATTGTTTGCTTTATATAGCAAGGAATACAATCCAGGGCAACGTTCACAAGCAGGATCCTCCTCGTCAGTTATTTTTCTTCCACTTTGTGCGGTTTGCTTCCAGAACAAAAGGCACCTTTGCAAGCATCCTCAATACTCATATCGTGATACTCTTTGACATCAACGATTTTAAATGCGTCCTTTGTTCCATCCTATAGATTATATGATTAATCCTTACTTCGCAATTTCCAAAATGAAATATACCATCTTTTGCATCAATACAACAGGGCAGTCTATAAAAGAAGACTGCCCACTCTATATTTGTTGTCCTGAAACTCTATGCTATGATGAAAGGGACTAACAAGATCGTGACTTATGTAATTGAGGTGCCACCGTGAAGAAAACCATTGGACTATTTGCCCATGTCGATGCAGGCAAGACTACTTCTTTTGAAAAATCTGTAGCGTCCTTTAATTCCTCAAGTTCATTTTTTAATGCTTCGGCTTCTTTTACTTTTTGTTCTGCGTTTTTAATTGCTTCAGCATCCCCTGTTTTTTTAGCCACTTCCAGCCTTTGTTTTGCCTTCTCAAGTTCCTTTTTCACTGCCAAAAAAGCTTCCTTAGTTGCATAGAAAACATTAACCGCTGCAATCTCTTTATCTTTGTTACCTAAGGCGTTTTCAATAGCACCCTTAGCTTCTTCTGGAACCTTATCCAGAATTGTATTTAAGATTTCCCCGCTTCTTTTATACGATTCATTGAGATTCGCTACAGTCTGTACCGCTTCATCCTTCGCTCTCATTGCGTTATTTATATGTGCTGTTGCTGAGGCCAGCATTTTAACGTATTCATCTGTTGCTTTACTTACAAGCTCTTCTTCGCCTTTGTTAGCCATAAGAACTACTTCAGCAGCTCTCTCAATGGCAAATTGCGCCATAAGTTGCGCGAGTTTTTCCTCACTTCGTGTAATCGCAATCTGAAGCTCTTCAATTCTCCGTTCTAAGCTATAAAAATTGGAGTCAGGTAGAACACCTGCTGATTCCTCAATTTCCTTTAAACTTACTACTGTTGTTAATACTTGATCGTTACTTGTTGCCGTACCAGGCATTGAAGTTACATCACTGTTTGCATACACATTTCCAGTTGCTCCGGTTAAAAAAATAGCTAAAGTCATCGCCGCAATCTTTTTTCTCATTAAATAGTCCTCCTTAAGTTTTCTACTTAGTAATTCGGTTAAACTATCTTGTTTAAATGGGTGCAATAGCAAACAGGCATATTTATAACTAGGCCAACCTCTTTCACCTGACCCTGTCCTAAGTATGAGTATCACCCGTACGCATAGAACAATAGCCCCAGCATTTCAGGATGCTAGGGCTATTGTCTTTACTTCTCAGCTTTGTAATTTGTATCTGAGTAAATTGGTTGGACCGTGTTTTTCTGCGTATTTAGACTAAACTATCATTTAACTGTAATATTCAAATATTGGAGTTCAACCAGCTTCCTTAAAGCAATAACGCGTATTTTTTGTACGCGACTAGTACGAAGGACCTACTTAATTGGGGACCTTATTCCCTACATGCCTAGAAAAGTGGATTATGCAGATCAGTTGATTTATAATTGCCAAGTATTAATATTGGTTTTAGGTTATTTGAAGGAGTGTCTTATTGATGCGACAAGTAAGTGTGAACAGTCTTAAATTAGGAGATATGATGGGTCGGACGATTTATTCCGGACAGGGTCGAGTATTGTTGGGACGAGGAGTCCTTCTCACTTTACCTTACATTGCTCGATTAAGAGAGCTAGGAATAAGTATTGTCTACATTGATGATGAAGAAACGCGTGATATTATTATCGAGGATGTTGTATCAGAGGACCATCGTCGAGAAGCGATCATATCCTTCGAACAGTCGAGTCAAGCCGTCAGGCTGGGTAAAGATTTTAATGGCTTTGAAGTAAAAAGGGCCATTAACAATATTGTAGAAGATATTCTATACCAGAAAGAAATTTTTTTAAGCCTTGTGGATATGCGCAGTTTCGACAACCAAATGTTCTCACACGCGGTCAGTGTATGTGTGCTTGCTACAGTTATAGGTAAGGCTCTAGGGTTAGATAGGACGAACTTGGAGGCTCTGGCCATCGGTGCTTTACTGCATGATATCGGCACAGTAAAACTGCCGAAACAGCTTATACACAAAAGAGTTCCCTTATCATCTCAGGAAACTTCTCATTATCAAACTCACACTGTGAATGGCTTTGAGATTATAAAAGCTAAACGCGAGCTCAGTCTTTTAAGTGCCCATGTCGCTTTACAACACCATGAACGGATAAATGGCAGCGGATATCCCCGTCAATTGAACGGGAAGCGTATTCATCACCTAGCTCAAATTGTCGGTCTTGCTGATTTTTACGATAACTTGGTGAATGGAGCGCCTGGACATCAGAAAGTATTACCGCATGTGGCTTGCGAGATTGTAATGGGGAGTTCGGGAATACTTTTTCACCCAGATCTGGTTGTGATGTTCTTAAAACATGTGGCTGCCTATCCAACTGGATGTACAGTTAAACTCAATACCGGAGAAGTTGGTATTGTTGTGGATCAGAATAAAAGTCTACCAATGAGACCGATTATCAGGGTTTTAGCAGGTGATGTTACTTTAAGTGCCTCTGTTAAAGCCAGAGAGTATAATCTTGTGGAGATGAATACCACTTTTATTGAGAATATCTTAGAATAAGGCACAACCATTGCCGAGCATGAATAATCTTCTATAAAAACTTTTCAATTCCTGTTTTTGGAAAGATACTTTCTCGTATTTTTATTAATAGATGAATATTTGTTGTCAAATAATAAAAAAACGCCCGTTCAGGCGTTTCCTTTATAAATTTCGAGCAACTACAATTGATGGGTCTTTATCCTAATAAATACTCTTGAATCTCACTAAAAGAATTGCCAAAAGTAAATGCAGAAATTCTTTTCCCTTCAGCATACTTATGGTTTAAATTTTCGTTGTAAGTCTTCTCATAATAAGCAAGAATACTATCGAAATTCTCAACTTGATTTATTATTACTTCCGGCATCTCAAAGCCATCCTTCTCTATTAGGATTCCTACGAATCGGTAATCAAGTTCTTTAGCCCGTTCGAATGTATTGCTTAAATACTCAATTGTTAAGGATGCCATCTCTTTTTCTCCTTTTTTCTCTTTATTGGTCTCTTTTGAAGAATATCTCATATTGCCCAGTTCTGTAATGTCCAAATGTCCTATTTTAGATAGGACCAAAGCCCGATACTCCTTTAAAGTTAGGTTTATATACTAACCCAGAAGCTAAAAATTACACTTGATTTGCAATAGTTATCCAAAAGGAAAGCGCCTTATTCCAGGCGCTCATTAGTCTATCTTTTCATCCCCAAGATGTGCTCCGTAATTGAAGGCCAGATATAATGCCAGACAGATCAGATACGGAATTATAAACTTCATTTAAGCACCCACCTTCTTAATAAGCTAAGTATAATACTTTCCATCTTTCTCCATAATGTCCAAATAGCACATCTTAATAGGACTTTGGTCCAGTTTTTTTTGCTTTAAATTGTTTATTTAAGCATAAAAAGGATGATTTTTTAAGTTTATGAAAGTGGATGCTATTTAAGCTTTGGTTTTGCCTTTGTCTCCTCAAGAATGTTGTAATTAAGAATAACGTGATGAAACTAAACAGACAAAAGCTAACCACACGGATAGTCTTTTGTCTGTTTAGCTAAGGTCTTTTTGAAAAATCACAGCTGAGAATCATCTACCCCATCGAGCCAGTCTTCAATGACTTTAACTACGGATGTTATGCAGCCATCTTGAAATGGAGATACCAAATTGGCTAACTCAGTCAGTTCTAAAAACGATTGACTGCCCCCGGCCTGACAAAGCTTCAGGTAATCAGCCCAGGCCGATTCGCGATTTTCACGGGACCTTTTCCAGAACTGGAAGGCACAAATTTGCGCTAGGGTGTAATCAATGTAATAAAAGGGATCCCCAAAAATATGCCCTTGTTGATGCCAGTAACTACCTCGTTCCAGATAGTCGTTGTCTTCATAGTCGCGATGAGGCAGGTATTTCCTTTCGATCTCTCTCCAGGCTGCTTTCCTATCCTGTGGTGAAGCCCCTGGGTGAGCGTAGACAAAATGCTGGAATTCATCAACACTAACCCCATAAGGAATGAAGAGTAACGCATCGCTCAAGTGGGTGAATTTATATTTGTCAGCGTCTTCTTTGAAGAAAAGTTCCATCCACGGCCATGTAAAAAATTCCATGCTCATCGAGTGGATCTCACAGGCCTCATAAGTAGGCCAATGATATTCCGGTATTTGAAAGTTTTTACTACAATATACTTGAAAAGCATGCCCGGCTTCATGCGTCAAGACATCAATATCGCCAGATGTACCGTTAAAATTAGAGAAGATATAAGGTACCTGATATTGACTGATAAACGTACAATAACCGCCTCCTGCTTTACCCTTTTTACTAACCAAATCCATCAAGTCATTGTCCACCATAAACTGAAAGAATTCGCCGGTCTCTGTTGACAACTCGCTGTACATACGTTGTCCATTGTTCACAATCCATTCTGGATTCCCTTGAGGCAAAGCATTACCAGTTTGAAAATTAAACTTCTCATCATAATAAGGCAGAGTCGCCGACCCCAACCGTCTCCTTTGTCGTTCCCGTAGTTTACTGGCCGCCGGAACAATAGAGTCTTTGACTTGCTTACGGAAGTTTGCCACCATATCTGGTGTGTAGTCTGAGCGAAGCATTCTCGCATACCCAAGCTCAATGAAGTTTTTGAACCCTAACTTCTCGGCCATTCGTGTTCGAACTTTAACCAAACCGTCATAGATTTCGTCCAGCTTCACTTCATTAGCAGTAAAGAAAGCGTATTTGGCGGCATTGGCTCGTTTCCGCATGTCTCGATCAGTCGATAACTGAAATGGTACCAAGCCAGGTAGATTTCTCTCTTCCCCTTCAAACATTATCTTAGCCGAAGCAATGAGCTTGGTATAGTCACTGGAAAGTTTGTTTTCCTGTTGTAAGTCTTCAATAATTTCTGGGGCAAAGGTTTTAAGGGTTAGATCAGCTTTGACAAAAAGCTGTTTTCCCCACTTTTCTTCTAAGCCCTGTCTGAATTTCGAATTGACCAAAGACCGATAATATCGGGAAATCAAACCCTGATAAATCGGAGTTCCTTCGTCAAAAAAATTCTGTTCCTCCTCGTAAAATGGGTCAGTCGTATCGATTGTATGGCGTATAATCACAAGCTGCTCCATCGACTCAAATTCACTTCTTAACTCATTAATCGCTACCATCAGCAGGTCCTGTTGTTCCACATCTTCAGCCAGATCAAATTTAGCTAATAGCCCAGTAAACTTGGTTTCCACTTCCAATAAATTCGGACGTTGATAAGTAAACTCCTTAAACTTCATGGTATCACCTTCCTTAGGCTTTTTTATAGTCAATATTTCACGGATTCTAATTTTCATTCGACAAAATCAAAACGGGCCTTTAAACCCTCGCTTGTAACTGCATGTTTTTCGGGACGGGTGGTTAAAGTAAGAAAAGGCTCTTAAGCAAGGAGGGTAATTATGGATAAGGTAGAGAAAATACACGATACACAGGAGAAAGCCGCAGAAAATAAGAAGCATCAAGGTAAAGGGAATCCAGGCAAAAAGTTACCCAATAAGCAGCACAGTACCAATAAATAACCTTTCAAGGAACCATGATCTTTGTCGATCATGGTCCTTTTCACTAAAAGACGTAGTTGAGGGATAGCAAGGCTTTCCTCAGTGGTAGTGCGGAGCGGCATGGGGGCCTGACTAGTATAGAAAAAGAGGTGTGAATTGCCACACCTCCTCAATTTAGAAATACTTTTCACGATCTATTCCTGAAACAAGTAAAGCTGCAGTAAAACCCATACTGCCTCGAATACCATAAAAATATTGCCAAATGAGCTTAAGGACCAGCGGAACGGATATCGGCTGAAACGTCCCTAAATTTAGCAAAATTCTGGCGGAAGCTCTCCGCGAGAGAGTGTGCAGTTTTGTCATAAGCCTCAGTATCTTCCCAAGTATTACGTGGAGTTAAGATTTCAACTGGCACCCCAGTTACCTCTTCTGGAATGAGAATGCCAAAGACAGGATCAGGACTATATCCAACCTTCTCTAACTCTCCATTTAAAGCAGCTGTTATTATAGCTCTGGTATAAGCCAGGTTCATGCGTTTACCAACTCCATACGGTCCACCGGACCAGCCAGTATTCACTAAATATACCTTAGAATGATGTTCATCGATGCGACTTCCCAACATTTCCGCATAAACGGCTGGGTTTAATGGTAGGAATGGTTCCCCGAAACATGTAGAAAATGTGACTTGGGGTTCAGTGACTCCCCGCTCGGTACCAGCGAGCTTTGATGTGTAACCCGATAGAAAATGATACATGGCTTGCTCTTTGTTAAGTTTCGCGATCGGCGGTAATACTCCAAAGGCATCCGCGGTTAAAAACACAACCACACTGGGATGGCCGGCCAGACCCGGTATTAAGGCTTTATCAATATAAGTGACAGGATAACCGGCTCGTGTGTTTTCAGTAAGAGAGTTGTCACTGTAATCTGGCTCCCTAGAATCAGTATTTACAATAACATTCTCAATAACTGTCCCGAACCGAATGGCGTTCCAAATTTGAGGTTCCTGCTCTTGAGATAGGTTAATGCATTTAGCATAGCAACCTCCTTCAAAATTGAAGACTCCGTTTCTGGACCAACCGTGCTCATCATCGCCAATCAGATTGCGCTGGGGATCAGCTGACAGAGTGGTTTTGCCCGTGCCTGAAAGACCAAAGAAGAGTGCCACATCCCTGTCGGCTCCGACATTTGCCGAGCAATGCATAGGTAATACTTCACGAAAAGGCATTAAGTAATTAAGTACACTAAAAATTGATTTTTTCATTTCACCGGCGTACTCTGTACCCCCTAAGATAATTACTTTTTTCTCAAGGGAAAGAATAATATATGCCTCTGAGTTAGTGCCGTCAGTTCCCGGATCGGCTGTGAGCCCTGGCGTACAAATCATGGTGAATTCAGGTTGATGCTCCTCCAATTGGTCAACGGTTGGTCTGATAAATAACTGCTGAACAAAGATGTTATGCCAGGCATACTCATTAATCACTCTTATTGGTATACCGTATTTGGCATCTGCTCCAGCGAACCCGTCAAATACAAAATACTCCTTTGTTTCTAAATAGTCCAGAGCTCGTCGGTATAGGTTATCAAAACACTCTGGGCTGATCGACTTATTAACACTTCCCCAAGCAATTTGATCATGAACAGAAGCCTCGTCTACAATAAAGCGGTCTTTTGGTGAGCGGCCTGTATAGTTTCCAGTAGTGCAACAAAGTGCTCCTGTATTAGAGAGTATTCCTTCCTTTCGCTCTAAGGCAATTTCGATTAGTTTACTTACAGGCAAGTTCCTGCCAAGAGGAGACTTTTTAGCGAACAGGTGATTTACACGGGAACTGGTGTCCATCTGTATTACCCCCCCAGATATCAAAAATGCATCAACAAACAAACTACGATCTGTGTTTCTAAACCATTTGCTGACATTCTAGAATTAATCACTCTATTGGTTATATTATCAGATATAGCCTATCTTTTCCAAGTGTTTTTACTTAGGAAAAATAAATTATTTTATGGGTCAATCCCTACTACGAGACAGTAAGGCGAACTTTTATTAAGACTTAAAAGATAATGAAATAACTAAACAACCGCAGAAACTGAAGGGTCCTATGATAGGAGTTAAGCTAATTTCAATATTTCAGTTTACCTAAACGTTAGGTAATAATAATTCCTATAATTCGTTCTAGGTTATTTCCATCAATTTAGGTCTAGCGCATGAAAAATGCTTAAGTATTAAGTCCTCGCTGTACCAGAACTAAGTTTAAGGTTAGTTTGCGCGTTAATGGACTCTGAACTAACCTTTTTTATATGCTCATTTAGTGAAACGCTACATAAGAGAATCTAAATGAAACTTTTCTAAATATTATAACTTTCTATTTAGATTATTCATTAGTGAAAATAAACTCAATTATTGAAAATATTTTTGATTTAGTATACTATATGTCTACACACATATCTGATTTTTTTTTGGCCTTACTGGTATGATAGGTCAACCATTCAACGGTTCTAAATCATCATTGAATGGTTCCTATTTTTGAAAGGGGGTGATCAGTTCAAATTCTCCATTAAGCATTTATTTTAGCTAATAAAAAAAAATTAGGAGGTTTCTTAATGAGCAATGGATTATTAGCCCTTCTTTCCTTACTCCCTATTGCTGTTGTTGGATTATTTCTTGTAGGGTTGAAATGGCCCGCAAGCAAAGCTATGCCGATCTCGTATGTCACAGCAGTGGTACTCGCACTTTTTGTTTGGAAAATCCCCGGTGCTCAAGTAGCTGCAGCATCTGTTAACGGAGTTATTGTTGCTGGTACACTCTTATACATCATTTTTGGTGCCATTCTTCTCTTAAATACATTACAAGAAAGTGGAGCAATTCAGGCCATTCGCAGAGGCTTCACCGGAATCACCGCCGATCGAAGAATTCAAGTTATCATTGTGGCTTGGCTCTTTGGTTCCTTTATTGAAGGTGCATCAGGATTCGGTACTCCTGCTGCGGTTGCTGTTCCTTTGATGGTCGGACTTGGCTTCCCTGCTATGGCTGCCGTCGTCGCTGGAATGATGATTCAGAGTACCCCGGTTTCTTTCGGAGCGGTTGGAACACCCATGCTCGTCGGAGTCAGCACAGGACTTAAAACTCCTGAATTACAAGCTTATGCCGCCTCTTTAGGATTTACCGACTGGAATACATTCATTGGAGTAGCCGTCGCGACCAAAGTTGCTTTCCTTCACTTTGCTGCAGGTGCCCTTATTCCTCTCTTCGTCGTGGCTTTCATGACCCGCTACTTTGGTAAAAACAGATCCTTTAGTGAAGGCCTTAAAATTTGGAAATTTGCACTTTTCTCAGCCTTCTCCATGACTATTCCTTACCTTATCACAGCTAACTTGCTCGGACCCGAGTTCCCCTCCATTTTTGGTGGACTAACTGGTCTCGCAATTGTCGTTACTGCTGCTAAGAATGGCTTCCTCATGCCTAAAGGAGAAGCTTGGGATTTCGAAGCAAAAGACAAATGGGAACCCGAATGGTCTGGTGCGATCGAGATTAAGGATATCTCCGCTAAGACTAGGATGAGCGGTCTAATGGCTTGGATGCCCTATATCCTCGTTGGTTCTTTCCTTGTTCTCTCTCGACTCTCATTCTTACCTATATTAAAATGGTCCAAGCTTTGGACTGTTTCTTGGCCTAAAATTTTCGGAACAGGCATCTCAGCCTCCTTCCAACCTCTTTATTTACCCGGTACCATCTTTATCCTGGTTTCCCTCATTACGTACATCATCCATAAAATGGATGGGAAAGCTTATGCTAGAGCATGGAAAGCCTCCGCAATAACGATGCTGGGCGCAGGTTCCGCCCTCATCTTCACAGTCCCCATGGTTCAAGTGTTCATGAATTCAAAAGGTGGAGCAGCTGGACTTAATAGTATGCCGATTATGCTTGCAGAAGCGGTTGCTGGTTTAGCTGGATCAGCATGGCCAATCTTTGCTCCTTTGATTGGTGGACTTGGTGCATTCGTTGCTGGAAGTAACACGGTTTCCAACATGATGTTCTCCTTGTTCCAGTTCGGTGTAGGGGAACGAATTTTAGTAGACCCAACTTGGATCGTAGCACTGCAAGCAGTGGGTGGAGCCGCAGGAAATGTCATCTGCGTACACAACGTTGTCGCCGCTTCAGCTGTTGTAGGTCTGCTTGGCAAAGAAGGCTATGTTATCCGTAAGACAATGGTCGTCTTCGCATATTACGCTTTACTCCCAGGTGCGCTTGGTTATTCGATTCTCTATACTGCACAAAGAGGGTTCTTCAATGCCGGAACGATTATTGTTGCAGCGATATGGGCTGGTGTAATCTATATTCTTGCAACGAATAACAGTAGACTTGCAAAACTTCCAAAATAACTCTTTTAGACTAATAACAGATCATTCAAAAGGCTCCTCAGTTCACAGTGAACTGAGGAGCCTTTTTTAATAAATAAATAAATTGTCCGCCAAGTTGTCACTCTTAACATAATTTCCAGCAACCGTCGACATTATTTTCCATCGAGAATACAATTTTATGTTATAATTTAGCAAAGAATTCTGTATTAGAAAGGAAGCAAAACTATGCGGGTTTGGTTTATAGTTTCATTATTCTTCTCAATGCTAGTCGCTATATTTGCAGTATTAAATTCTAATGTAGTACTTATAAAACTTTATTGGGTTGATTATGAACTATCACAATCCTTAGTTATTCTCTTATCTGCATTTCTTGGAGCATTGACGGCAACATTTTTAGGGTTTTTCAGTAAGATTAAGTCAGCTTTAAAAATACGAGAATTAAATATTGCTGTAAAGATTTTAGAAGAAAAAATCAGCGAATTAAATAATCAAACTCCCCTACTCAAAAACAGTGACTCAAATATTCTATTAAAGGACTCAGACTCTGACACTGCCACTGAAACTGAAACTGAGCAAAAATAGAAGCCTGCTTTGACTATGTTTGAGAACGGCCCTAGGATGCCTCGCTCCAACGATCGGGAGACTTATCCCCCTTGGACCAGATCTTCGCTTAATCCTGGTCCAGCCTTAGCTACTACGAGCCACTTCTTTTGTGGACGAAGGCAGTGCTGTTAGGATACATCGCACAGTAACCGCTAAAAGCACTATGAAACCACCTAGCATGGCTAAAAGTCCTGGAGCTTCGCCTAACAACAAAAATACCCAGACCGGATTCAAGAGTGGTTCGATAACAGGTATAAGAATTGCTTCCAAGGCTGTTACATGCTTTATAGCCTTAGAAAATAGAATGTAGGGTATCCCTAGCTGGACAATACCTAAAATCATTAAGTACACCCATCCAGATGTATCAGGTACAGCTTGGGTTAAAAATGGGAGCCCGATTGCTGCGGTGATTATATTGCCGAGCAATACAGATTCTAACGGAGACCCGTCCTTTTGCATGCGCATGAAAATAATAAATAATGCGAAGCTGACACCGCTCGCTGCCGCAATGCCATTCCCCAGAATACTCTTAGTACTTAGATTATCTAAAAAAAACAAGACCATACCGCCCATAACGAGAAAAATCGTGATCCAGTCCAATAACTTTGTTTTTTCTTTTAATAGCCATGCACTAAATAAGGCAACATAGATTGGTGCGGTAAATTGAAGCAGAACAGCGTTTGCAGCAGTCGTCGTTTTGGTTGCTGTAACAAACAAAATCGAGGTCGCGGCATAGGCTAAAGCTGCCCCAATTTGAGCATAAGACCAAGTAAGCTTAGGTTTTTTTAGTACTAGAAGGAATAAAACCACCGCGATAGCGCTTCTTGAACCTGCAATAGCCAGTGGATTAGTATCGACAGACTTTATAAGTAATCCCCCGAGACTCCACAATGTTGCGGTTACAGCTAAAAGCAGTAAAGCCCTTGGCCTTTCTTTCGGACAAATCGAACTATCCGTGTCAATCATCATAACCCCCCGCTAACGTATACTAATACCAAAGGTGCTTTTAGCTTCTGGAAAGCATTATACTATAAAACGCATTAATAAGATTCATATCGTTGAAAGAACTTTTTTTAACCCTAGAGTGAACTCGTTCAGCTAAAGCTGAACATCGAGACTTCGGTGACGAAAGTTTCCTGTGACGATAGTCTCCAGTGGAGAGTATCGCCGAAGCAGCGATCCCAAAAGAAATGCTTACCGGCGTAGGATAGAGTATCGCCGAAGCACATGGCCCTTAACGAATACGATCGCGCTGAGGATAGGTTTCGCCGAGCCGCCTAATCCCAAAAGGAATACTTCGCGGCGAAGGAGACATTAGTCTCCGGTGGAGACTAATGCCGAAGGGCTAACCCCAAAAGAACACTGTAGTCCGTAGGATATCTACCCCCACCGAAGCAGAATAAGGAACACCCACTTACAAGAAGTGGGTGTCTCGGAATTGATTAAGTAGCAATCCATTACTAAGTCCTACACTCAAGAACGATTAAAAGGGATAAGAAAAACCGAAGGGTTTATCATTTCCCTTTTAGCACTTGTTGCCATAGAGACCTTAAATTTATCTACGCAGAGTTGTCAAACCCTAAGACCTTATTAAAGAAGGTAGGAGATCTCTTGTCGTACGTGGTTAAAACTAAAGTTTGCTAAGTTTATTTAAGCAAACTTTAGTTTTAAGCTTATGTACTAATTCTACTTAATTTCTAGTGTACAAAAAACGGTTTGACATCCTCTAGGGCCTTTTTTAGGCCTTCAATGGCCTGCTCACTCATTCTCCCAGAGTTAACCATCCTTTGGATTAGCTCTTCAGGGGTAATATTCTGCGTTTTCATGGTTGTAATGATCTCTTTCTCATCTTTGGTTAAATCCTTCCATTCTCGCATAGTAACACCTCCGCTTAAAGTTAAACAGTTGCCTGTTTAGTGTCTAGCATTTGAATTGTGGTATTTTTCTATGCACTTTAAGTTTTAGTAGACCATTTTAGATGTTTTAGAGATCCAGATTAGATAATTTCCTTTTAGCTAGCTTTTCTTTTAGATCCTTGAAATCTTGATCGATGAATCGATGCCTGATACGTCTTACATCAAATTTGAAAACTTTGAAGGTAAATTGAATAATATATCCTAAGACGATGGCCATGATTAAGGTTCCAATCCCTACAAAACCACCTAGCAGATAACCTACCATAAGTGCACTTAATTCAATAGCATTCCGTATAAACCGCACAGATTTACCGGTCTTTTTTGTTAAGGCAATCATTAAACCATCTCTTGGTCCGGAACCCAGTTCTGCACTAATATAAAAATAACTGGCAACCCCGATGACAACCATCCCCAAAAACATCATTACTACACCTAGTATTATTCCATGAACAATCGGAATAATATGGTTTAGCATTAACAAATCTATGAAGAGCCCAATGAATAACATGTTGCATAAGGTTCCCCACCCAAGTCGTTCTCCTAGAACAGAGTTGAAAATGACTAGGATTATCCCAACAGCAATGCTAGCCTCACCCATCGTAATGCTGATAAGCTTTGTCATACCCTGATGAAAAACATCCCACGGCGCCAAACCCAAGTTAGCATTAATCGTTAAAACAATTCCCACCGCATACAGAAAAATGCCGATGAATAACCTGACAACCTGTTTTACAATTTGTTTCACGACTTATCACCATAATCCTCTTCAAAATTGAACGTACTACTTACATAATCTCTCGGTAAGTGCGAGCTTACGCCAGCTTTAAAATGTTTAAGGAATACGTTAAAATATTCCCCCATAATCTGCTCTTGTTCTATCTCATCAGTCAACTTAAGAATTTCCATTGCAGCCTCAATAGTACATAGAGTACCTTCAACGCTCCCTCGTCGCAAGCTAAATTTAGATTCACAAGCAGGCTTAAGGGAAACAAGCGGTAAATCCTTTAAATAGTCGCTCTTCCGAAATATCCTTCTCGCTTCCTTCCATGTACCATCAATAAGAATAAATGCGCCGGCTCCTTCTTCAACCTTATTAACTGTTTTGGCCGCTAATTCCTCACTCTCTGCTGGAAACACTAAATAAGTTTTCCCTCGATGATTAGCGATATTTTCTAACAGTTTCAGTGAAGGATGGGTTCGTTCCCATAAAAAAATCTCAGTTGAGTTAGGATTTATTAACTTCAGCAACCTTCCCGTGCTTGAAGGCCTATATAATTCTCGCTTACTCGCAATGATCCAAAATTTCGCTTTAGTGTTGATGGGAGAAACAATCTTGCATATGCAAGTTAATACAGGCAAACCGCATCGGTTACAACTTTCATATAAGCGTGTTAACCGTTTTACCTTAAAAGACTCATCCATTTCTTACCTTCTCCTTAACAATCGTCCTCACATGGTTAGCAGTCATCATTCTGCGTCATTTTTTGAGAATATAATCCACCTCTTAATTCTCGCTATGTTAACCCTAGCACAGACTGCAACCGTTATCAACATAATCAAAAACAAGAGGAATGTTAACTAGTAAAATTGCCTTTTTTGTATATAAACATAAAAAATCCCCACGAAGGGGATTTGCGGAGACGGTTTTAAGTGCTTTTATCATAATTATAATTATTCTGTGTACTCATCAACGCTTGGTAAGGTCCGTAACAAGGATGGAATCATACCTACTAAAACTAAGATAATAATTAATTTCATTCTATATATACATCTCTTTCTCCATAATATAGTTCTGAGGTCCTTGATTGTATTTATCATAATCTATATTTGTTACCTTTCCGTGACCTTGATGTGAAGAATATGTGAAGTTTTCAGGTGCTTCAATAGTTCTCACCTTTTTTCATTTTGATGATCAAGTCATGATACTTATTTAAATCAATATCCAACCTCTGACTAGCAGCTAAGACTTCCGGATCAGTGAAAGATTTACCCTCTTTTATCTTAAGCATCTTAAAGCGTAATTCTTCGATTTGTTTTAATTTCCTGTCGAGTTCAGACACACATATCCCTCCCCCTTACTTGGGGATTAGTATGCCCGTTTTGCCTCTTTTTTCCCACAACTTAATGTCCTTTGATCTATAGCACCGTATTATCATTGAATCATAATGTTCATTAATAACCCTATCATTCTTTCTTGGAATTCCAGGGCCATAGACATAAACCAATCCCAGTAAGTACTAAAGTAACCCCAACCCAGTGATATAAGGCTAAACGTTCCCCGAGGAAAATGCAAGCTAATAATATCCCAAAAATGGGTGCCAGATTCCCAAAGATAGCGGCTTTTCCGCTGCCAATTCGGCTGATTCCCTCAAAATTTAACAAGACTGCTATCCCAGTAACGACACACCCCATATACAGTAAGACTAACATACTTGCGCCAGTAAAATGCCAGTTTGTGTGGAACATTTCCCATATTCCATAAGGTAACAAGAAAATTGTTCCGAAGAAGAGGGAATAGACACTGGTTACTAACGGTGAGAATTTTGTCATTACTCCTTCACCGAGGATTGAAAATAATGAGACACTTAGAATATTTAGCAGCATAACCAGATCACTCGGACTTAAGTTTAAAGTAAGCAGCCGAGTTAAAGACCCTTGAGCAATAACGACTAAGAGACCTGAAAAGGAAAGCGCAATTCCAAGCACTCGTAACTTTGAGGGAACGATTCCCCAGCCAAGGGCTAAGAGTGCAATGGTCATTGCCGGAGTTGTAGCGAAAAAAACAGACACATTTGTAGCTGAGTTATATTGTATTGACCATAAAAATGCCCCATAAGCGACCGTTATCCCGAGAAATCCCATCAGCGCAAAACGATATAAATCTTGCCTGCTCGGGGTAGTACTTTGACGTAGGGAACGCCGGGCTAACGGAAATAATACTAACAGTCCGAACAGCCCCCTCATAACAGCCAAAGCGACTGGTGGGATATCTCCTGCAATCAATCGAGCTGCTACAACATTCCCTCCGAAGAGCAGAGAGGAAAACAGGAGTATTATGTATCCACCAAGCTTAAGACCTTTTGTCTGAATATTAAATTGTTCAATCATTAACTAGCCCCATTTTTTATATTATTAAAGTAGATTTACAAGTATTATAACTTAATGGTTTGGAATTTCAGCAAAAAGACCCCGTGTTTCGGGGTTCTTTTTACTACAGTGGCCATACTCTTTTTTGTCTTTTTCATGTAGTCATTCATTTCCTATAAGTAGAATATTCTATCTATTAATAGAATACAACATAGTTTTGACACTCCCCATCGATAAATCTAGGGGATTCTTGGGAAAGACCGTCTATTGACAGTTTATTAACCAAGCTATCCTTGCATGTCCTGCAATTAGTTAGTTGCAACTCATACAGCTAACAATCTAAGTCCTTCTGCTATTATGTTGTGCGAAGCATTAATATCTCTATCGTGCTCCGTCTGGCAATTAGGACACAACCATACTCTCAAATTTAGATCCTTAACGTCTCTATTTCGGTATCCACAGCAAGAACAAAGTTGACTTGATGGAAATGACATGCCTATGACAACAATCGTTCTGCCATACCAAGTTGCCTTGTATTCTAGCATTGATCTAAACTTAGCCCACGAAACGTCGGCTATAG
>Ga0209347_1001752_pt1 | contig 32576 bp, 30 predicted proteins | sample AutmiccommuBRH23_FD_187382 | JGI IMG/M metagenome (GOLD analysis project Ga0209347, IMG submission 187382) | Deep subsurface microbial communities from Mt. Terri, Switzerland - Autotrophic microbial communities BRH/23 (SPAdes) (version 2) | ecosystem: Environmental > Aquatic > Deep subsurface >...
TGAAATAAAGCGAATGCAAACAGAAAAGGTAGAACAACTTACGAAATACTTATCATTGCAGGCTAACCTTTCCCGAAGTAACCAACTCATAGCAGATATCATTAATAATATGCCTGATAGTTTCTATGTGTTAGATGATCAAGGGCGTTTCATTTTTGTAAATAAACAGGCAGAGGAATTATTGCTAAAAACACGAGAAGAGCTTTTAGGTAAAGTTTGTTGGGAAATTGTCCCTCAAGCAAGAGGAAGCGTACTCGAACAATATTATGAAAAGATTAGGAATGATAGCTTACCCATTACGTGTGAACTTCTTAGTATTTTGCATAAAGACACATGGTTTCAAGTAAAAGCATATCCCTCCCAATTTGGCTTGTCCGTTTATTATAGAGATATTACTGAACAAAAATTAACTCGTGAGAACTTAATTAAATCTCAAGAAGAAATGGCAACTATTCTCGAAAGTATGACCGATTGTTTTTTTGCTATTGATAGGAACTTCCAATTCACTTATATAAATCGCGCAGGAGAACTAGCCTTCGGAAAATCACGTGATGAGCTATTAGGCAAAAAAATGACCGAAGCATTTAGGTTCAACGATACCGCCCTATTATACTATCATGAAGTAATGAGTAAAAAGAGGCCGACTACTTTTCAAATTCTCTCTGAAGCTTTAGGTAATAAATGGGTAGAGGAATGTGTTTATCCTACAGAAACTGGACTGAGCTGTTATTTCCGAGATATTACAAGCCAAAAGATTGCGCAAGACGAAATGGCTAGACTTGACCGTCTCAGCCTTGTAGGACAATTGGCAGCTGGAATCGGACATGAAATAAGGAATCCTATGACGACAGTGCGTGGTTATCTCCAACTGTTGGGCGAAAAACCTGATTATGCAGCTCAGAAATCTACTTTTGAGCTAATGATTTCGGAACTCGATCGTGCAAACTCAATCATTACAGAATTTCTCTCCCTTGCTCAAACAAGACAAACCGAACTTAAACCCCAAAACCTTAATGATATTCTCAGTCATTTATATCCTCTTTTAGAAGCCGATGCATTTACCCAAAATAAACAATTGTGTTTTATCCCTGGGGAGATTCCCAATCTTAACTTAAATACAAAAGAAATCTCTCAACTGATTTTTAATCTAACCCGCAATGGATTAGAAGCAATGCAAGAAAAAGGGTGCCTGACCCTCGAAAGTTATTTACAAGATGGCATGGTAGTTCTAGCCATCGAGGATGAAGGATGTGGTATTCCACCTAAAAATAATAGTAAGCTAGGGATCCCCTTCTTCACAACTAAAGATAATGGGACTGGGTTGGGTCTAGCAACATGCTACAAAATTGCAGAATCTCATAACGCCAAGATCTGTGTCGATTCAAATCCTAGAGGGACAATATTCTATATATCGTTTCCTATTCCAGATAAGGAACAGGAAAAATTCAATACGATTGCCTCATAAGAATTACACCTTTTCCATCTAACAATATTTGATTCCTAAAGAGTAGATCCCTGAAATTAATAGCATGGGTTGCAATAGTCATACAATAGACATTATGACAAAGCATGTAAACTTCCGGTTTCATAACGACTTTCATGTCAACCACACTTCGCCCAATCTCCAGTGATGCATTCGGTACAGCCACAGCACGTATGAGTTTGATGAAAAACCCTCAGGTTTATATGTTCCCCATATGCTGGCCTTGGAGACTTCTATGCATAACTTTTCTCTAAAGCAATACCCTATTAATAGGTGCAGTAAAGAGGAGGTTTTTTCATGACAACCGATTTCACGACGCGTGCGCTATATGAACACCGATTCTGGTTGCAGGTTTTTGGTGATCATTCTCGCTTTTTCTTTAAATCCTTGAGTCCCTCTGAAAAAGATGAAATAAGCCGCGCTCATTATTTTATTCAAGAGTTTGACAGTCTACTCACTCGAGCCCGCCAAGACTTAAACATGGAGGAATTAAATAATTTACACACGCTCATTTGGCAGCGCGTTCAACAATTAAGAGAGTTCAAGTTGCACCTGATCCTTCGACATCTCGAAGGTCAAATTGGATTAAATCTAGCTCCCTCACTTCTAAACCATATGGTCAATGAGTTAGAAGAATATCAGTTAGTCCTGGGATTTTTGATAAAGGGGGAAGACGTCCCTCTGCTCCATCCAACTCACTATCATTTACTTTGGCTGCTCTATGCGGTCGGACATGCGGATACAATCCTCACCTCACTCGACGCAGTGGAAAAGCAGTTACGAGCGCATAGTCAACGTTTCACTACAGACTTCGAGTATTCCTACAATAAAGCTCTCGAACTAGCTGGTTTCACGAGAGCGGTACAGCATTACCCTGAGTTAGCTCGATTTAATCACGAGGCAGCAACTCAGATTCAACAGTTCAATCTTCTTTTAATGCGGCTTCAAGAAATGCTCCTCAATAAAACCCTCTTAGGAATCCTTGACCCTTTAATACCAGACCACATGTTGCGAGAAGAGTGCTATTATTTAACGAAACTTTCCTCTGTTTCCGACGTAAAGAGCCCTTCCTGTGACCCTGGAAAACCAAGGATTATGGAAAAATTGTAAACCTACTATTCAAATAGCTAACGCCAATAGTTTATTTTGATGCATTATCTGACCAGCACTTCCCCTCTAATGAGGGGATCTTTTTATTTTCGAATCATTCTGTATTATGCCAATTCATTAACAGGGATAGTTGCTATTCTCTTTTAGTTCATACCCCAGCTGACCACTTACTTCAATGGTTGCATTTTGAACATCTTCTAACGAGGATATTCCTGCTTGTCTCATACGTGTCTCAAGTCTATCAATGGACAACCTAAGGTTTCTAAGATTCTTAATATTAAGTTGGCCATTTTTAATAACCACCACTGCTTTACCCGAAAAGAAAGTCTCCAAAGCATCTACCTTAGTCTCTAGATATTCTGTAATGATCATCATTATTGTGAGCAAAGCCGCTACCGCAAAGGTGACAAGCAGACCCTTTCCAGAGACAGGTTGAATCAGCAATGATCCTAATCCTATCATGACTATAGTTTGGGATATTGTCATTTGTGATATAGATTTTCTGCCACCGATCCTCAAAATTAGTGTTCCAATAAAAAAAATTAGGATTGCTTCCCAAACCCAACTTAGTTCCAATCTTTTACCTCCTCGTATAATGAATGATGCAATACGAATTAGCCCCAATGACAAATTGAACTACTTATATATAGTATCTTTTCAAAATAGCTTAGAATTATCCCCACCACGATCACCTCTAACGACAAGTTTGAACAGTGAACTCGTTCAGCTAAAGTAAACATTGAGACTTCGATGGGGGAGTCTACCAAGAGTCTACCCCCACCGAAGTAGAATAAAGAACACCCACTTGAAGAAGTGGGTGCCTAGGAATTGATAAATATGACAGAGTACTCTTAAAGCTTAGTGTATCAAATATCTTTTTATCTATTGAAAAACTCCTCTAACAATAACTTAAGTTGTGCTATGATAGATAAGATGTAATTGTTGTAAATTAATATTCAATGGGGGTAATATTTTGACAGCTAAGACATTTCACCATCTTATTCATTGGCGTGATTTTAAGCTGAAAGTATTCTTTGAGGGAATTATCATTGGACTATTTTCAGGCATAATAATAGTAGCTTTTAGATACTGTTTGGAACGGTCAGAGTCATTAAGAGAAGCTATTTACAACTCAGCAAATATGTACAGTTTTAAAGCTGTAATTTTATTAATTCTCGGACTTGGGCTCATTGCATTTTTATTAAATCTGATTGTTAAGAATGAACCTCTTGTTAGCGGTAGCGGTATTCCACAAGTAAAAGGTGTTTTAACGGGTCGCTTAAAAATCAATTGGCTAAAAATTCTCGTTCTTAAGTTCATTGGTGGTGTTCTAGCGATTGGAGCTGGTTTATCTTTAGGACGTGAAGGGCCTTCTGTGCAAATAGGAGCCACTGTAGGTCAAGGCGTAAGTCGAATTTTAGGGCGTTTAAAAATCGAGGAAAAGTTTTTAATTACCAGCGGAGCAAGTGCAGGTTTGGCAGCCGCCTTTAATGCACCTTTGGCTGGTGTTATATTTGCAATGGAAGAACTCAACAAAAACTTTTCTCCGGCCATTTTAATGTCTACTGTTGCAGCCTCCCTTTCAGCAGACTTTGTAACCAAACTTTTCTATGGTTCAACATCAGCCTTTGATTTCCCCATACTACCGATTTTACCTGTTAATTATTACATTTACTTAATTGGATTAGGTCTATTAATCGGGATATTTGGAGGTTTTTTCAATCGTTCATTACTTAAAACCCTTGAAATTAAGGATAAAATAGGTTTGCCAAATACTATAATTATTGCAATTTCGCTTCTAATAGCCGGATTATTAGGATATTTTTTACCTGAAGTGCTTGGCGGAGGTAATCATCTGATCGATTCTTTAAGCCAAAGTTATTTCCCTATAAGCCTGCTAATTCTTTTAGTTCTAGCAAAGTTTTTCTTTACCTTAATTAGCTATAGTACAGGTGTTCCAGGTGGTATATTTTTACCGATCCTCGTAATCGGCGCTTTAACTGGTAATATCTACAGCGATTTGATCGTAAAGATTTTCCATGTAAGCCCATATTATAGTAATAATTTCATTATCTTTGCTATGGCAGCCTATTTTACGGCTGTTGTGAAAGCACCCATTACCGGAAGTATACTCATTACTGAAATGACAGGCTCCTTCAGCCACTTATGGGCGCTAATTACTGTTTCTACAGTGGCTTACCTAGCCAGTGACTTATTAAAAACCAAACCAATTTATGAAGCACTTTATGCCCGTATCTTAACGAAAAAGAGTAGCAACATAAACAAAAAGGAAACTATGCTACTTATCGAAACTGTCGTTTGTTTGGGTTCGGAAATCAGTGACAAAAGTGTTAAACAAGTTGTTTGGCCCAAACATTGTCTATTAGTTAATATTAAACGAGGCGATCAAGAGATAATCCCCCAGGGAGATACAGAAATTTATGCGGGAGACCATATCTTCGCCCTAGTAAATGAAAACCGTGCCGTGGATATTGAACAATCCCTTTGCTCACTTGCCGATGAAAAAACTCATGGGTAACTCGGATATTTCCCATGAAGGGGTACAACTATTCCATGAATCTGAAATTCTTTAGGAGTCCAAGCTTCTTAAAGCGTCCTTAGACAAAAGCCCTTCGATTTCTTTTGCTCGGATGTACTTAAAATAACAAAAGCGGATCCGAGAACTGCAAAGAAAATCGCTAAGAAAAGAAACTCACGGCAAGTGATAAATTGAGTGTATTACAGTACGTTCCGCACTAATTCACATCCCTGTCGTTTTGCAATAAAACTCCGATCGCCTCTATCAACCTTAGCAATTTGACTTATTAGATAGCCTAGAAAATCCTTCAAATTTCATTTAAGCTAAAGACTCTCATTCGAGTAACTCTAATAAATTCGAGAAACACCTAAAGATTTCTTCTCCATCGTCCGATATAATAAGTAACTAATTTCGAGTAATTTTGACTTTATAATACTTGGAGCGTGAAAAAAGTGACCACTTTTTTAATGAACACTGACCCAATCAATATAATAATCGTAGATAATTCTACCGAGAATCTGCATAGATTAAAAGGTTACCTTGACGCACTAAACTGCAAAATATATATGGTGAAGTCCTCTGATGCAGTATTAGATATGTTAGAAAAAATTGAAACTTCGCTCTTACTCATTAATTTGAGCGTGTTGGGAATCGATGTCTTAGCAAGTGCTAATATTCCTATTATTTTTATTGGGGATTACAGCCTTGATCAAAGTTCTCTTATCAAATGGTCTGGTTTAGAAACAGTTGATTTTTTAACAATTCCTATAGATCCACTAATTTTGAAATGCAGAGTGCGAGTTTTCTTAAACCTTTATCTACAAAAGAGACTGTTGCGAAAACAAACTGAGTTGTTCGAACTAAACAGAAAAGAACTTCTTAAACTCAAAGAAACTAATTGTAAATTAGAGAGTCTCTCAACTATAGACGGTTTAACAGGAATTCCCAATAGGCGCCACTTTGATGAATCTATTCGGAAACTTTGGAAGAATGCGTTAAGAGAACAACAACCCATATCACTTGTTATGATTGATATTGACCATTTTAAACAATACAATGATACCTATGGTCACCTTCAAGGGGATGATTGCTTAGTACTTGTTGCAAAGTCTTTAGCCTTAAGCGTTCACCGCCCCGGCGATTTCCTTGCCCGCTATGGAGGTGAGGAATTTATTGTCGTCTTACCCAATTCTGATAAGGAAGGCGCATTTCATGTTGCTGAAAGGATGAGAAAATGCATTGAGAGATTAGCTATTCAGCACCATTCCTCCGATACATCTGACTGCGTTACAATAAGTATAGGTGTTGCAGAGATTACCCCCGAAGCATCTGACTCAATTACTGATTTTATCAATGATGCAGACAATGCCCTCTATCTAGCCAAACAACTTGGACGAAATCAAGTGCACGTAGGGAATCTAAGTAGACTCAGAGCTAATAAATCTTCACTTCAAAAGAAGCTCATGTATATGTCATTTAGAGAAACTATCGCTGGGTTATTGATTTCAAAGGGTTAAGAATACCCTATACCCTTAACTAATTCTTTACTCTAGATTTAACATCTTTTCCGTATATATTCTTCTAAATTACAGGGTCGAACTGTGTACCGGAGCCTTTTTGAATTTCTTTCAAGGCTTGCTCTTCACTGTTCTTCTCGTGGGTTTTCAAGTTCCTCATCAGAAAGCTAAAGCAGATACAAAGAAGGGGTCAATGTGACCCCTTCTTTGTATCTGCTTTCTAAAAGCTCCACAAGAACCCTCTTTTTAGGCCGAGTGACTGGCTTCATTAGCCCAGTCGTCAAGTCCTTTCAATGTGGCCTCTTGGGTTTGTTTGCAGATTTCCGGCAATTCGCCGCCCCATGCTTTCTCAGCAGCCTTATAACCTTCTTCTATGGCACCTCTTAATAAGGCTATCTTGGAAGGGTCTCCACCCGAAAGAGCTTTTGCAAAGTTTATCGCCCTTTCAGAAGTTTGCTTTACACCCCAAAAACCGTCTTCGGAAATTTCTTGTTGCGCATTTAGGCGAGTTGAATCATCCACTTTTAGATTTTGATAAAACTCCTTCAGTTTACCATCATATTTTTTCATAATTTGATCATAGGTTAGGCCCTTGCCTTCGCCTGTTTTCAGACTCTGCATAGAGATTAAGTTCTCCACTATTCCCCGCAAATTACTCAGTTTTGCCTCAACTTGCTTGCTAATTTCGCTTAGTGTAGCCGACTCCCTGGTATACGTCATCTTGGTGTTCTTTGTCGATTGTTCTGGCATTTCGTATACAGCAGCTTCTGTGACTGGTATTACTTGCGTCGTATCAGTAGCAACCACTTTAGAAGCAGCCTCATTGCGACTTATTTTTACCGCATTGGTAATCCCACTTTGAGTTGATGTTGTTACTGGATTAATTGCCATAAAAATTCCTCCCATTCTCCCAATTCTTATATTATATATCGTCATTTTTGAGAGAATTGAACAGTATAGTTGAAACAACAAATATATCTCACAAGTATTTTCCTCCGAAGATAAAAGTACTACTCGGCCATGGTTAAGTTCAAATCCTCCCAAGGACTAACCAAACTTTCTCTCCACTTTTCTTCCCCACACACCACGACACGATATAAATAACAAACGACTCTAACAACCCAAACATACCAAGGCATCCAGTCAAGGCAAATATAGCACTATTAACGTCTCCACGTGCCCTTTCACGTCAATAAAGCTATATTTATTTTCTATACAATAAAAAAACACCCCCTGTTATTATGCTAACAGAAGGCGCTCAAATTGTAATTATTTTACCTATCTAGTTTTTTTGTTCGGAGCCTGGCACTTACTTTTCCACCCCAATATCTTCATCATCCCAACTGCAACCAGAAGTATAAGAAATGAATAAGCAGCCATTGATACCTGAAAACTAACGGACGCCGCTATCCGGGTCATTATAGGGGGACCGAAAAACATACCGACGCCCCAAAAAAGATAATATGTCCCCAAAATTGTGCCTTTTAAAGAATCCGGTACAGATTCGTTCAAGAAGGCCATTGAAGCGAGATGAAAAACCCCCAACCCTAGACTTGATATAGCTAGCACCAATAAGATCAACGGGAAGCTGAAGGCTGGCGAAACAATGATCCCTACAGCAGCTATAAGCAGCCCTGAAATCATAAAACTATTCCGACCAAATCTGTCCGATAATGAACCAGTAAGAATTTGTGAAAGGCTTATAGCTACATATAACAGTGAAAAAAACATGCCGATATCAACTGTACTAAAAGCCTTTTCTTGTAACAGAAATGCGGGAATTGTTGTGTGTAAGATGCCGTAACCCGCTCCGTATAAAGTGATTCCCATAAAACAAATCAACGTCTGTTGCTGTTTTACCAGTTCCAATATGTTTTGATAATAATCAGATAGGTCGATTTTCTGCTCTTCCTTCTTAGCAGGAGTCTCTACTAGAAAATAGATTACAATCGCGCCCACTAAACAGGAAAATGAGTAAAATAGGAATATCTCATTGCTGTTTAATCCCTTCGCCAATACTACACCTAGAAAAGGCCCTACAGTAAGGCCAAAATGAAAGGCCGCGTTATATATCCCCATCACTTTCCCCTTAGCCAGAGGAAATCTTAGCGATAGCAACGCCGGGGCCAATGCCCAAACCGGTGCTTCGCCAGCACCTTGTAAAAGCCTGGCAAAAAATATCATGTTAGAGCTTGTTGCAAAGTAAAACACCAGTCCGGTAAGAAAACATAGCAAATATCCAGCAATGAGTAACGGCTTGAATCCTATCTTATCCGACAAGCGGCCGATAGGAACTTGAAGTAACAGATACGAGAAGGCAAAAGCCGACGCTATATACCCAACTGATCGTCCATTTCCATCCAAATCGACAACTCGCTGCGGCAATAGAGTGACTACCATGCCTACTCCGATCATCATTAACACTACCGCTACAACCAATCCCAAGAGAGTTTTGTCCTTAAACATTCAATTATCTCCTTGTTCTCTTTTCGAGCCAAGGAGGACACCACCAATTATTTTGTGTAAGCAGGCAATCCTTCTGGCTAGAAAAGATTGTATTTAGAATTGACGCTACTTACAGATTGTGGTGGTGAAAGCAAATTTAGGTAACAGGTAGCCACAACTTGAATCTCCAACTTATAGTTGTTTGACACAATAAAAACCTCCTTTTTTGCCTTTCTTACGCCAAGGAGTCCTAAAAACAAGGGGCCGTTTTGAAGATGTGGTTTGGGCTCCCCATCGCCTCAAAAACGGGTTCGGATTATACTTCTTACCTTGTGCTCCCGCTCACTTCGAGATGTCGGCAAAGCTCATCTTCCCGTTTGAGATGTTTATAGCTTCGGCAAGCTTGCTCCCCATCTCGTTCATAGCGGTATATAGGGCGGCAAATACCTGCCCGACGACCATGTCGACGTCGTCGTCCACGCCTACTACCACATTGTACTTGTGGAAAAGCTGGCCCATCGCCTCGTATATGCCGTAGGCACCCAGCGTGGAGGTAAGGTTCCAGACGTTCACGGTCTTACGGAGCTCGTCTAGGCCCTGGCCAGGTTCCATTATCAAAGTGGAGTATATCTGGAACAATTCGAAGTTCTCGTCATAGTCGAGCTCACATATCTCTATAAGAACATAGCCCTTATCGTCCTCAAAGAGCGGAGCGAGGCAGCGGAGCATCTTGTCACCATTCACATCCGCTATCTCGACTTTATATTTCATATCTTCCCGCAGGCTCTTCTGAAGATCCAGCAATACTTTAAGCCTTTTTTCCTCTGTCATTTTATCATATCCTCTCGGCAGTATTTACTTGCGGGCATTAGGGGTTGCCGTGGGGCCTATATGACTCCCCGGGCGGGAGCAACGGCGGCGACACTTTTTGCCCGTCTGGCGCGCGCGGCAGCGGCGATGCCCTTATTCCTATCACGTAGCTGCTGCAGATCTCCGGAGCCGCCGCTGAGACCTAGCGCTTTTATTGCCGCCTCGTCGGAATAGCCCCTTGTTGCTTTTTTCTGTCCGGGGTTCGATGAGTCATCGACCTGTTGTTCCACATCGTCGATACTCATGGACTTCATCAAGTCGAGTGAGTGGCGGTCGGTGTCCGACATGTCCGCCTGTTTCTTGCCTATAGCGGAGGTAGCGTATTGAGCCAGCTTCTTTCCGCGCTTTACCGTCTGGTCACGAAAGAGTTCCTCTCGAAAACCTGTGGAGTAGCCTTGCTTCCTCAGTATGGCCCGCTTCGCTCTGCGCCGGTTGGCAGCGGAGTCTTCAAGACCCCGCGCTGTCATGACTTTATTTATCATATCGTCGTTCAGGCCAATTGTTTGGTCGGTGACCTTGGCTTTCATCCTGTTATGCTGAATAGTGCTGGCGGCGGCGGTACCAAGCTTAACCGCCGTACTCGCGCCCGTGAGGGCGGCACCCGCAACAGCTCCTGCACCGGAGGCACCGGCTATGGCTGACGTGGCATCCAACACTCCGGTAATGGCCTTGCCTGTGCCCTCGATCTCCTGCTGGCGGCCACTCATGGCGCTCTGCACAGATATGTCGTGCATGTTCAAGTCTTCTTCCCCAAGGTCCTCTCGGGTTCTGCTGCCCCCCTTGAGGATGTCCTTCTGTACCTCCTTGGAGCCCGTGCGTTGTTTCCTTCCGCCCAGAGCTTGATCCACGCCTGTTGCCAGGTTTATGACACCGGCAGCACCTCCCAGCACGCCGCCTGCTACCTCTGCTCCAGTGCCGCCTACGAAGCCGGCAACGTTCTTTCCAATATCCAAAACAGTGCCAGCCATATCCGCCCGTGTACGTTTCGCAGCCCGGTTCATACCCTGAGAAGCCTGTTCCTTCTGGTCGTCCCAGCCACTCTTAAGGGCGTAGAGATCCTTGGCTATTCCAAGCGTATTACCAGCGTGGCCAAAGCCTGTTGTAACAGAGCTGTCATCTGCCAAACCTTGTGATTCGTCGATCACTTGACTGATGCTCCCCCCGATACCAAGGCCTTCACTTGTGACATCGGAAGCCATCTCTGAAAGGTCCTTCGGACGTCCGGACTGATCCTCATCTTCGGTGCTTTCTGCTCCTCTTATCATAGAGCTCTTTTTACCGGTACTATATCCGCTCATCATCGTGTCGGCGGCCAGATCATCCTCTGCATAGTCTGCCTTTCTGGCACGGGCATCATCCCTGTTGCTCTTGAATTGGGAACGCATCCAAGCCAGCGGGTTGCGTAGTATCCACTTAGCCTTGTCACCCTTGGATAAGGCACCCCAGTCGCCGTTATCCTGAGCCTCAGTGTATTCATCGATGCCCTCTCTGTTCCAGCGCGCGAACCTGCCACCGGTGACATCCCAGGCTTTGTCCAAACCTCTGGACACAGCACTGCCTAATTTTTTCGCACCACCGTAGGCAGCACTGCCTAACTTTTTCGCACCACCGTAGACAGCACTGCCTAACTTTTTCGCACCACCGTAGACAGCACTGCCAATTTTTTTCATACCGCCCTTGAATCTGCTCCATAATCCCTGCTTCGGTGCAGCAGGATCTGCTGCGGGAGCTACTACGGGAGCTACTGGAGCATTTACATTTTTCTTCTTGCTCCATGGCCACATCTGCACACCGCCCATGGGAGCATGCGCAGAGACAAATGCCCCAGTTACAGCTCCCTGCTGGGCGGTATGTACAAGTTCATGTGCGGCAATGTCGGCGTCGAAGCCATCGGGTCCGAAATATATGTCGCTACCCGTTGTGAAAGCCCTGGCTCCCATGGCGACGGCGCGGGCCGTGGAAGCGCTGTCAGTATGTAGATGTACACCGGAAAAATCTGCGCCCATCCGTTCTCCGAGCCGTGCCTTGACCTCATCAGGCGTCCTAGCCCCCCTTACAGAAGAGGATATTTTATCCGCCTCCTGCTCTGCTGCAGGTATCTGGTTTCGCAATGCCTGCAAGGGCAATCTGCTTTTCATTACTGACTCAAGGTCTTCCATACTTTCTCTACTACTCGCCTGGTTTATCCCACGCATACTAAGAATTGCACTGTTAGATATTGATTCATTCTTTAGCACGTTTGATTTTCCAGACGGCGTTTGAGCTTGAGTTGAAACTGTTTCATTTTTCTTTAAAGATGCTCTTACCATATTCATCCTCCAGGCAAATTAAAGTTATTTAGAATTAATACAATATTAGCTCGTTATCCATAGAATTATTATCGTTAAGCCTAATCCACTAAAAGTAAGAGGCTAACTCCGATGCGCATAACGGAGTATTATATATCACAGGTCCACGACAAATTTGAAGCATCCACGCTTCAATCTACCTTCAGGGCATTTTCGAAACACAGATAACTCTTCTTTAAAAATTCTACATCTTTTTCCTATATCCTCCCATGATATAAAAAATAATCCATAAAAACAAAAATGCAAACCAAAGGTGAGGGCCTGAAGAAACAAGCCTTCCAGTAAACTCGACGACAACGTGATACAAATTTGGAGTGTTAAACATATCTGTCCAGTGAGCCTCTAATTTGATTAGGCATTACTGCCTAGCACTGTGTAGAAACAGCGCGCGCACAATGAAGTAACACCAGCGTGCCCTGTCTCTGAGATATATCTCAGTGAACTCGTTCAACTAAAGTTGAACATCGAGTCTTCGGTGGGGGACTCTACCCCCACCGAAGCGGAGCCGGGGGTACCACTCCCACTTGTAGAAGTGGGAGTCTTACGATTGGATAAACTTGCAATGAAGCAACAATATGCGGACTTACTAACGGTGGAATCAATATTTCCACCCCGCTCATAACCACTTAGTTTACAAGACGCAAGGTAGCGGAAGGTAATCACCATCAGCCCTCCTCACAAACCATCTGATAAATTTCTGGAAGTAATCCGGTTTATTATCTTTAAGACTGTGGCATCTATACCCGTTTCTCCATTTAATCGCATAGACGGTATCCAGAAACTAGGTATCCTACTACGATTCTTCTTCAAATAGGAGTAAATAATTTGCGCTTCATCGATATCATGCTGCGCCAATCTAACTATTCCATTATTCTCTGGCACATATTTATCTCTAATAATCTGTTTTAGGTCCTGCCTTAATTCAGAAGTATCGGCTATATTAATCACTTTTCGATAAAGAATCTTATTACCTTTGATAAGGAATAATTTCGCAAGCTCAGCGTCAATGAATTCAACCGCTAAGACATTTCGATTTTTACTTGAGGATTGAACTAATCGCTGCTTTCCAATGACATGTCGAAGTCCTAAAAGATACGCACTATATTGGGCAGCTTTTTCAAAATTTAAATTTTCTATAGCCTTATCCATTCTTTTAGATACTTCCTGAATAGCTCTCCTATCATTCCCGTTCAAGAGATGCCGGATTTCATCAATATAAACCATGTATTCATCGGGACTTACTCGCCCGGTACAAACTCCCAAACAAGTACCTAATTGAAGGAATAGACATCCACTGGTCGTCTCAATCAGTCCCGGAGTAGGACATTTTCGTATAGGATAGAAATCCTTCAAATATTTAATTACTGTCTCAACCCGATGAGGACTGGTAAAAGGGCCAAAATATAATGCATAATCATCTACTTTTTCATTTACAATCGTTACTTTGGGGTAACGTTCAGCCGTTATTTTAATATAACTATACTTTTTATCATTCTTCATCTGCTTATTATACCGAGGTTTTATTTCTTTGATCAGGCGACATTCTTCAATAAATGCATCCAATTCCGTGTCTGTAACTATATATTTCAAAGTATGAATATGGTGTATCATTTCAACGACTTTTGGAGTCCTATCCTTCTGATTATTAAAATATTGTGACACCCTATTATTTAGATTTTTCGCCTTGCCGACATAGATGATATTTCCAAGTGAATCCACCATCATATAAACCCCAGGTTTCTCTGGTAGTTGCATATTTTTGTAATTAAAAGTCATTTGCTACTCCATACGCTTGAGTTCTTGTGCTATTAGTATTATAGCATACGTGTATTTCAGTTCATTACTAATCCAAAATATCTCTACTTTTTATCTCTTTCATATTTCTATTTAATTTCCTCAAAAAATAGCAGCAATATAGTAGAGTGTTTAAGATTGTACTTTTGCTTTCCCATATATACTAAAATTCAGAGTATTCCTATTGACACAACTACGGATAAGGAGATAGCCATCTGAATCATTTCTGATCTTGAAATCTAGATTGGGATACACCACTGTCGCATCCTGACCGGGAGGGACATATGTAACGGGTAAGCTATGGCGAGAACGTTCGATAACGCTTAGGGATGGGGATGCTAATCGTACGGCATTGTAAAGGGTGCTGGAAACTTGACAGACCCCTCCACCTAAACCGGGAACGAATTCATTCCCTTCAATAATCATGGCCACCTGATACCCAGCAACGACAGTTCTCGGGCCTACAGTATGGTTAAAAGAAAACACCTCTCCAGGTTTTAACAACATGCCATCGATGGCTTTGGCTGCAAGCTTAATGTTGAGTGTTCGTTCTTTCTGATTTGGATCAAAGCTGGTGGTGTAGTCACTTAAGAGACCGCTAATTATCACGTTCTCAAGATCTATTTTTGTTATGATTCGGTTTGACTGTATTGAAAGGAACAAGGATTATTCTAGAATCATTAAGGGGCTGCATCTTTATGCTCGCTATGAGGGAATCGAGGTCAACTTGTCTCCCGAATTTTTCGGGGACTATTTCCATGGAGTTATTCGAGTTAATAAAAAAGTGTGCATCCTCTGCAGGGATGTTCAAGGTCGAGAGATGTTTTTTCAGAGCCTCCGTAAGGACTAGATCATTCCATTGATAGTCCGGTTTAATGTTGATTCCCCAGTTTGCTTTGTACTTGCTGATAGCCTTGTTAAAGATGGTCCCTTCTCGCCCAATGAGATATGCTTGTTGAAGTGGTTCATGATAGCTATAGGTGAAACCAAGTTCCTTCATGTTTATTAGGAAGCCTTTATCATCAGAGATGAAATGAACGGGACGTTTATAAAGATCATTACTCAGTTGATTTAGTTTCCACTGGGCTTCTTCAAGAGAGAGCCGTCCCAAGGGTATTTCTAATACAACCCCGTTGATGATCTGCCCTCTATCCCAGGTATATAAAACAAGTGAAAGGGCAAGAACACCAAATAATGTAATTAGAGTACCTAAAATAATAAATAAGATTTTACGCCGTTTCGGTAGATTTAGGGTTATTGATATTTCCGCAAGGCTAGTATCCTCTTCCACTTTAAGATTCTCCCTTCTCGGCTAGTAACGTTTTACTATATGCGAGTAGGAAGAAAAATTTCATAGAGATCAGATTGAACATTTCTGGATATACTTGCAGAAATATCATAGAAAATGATGTTCATTCCAAACGGTTGGGGGAACCGAACTAAAAAGTTGTTCCATCTGAGCCTGTCTTAACGTCTATTTGAGTTTTGTTCTGAAGCATTTGGAGAAAGCCTTTCACCCCACCTAATCAATAAACCCATTGACATACAGGTGTCAAGTCTGTGTTTCTTTTATCATTGGAAATTACATCTGAACAAACTGACCAACCATATTTGATATTCAATAACTCCTATTGCATGTAAGTAGGATTGGCTTCTTCATTTACACTATCATCAATGTGACTAAGCATAGCTGAAGATGATGATTCTTCCTTTTTGGTATCAGTTATGACGCGCCTTTCGTTGAAGAGTGATTTATCTCCAAATGTAATTATGCTCCAAGAAGCGACAAGCCCAGTAAGAATATGTGTTAAAGCGTACGACAGATTACTATTGCTATCTTTAGCTGCAATTTTATTTTGGTCAAAACCACTTAATAAAGCATTAACAGTTGCTCCAAAAGCCGAAGCTGTAACCACACCTTTTACTGCCCAATTATTCAAACCAGCTTTGGTAAACATCCACACCATAAATATCCCATTTATTAGATTCAGTCCAAAGGTCATCCAAGCTCCTAATAATTGTCCATTCCATTTATCAGCCTGTCTACGACTATTTACCCAAACACCTGCGGCAGTCGTCCAATAGGAACGTTTAGAGATTCCTCCTTTAACCGACATATAGTCAAACGAAGATTGAACTATAAAAACTAGCCCTCCAGCAATGATACCTAATAACATACGGTCTTTTGTTTTTGGAATGCTCATATATACAGCCGCTCCCTTTTGTCATTTTATTCTTAGATGAATGTTATCTTAGTGTTCGTTAAAACTATAATCTATTACTCATGCAATATCTTCTATATACTCCAAAATTTAAGTATGTCCTGATAATGTTTATAAAACATAGTCAATATATAATAAATAAAAGGGAGTTCTAAGTTAGAATGGGGTTGGGATGGCTCATTTTTTTCTGAGGACTGTCTGCTATTATTGTAAATTAGTTAAACCCTCTCCAACTAATCAGAGAGAGTTCTATTTTTCAGCTTTTAGACTTCCGTCTTTTCGAATAGTAGAAAGTTCCAATAATACAGACAACTGATCCCGAGATTGCTGGTTTAATGATGGAAGATGAAATCGCATCAAAAGGTGGACGGTCTCGACTTACCATCCAATATTTCTTTGAGGGAATAAATCAAATATTGCGTCCACAATTTGCTCACGTGTATTCAATTGAATTCTCCTTCCTTGTACCCTTAAGCGTCTAGGTACGAATCAATCACTTTCCATGAGATACTTCCGTTATTTATATCGTACCTTAATAGCATGTATCCTGAAATATGTCCATCTTGAAAATATGCGAATACCCATCTATTAGTAAGAACATGTATGTCGTTGTCACCATAAAACCCCATTGTACCACCCAAAATGCCCTTGTAGGGAATCAACTCCCTATGCATCTTGAGGTCGGCAACGATGTCTTTCATTTGGCCACTAAATCCTTTACGCTGTAATTCTAGTATCATGGTTTTATCATAATTGACTAGTTTTAATTTCTCAATCTCGCCCTTCAATTCCGCAACCTGAGTGGCATAATCTCTATGTTGTTGCTGTAGTTGGGTATTGTCGTTAGATAAACTAATCATCTTTTGCTCAGTATTGCTTAACTTAGTTTGATATTGAAGAACAATGAATAAAGAGAAGGCTGAAAATATTGCCAGTGAACCAATCCATATGATTCGCTCTTTATTTTTCACATCCCCATCCCCTTTTTATGGTAATCTTATGTTCCCGAAGTCTGGTTACTACATTCATTACATCCCGTATTTTGGGAACACGCTGTTATCTGAAGCTCCAACTACTCATTAGAAATTCCTTAACGACATATTCCGACTATGTTTGGTTATAGATGTTGTAGTTGTGTCGATGAACTAAATCGATTCTCATAAAACTTAAACGGTTATTAAACCAAAATATTTTTACATAAGCCCATTTACAATTGTTAAAACAATTATCATACTGATACACCCTATAGATGAGATTATTTTCATACGTCGGTGATTAGTTTTAAAATAGTAGATAGTCGAGGCAAAAAGAATTATTATTTGCAGTACTTCCATAAAACCAAGTCTTCCAACTAATGATACTGATATATTGGTGTTAATACTACTATAAATATAAAATACAACGATTAGGACGTAATAGAGACTTAATACCGTAATTACTACATTTAGTATTCTAGATAGAAAAACTTTCACAATATCACCCCTTAATATGTTATTTCCTCAGAAATCTAGAGACGAAAGTGGTAAGGGGAGCATCCTCGATGCCTCGGTTAGTGTTTCTTTCCAATTTTCCGATTTCCGAGTTTCTGTTTTTCATTTTTTACTCTATTATTACTTGAAAGAGTAAGATAACATAATCCATAACCTAAAACAGAGAAGCAGATGCCTGTTACTAAAAAATCTAGTCCAACGATATAGACTCCTCCCCCTCGTTCTTATGCCACTCTCTCTACTTTGTACCGGGAATAAATTTTGTGAAGTAAATATCCCGCCACATTATTTTGATAGACAACTCCGGTTGAAACCAGCCGGTAATAATAACCGCTCATTTTTACAAATCACTTTTGATTCAGATAGCCGCTGTTTCATTAAAAATTACTTACCTCCATCAAAAGGAGAAATATATATATTGGTTATTACTCTTGCAGGTCCAGAGTGAATTTCTCCCTGGATAGCAACTGCCCTATACTATCAAGGCTTAGGTAGAGTTCCTTAGCTCCTTCATTGTACAGAGAAAATATGATTACCTGCGGCTTTTCCCGGTCGAAGCGTAGCTGGCCTTGTTTCATTCCCTGGGTATCCGTAAGTTCAAAATGAGGCAAAGTGGTCTCAGGTTTCGCTGAGGATTCTAAGCGGTAACTGAGGTAAACCTGGTTCTTTTCCAGCCAGGCTTTTTCTATAGTGACCTTACAGCCAGAGAATGGAACACTGGTCTCTAGATTAAGCTCATTTTCTTCTCCGAAATCAAGATGAAATTTGGGTGAATCTTCAACCTTTTTATAAAGATACACTGGTGGCAGGAGCAACTCCATCTGTTCCGTATCCTGTTTCACCGGAGCAAATTTTAAGGATGCTAGCACCTGGCAAGGAAATTGGGTTGTTTTATATTCTCCCCCTTTGACCTCTACTTCCTGACGCCCTGTCAAATCATAAAGGGCAGGCCGGTTTTCGGGCGGATCTCCTGGACGGTAATTTACTCCGTAGGTTGCAGCATAACTGGACACTAGTCCGCCGGGAGGGGGAGCGCCCATCCCCGGAGGCGGCGGTATATCGGGGGCTTTGGTCACGGAGGTGGAGAAATAGGCACTATCCCTCCCCAGTCCGATGCCGGCAACTGAACCATCTACCGGCCAGTCAAAGCGCACCTTAAACTCCGATTCACTGACTCCCAGTATGGCCTTTTCCAGGGTAAGCTTGAGATCAGAGAGCTTCTTCTCCTGATTTGGGTAGATAATTTTAGTGTATTGGGCAGTTTTAACCACATCAACAGGGACAGTAAATTCAGCCATATCTAGTGCTTGGTCACCTAAGACTAGTGAAACATTTATGTTCAGCGTATCTAGTCCCAAGGGCTCAAGCTCGAACATGAAATATTTGTTTTTCCAGCCCTTGCTGCTTTTTTGCTCATATTGCTGTCCGTGATCATCCGTAAGACTAAGCTGGGGGATATCTTTAACCGGGGCAGAAAAGTTAATAAACAGCACACTGCGGGTACTGTCAAATAATCCTTTATCTATATTAATCTGGTTTTTTCCTATTGTTTTACTTTGTTTGATTTCGGTAAATAGACCCAGCTCCTGGGCAAAGCGGTATGAGGGGTCATCCAGCCCCACATGTTTTCCGGCATTATAAGAGGCATACGCCACCCCTGCCCCACCCATGACCACTAGAAGTACTGTCGCTATTGCCATTTTCTGCAGCCTGGCGAACAACTTGTTTTCAGTCCCCTTTTCAGAAGTCAGTTTTTCCATAGGCAATGGATCTGGCAAGGCTCGAAGGAAATTCTCCCATTCTTGGGCGCAGCTAGTACAACTGGCCATATGTTCTTCAATATACTCGGCTGTTTCCTGACTGACTAAGTTTTCCACATATAAAGGCAATAACTCTTGAATCAGGCTGCATTCTTTTGGCTTCATTTCTGATCACCCTCCAGCTCTCGGTAAACCTGACCAAGTTGCTTTTTGGCCCGGAAAAAAGTTACCCGGGCCCAGTTGACTGTTTGACTGAAAATCACGGCAATTTCCTCGTAAGAGAGTTGTTCATATTCTTTCAGGATTATAATTGTCCTGGCGTTTTCAGGAAGCTGGGTTAGGGCCGCTTGGATCCTTTCCCGTTCTTCTTTCATGATTAATACCTGAGCAATGGGATCGCCTGCGTGGATATCCCAGCCATTAATGGCTAGATTTTCTTCCCAGGCTATTGTCTTGTGTTTACTCTTTTCACGGAGATACTTGAGATAAACATTACGAGCAATGGAAAAAAGCCAGGTTTTAAGGGAGGCTTCCTGTCTAAAGCGATGGAGGGACAGACAGGCCTGGTAAAAAGCTTCCTGGGTTAATTCCCCCGCCTCATCCCCATTGCCGGTCATTCGCAAAAAGTAGCGAAAGATGGCTTCTTTATGGAGTTCGTAGAGTTTTCTTATTTTTTCCATAGCTTCCCTCCACCCTTTTAATTCGGCAAAGAGAAGCCAAATCCTATCTTTTTCAACCAGCAATATTTGGTTTTTACCGAATTTTGTTATTTCTTGTCGTCCCATTGAAATGATGCTAATGTTTCACAGCTTAATAATCCTTAAGGAACCAGGCTCCTCTCGGTCGAACTCCTGATGATGCCAGCAGTAGCCTCAAACATGTCCTTTTAAGAACTATCCCTTGTCTTAATATACAATATTAGTACCAATTTTTAATAAACATTACATGAAAAATATAAATTATTATTAGTTTTATGGCAGATTAGTTGACCGTATGTGGTTTGGCTTATGCAGCAAAAATGTATACAAATTTCTTCAAAAAATTAATGGCACAATAATAGCCGGTCAACATTACTATTGAACCTGCTAATTATTGATACGGAGAGGATACTTCTTTAATGTATTTCTTTTTCGAAAGTATTTCCATAAGTATATTCCACTTAGATCACCAGGTGCGAAATGTTCTGTGAAACTGCATGTGGTTCTATTCTCTTAGCATAATACTGTCATAATTACGCTAAGATCTCAATCTGTTTAAAAAAATCACTTATTTGCCTGAAGCGGCTTTTTGTTACACGTTGATTGGCAAGTTTCTCCGCCCGAACAAGCTCACTTTTTACCCAAACTCTCAGAAATATCCTGGTTATTATTAGAATGAACCAATAACTGTTTTACCATCGGCAGCATACAGCGGAATTTCTCTTCTTTCAAACATACCCATTTCTTGCATAGCTATCGCTTCCTCAGGTGTTTTGGGCTGTGGCCCCTTAAGATCTTCATATTTTACGTAACCCGAAGTACCATCCCCACTCTTAGCGCTGATTAGATCGGGCTGTGGGTTGCCCATAATACTGGAAGCAAAAGCGAAACCATAGGTCTGGCTATTCTCGTTGGTCTGGTAAAGAGGGGTTAGGGCAGGGTTTTGCCTAAACTCCGTCTTCCAGTCCCCGTTTTTCAACCAATTATATAAGAGCCCGGATTCTAAATAGCTTACGTAGTTGGTTTTTCCCTCGATAATGACAACTACATCCTGTATGTAATGTATATTATGGGTTATGGAACTACCATCGACTTCCTGTCCGTCGATTTTGACGTACCATGCCGGATAAATCAGGGTTTCAAACTGCCCTGAACCAGTTATATGCAGTGCGGATGGTCCAATATTGTAATGAACGACATTATCAACATAATCAGTATTCGGAACTGTTGCCGTATATGGTTTTGCTGTCTTTAACCATGACGACACTTGAGCTGAGACCGCATTTTGACTATTTGGACTCCAGAAACTACCTGCCGGCGAATCATCACTGATGCTGATCGATTGTCTTGAGGCTGGCAAACTGTTTGATGCTTGCAGATCGGTTTGGTTTTCGGCTGTTTGTTGGGTCGATGCAGGCAGAGGTAAACGAATGTTCTCTGTTGCAGGTAGTATTTTAGCATTAGCGAAGGTCACAACGCTGGTTAAAATTACAATTGCAAAAATAACTACCGTAAAAGCTAAAGAGCTTTGGCGCAAATTGCTGATGCTGATAAGTCTACGCTTAATTAGCGATTGTGAGCCGGAAAGGCCAGCAAGGTTTGCCATTCTCGGGGACTCTGCATAGCTTTCCAGCAATTTAATGAGGGTATCCGCATAGTCCTTGGAGCTATCTGCTCCGAAGTATTTTACAGTCCTTGCATCACAGGCAATTTCCTGGTCTTCCCGTAATTTGGTAAAGGCGTACCAAATAATGGGGTTAAACCAGTGTAGAATTAATAGCACCTGCACCAGGCAGTTTACAATAATATCCCTGCGCCTAAAGTGCAATAACTCATGAACAAAAACATGCTTAAGCTGTTCCGAGCTAAAATGGTTTAGAAGGGATACCGGCAATAATAATCTCGGTTTAAACAACCCAAACAAAGAGGGAGTTCTTACCGCCTGCGTTAACGTTAAGGGAATATCTCTCTTTATGTTGAGTCTTTCTTTTACGTCTTCTAATCCAGCCAGTAAATACCACTTATTAAAGGTATGACCTTTAATAGAGCGAGAAAATCTTATATTCACAATAATTGTGGAAATAATGAAGGCAATAATACCTAGAATCCATACCATAAACAAACCTTGATGGGTTAAGGGAGAGGCAACTATGGACCGCAGGCTTAGTTTGTTTTGTGGTTCTGATTCACCGACAGCATAATTAAGATTATTGTCATCAGTAGCCTTAGTATTAGAAGGGATTGCACTATGTTTACCAAAGTTCTGATCAAGATAATTAGGAGTCATCGTTACTGCAGTTGAGTTTTGTGTCGATAGTCCGACAAAATTGTATATGCTAAACGAACTTGGCGGCGTCCAAGGTAATAGTAAACCCACAATGACAACGGTCCATAGCAGGTAATTCTCAGTTGCTCCCAGCTTGTTTCTAAATAGATATTTTACGAGCAACAAAAAGATGATGAAAACACTAACTTTGGCAGAGGTCCAAACAACCCAATCGAATACAGGAAGTAAACTAAAGATATGGGACACTTTACCACTTCCTTTCTTCAAGGATACGTTTAAGCTCTTCAATTTCTTCCTGAGAAAGTTTCTCCTCCTGCAGAAAGGTAACCAACATTGGCTTTATTGCTCCCCCAAAAACCCGTTTGACAAAGGATTTAGTCTCCGACCTGATGCACTTATTTTCGGTTAGCAGTGGATAATACCAATATATCCTACGTTCTTCTCTAAACCCCAAAGCACCTTTTTTCACCAATCTTGTGATGAGTGTTTTTACAGTATTCGGTTTCCAGTCCGAAAAGCTCCCTAGAGCATCAACGATTTCATTTGCGGTACATGGAACGGCCTTGGACCAAACTATTTTCATTACTTCCCACTCAGCCTCTGAAATTTTAGGTATTTCCGACATGATTTCACCTCATCAAAATTACATTTGTAGTTATTATTACACATGTAAGTCTTTTTATCAATCTTTTTCTATAATCAAACCATCCCTATAGAATGAACCGGAAAGAACCATTGTATGGCTCTCGATACTATGTAAGTAAGTTGACAGATAATGAACGCAAAGCCTTTATCATAGGGAGAAGCAGTACGTGTTATTTTTGTCAGACTGCACGTGTTACCGTGCAGCCTGCTATAACATGAAACTTTTTAAACCTGTTCCTTATCATCGGATTTTTGTTCTATAGAAGCAACAGGCTCCTTGATCAGCTGTTTTACCATTTTTTCCAGGTCTATGCCGGATACACTTTTTAGCATCTCCGGAGCAGTTGCCATGAGTGAGGTGACATAGTTGCTTAGCCTTGCTGCTCCTTCCCCGTGGCCCGTATCTACCACCGTCAGCTTATCAATGGACTGCAAAGGTTCGGCAATCTTTCCGGCCAGTTCAGGGAGCATCTTAACGATAATGTCCAGTACAGCTGCCTGACCGAATTTTTCAAAGGCTTCGGCCAGTTTCTCTTTAGCTTCTGCTTCAGCTAAGCCCTTGAGTCTTATTACCTCTGCTTCGGCAGTTCCTTTGGCTTGTTCGGCCTCCGCAATAGCCAGTCCTTCCACTCGTTTTTGTTCGGCATTCCCCTTGGCTTCAGCCTCAATGCTATATTTGAGGGCATCAGCTTCCCGCATTCGTTTGGCTTTATCCGCCTCGGCGGCCTGTTCTACTGCATACCTGTCAGCGTCTGCCTTTTTCTTAACTTCAGCGTCATACTGTTTCTCTCTGCGCAGTATTTCTTTTCCTTCAATTTCTATTTCCTTTTCTTTCTTGACGAGAGAAACCTTCATCTGTTCTTCTGTAACCTGTTGCTGGGAACGCGCCTCTTGAATATGATAGGCTTGGTCAGCTTCAGCCTTAGCTGTATCCTGGTCTTTCTTATAGGATGCCACTTTAAGCTCTTTTTCCTTGGTTGCTTCCGCGATGCTTGTATCTCTGAGCAACTCAGCTTTTTGACCTTCTTCGGAGGCCTTAGCCTTCTGGATCCGGGCATCACGAACAGCTTGTGCTTCCGCAACTTCAGCGTCCCTCTTTACGGCGGCAATCCTCGGTTTACCTAAGGCTTCAAGATAGCCGTTTTTATCCCGGATATCCTTGATCGTAAAGGATACAATTTGCAAGCCCATTTTCTTCAAATCCTTGGCAGCAACTCCCTGGACCTCCTGAGCAAATTTATCCCTATTGCGGTAGACTTCTTCAACGGTCATCATGCCTAATATGGCCCGCAAGTGTCCCTCCAGAACTTCTTGAGCTTCCAACCTTAAGGCTTCGGTAGGTTTGCTCAGAAATTGCTCTGCCGCCGTAGCCACATCTTCCACAGAACCGCCAATTTTGATGATCGCTACCCCATCCGCCATAACCGGAACCCCCTGCTCCGTATAGACCTCCGGCGTGGTAACCTCAAGTTTGTGCGACAGTAAAGATACAAATTCCGCTTGTTGGAAAATTGGCAGGATGAAAGCTCCTCCACCACGAATGATCTTAATCTTGCGGCCCGATTCGTCCGTATGGACATTCTTACTGCCCAGATAGGAACCCGTAACAATCATGGCCTTATCCGGTCCCACCGTTTTATACCTGGCCCAAAAGGCCATTCCTAGCACAATGATGACTCCCAGCACGATCATGGGAATAACCAGTAAACTTAATTCTAAATTTCCCAACATTTAATCTCCTCCTCATAATTCATAACGGAAAACATAGAGAACTCCGTCTTTTGTCTCTCCAACTACTACCCTCTCCCCGGCTGCTATGTCTACCTGCTCTAGATTGGCAGCAATTTGGTTGGTGTTACCGGCTCCTACTTTGACGACCACTTCTCCATACCCTCCCACTGGAATTGGAACCGTAACCTCACCGATTTTGCCGACAAGGTCATTAATTGAGAAACCAGTGGAATTCTCACTATTCTTCATAGGCTTTACATAGGAAAAATAAACCAAAAATGAAACTGCAATAGACATCATCAGGGAAACAAGGGCGACGGGAAAGGGTTCCAGATGAGTATATTGTCTTAGCATAATCCCGGAGCCTCCAAAGATGGTGATTCCCCCGACCAGAACCATCGGTTGCAGAAAGTCAAGGTGATCCATGGAGAGGGAGTCGAAGAATCCGCCAAACATGTCGCCTAAAATATCCCCAAATATAATATTAACCAACGCAAAGAGCACTCCGCCTATCAGGCACGTCCAGTAAACCTCAAGCACAACGATCTCCCCCCATGTGGAAAAAATACTTTCTACCTCTAAGTCTTATTCTTTTCTAGTCATAAGATTTTCCTTTAATTCGGCCAGTTCCTTTTCTAGGTCTTCACTATTTCCTAATGCTTCCAGTTCTCGATCAAGGCTTTTGTCTTTCAAGTCCCCGGCCACTTGGGCCTCAGCTTCCATGCGAAGGACTTTATCCTCCATTCTATCAAAATTCCGCCGAGCACTGTCCTTACCAAATCCGCTCATAACTCCATGGATTTCTTTCTGTGCTTTGGCAGACTGTACTCTTGCTACCAACGTATCTCGTTTAACCCGTAATTTTTCGTATTCATGTTTCATTTCTTTCAACTCAGACCTGAGCTGTTCAGCCATCGTATGGCAGTTTTCGTACTGAAGACGATAATCCTCGGCCTTGACCATATTTACTTTTTTGTCTTCCAGGGCTTTACGGGCTAGGTCTTCACGGTCCTTTTTCAGGGCCTCAATAGCCTGGGCCTCACGTTTCTCCACCATAGCCAAGGCATCATCCCATTGAGCTTTGAACTTCCAGGCCACAGCTAACTGCCTTGCTACAGCTGCCTCAGCATCTACGATATCCTCTTCCATATCTCGCAGGTATTGGTCCAGCATTTTCTCCGGGTCCTCTGCCTTATCCAGCAGAGAGTTAAGATTTGCCCTGATGTTGTCACTAACCCTTTTAAATAAACCCATATAACTTCACTCCTTTACGTAATACTAATAGAGACAGTACTATGTAGGCCCCCTTTCTTAATCCTGTGCTTTAACCTTTGCACCTAAAATATACCACCTGTTAACAATAACCTCAACTCGTAGTTTTGGTTACTACATCGATTCCTGCCTTAAATTAGGTCTATTTGTGTAATTTTTCTCATTCTCTCTTAACCTAGCTTTAAATACCACGTAATGTATTAATTAATATATTGAATAGTAGTAACTCATGCTCTATAATGTAAATCGAGGTGATAAATTATGCAATTCAATGAAAAGGCCCTTCTAGAATTAGTGAAGGAACTCTCCCTAACCCAGGATGTTAAGATCTCCGAGATTCCGGATATTGACCTGTACATGGAACAACTGACTACCTTTATGGATAGTAGGCTGGGAAACCAAAAGCGTGTTGAGCAAGACAAGCTCCTTACTAAAACAATGATCAATAATTATACAAAAGCCGGACTAGTGATGCCTCCAGTAAACAAAAAATACAACAAGAGACATGTCATCCTACTGATCCTTATCTATTATCTGAAGAGTACTTTGTCGATTAACGATATCAAAAGCTTGTTCGAACCTGTGCTTAATAATATCTCAACACCGGATGATGACTTGATTTCCCTTGAAGAAATCTACTCTACGTTCCTTGAGGTTAAAAACATCGAGTTAACTTCTTTCTCTGAAAGCCTGATAGAAAAATCAACTATGATAAAAGAAAAGACTGATGTCATTGACAAAGAAGGCAAAGACACAGCCGAGTTGTTTCTCATTGTTATTATGTTAGTAGCCCAAGCAAATGCCCATAAAAAACTAGCTGAAAAAATAATAGACAACTATTTCCCAAAACATGAATAACACCCAAACGATTGAAGACGACAAAGCCTCTTCTAACCCAGGGCTTACTCTAATCAAAAATAGAATTCGATTGCTTAGCGCCGAGCCTTTAGATTTTAAAAGTTACGGAAACACCCTTGCCCATAGATAAAAAAAAGAGAACCGCATTTTCTGTGGCCTCGTTTTGTCCTTATAAACTTTTGCTTTTCAAATGCCTTATAGAAACCTCATGTTCGCCCAATATACCTTTTATGTGTTTCGCTTCATCAACATTGTTTCGGATAACCTTCTCCAGTAAACTCGTTTTTTCGTTTACATAGTGTGTAAGTGTTTCGAATTGCTGAACAGTTTGTTCCCTCAATGACGTTACTCCCTCGGCAACCGTTTTAACCTGCTTTTGTACCTCCTCCAATAGTATGCGGTTTCTACCAACATCGGATTTTATCGTATTTATTTCGCCCGATAGATCAGCTCTCGTTTGTGATATCTCGCCTGATAGATCAACTCTCGTTTGTGATATCTCGCCTGATAGATCAGCCCTCGTTTGTGATATCTCGCTTGATAGATCAGCTCTCGTTTTCTTAATTTCGCCCATTAGCTCATTCAACATTTCTAAAACCTTTTGCTCTTCCATTTTCTTTCATTCTCCTTGTAATGGTTAGTCTTTCACCTCAATTACTTGATTACACTATTGTATAATTAAGTTAATTTCTCACCTTCATCTTATCAAAGATATTCATCAAATCCAACTCAATTCCCGGATACTTGGCCATTAACGCCATCAGTCTTTTCAAGGATACAACCACATTATATACCATAATATTATGAAGGAACCTCTAGGTTCCGCGGTGCCACTTAGGGGCATGGGGGTCTGATACGTAAAAAAAGACGTTTTGGCAACGTCTTCCTTTTCAGGAGACGCGATAAAGATCACCTTCCTTTTCAAGGTATTGTGTAAATGAGTCGTCCCTATCTAAATTGATCAAATCGACAGGACGACTTAATGTAGTCAATAATTTCCCTAACAACGTAAAATAATTTTCAGGTAAACATCCTTTTATAGCAATATCTATATCAGAATCTTCCCTGTAAGTACCCGTAACCAATGAGCCGAAAATGAATATCTCTTTGCATCCGGCATTCTTAAGTATCTCGATTGCCGAGTATATATCTTTTTGAAATTCCTCCGGAAGCCTTGAGAGAAACTCGCTCATATAAACAACTCCCAAATTTTTACTTTAACACTTATATTGTAACATAATTTCAGATGCTTGTCAGGAGGATTCGTGGAAGCTGAAGATATGGGTAAGAATTTAATTTAAGAGTTTTATAATGCAGTTCCCTAACTCTTTATCTGCAAACTTAAATGCAAAGCCATCTCCATCAAGAACTGGCCCAACTCCAGCAGGAGTACCAGTAAAAATGATATCCCCTTGATCAAGTCCAAGATTAAGCGCATTATCGTCAAGTCCTAACTTGTGAGCAGTGGTTGACAAATTGTTCCTAATAAACAGTGATATGCCTAGGAAGAAATCAGCACGTTTATTGTTGCTCAGCAAATCTCCACCAAGCAAATGTTCCAGCTATTCCAGCTATTCCCGTCGAAGCAAGAATAATTATGCTGCTCAAATGAAGAACTCCGGTCATTTGAAATACCATCGGGATTGTCCATGGGAAATAAGGGGCAAATCCCATAGAGGCAAACAGGTTTGAGCAAATAACGATTACCAAGGTGAGAGCCAATGGCGCTAAGTATCCTTTACTAACATTTGCTAGTAAGGCGCCTGGTGTAGTAACCATAATAAACATTAGCGAGGTTAAAAGAAATCGAATGAAAATATTCCAAATATGGGCATCCGACCAGCCTGTTAGTCCCATTACTCCGCCTACGGCAAGGCAGATTGCAAACATGTAGAGCGAAAGTAATACGTTCCATGCTAAAATTACCAACATTTTGGACAGTACAATTTGCGATCTGGATACGGGCTTGGCAAGCAAATCCTTAATGGTTTTATCTATAAACTCTCGTCCGAATACCCATGCAGAGATAAAGGTATATCCGATAAGTCCCAGAGTGGCAAGATTATTAAGTACGTCTGTTAAATATAATTGCCAATTGATATCACCGGTGTTACTGGATAAAATAGTTCCAACTCCCATCATGATTGGCCCAAATGCAAATACAAGAAACACCAGCCAAAATACATTAGCGCGGATAATCTTACGAATTTCACAATGTAGAACAGAAAAAATATTCATTAGATATTCCCCCTTACCATACCGATTTTACGAAGAAAGTAGCCTTCCAGATCTTCCGAAACCACTCGAAGCAGCGTTGGCGGCTGATTAGATTTAACGAGAAGTTCGGCTAACCGTTCAGGACACTCAACTGAGTGGCCATCGGTTAATTTGAGATGACTATCCATTGTTTCCTCAAATTCATAGCCATGCTCTATAAGTACTCTCTTTATGGCACTTTTGTCACGTCCATCAAGTACTAAGTTTTTCTGCAACGATTGTTCCAGCTTACCCATTTCAATTTCCTGGATAAGGTGGCCGTTGTGAATAATCCCAATGCGTGTAGCAACTTTTGAGAGTTCTTCTAACAGATGGCTGGATATAAAAACAGTTACACCGAAATTTTTCGCCAAATCATATAACATATTCCGTATCTCAGCAACTCCTGCCGGATCCAGACCATTTATCGGTTCATCTAGTATTAGGATTTCCGGGTTGTGTATCATAGCTTTCGCAAGTCCCAAGCGCTGTTTGTTTCCTAAAGAAAGATTCTTCGCCTTTTTCTTTTTATGCGGCTCAAGCCCCAGCTTACAGATAACCCGATTTACGGATTCTTGGTCAGATACCCCTTGCATACGGCGTGTTATGTCAAGATTTTCGATAACGGTTAAATCTGGATAAAAAGTCGCTTCCTCCAGATATCCAACCTTACCCCATAATTTATAGTTACCTGCATCGACCTTTTCGCCCAGCATGTAGAGCTTGCCGGAGGTTGGCCTAAGCATCGCTAAGAGCGTTTTTATAGTCGTTGTCTTTCCAGCTCCATTCAGCCCCAGAAATCCAAAAATCTCTCCCCTGTTCACCTCCAAAGACAGATCGTTCAAGGCTTTATATTCGCCAAAATTTTTGTGCAATCCCTCAATTTGGATTGCTTTTGTGCCACTGTTTTTTTGTTTTGATAATATACTCATAATCTGCAACTCCTTTATTTTTGTCATACTTATTCTAACAAGCCAACCTCAACTCAACCTCAACTTTTAGCCCCGGTAAATATTGATTTTTAAAGCGCATTTTCCGGAGCTTAAAATCCAACGTAGTGCATGACTAAGTCGGTATAGGTAATTCCTATTTTCAGAAGTAGGATTCATTAACTTCAAAACGCCTAAAAGCCGCATGATTACACTGTTTTTTCAGAGCTTCGCATGTATAACTGCAAATAAAATATAAAAGTACCTGCAAATGACATGATTTAATCCATTTGCAGGTACTTTTATACTCCTAACATATGATAAAAATAGATTTTAGCCACGCATATTATCAATCGGCATCCCCGAAGGTAAGATAACAGTGAAGGCGCTGCCTTTTCCAAGACTGCTTTCGACTTCTATATGGCCGTTACAGAGGCCGACAATTTTTTTTACCAACGTCAGTCCAAGTCCATTCCCAATAGTTGTGTGTGATGTATCCCCTTGATAAAACTTGTCAAAGATAAGTTGTTTTGTTTCCTCTTCCATTCCCTGTCCATTATCCCGCAAACAAAACCGTATCGATGAATTGAGGCGTCTTAAACTGACTTGTAATTCCCCACCGTTATCTGTGAATTTGATAGCATTATCCAAGAGGTTTACCCATATTTGTTGGAGTAGGGGTGTATTGTTATAAATATTTATACTCTCCAAATCCACATCTACTGAAAGATTTTTAGCGCTCCATTTGGGTTCCAATATAAGTATAGCGCGGCGAATTTGCTCATCCAGCGCATAAACCTCTTTTTCAGTAATGATCTCCGTAGTTTCGACCTTTGATAAATTCAGCACATTTGTGGAAAGGTCAGCCAATCTTTGGGATTCCTGAATGATTATATCTAAGTATTCCTGCGTTTCTACACTGGTCACACCGCCTTCTTTCAAAAGTGTTGCAAAGCCCTTAATAGAAACAATAGGCGTTTTAAACTCATGTGAAAAATTATTGATAAAATCAATTCGTAACGTTTCAATTCCCGCAAGCTCCCGCACCATTTTATTAAAGCTCGCAGCAAGGCTCTCAAGCTCTGGAATGTTGCTGCCTTTAACCGTAACCGAAAAATCGCCTTTAGCTACATCTTCAATGGCTTCAATCAGATTACGCACTGGCTTAACCATCCACCTGCTTAGGAGAGCGGTGATAGAAGTTCCAATCGATACGCTTACTAACAGCAATGCAGAAAATCCTAAATAACCATTTTTCAAAAAGCTACCGCCAAACATATAATCCAGTAAATAGGTACCTAATCTGCCAATCACAACAGACATAACCAAAACAAAAAAGACAAATACAACCAGCGAAGCAGCCAAACTCATTCTTTTTTTCATGTATTCTTTACCGCCTTATATCCTAGTCCGCGCACAGTAACGATCTCAAAATCAGGGTTATCTTTAAATTTTTCGCGCAGCCTACCCATATGGACATTCAGGGTATGCTCATCTGTTTCTGTATCGGGGCCCCATATTTCATCCATCAATTGCAGGCGAGTAAAAATCACACTTGGATAACTCGTCAATTTGAAGAGTAAATAAAATTCTTTTTGGGGAAGCGTAATGGTATCTTTACCATGGGTGACGGTAAGCGTGCTATAATCCAGCGTTGTGCCGCCGATTGTTAATTTGTGCTCATTTACAATTTGCGCCCGACGTAGTAATGCCTTTATGCGAAACAGCATTTCCTGCTCGTCAAACGGTTTTGTCATATAATCATCCGTCCCTACAAGGAAGCCTCTATGTTTATCCTTAATTTCTTGTTGTGCTGTAATCATCAATATAGGAATATTTTCTCCTACATCGCGTAATTCTTGGCAAAGCTGATAGCCGCTCATCCTTGGCATCATCAAATCCAAGATAATTAAGTCAAAATTTTGCCTTTCCATCATACTTAAAGCATCGAGGCCATCTTTTGCCGCCAAAGCAGTGTAACCTCCCCGCTTTAGAACAGTGCAGATCAGTTTTTGTGTGTTGGTGTCATCTTCGACTACCAAAATACTAAACATAAATTCAGCTCCTTCAGGGAAACTCTTGAATGATTCTATCTCAACTTTACCATTCTAATATCAACTGAACCTCAACTTTTGCCCCCATATTAATTTTTTGTAATTAAATTTTTTCACAATGAATCTAATTTTAGCTGTTTTCGGCACATAATTCTTATGCCTCAGCGACCCTATTTGTTTTAATAATTGTTTGGAGAATCTGACAACTGCTTGTCCTTTAGAATTACTACAGCCATTCTCGTCAAAACAAGGAACTCCCCACTATTCA
>Ga0209347_1001755_pt1 | contig 32520 bp, 31 predicted proteins | sample AutmiccommuBRH23_FD_187382 | JGI IMG/M metagenome (GOLD analysis project Ga0209347, IMG submission 187382) | Deep subsurface microbial communities from Mt. Terri, Switzerland - Autotrophic microbial communities BRH/23 (SPAdes) (version 2) | ecosystem: Environmental > Aquatic > Deep subsurface >...
CGTGTTCTGGCGGCGGCGGCGATGGTTTGCGTGTACTTTATCAGCGTTGCCGGCGTGTCCTCGGTTCTGGTCGCCGGATCGACCACGTCCGCCGAAGCCCGCGGTCGCGGGCGTGGCCGTGGGCGTGGCGGCGGCTGGGGTCGCGGTCGCGGTCGCGGCTGGGGTGGTCGCGGTCGCGGCTGGGGCGGCGGCTGGGGTGGCTGGGGCGGCGGCTGGGGCTGGTAGCCTCGCAGCTGACCTCACCCGAACGGTATCTCTGCAGTTTGAACGGCGGCGCGGGACTCCCGCGCCGTCGTTTTGCCGTTCCTGGGGGCAAACTGTAGAAGCGGACGCCCCACCCGCGGCGCCCACGTCCTCTACAAGGCCTCCGCTCACATGAAGAACGCACACGCGACGACGGTCGCCACGACGCCCTTCGCCGATCAACGGCCCGGCACCTCCGGCCTGCGCAAGAAGGTCGAAATCTTCCAGCAGCGCCATTATCTGGAGAATTTCATCCAATCGATATTCGACAGTCTGGAGGGATATCGAGGCGCAACGCTCGTGGTTGGGGGGGATGGCCGGTATTACAACCGTGAGGCGATCCAAAAAATCCTGAAGATCGCCGCCGCCAATGGCGTCGGCCGAATCGTCATCGGACAAAGCGGCATATTGTCGACGCCCGCCGCCTCGTCGCTCATTCGCACTCTTGAGGCCTTCGGCGGAATCGTGCTGTCCGCCAGCCACAACCCCGGCGGCCCGCATGGCGACTTCGGCGTCAAATATAATGTCGCGAACGGCGGCCCGGCGCCCGAGAAGGTGACGGACGCGATCTACGCGCGCACGCTCCAAATTACGTCCTACAAAATCGTCGAAGTGCGGGACGTCGATATCGACAGGCTCGGCGAGACCAAGATCGGCGACATGCGCGTCGAAATCGTCGACAGCGTCGCCAATTACAAAGCGCTGATGCAGACGCTCTTCGACTTCGATCGCATCCGCGACGCTTTTCGGTCGGGCCTCACCTTCACCTTCGACGCCATGTCCGCCGTCACCGGCCCCTATGCGCGCGTGCTGTTCGAAGAGGAACTCGGGGCGCGGCCGGGCAGCGTCATCAACGTGACGCCCCTGCCCGACTTCGGCGGTCATCATCCCGATCCCAATCTCGTCCACGCCAGGCATCTCTATGATCTCGCCATGTCGGACGCCGCGCCCGATCTTTGCGCCGCTTCCGACGGCGACGGCGACCGCAACCTCATCATCGGCCGCGGCCGTTTCGTCACGCCCTCGGACAGTCTGGCGCTCCTCGCCGCCAATGCGCGAATCGCGCCGGGCTATCGGCGGGGGGTGTCGGGAGTTGCGCGATCGATGCCGACCAGCGGCGCGGCCGACCGCGTCGCCGAAAAGCTCGGCGTCCCGCTCTACGAGACGCCGACGGGGTGGAAATATTTCGGCAATCTGCTCGACGCCGGTCTCGTCACCATCTGCGGCGAGGAAAGCGCCGGCGCCGGCTCCGACCATGTGCGCGAGAAAGACGGGCTGTGGGCGGTGCTGTTCTGGCTCGACATCCTTGCGGCGCGCAAGGAGAGCGTCGACGCCATCGTTCGACAACATTGGACGACCTATGGCCGCAACTATTATTCGCGTCACGATTATGAGGAAGTCGCCAGCGATGGCGCGCATGCGCTAATCGAGGCGCTGCGCCATCGTTTGCCGAGTCTCAAGGGTCAATGTTTCGGCGCTCTCGAAGTCGCCACCGCCGACGACTTCGCCTATCACGATCCGGTTGACGGCTCGGACTCGAATCATCAAGGCCTGCGGGTGATATTCGCCGACGGCTCGCGAATCGTCTATCGGCTGTCCGGCACCGGCACGGCCGGCGCGACGCTGCGTGTCTATCTCGAGCGTTATGAACCTGATCCCGCCCACCAGTATTTGGAGACTCAGGCGGCGCTCGCCGACCTGGTGACGCTGTCGCGCGCGATCGCCGAGATTGAACGCTACACCCAGCGCGCGGCGCCGAGCGTCATCACCTGAGGCGCGAGGCGCGAATGCGAGTCAACGGAATGGAAGAATCGACACAGATCGAGCGCGCCGGTTTACATGAGCACCCGTTCCGCGAGGCGGTGCTGGCGGAGCTGCACGCGCGCCCGTTTTTGCCGCTCGACGCCCCCCGCCGCATCTATCACTATGCCTTCGCCACGGATGACGAGGCGGCCGCGGCCGACCGCGAGGCCATAGATGCGCTCGCCCGAGCGCAGGGCGTGCTGGCGCCGGATACTGACGCCAGATTCCATTATTTCATCTTCGACGACTGGCGGCTGCGCTGGGAGCGGCATAACGAATTCACCACATATACTTGGTCGACCGGAAGCGGCGCCGAGACGCCGTTCGCGCATCCCGATCCGCTCAAAGCCGGTGAATTTTCCTTCACGCCGCCTGGAGCGCTCATCGTCGCGACGCAGCTTTGCGTCGTCGACGGCGCGCGCTCGATCGAGGGGCTCGCCGCCTATTTCAATTCGCAAAGCCTCTGCGTCGTGGGCGTCGACGATCGCAACGCGCAGGCGCTGACCGACTTCGCGGTCGACGCCTATGGCTACACCCGCATGCTGATCCGCGGCGAGGAGCTGCCGCGTTTCGAGGCCGGTCGTTTGGCGCAGCGCTTTCTCGAAATCGAGACATATCGCACGATGGCGTTGCTCGGCCTGCCGCTGGCGCGGCAGCTCTCGCCGCAACTCGCCGAAATGGAGCGCGAGCTTTCGGGCATCACCGACGCCCTGAACGAAGCGCATGACATGCGCGTCAGCCATCGGCTGCTGAAACGCCTCTCCGATCTGGTCGCCGGCAGTCAGGCGCTGTCGACGCGCACCGCCTTCCGTTTCGACGCAAGCCGCGCCTATCGCGCGCTGGTCAAGAACCGGCTCTCCCAGGTGCAGGAGCGGCGCGAAGGCCAATATGTGACGATTTCAGATTTCCTCAACGCCCGCCTCGATCCGGCGATCGAAACCTGCAACGCGGTCGAGGCGCGGCAAACGCGCTTCTCGGCGCAGGTCGAGCGCGCCACGGATCTGATGCGGACCGGCATCACGCTGGAGTTGGAGCGGCAGAACAGCGCCCTGCTCGAAGACATGAATCGCCGCACGCGGCTGCAAATGCGGCTGAACCGCATCGTGCAGGGGATTTCCGTGGCCGCCTTGGCCTATTATCTCACGGGCCTCTTCAGCTATGTCGCGAAAGGCCTCAAGGGCGCCGGCGTCCTGCCGCCGCAAGTTTCCGCCGATCTCGCCGCCGCCTTCGCGCTGCCCGTCGCCGTGCTCATCGCGATGGCGTTCATGACGCGGGTCCGCCGGCTGTCGCAACAAGCGGCCGAGGAGGAGCAGGTGGATTGACGCTCACTCGACGTCGAAGGGCGCGGCTCCGGTCGGCTGCCCATCCTCTCCAAGGGTGATCTTCTCGATGCGGGCTTCGGCGTCCGCCAGAAGCGTCTCGCAGCGCGCCTGCAGCGCCTTGCCGCGCGCATAGAGCTTCACCGATTCATCGAGCGACACGGCGCCTTTTTCGAGATCGCCGACGATGCGTTCGAGTTCCTGCATGGCCTGTTCGAAAGGCATCGAGGCGATGTCTGGGGCGGCGTCCGGCTCCTGCGTCATGGCGTCTCTCATAGACGAAGCGCGCGTCCTTGGCTACGCGGCGGCTGAGCGGCCGCGTGGTTCGGCGCGGCCGACGATACGCAGAATCTGCGGAAATTCCTCGCGCGTGCGGCGCTCGATTTCGTCAAGGGCGTCATGCGCGTTCTGCACCGACACGTCCGCGCTCAGCCGGCAACGGAAATTGACGATGAATCCGCCGGCCGTTTGCCGAACCCGCACGTCCTGCACGCGCGCGGGCGGTCTTGTATTCGCGGCGACGCGCGCGAGCGCCGCTTCGATCGCGCCGGCGATCGCCGGGTCGGCGGCGCGCGACGCGAGCAAGTGCAGTTCGAGCGGCTCGATATGCGTCTCGACCTCGGCGTCGGCGCCGAATTCATCGCGCAAAGCGCTTTCGAAATCGGCGGCGACGGCGTGCGCACGGGCGAGCGGCATGTCGCCGTCGAGTTCAATGTCGACGCCGATCGATAGGCGCCCCTCGATCTGTTGAGCGATGACATGATGCGCGTGGATATGGCGGCGCGCGCCCACGAGCAGGATGCGCTCCGCGACGGTTTCGTCGTCGAGCGCGCGCGGCTCGATCGACAGCGTGACGCGGGCGCGCGGCGTCACCTCGGCGATCGCCTCGGCGACAGCCGATTTGATTCGCGCCGCCTGCTCCACGCGCAGGCCGCGGGAAACGCCGATCGTCGCCTCGCCGACGATGTCCGGTCCGATCGTGCGCAATCGCAGCGAGTCGATGGCGATGACGCCGGGGACGTCGGCGATCGCCTTTTCGACATGCGGCGCCAGTTCGCGGGGGGCGGCGTCGAGCAAGGTGTCGATCGTGCGGCGGCCCAGCCGAAAACCGGCGATGGCGATGAACGCCGCCACGCCGAAGGCGGCGAGCGCATCGCCGCGCTCGAATCCGTAATGCGCCGCGACGAGGCCGAGCAGCACCAGCGTCGACGACACCAGATCGCTGGCGAAATGCATCGCGTCGGCGGCCAGGGCGTCGCTGCCTTCCGCTTTCGCGATCCGGCCCAACTCCCGCGAGCGCACGTAGTCGATGACGATCGAAACGATGAGCACGCCGTAGATCGGCCAAGCGGCGTCGATTTCGACATTGGTCTCCTGGAGGCGGCGCCAGGCTTCGCCGACGACGAACAAGGCGAGCCCGAAGAGGAAACCGGTTTCGATCAGCGCGGCGAGCGCCTCATATTTGCCATGGCCATAGTGATGTTCCTCGTCCGCTGGCTTCTCTGCTTCGCGCACCGCGAAAAACGTCAACACCGTCGCGCCGGTGTCGACGAAGGCGTGCCCCGCCTCGGACAAAAGCGCGAGCGAGCCTGACCACAGACCGGCTGCGAGTTTGGCGGCCGCGAGCAAAGCGCTGGCGGCGATCGACGCTTTTGCCGCCGCCAGCTTGACGCTCGGCGCCGCTCTCGGCAGAGCCTTCTTCTTGGTCACGTCAAGTCGCACGCTATGTTCCTCGAAGCGCGAGCCTCTAGCAGGCGCCCGGCGGGGGCGCAAATGCGGGCGATTGCCGAAAAATTGAGATAGGAGCCGCCTATGAGATTTCTGCATGCCATGGTCCGCGTCGGCGACCTTGACCGCTCCCTGGAGTTTTTTTGCGGCGCGCTGGGGCTGGTCGAGGTGCGTCGCACCCAGAACGAAAAGGCGCGCTATACGCTTGTCTATCTCGCCGCGCCCGAGGACGCCGCGCACGCCAGGGAATCAGGCGCGCCGACAATTGAACTCACCTATAATTGGGACGAGCACGACTATGCCGGCGGGCGAAACTTCGGGCATCTCGCCTTCGCCGTTGAGAATATTTATGATGCCTGCGCGCGCCTGCAGGCGGCGGGCGTGACGATCAATCGGCCGCCCCGCGACGGCCATATGGCGTTCGTGCGGACGCCTGACATGATCTCCATCGAGCTGCTGCAAAGAGGCGCGCCGCTGCCGCCGACGGAACCCTGGGCGTCGGCGCCGAATATCGGCGCTTGGTGAGTCTGCTGCGGCGCCGTGCAGTCTTTTCGCGCCGCAGCTACGAATTTTTGCGCGCCTGGGAACGATCGCCGCCGCCGCGAGTTGAGTCAGGAGCAGAGCTATGGCCGCTGCTCTGCGCCGTGTTATCTTTTTGATATCTCGGCGAACTTCGTCGCGAAGCTGTCACGGCGATCGTTCAGAAAGCGCACCGTGCGAGGAAGGGAAGCGACGGTCCCTTTTGCGCCAACTGTATTTTTTCGCTTGGCGACACTGTGGATGTCGAACCGACATCGGGATCAAGCCTTTCAGCGATTTTTTTATACAGATAACGTTCAGCTTAACTTGGTAGCTTGGCGGGAGAAGACGCGCTGCGAGGCGCGAACGACAAACATGAAATGTCGCCGCGAAAATCAAATCGCGGCCAACGAGGCTCAAGACTTGGACCGGAAAAGGGCGGAGGTCGTCATGGTCATCGTGGATCTGATCAATTCCTGCTCTAACGATAAGGTCGCGCAGGCTGCTCTGGCCTGCATCGGCGGCGGCTTTGCCGAGCGCGTGCGCTCCGCGGCCGGCGAGAAGGGCCTCAGCGTAGGCAGATTCGTCGTGCTGGCGGTGCGCGACTTCGCCCACCGTTCGGACGAAGCGGCCCAGGAGGCGCTGCGCGCGAAGGTTGTCCGCGACGATCAGCCCCTGCTCAGAGGGTTGAGAGAGGTCCTCGAATCGGCGCTGGAGCGCGACCCCTTCTTCGTGAACGGCGACGCCATGGCCTGCACGCCGCCCTACGCCTTCAGCGCCGCGCGCGAGAATGCGCTGCGGTATCATTAGCCCAACGCGTTAAGAGTCCGCGGCCGGCAAATGGCGGCGTCGCTCCGGCGAGGTCGCCATTTGCCGTTTCTGGCCTAAATGAGTGTGGCCGGATCTCTTGCACGACCGTGGATGACGCAGCTCCTCGACCAAGCGCAGATTGCCTCCCTTTTGTCGACCTACGGCTATTGGGCGATCTTTGTCGTCGTCGCGCTGGAAAGCTCTGGTCTTCCCTTGCCCGGAGAAACCATGCTGGTCGGCGCCGCGATTTTTTCGCGGCTCTCCGGGGCGATCGCCATCGAAGACGTCGTTGTGGCGGCGGCCGCCGGCGCCATCGTCGGCGACAATGTCGGCTACTGGATCGGCCGGGAGTTCGGCGCCAAGCTTCTTGAACGTTACGGCCAACATATCGGGATCGGACCGGAGAAGCTGCGCTTGGGGCAATATCTCTTCTATCGGTGGGGCGGCGCGATCGTGTTTTTCGGACGCTTCGTCGCGTTGCTGCGCATTCTGGCGGCCCTGCTCGCCGGCGCGAACCACCTGCCGCTTGGTCGCTTCTTCCTCTATAACGCGACGGGCGGCGTCCTTTGGGCGTGCGTTTTCGGCTTTGGCGGCTATTTCCTGACGGCCGGCTTCCAAAAAATCGAAGCGCCGATCGCGGCGACGCTCGCCGCCGGCCTGGCGATCCTGCTGTTCATGCTTTGGCGCTATTACAAGCGGCACGAGGCGCGGCTGATGCGCGAAGCCGACGCCATGCTGAGCCAGCGACGCTAGCTGAATCGCGCGCCCATTCGCGCGTCGATGAGCGCGCGATTGAGGTCTCGCGCCAGCTCCGCTTTCTGATCGGGTCCCAGGAACGCGCCAATCTCCACGATTTCGCCGCGCGAGACCAACGCCACCCGCTCCGTGCCGAATTCTTGATGCACGGTCTGTTCAAGCCGCACCCAGGACGGGTTGAACCGCCACTCCCTTCGCTGGCCGCGCGCGCCAATTTTCGCGAAGACCAGTTCCAGCGGCGTGAGATCAAGCGTCTCATGACTACGCGCGGCCCGGAAGCTGACGCGGAAGGCGAGATAGAGAGCGAGCGCGTCGAGTCCCATGAAGCCGGCGACCGGCCAAGCGCCCATGAAAAAGAAGGGCAGCGCGAACAAGAGCTGGCCCAAACAGAAGATCATGATGAACAGGTAGAAGGCGTGCGGCGTCATCGACCGATGCGGCGTCAGCCGCGCTTCATAAATTTTCCGCTCGAAGGGGTCGGACATTTCTCCGCCGGCGCTTTCTCCACCAGATGCTAAAAGTTATAACGCGCTCATGGCGGAAACAAACAGTCAGAGCGCGCGCGTCGCCAAAAAGGCGGGAGCCGGCCAGCGGCCGTCGGCGGCGGAAGGCGCGCGCATCGAAGAGATTTTCGCGCGTCTCGCCGCGGCAAATCCCGAACCAAAGAGCGAGCTCACATACACAAACCCCTTCACCCTGCTCGTCGCCGTCGTCCTGTCGGCGCAAGCGACCGACGCCGGCGTCAACAAGGCGACTCCGGCGCTGTTCGCGCGCGCCGACACGCCCGCCAAAATGGCGGCGCTCGGCGAAGAGCGCGTGCGCGACCTCATCAAGACGATCGGCCTTTACCGCGCCAAGGCGAAAAATATCGTCGCTCTGTCGCGCTTGCTGATCGAACGCCATGGCGGCGCCGTGCCGCGCACGCGCGAAGAGCTGACCGCGCTGCCCGGCGTTGGCGGCAAGACGGCGAATGTCGTGCTCAACGTCGCCTTTCATGAGCCGGTGATCGCGGTCGACACGCATATTTTTCGAGTCTCCAACCGCCTGCCGCTGGCCAAAGGCAAGACGCCCGAACAGGTCGAAGCGGGTCTGGCCCGCATCGTGCCGAAGAAATATCTCCTGCATGCGCATCACTGGCTCATTCTGCACGGGCGCCATGTGTGCAAGGCGCGCAAGCCCGAGTGCCCGCGCTGCACAATCGCCGATCTGTGCCGGTTCAAGGCGAAGACGATTTAGTTGAGCGCTCCCTCCGTTCTCGATGAGGACTAAGTCACAGACGCGCGTGACGCGACGTGGGAATCCTCAAAAAGAGTGAAATCCGAACGCGCCGGAAAGGAACCGCGATGAATTACAAAATGGCGATCGTCATCATGGGCGGCCTGCTGTTTGTCGCCGCCATGATCCCCTATGCCTACAAACCGCGATGCGTAACTGCGGAATGCACGCCGGAGCGGCCTTACTAATCCGCCAGATTGCGCGACGAGGCTCTCGCGCGTCGAATGATCCGGCGGGTCGACTGACATTTACCGCAGCTTGCGGCGAAAACGGCTCGTTCGGCGCAAAAACGCCGAACGATCCTACGACAATTCTTTCCCCAGCCGCCCGGCCAAATCCTGAATATATTGCCAGGCGACGCGGCCCGATCTGCCGCCGCGCGTGATCGACCATTCCAGCGCCTCGGCACGGATCGTCTCTTCCGGCGCGCCGAGGCCGAAATGATTGGCGTAGCCGAAGACCATCGCCAGATAGTCGTCCTGACTGCAATTGTGAAAGCCGATCCAGAGGCCGAAACGGTCGGAGAGCGAGATTTTCTCCTCGATCACCTCGCCGGGATGGATCGCGGTGGCGCTCTCATTTTCCATCATGTCGCGCGGCAGCAGATGGCGGCGATTCGACGTGGCGTAGAACAGCACATTGTCCGGCCGCCCCTCGACGCCGCCTTCGAGCGCGGTCTTGAGCGCCTTGTAGCTCGTCTCCGCGCCGTCAAATGACAGGTCGTCGCAAAAGACGATGAAGCGGAAGGGCGCCTGCGCCAGCGCGCCGAGCAGCGCCGGCAGCGCTTCAATGTCTTCGCGGTGGATTTCGATCAGTTTCAGCCCTTTTTCGGCAAGCGCGCCGTGAACGGATTTCACCAGCGACGACTTGCCCATGCCGCGCGCGCCCCACAACAGCGCGTTATTGGCGGGCAGGCCCCGCGCGAAGCGAGCGGTGTTGGAAAAGAGCATGTCGCGCTGGCGGTCGACGCCCTTGAGCAGCGCGAGATCGACGCGATTGACCCGGCCGACCGGATGGAACGCCGCGCCCGCGGCGCGCCAGACGAAAGCCTCGGCGGCCGAGAAATCCGGCGCGGCCGGCGGCGGCGGCGCCAATCGCTCCAGCGCCCCGGCGATGCGGGCGAGCAACTGCGCGACATCCTCTTGCGACATGAAAATTTTTCTCATCATATGGCGTCAAGCTCCCTCGTCCTTCGAGACGCGCGCTCCTCAGGATGAGGGAGCTTGTAGCTCGCGTCAGTCCGTATGCGAGTGATGGCGTCACGCCCTTTGATTTCGCGGAACCAAGGCCCCCTCATCCTGAGGAGCGACCGTAGGGCGCGTCTCGAAGGACGAGGGGGCCGGCTCCTTTTCCCATTGACGGATCGTTTATCGATTTTCAAAGCTGATTTACGGGCATAGCTGGATTATATCCCCGCGCAAAGCCGCTTCTCCAAGCAGCCAGAGGAAATCCCTTGACGCCGGACGCCAATGCCCTGCTGAACCGCGCCAAGCTCTTCATTCAGCCGCTCGACGCCGGCAGAGCCGAGGCGGCGCTCGCCCGCGTCTTGGAGAAGGACGGCGCGGCCGATGGCGCGCTCGCCGCGCTGTTGGAGGCGCGTCCGAAAGCGCGCGATCTGCTGCTCGGCGTCCTGGGCGCGTCGCCCTATCTCACCGACCTTTGCGCGCGCGATCCGGCGCGGCTTGCCGGCATCCTTACCGGCGATCCGGCGCAGCGCGTCGAGGCTCTGATCGAAGCGACGCGGCATATCGCGACCGATGACGAAGCCGAGCTGATGCGCCTCTTGCGTCTCACGAAGCAGGAGGCGGCGCTGGTCATCGCCTTCGCCGATCTCGCCAAAGTCTGGGACATGCCCGAGGCGACGCGGGCGCTGACCCGCATCGCCGACGCGGCGCTCTCCGCCGCCATCCGCTTCACGCTGCGCGCGGCCGCGCTCGCGGGCAAGCTCGAGCTCGCCGATCAGCGCGATCCGGAACGCGGATCGGGATGGATTTTTCTCGGCATGGGCAAGGACGGCGCCTACGAACTGAATTATTCCTCGGACATCGATCTCATCGTCTTCTTTGACCGTTCGCGGGCGCGACTCGCCGACCCCTGGGAGGACGTCGATCTCTTCGTCAAACTGACCAAGCGGATCGTCAAAATCATGAGCGAGCGCACGAGCGACGGCTATGTGTTTCGCACCGATTTGCGGCTGCGTCCCGATCCGGGCGCGACGCCGATCGCGATCCCGCTCGAAGCGGCGCTCAGCTATTACGAAAGCATGGGCCAGAACTGGGAGCGCGCCGCCTATATCAAGGCGCGCCCGGTGGCGGGCGACATCTTCGCGGGCGAACAATTCCTGCAGGAGCTCGCGCCCTTCGTCTGGCGCAAATATTTCGACTTCGCCGCGATCGCCGACGTCCATTCCATCAAGAGGCAGATTCACGCGCATAAGGGCCACGGCAAAACCGCCGTCGTCGGCCACAACATCAAACTCGGACGCGGCGGCATTCGCGAAATCGAATTCTTCGTGCAGACGCAGCAGCTCATCACCGGCGGCCGCGATCGCCGCCTGCGCGGTCGCGAGACACTGGCGATGCTCGACCAGCTGGTCGAAAGCGGCTGGGTGGCGGCGCAAACGCGCGACGATCTGCGCGACGCCTATCTTTTTCTGCGCGACGTCGAGCATCGCATTCAGATGGTCGCTGACGAGCAGAAACATACGCTGCCCGAAACCGAAGAGGGCGTCGCGGTCATCGGCCGCATGATGGGCTTTTCCGGCTACGCCGATTTCGCGCAAGCGTTGCTGCAATGGCTTAATGTGGTGCAAGGCCACTATGCGCGGCTTTTCGAAAACGCGCCGCAGCTCAGCTCGTCCGCCGGCAATCTCGTCTTCACCGGCGACGACGACGATCCGGAAACGATCGAGACGCTCGCCAATATGGGATTTGCGCATCCCAAGACGGTGACGGCGACGATTCGCGGCTGGCATTTCGGCCGCTACGCGGCGACGCGTTCCACCATCGCGCGCGAACGGCTGACGGAGCTGACGCCCGTCCTGCTCGAGGCGATCGCCGCAACGGAAAACGCCGACGCCGCCTTTCTCGCCTTCGACAGGCTGATCTCGAAATTGCCGGCGGGCGTGCAGCTGTTTTCGCTTTTGGTTTCGCAGCCGCGCCTCCTGAACCTGCTGGCGGCGATCACCGGCGCGGCGCCCAAGCTGGCGCAAACCATTTCCCGCCGCCCGCGCGTCTTGGACGCGCTGATGGAGCCCGCCTTTTTCGAAACAGTGCCGACGCAAGGCGAGTTGGAGCAGCGCCTTGACGCGGCGTTCGCCGAGGCGCGTTCCTATGAAGACGCGCTCGACCGCGCCCGCATCTTCGGCCAGGAGCAGAAATTCCTCATCGGCGTGCGCATCCTGACCGGCTCGGTATCCGTCGCCGAGGCCGGCTTCGCCTATACCCGACTCGCCGAAACGCTGATCGCCCGGCTCTTCGCGCGGGTCTGCACGGAATTCGCCAGGACGCATGGGACGATCGACGGCGGCGCGGCGGCGGTCGTCGCCATGGGCAAGCTTGGCGGATGCGAGATGACGGCGGCGTCCGATCTCGATCTCATGCTGCTTTACAACGCCGACCCCATGGCGGAATCGCAAGGCGGCGAGCGGTCGATTTCCGCGCAGCACTATTACGCCCGCTTGACGCAGAGGCTGATCAGCGCCCTCTCCGCCCCCACCGCCGAGGGCCTGCTGTACGAAGTGGATTTCCGCTTGCGCCCTTCGGGCAATACCGGGCCGATCGCGGTGCGCCTCGCCGCCTTTGCCGACTATCAGGCCAATGAGGCATGGACCTGGGAGCATATGGCCCTGACCCGCGCGCGCGTCGTCGCGGGCCCCGAGGCGTTCGCCAACAGCGTCGATGCGGCGATCCGCACGGCGATCGCGCGGCCCCAGGATCCGCAAAAATTGAAGGACGACGTCTTGTCGATGCGCCAGCGGCTGGAAAGGGAAAAGGGCTCGACGAACCCCTGGGAGATGAAGCAGGCCGCCGGCGGGCTGATCGACATCGAATTTATCGCGCAATATCTGATGCTGCTCCACGGGCCGCGGCATCCCCAGATTTTCTCGACAACGACCGCCATCGCGTTGCGGCGTCTGCAAGACTCAGGCTTTTTGGATGCCGGCGCGGCGGACGCTTTGACCGACGCCTCCAGCCTCTATCAAGGGCTGACGCAATTGCTGCGGCTTGCCGTGGACGACGTCTTCCGCCCCGCCGACGCGCCGCGCGGTCTGACCGAGCTTCTGCTGCGCGTCGGCGACGCGCCAGACCTTTCCCATCTCGAAGCCTTGCTCGCCGATACGCAGAAGCGAACCCGGGAAATATTCACGCGCGTCGTCGGCGAGGTCGCGCAGGGACCGGTTTCCGCGTAACCGGGAGTTGTCAGAACCTCTCGCTCGGGCATAGATACGCCGGATTCCTCGCGCAGGAGCTTCCCGCCAGCGGCGACCGCCGCTTTATTCAGGGCCGGCCCCTGGCCTCTTTTTTGGAGCAGATCATGTCTCACGCCAGCAAGAATGCGCGTTCTCTCGCCAGCGCCGCGCTTGGAGCCGCCGGGCTCGCCGCTCTGCTGGCGATGAGCGCCGTCGGCGCGACCTCCGCGGAGGCGAAAACTCTCGCCAAGGTCAACGGCGTCGAGATCACCGACGATGACCTGAATCTCGCGATGGAGGATCTTGGCGCCGCCATTCCGCGCCAGCTCGAGGGAAAGGCGCGCGAGACCTATGTGCTCGACTTCCTGATCGACGAGCAGCTCGTCGTGCAGAAGGCCCAGGCCGACAAGCTCGCGGAAACGCCGGAATTCGCCCGGAAGCTCGCCTATCTGCGCGACAAGGCGCTCATGGAGACGCTGCTGAGCGACGTCGCCAAGCAAGCGGCCACGGAAGCGGCGATCAAGCAGACCTATGAAGAGGCGGCGAAGAACCAGAAGCCGGAAACCGAATATCACGCGCATCACATTCTGGTGCCGACCGAGGAAGAGGCGAAGGCCGCGCTGAAGCGCATCAAGGCCGGCGAGGATTTCGGCAAGGTCGCGACCGAAGTTTCCAAGGACCCCGGCGCCAAGGGCGGCGACCTCGGCTGGTTCACGAAGGATCGCATGGTGCCGGAGTTCGGCGACGCGGCGGCGAAGATGGAGCCCGGCCAGATCTCCGATCCGGTCAAGACGCAATTCGGCTGGCACATCATCAGGCTCGACGAGAAGCGCCCGAAAGTCTTCCCGCCGCTCGATCAGGTCAAGGATCAAGTCGCCCGCTACGTCGTGCAGAAGGCGCAGAGCGAACTCGTCATGAAGCTGCGCGACGGCGCCAAGATCGAACGCGCCGACCAGCCGGCGGAGGCCCCGAAGGCCGGCGAGGCGCCGAAAAATCCGAAGCCCGACGACAAGAAAAAGAAGAAATAGCGCCGCCTCGGGGCGCGTCGCGGGTCTACGGTCCCGGAGCTTTGTAAAAGGCCTTTCTGACGTCATCCACGGCTTGATCCACGAGATCAGTGGCCTTCTTGAACGCGAAACCGGCGCCGACGCGTTTCGCGCCCCACCGCTCCGCCCAGCCGATGACGCTGTCGCCGAAGGGCAGGTCGACGTCGACGAGGCGACCGACCACCTTTTTGGCCCGCGTGCCGATGAGACGCCGAAGTTCTTCGCGCGCAACCGGCGCGAACAACGCCTGCGGCGCGGGCAGATCGTCCGCGCCGATGACGATTTCGTCCTGAAGCGCATCCGTTAAGGGTATGATTGGCAGGGCGCGCAAGCCGCTCTGGCCGCCGGCGGCAAGCGTCTTATAGCCGCCGCCGGCCTTGCGGATGAACCACTTCTCTCGGTCGCCCTTAAAATCCGCGAAGAGCTCGGCGTTCTCGGGCAGGTTGAAATGCCATCGCAAAAACGCCTGCGCATTTCGTCGGCCGAGCAGATAGTCGTGACGGCGGAAAGATCGGTGCAGGAAGCCGCCGAAGCCGTTCATCACGCCGCAGGCGATCGGGTAGAGCTTCGATTCGGTCGTGCCGATGTCTTCTCGCGTCGGCGCCACCAGATAGCGCGAAAAATATCCATCGTCCGACGCGCGCATGAGTTCGTCGGGCTTAAACCGAGCCTGATCGATCAGAGTCGAGAGCAGCGCGCCAGAAATTCGCACTAATCCGAGGTCGGCGTTGGACGATCCGCCGTTGTCGTTCAGCTTCTCCGCGGCGGCCTGCAAATAGTTCGGGAATGGCGCGATCAGGATCACGGCCTTATCGGTGTTGACGCCGTCGTTGGGGTTTCTCTTGTCAGCGCCGCCCGAGAGGTAGCGTCGCGTCATCTCCAAAGGTTCATTATCGATCGTGCCGCCATCAACCGAGACAAATTCGTAAGGGTCGATGTCGTCGATCCATTTGTCGGGAGCGATGACGCGATAGCCCTGCGGCCCGTCATAGCCGACGCGAGACGCGAATTTATATTCGCTCGGCCGGCGCTTTAGCCGGCGGGGCGCAAGCCCGATTGGGAAGGCGCCGGTCGCCTTGGCCGCGGTACGGTATAGGTCCCAGTCCGGCGAATTCGTGTGGGCGACATCGAGCGCATAAGCGCCGTCGGTTCGCGTGGGCGTAACCCCAACCTTGAAATCGAGATAATCGCCATGATTGATCATGCCGTAGCGGCGCGGATCGTCAGCTCCATAAATCTCGAAGGAATAAGGGACGCCGCGCAGATTGGTGAGCGTTAGACGCAGCCGCAAGGATTTGTCCTCGCCGCGGCCGATCCACGCCTTGGCGCGAATGTCGCCGTCGAGATCGAAAGCGTCTTCGACGATTCGATCGATGACGTCGCAGCACAGCAGAGATCGGACGGGATCTTTCTCGCCCGCGCCGTCAATATCGGTTGTCGCCAGGAGCGGGCGAATATCGATGTCCTCGACCCACGACGAATAGAGCCGGTTGCGTCGCCGCTGCGGCGAATTCTTTCCTTTTTGCGGCCAAACATGGTCGAACCCATCGCGAAAAGCGTGCAAGGCGCAGATGGCCGAAGTCATGCCGCCGGCCGAGGCCCCCGCCATGATCGGCACGCGCACGTCATGCGTCGGACCGTCCCAGTCGGGCCGCGCCTTGGCCGCCCAATAGGCGTCCAGCGCCTCAATAAAAAAATCCATCACGCCGGCGGTATAGGCGCCGGCGGAAATCGCGCCGGCCATCGTGAGGCCGATTTCAAAAGTTCTGGCCATAATCTCCCCCCTTGAAAAAAGCTAAATCAGATCGACCCGAAAGATCACGGTAAAATGACAGGCTGACAAAAAGCGGCGCCTGAACGGAAAATCAGCGCGGCGCGCGCTAACGGCGCAAGGCGCTCCTTGACGCGGCGCGGCCGGGCGGTCAAATCCGCGCAGGACCAATCAGATTGACAGGCTCCGCTATGGCTCACGACGCACCCGTTTCGCCGCTCGCGCCGGCATCGACGCCCGAACTCCCGCTCCTTGAAGGCGTGCGCTTCGCCGTCGGCGCGGCAGGCATTCGCTATGCCGAACGCACCGACGTGATGTTGGCCCTGTTCGATGCGGGAACGACGGTCGCCGGCGTCTTCACCAAGTCCAAATGTCCGTCGGCGCCGGTGGACTGGTGCCGCGACCGGCTCAAGGGCGGCAAGGCCCGCGCGCTGCTGGTGAATTCGGGCAACGCCAACGCCTTCACCGGCAAATCCGGCGCGCAGGCGGTCAAATTCTCGGCGAAGCTCGCCGCCGCCGCGACGGGCGCGCCGGAGCGCCAGATTTTCCTCGCCTCGACAGGCGTCATCGGCGAACCGCTCGACGCGCAAAAATTCGACGGCCTCTTGGAACGGCTGGCGCAGGACGCGCGTCCGAATGGCTGGCAGGACGCCGCGCGGGCGATCATGACCACCGACACCTATCCGAAACTCGCCTCCCGGAGCGCGACGATCGCCGGCGTCGAGGTGACGATCAACGGCTTCGCCAAGGGCGCGGGCATGATCGCGCCGGACATGGCGACGATGCTCGCCTTCGTCTTCACCGACGCCGCCGTCGGCGCCGAGGCGCTGCAGAATATGCTCGAGAGCGGCGTCAAGGGCAGCTTCAACGCCATCACCGTCGACGGCGACACCTCGACCTCCGACACGCTGCTGCTTTTCGCCACCGGCGCGGCGAAGAAACGCGGCGCGCCGAAGATCGAAAAGGCGAGCGACAAGCGGCTGATCGAATTCAAGCGTGCGCTCGACGCCGTGCTGCTCGACCTTGCGCATCAAGTGGTCAAGGACGGCGAAGGCGCGCGCAAATTCGTTGAAGTCGCCGTGACCGGCGCTGAAAGCGCCAAGGCCGCCAAGCGCATCGCCTTCTCCATCGCCAATTCGCCGCTCGTCAAGACGGCGATCGCCGGCGAGGACGCGAACTGGGGCCGCATCGTCATGGCGGTCGGCAAGGCCGGCGAGAAGGCCGATCGCGACAGGCTCGCGATCTGGTTCGGCGGCGTGCGCGTCGCCTATAAGGGGCTGCGCGATCCAGACTATAATGAAGCGGACGTTTCGCAGATCATGAAGCGTGACGAGATCGTCATCAATGTCGATCTTGGCCTCGGCAAGGGCGCGGCGACGGTGTGGACCTGCGACCTGACCAAGGAATATGTGGCGATCAACGGCGACTACAGGAGTTGATCGTCCCGCTGTTGCTTCCGAACGCGGTTCGCGCCGCGATCGTGGCGGTCGTCAGCAGCATGCATGACGTGCTAGAGTGCCTGGTCGCCGCCGAAGCCGCCTAGACAGCGGCCCCGACGGGCCGGTTTAGGCTTGCGCTCGGCGTCTCTTCGTGGAGCGTTGTTCCATGCGTTGCGTTCAGCTTCTCTATCTCGCGTCGCTCGCCCTGCTTTCAGCCTGCAACGCCGGGCGCGGCCCCGACCCAGGCATCGGCTTCGATCCGTCGCAGGCGAACTACGTCAGGGCGCCCGGCAGGGGCGTCATCACCGGACAGGCCTTTCTGCGCGACGCTTCGGGGCAATCGAATGTGCGCTACGCCGCCGGGGAAACCGTGCGGCTGATACCGGCCACGACCTATGCGCAGACCCGGATCAAGAATTTCTACGGCTCGGTGAAATTTCTGCCGGCCGCGTCCATTCCGAAGGTCGAGCCGGACACGCAATACGCCTCGCTGACCCGCACGACGACGACGGAGTCGAACGGACGATTCACCTTCGAGAATGTCGCCCCCGGACGCTATTACCTCACTACTCAGCTGATCTGGAAGCCGAAGGATGCGCGCACGCCCGAAGGCGGCGCGATGTATGAGGAGGTGACGCTCACCGGCAAGGAAAACGGCCCGGTGAAAGTGGTTCTCTCCGGCAATTGAGCACGCCCGCAAATCTCCTCCTCGTCGTAGCGGCCGCGCTCGTCGACGCCGACAATCGCGTGCTTATCGCGCAACGTCCCGAAGGCAAGCAGCTCGCCGGTCTGTGGGAGTTTCCAGGCGGCAAGCTTCATCCCGGCGAGCGGCCGGAAGACGCTCTGGCGCGCGAGCTCGAAGAAGAGCTCGGCGTTCGCGTCTGCGCGCCCTGCCTTGCGCCCTTAACCTTCGCGAGCCACGCATATGAGGATTTTCATCTGCTAATGCCGCTTTACGTCTGCCGTAAGTGGGAAGGCTTGCCGGCGCCCAGGGAAGGACAGACGGTGAAATGGGCGCGCGCCCGCGATTTGCGCAACTATCCGATGCCGCCCGCCGATGCGCCGCTGATCGGCCCGCTGATCGATCTGCTGGGATGATCGTGGGACGGTTCGCGTAGGCTGACGTCCGAGCTCTGACGATCAACCTCGCGCGATCGACCGCGGATTCGCGCCAGCGCGCCCCGGCTCGTATGCGCCAAGCGGCGCGGGCCGCACTGCAGCATCATTCGCTCGCCTTTAAATGGAGCAATCGCTGCTCGCTGGGCCTTAGAGCCGTCTGAGTAAATCCTTCTCGCGCCAGAACGGTGAAATTCGAATTTTTTCGAGCTTGAATAGCGACAATTCTCATTGTCTCGCCCCGCAACAAAAAATTCCTTTGACGCGGCGCTGGCGTCGTTTGAATGTCAACATTAAGTTGGTCCCAAAAAAGGGGGCAAAAACGCGTGTTATTCGAACTGGTCATCAAGTGCGACACCAAGGCCTTCGGTCACGATGATGCGGCGCGAGGCGTTGAGCTGGGAAATATACTCATACGCGCAGCGGCAGAGCTGATATCCGAAGGCATGGGAAAAGGCGGCTCGATACGTCTTTACGACCAATACGGCGTCGTCGTCGGTATGGCGTCGCTCGGGGAAGCGCAAGCAACAATACACCCCATTGCTTAGGGGTAATATCGTCATAGAATAATGCGCGCGCCACCTGCGACGCCGCGCGTGACTTCAAAAGCTCGAAGGGCCTGCCTGAACCTTATGGCGAACCTATCGATTGCACAGGATCCGCCATCCTGAATTTGCTGCCAAGCCTGGACCAGGCCAAAACGCCAAGCGCTTGCGCTATGAACGGCGCGCCTTTCGCCGGCCTCTATGCGCGGCAAACGCCGAAGATTATGCAAATCTTTTGCGCGCAGGAACGACGCTACGCCTGCTCGTCCTTGACTGACGCATAGCTTGCCGGGACTGACAGCATCCAGACCAGCCCGTCGGGGGGAAAACTCAGCGCCGCCGTGCCGTCGAGCGCCTGCGCCACCAGCCGTTTGATGACCTTATGGCCGAAACCTTCGCGCGGCGGCATCGCCACCGCCGGGCCGCCCCGCTCGCGCCATTCGATGTTGAGCCGTCCGTCTTCGAAGCGCCATGTCAGCGACACCGCGCCTTCCGGCCGCGACAAGGCGCCATAGCTCAGCGCGTTTGTCGCGAGCTCATGCAAAGCGAGGCCGATGTTCTGCGCGGCCTCGGGCTTCAGCATGATCTTGGGTCCGTCGATCGTAGCGCGCGGCGAGAGGTCGCCCTTCGGCACGTCCATGCAATAGGCGAGTTGCGCGCGCACCAATTCGCGCATGGAAGCGCCGCGCCAGTCCTGCGACACGAGCAGATCATGCGCCATCGACAGCGCCTGCAAACGCGCGGCGAATTTACGCTGGAAGTCTTCGAGGGAAGGCGAACCGGCGGCCGTCTGCCGCGACATCGCCTGCACGACGGCGAGCAGATTCTTCGAACGATGCACGAGTTCGCGCAGCAGCACGCGCACATGCTGCTCGCGCTGCTTACGCGGGGTGATGTCGCGCGCCGTGCCGAGAATCCGCACCGCCCTTCCGTCCTCGAAAAAGGTGCGGCCGCGCACCGAAACCCAGCGCTCGATGCGGTCGGTCTGGCCGATGACGCGATATTCGATCTCGTAATCGCCTTCGTGATTAGGATCGAGCGCGACGCCGACCGCCTCCTTCGTGCGCTGCTTGTCCTGCGGATGCAGCGCGCTGCGGAAAATCTCGAAACTTGCGGGAACGCCCTCGGGCAATCCCCAAAGGCGGCGCACGCGCTCGTCGATATGGACCTCGCCGGTGAGGAGGTTCCAATCCCAGATGCCGGTGCGCCCCGCGTCGAGCGCGAGCTGCATCCGCTCCAGGGCGAAGGCCTGCGCGTCGCAGTCGGAACGCGCCCCGCGCGCGTCGTCGTTTTCTGGGCGAATTTCCGTGTCGGTCACGCGGCGCCTGTCGTCTGTTGGGAGGCCGGCAGCATACTCCCGGACGGGTCCGGACGCGAGGGGTCAGATATCGACCAGCTCCGTCGCGAAGGCGGCGCGCTCCTGAATGAAGGCGAAGCGCGCCTCCGGCCTGGCGCCCATCAGCCGTTCGACGCAATCCGCGGTTTCTTCGCGATCTTCCGGCTCGACAACGACCTTGAGGAGGGTGCGCTTGCCCGGGTCCATCGTCGTTTGCTTAAGCTGAGCCGCGCTCATTTCGCCCAGGCCCTTGAAGCGGCCCGTTTCTATTTTCCCCTTGCCGGTCAACTCGGTGCGGATCAGTTCGTCGCGATGGTCATTGTCGCGCGCATAGACCGTCTTGCCGCCTTGCGTCAGCTTATAGAGCGGCGGCTGCGCCAGATAGAGATGGCCGTTCTCGATGAGGCGCGGCATCTGCCGATAGAAGAAGGTGATGAGCAGCGAGGCGATATGCGCGCCGTCGACATCGGCGTCGGTCATCACGATCACCTTCTCATAGCGCAGATCCTCGTCGCGGTAATGCGCGCCCAAACCGCAGCCCAGCGCCTGGGTCAGATCGGCGAGCTGCTGATTGGCGAGGAGCTTGTCCTTCGTCGCCGAGGCGACGTTCAAAATCTTGCCGCGCAGCGGGAGGATCGCCTGCGTGACGCGATTGCGCGCCTCCTTGGCCGAACCGCCGGCGGAATCGCCTTCGACGATGAACAGCTCCGAGCCCTGCGCCGAATTGTTCGTGCAGTCGACGAGCTTGCCCGGCAGCCGCAGCTTGCGGGTCGCGGTCTTGCGGGCGATGTCCTTTTCGGCGCGGCGGCGTAGGCGCTCTTCGGCGCGCTCGACGGCGAAATCCAATAGCTTATTGGCCTGCGACGGGGCGCCGGCGAGCCAATGGTCGAAGGCGTCGCGCACCGCGCCTTCGACGATGCGCGCCGCCTCCGCGCTCATCAGCCGGCTTTTGTTCTGGCCCTGAAACTCGGGCTCGCGCATGAAGACGGAGATCATCGCCGCCGCCTGGCCCATCAGATCGTCGGCGGCGATGTCCTTGGCGCGCTTCGCCTGTCCGACGCGCTCGGCGTGATCCTTGAGCGCCTTTAGCAGCGCGGCGCGAAATCCCGCCTCATGCGTCCCGCCGTCGGGCGTCGGAATGGTGTTGCAATAGGAGTGGATGAAGCCGTCGTCCTCGGCCAGCCAGGAGACCGCCCATTCGAGCGCGCCATGGCCGCCGTCCCGCGTGATCTTGCCGACGAAAGGCTGGTCGGCGACCAGCTCCTTGCCATGGATTTCGCGGGCGAGATAATCCTTCAGGCCGCCGGGAAAGCGCAGCACCGCCTCAGGCGGCGTATCGGCGCCGGGCTCGATCAGCGACGGATCGCAGCGCCAGCGGATTTCGACGCCGCCGAAGAGATAGGCCTTGGAGCGCGCCATGCGGAACAGCCGCGCCGGCTTCCAATGCGCGCCGGCGCCGAAAATCTGCGCGTCGGGCTTGAAGCGCACCTTGGTGCCGCGCCGGTTGTTCACCCGGCCCAGCGTCTTGAGCTTGCCGAGCGGCAGGCCGCGCGAAAACGCCTGGCCATAAAGCTGTCCGGCGATCGCCACTTCGACCTCGAGCGTCTCCGACAGCGCGTTGACCACCGAGACGCCGACGCCATGCAGACCGCCGGAGGTCTGATAGGCGCCTGAATCGAACTTGCCGCCGGCGTGGAGCGTGGTCATCACCACTTCGAGCGCGGATTTTTTTGGAAATTTCGGATGCGGCTCGACGGGGATGCCGCGGCCGTTGTCATTCACCGTCAGCCAGCCGTCCGGCTCGAGCGTCACCTCGATGAAGGTGGCATGGCCGGCCACGGCCTCGTCCATGGCGTTATCCAGCACCTCGGCGAAGAGGTGATGCATCGCCGCCTCGTCGGTGCCGCCGATATACATGCCGGGGCGCCGGCGGACGGGCTCCAGCCCCTCCAGCACTTCGATCGAAGCGGCCGAATATTCGGCCGGCCCGCGCTTGGCGGCGGGTTTTGACGCGGGCGCCTTGCGCGGCGCGCCGCTAAACAGGTCCGGTTTTGAAGCCATTAGCGATATTAGCGCGATTCGGGGAGGGAGGCGCGGACAAGGCTCGGCCGGTGGTTTTCGCGCCGAAGCCCCTTTACAACGGGCAATCGAGCGGCGCCAGCGCCTTGAAGGTCCGGCGAACGACGCTCGGAGGCTTTTCGAATGATCACGATCGTCGTCGCGCTGTTAGGCCTGCTGCTGCCGCTGGCGCATCTGGCGCTGAGCAAAGTCCCACGGACTCGCGCCCGCATCGTTCGCCTGCTGCTGCTTTACGCGCTGGTTCTCGACGTCGGCGTCATCGGCCTGCCGCTCGGCTTCGTGCCGCATGTGTTCTTCGCCGATGAAACGGCGCGAATGATCGGCTGGCCGCCAGGCAGCCCGTTCCAGTTCGAAGTCGGCGTTCACGACGGCGCCTGGGGCGTTCTCGGTTTTCTCTGCATCTGGATCCGCGGCGCCTTTTGGCTCGCCACCGGCCTTGGATGGTCGTTGTTCATGCTTGGAGCGACCTATGGCCACGTCGTGCAGGCCCTCCACGCCGGAGATTATGCGCCATACAACTTTTTGACGGTTTTCTCCGACGGCTTTATCGCCCTCTGGCTGCTCCTGCTGCTCTACCTTCGCCATCGATGGGACGCGGAAGAAGGCTAAGCGCAAATCAAAGGCCGCGCGGATTCACGCATGCGGCGACCGAATGCCGTCAGAGGGTGAGATGGAAACGAAGGTCGATGAAATCGCCGAGCGCATCTATCGCCTGTCGACGCGTGTGCCGGAGATCGCGGCGCCGGCCGGTTTCACCTTCAACCAGTTCCTCATCGATGCGGACGAGCCGCTGCTCTTTCACTGCGGGCCGCGTTCGCTGTTTCCGTTCGTATCGAAGGCCTTGGCCGCGATCACGCCGATTGAACGGCTGCGCTGGATTGCCTTCGGCCATGTCGAAGCCGATGAATGCGGCGCGATGAATCTCTGGCTCGCCGCCGCGCCGCAGGCGCAGATTGTTCATGGCCAGACGGCCTGCATGGTGTCGCTCAACGATCTCGCCGACCGGCCCCCGCGCGCGCTTGCGGATGGCGAAATCCTGGACATCGGCGGAAAGCGGGTGCGCTACATCGATACGCCGCATGTGCCGCATGCGTGGGAATCCGGGCTGATCTACGAGGAGACGACCCGCACGCTGTTTTGCGGCGATCTTCTGACGCAAATCGGTCAAGGACCGGCCATCACCAAGGAGAGCGTGCTTGAGGCCGCGATCGCGGCCGAGGACGCCTTTCAGGCCACTTCGCTGACGCCGATGACAGGCCCGACGATCCGCAGGCTCGCGGAGCTCGCGCCGCGCCGCCTCGCCGCGATGCATGGCTCCAGCTTCGAAGGCGATTGCGCCGCCCTGCTCTCGCAGCTTGCCGACTACTATGAGGCGGCGCTCGCGGCGAAGCGACAAACCCCTCCTTGAAGGCAACGGTCATGGCCGGGCGAAGCCGTCGAACACGGCCTTGGCGCACCGAACCGTCATGGCCGGGCTTGTCCCGGCCATCCACGTGTCGACATTGCGTGCGTCTTGCAGCTGTTGCGTAACGTTCCGGCGTGGATGCCCGCGACAAGCGCGGGCATGACGCGGAGAGTCCGCGTCAGCGGCTTCGGCGGTAACTCCCTCGACAACGGATATAGCCCAGCCTAACCCGACGCTCATCGACGTCAAATAGATCCTGCGGTAAGACATTCAGCCAAAACCTCAAGGAAAACATGCAACGCTTCTTCGTCACTTTTTCCGCCTGTCTCGCCAGCGCCTTCCTCTTCATCGCGCCTGCGCAGGCGGACGACAGGCTGCGCATTGCGCTGCAGAAGACCGGCACGCTCGGCTGGGAGCTCGCCGTCGCTAAGGCGTTCGGCCTCGACAAGGCGGCGAAGCTCGACATCGACGCCACCGAACTCGCCTCGACCGACGCCGGCAAGATCGCCCTTCAGGGCGGCGGCGCCGACCTCATCCTTTCCGATTGGCTATGGGTGGCGCGACAGCGCGCGCAGGGCGCGAAACTCACTTTCTATCCGCATTCTTCGGCGATCGGCGCGGTGATGACCAGGAATCCCGCGATCAAGAGCGTCAACGACCTTGCCGGCAAGACGCTTGGCGTCGCCGGCGGACCGCTCGACAAGAGCTGGCTCATGCTCAAGGCCTATGCCCTCAAGAACGGCGTCGATCTGGACAAGAGCGCGACAGTGCTTTACGGCGCGCCGCCGCTCATCGCCGAAAAAGCGCTGCAGGGCGAACTCGACGCGGCGCTTGAGTTCTGGAATTTCGCCGCCGATCTCGAAGCGAAGGGCTTCGCGCGCGCCGTCGAACTCGCCGATGTCGAACGGGCGCTCGGCGCCAAGGGCGATGTCGTCGTCACCGGCTATGTCTTCGACGAAGGCTTCGCGGCGAAGAACAAGGATGCGCTCACGCGCTTCTTCGCCATGACGAAGAAAGCCAAGGAGCTGATCGCCACGTCCGACGAGGCCTGGGGCGCCGCCGCGCAGCGCCTTGCCGGCAAGGACGCCAAGACTCTCGACGTCCTTCGCAAGCGCTATGTCGCCGGCGCGCCGAAACGCACGATCGCGCAGGAAGAGGCCGACGCACGCACGCTGTATGGCGCGCTCGCCGCGATCGGCGGCGAAAAGCTCGTCGGACCCGGCAAGGTGCTGGATCCCGGAACCTTCTACAAGGGCGCCGAGGCCACGCCGCATTGATCCGCCTTTTCTCTCTCGCCGCGCTGCTCCTCCTTTGGCAGACCGGCGCGTATTTGTCCGATCCGCGCCGGCTTCCGGGACCGTCGGCTGTGTTCGACAAAATCTATGAGGAGGCGGTCTCCGGCGCGCTGTTCTCCAATCTCGCGATCACGCTGGCGCGCGTCGTCGCCGCCTTCGCGCTCGCCATGAGCTTCGGCGCGGCGATCGGCTATCTCATGGGCCGCGACAAGCTCGCCGACCGGCTGCTCGATCCGTGGCTGGTCGTGCTGCTCAATCTGCCGGCGCTGGTCGTCATCGTGCTCGCCTATGTCTGGGCCGGCCTCACTGAAGTCGCCGCGATCGGCGCCGTCGCGCTCAACAAGCTGCCGAACGCGATCGTCGTCGTGCGGGAGGGGGCGCGCGCGCTCGATCAGCATCTCGAAGACATGGCGCAGGTCTTCCGCTTCTCGCCGGCCGCGCGTCTGAAGCATCTCGTCCTGCCGCAGCTCGCGCCCTATCTTGCCGCGGCGACGCGTTCGGGCCTGTCGCTGGTGTGGAAGATCGTTCTCGTCGTCGAATTGCTGGGGCGCTCGAACGGCGTCGGCTTCGAGATCAACATGGCCTTTCAGCTCTTTGACATGAAGCTTCTGCTTGCTTACGCGCTTCCCTTCGTCGCGCTGATGCTCGGCGTCGAAACCTTTCTGGTGCAGCCTCTTGAACGACACGTCTCGCGCTGGCGGCGCGGCGTCTCTCGACGTCTCGATCGCGTCTAAGGAGTATCACTCGGCCAGCGGACGGCCGCTTCGCGCGCTGGAAGGGCTGCGACTGACGTTGCCCGCCGGACAGGCGGGCGCCGTCGTCGGCCCGTCCGGCTGCGGCAAAACGACTCTGCTGCGGCTGATCGCCGGCCTCGACAAGGATTATGCCGGTACCATCGCCCTGCCCGAACACGGCCGGCTCGGCATGGTCTTTCAGGAGCCGCGGCTGCTGCCCTGGCGCAGCGTCGTCGACAATATCCGCATCGCCGCGCCGCATGCGCGCGACGCGGACATCGCCGCGCTTCTCGACGAACTCGGGCTCGCCGAACATGCGGCGCATTTCCCCAGCGAACTTTCGCTGGGGCTCGCCCGGCGCGTCGCGCTCGCCCGCGCGCTCGCCGTCAAACCGGACCTGCTGCTGCTCGACGAGCCGCTCGTGTCGCTCGACGCCGCCCTGGCAAAGGAGCTGCGCCAGATGATCGCCCGGCTCATCGACGAGCGGCGCATCACCACGCTCATCGTCACGCATGATTTGCGCGAAGCCATCGCGCTTGGCGATCGATTGTTTTTGTTATCGGCGCAGCCCGGCCATGTGATCGCGACGCTCGATGTGCCGACCCCGCGGCAGCGGCTGACCAGCGAGGCGGCGAAAAGGCTGGAGGCGCAGGCGCGAGACGCGCTTGCCGCGGCGCGCGAGTCTCCGCAGCGCGAGTCAAAGAGCGATCCCTAATCGCGCCGATGCGTCACCCGCGTTTTTCCAGAGATCGCTTATTCACCAGGGAATGTCTTCGCCGCGGTAGTCGAGGTAGCGGCGCGTGTCGGCGCGCGTCAGCGACTGGGCGACTCGAATGACGCCCGCGACGCTGTCGCGCACGTCGAGCGGGGCGTTGGGCCCGCCCATGTCGGTGCGCACCCGGCCCGGACTCAAAGTGACGACGATGACGCCTTCCGCCTTCAGATCGTCAGCGAGACATTGCGCGATCTTGTTCAGCCCCGCCTTCGAAACGCGGTAGGCGACATTGACTGTTCCCTCCAGCGACATCGAGCCTAATCTGCTCGTCATCATCACGATACGGGGGCTGGCGCTGCGTTTTACCAGCGGCAGAAAGGCCTGAACGACGCGCAGCGGCCCGAGCGTATTGATTGAGAGAAGATCGAGCGCCCCCTCGAAATCCATGTCGAGCGAGGATTGCCGCTGCGGCCCGTAGGCGCCGGCGTTGGCGATCAGCACGTCGATCGGGCCCAAGATTTGCGCCGCGGCTGCGCGGATGGCGGCCTCATTGCGCACGTCGAACTGCAGGACCGCCGCGTCAGGGGCGGCCTGCTGCAAGGCCGCGAGACCCGCCGCGCTGCGCACGCTCGCGGTCACGCGCTCGCCTTGCGCCGAAAGCTGACGCGCAAGCTCCAGTCCGATGCCCCGGCTCGCGCCGACGATGAGCCAATGAGACATGCGTCGCCTAGGATTTTTTCCCGAAGGTTCTTGCCGATTTAAATATAGCGCTTCCGCGCCGCACGCACACTTGTCCAAGAGTGTTTCGCAGTGCAGTATTCATGGTATTCAAGGGGGCCGTTTCAATGAACGACATGACAATTGAGGCGTCGCAACGCGCGCCTGAACCGAGCGATATTGTTTTCACCGGCCGAGATGATGAATTTCGCGACCTGCTGTTCAAAGGCGCGCCTCTCGAAATCGTCACCATCGGCTTCTACCGGTTTTGGCTCGCGACAAAAATCCGCCAGCATCTGTGGTCGCATACCATTCTTGATGGCGACGCCTTCGCCTATCTCGGCACGGCGCGCGAATTGCTCATCGGCTTCCTTTTCGCCATCGCGATCCTGGCCCCAATCTATCTCGCCTCGTTCCTGCTCGGCGTCGAGGCTGAGCGCTCACGATCTTTCGCATCATCGCTCGTCGGCGTGTTCTTTTGGGTGTTTTGGCAGTTCGCGATCTATCGCGCGCGGCGCTACCGCCTGCATCGCACGGCCTGGCGAGGGCTGCGCTTTCACATGGACGGCTCCGGCGTTTCCTATGCGCTACGCGCCATGGGCTGGGGACTCTTAACGGTCATATCTCTCGGATTGGCGCTGCCTTGGACGCAGGCTGCATTGGAACGCTATAAAATGCGCCACACTTACTACGGCGATCATAGCGGCGATTTCGTCGCGACAGGCGACGAGCTCTTTAAGCAGGGGTGGCTGCTTTGGGTTGGCGCTGCACTCACGGCGACCGCTTTCTTTGCGGCTCCAGTCGTCGCTCAAACAACAAGGGAAGCAGGCTGGCTCCTGTTGATCCTGCCAACTCTTGCCGCCGCCATATTCGTATACGCGCGGTTTAAGGCCGTGCAGTGGAAATGGTGGCTCGAGGGCGTGCGCATCGGCGACGTACGGGCGACGTCGACACTGGAGCGTCATGCGTTAACTGGCAATTATTGGACATTCGTCGGGCTTCTCTTTTCTTCGGGAGTAGCCGCGCTGACCGTCGGGCTCTTCATTGGCCTTATGCCCAAGATTGCCGGAATCATTTTTGGCGTGCTGATCTATCTCGCGCTGATCGCGCAATATTCGATTCTGTGGCGAACCTACTTCGTCCAGCGGGTGTGGCGGATCGTCGTCAATTCGCTGACGATTCACAATCTGCACGCCGCGCAAGAGGTCGCGATGCGGCTTGACGCCTCATCGCCGACGGCCCTCGGCGAAGGCTTCGCCGACAGTCTTGACGTCGCGGGATTTTGAAGTGACCGAGAGATTCGAGGCGATCTATTTCGACGGCTTGGTCAATAAAAAGCGCCCGGTCGAGATCGCCTTCGGCGACGCGCTGGAGATCCGCGAGGACGGCGCGGCTCTCTCCACCTGGGCCTACGCCGACGTGCGGCGTATCCCGGCGCCGGCGGAGGTGATGCGGCTACGCGCGATCGGCGCGGCGGAACTGGCGCATCTGGACATCCGCGACGGCCAAGCTCGGCGCGAAGTCGAACGCCATTGTCCGAAGCTCGCGGATGACGCGGCGCGCGATGGCTCGACGCTCAAAATTGTCGGCTGGTCGCTCGCGGCGACCGCTTCGATCGTCGGCCTAATCTGGTTCGGGATTCCTTTCGCCGCCGACCGGATTGCCCCGCTGGCGCCCCTCTCATGGGAAAAACGTCTCGGAGAAGTAGCGGAGCGGCAGATGCGCCAAATGATCGACGGCGAGCGCTGCGCATCGCCCAAGGGCTCGGCGGCGCTCGCGAAGCTCTCGAGACGCTTGCAGGACGCGTCCAACATTCGCCTACCGGCGACCATCGAGGCGATCTCCTCGAAAACGCCAAACGCCTTCGCCCTTCCAGGGGGCAAGGTCTTTATCCTCGCGGGATTATTAAAAAAGGCGCAGTCGCAGGACGAAGTCCTTGGCGTTCTGGCGCATGAGTTCGGCCATCTGCAGAACCGCGACCATCTGCGCCGCATCATCGCCGATGGCGGAACCGCCTATCTCTTCGGCCTGCTGTTTGGCGACGTGACCGGCGGCGGCGCTGTCGTCTTCGCGGGCAGGACTCTGCTCAATGCCGCGAATTCGCGTGAAGCAGAGGCGCGCGCCGACGCATTCGCTGCGCAAGCGCTCGCCAGACTCGGGCGCCCAGCGAAACCGCTGGGCGAATTGCTGCTGCGCGTTACAGGCAAGGAAGAAGACGGTTTCCTCGCCTTCCTCCACGATCACCCCTTGAGCGAAGACAGACTCGCAGAGCTCTCCTCGGCGGACAAAGCGACGGGTGAGCCCGTGCTCACCGCCGAGGAGTGGAAGGCGTTACAGTCGATCTGCGATTAGCTCTGTCTACATCGCAGCCGGCGCCGGCGAAGCCTCGATGCGCGCGACGCCGTCGCGCACCGCCGCCTGGACTTTCTCGAAGGCGCGCACCTCGATTTGCCGAACGCGCTCGCGCGACACGCCGAATTCCTCGGACAGCGTTTCGAGCGTGAGAGGATCATCCGAAAGCCGCCGCGCCTCGAAGATGCGCCGCTCGCGCGGATTGAGCACGTCGAGCGCGCCGCGCAGCGCCTTCAGGCGATTGTCGCTCTCTTCCTGGGCGACGAGCAAATGCTCCTGATCGACGCTGTCGTCGACGAGCCAATCCTGCCATTCGCCTTCGCCCTCCTCGCGGAGGGGCGTGTTCAGCGAGGCGTCGCCGCTCATGCGGCGGTTCATATCGATGACGTCCTGCTTCGACACGCCGAGGCGATGCGCGATCTTCTCGACGTTCTCAGGCTTGAGGTCGCCCTCTTCATAGGCGGAGATGCGACTCTTCGCCTTGCGAAGATTGAAGAAGAGCTTCTTCTGGCTCGCCGTGGTGCCCATTTTGACGAGCGACCAGGAGCGCAGAATATACTCTTGAATGGAGGCGCGGATCCACCACATCGCATAGGTCGCGAGGCGAAAGCCGCGGTCTGGCTCGAAGCGTTTGACGGCCTGCATCAGGCCGACATTGCCTTCCGAGATGATCTCGCCGATCGGCAAGCCGTAGCCGCGATAGCCCATGGCGATCTTGGCCACGAGGCGCAAATGCGACGTGATCAGCTCCTGCGCGGCCTTCGTGTCGTCGTGCTCGCGCCAGCGCTTGGCGAGCATATATTCCTGCTGCGGCTCCAACATTGGAAACCGCCTGATTTCAGATAGATAGCGGGCGAGGCCGTCTTCTGAGACGAGGGGCAAGGCATTCGCCATAAGTCGTCCTCCTGACGAACCCCCGTGATGGCGGGTTCGCAATGCGCGGTCACGAAGCGCGCCGACCGCGACAGGGACATTATAGGGCGCCCCCCAAGGGCTGGAAAATGACGATTGCGTGAAGGGAGGCTAAAGCGCGGATTAAGATTCAGCAATGTGAAGGGCGCTTCCCAAGGTCACGCGACTTTGGCGTTTCGCACGGGCAATGAAATCGTCTCAAGCGTGGTGAGGTCCAGCTTTTTCGAGGCGTGATCGATATCGAGTCCGACCACGTCGCCAGACGCGTCAATATCCACATTGAGGCCCGATACGACCTCTCGCGTCTCCGTCCCTGGCCCGGACTTCAATTCTATGTAGAGGCTGTCGGCGTCGGGGTACTAGTGCAGTTTCATCGGCCTTCTTTTCTACGAATGGATTCGATGGCCATTCTGATTTCGCCCGAACTCACTTCGACATCCCGCCCAGCACGCCGCGCAAAATCTGGCGCGCGATCTGTGTCCCGGCGGACCGCGCCGCCGACTGGATGGCGGCGCGCGCCGCAAGCTCCATGGGCGACATGCGCTTCTTGTCGCTTTTGCCAAAAATCCCGCCCAATATGCCGCCGAGCGTCCCGAGCAGGCCGCCGCCCGCGCCGCTGACGGGTTCGCCCCCGGCGGCGCGCGCCTGCAGGCGTTCGAAGGCGGAGTCGCGATCGATCATCGTGTCGTATTTTCCCGTGAAGGCGCTCGCGGCGAGGATCGCTTCACGCTCCTGCGGCGATATCGGACCGACGCGCGCGGCCGGCGGCGCAATCAGCGTTCGTTCGACGACTTCGGGCGTTCCCTTGGCGTCGAGCATCGACACCAGCGCTTCGCCCACGCCAAGCTGCATGATCGCCTCGGCTTCCTCGAGCGCCTGATTGTCCCGAAATGTCTCGGCGGCGGCGCGCACCGCCTTCTGATCGCGGGGCGTAAAGGCGCGCAAAACATGTTGAATGCGGTTTCCAAGCTGACCCAAAACCGTATCCGGCACGTCAAGCGGGCTTTGGGTGATGAAATAAACGCCGACGCCTTTGGAGCGGATCAGGCGCACGACCTGCTCGATCGCGGACAGCAGCGCCTTGGGCGCATCATTGAAGAGCAGATGCGCCTCGTCGAAGAAGAAGACCAGCTTCGGCTTGTCGAGGTCGCCGACTTCCGGCAGGGTTTCGAACAGTTCCGAGAGCATCCACAGAAGGAAGGTCGCATAGAGCCGCGGCGCGCGCATCAGCCTGTCCGCGGCGAGAATGTTGATCACCCCGCGCCCGTCGCGGTCGACGCGCAGGAAATCCATGATGTCGAGCGCCGGCTCGCCGAAAAATTTAGCGGCGCCTTGCGTCTCCAGCACCAGCAGCTTCCGCTGAATGGCGCCGACGCTCGCGGCGGCGACATTTCCGTATTGCGCCCTGTATGTCGCGGCGTTCTCGGCGACATGCGCGAGCATCGCCCGCAGATCCTTTAGATCGAGCAGCAGCATGCCCTGCTCGTCGGCCGCTTTGAAAACGACATTGAGAACGCCCTCTTGAATGTCGTTCAGATCGAGCAGGCGCGAGAGCAGCAGCGGCCCTATCGCCGAGATGGACGCCCGAACGGGGTGTCCCTGTTCGCCGAAAACATCCCAGAAGGCGACGGGAAAGCGGTCAGGCTCGTAGGAAACGCCGATCTCCCGGGCCCGGGCGACGAAGGCCGGCTTGCCTTCGCCTGGCTGCGACAAGCCGGCCAGATCGCCCTTGACGTCGGACAGAAATACGGAGGTTCCGGCGTTGGAGAAGCCTTCGGCGAGCCGTTGCAGGGAAACGGTCTTGCCCCCGCCGGTCGCGCCCGCGATCAAGCCATGGCGATTGCCCATCGCGAGCGTAAGGTAGCGGTAGCCGCCGGCTTTCCCGTCCTTGACGCTTGCGCCGACGAGGATTTTGCCGGGTGTGGCGCCTGCAATGTCGCACATCGTGAAAGCGCTTTCCCAATCAGGAATCGGAACGCCGGCAAGGCTACACCAATGGCGCGCGCCGCGCATGTCCAGCCTGTTGGGCGCGGGTCTGACGCCGACGGCGCTTGGCGAATGCGCGGCGGCGAGATAAGTTCCCCGCCTGGAGAAGGTCGATGAAGCTACGCTTGGCGAAGATCGGCTTCATCGCCGCCGTCGGCGTCGCGCAGGCGATCGGCGCGACGTCATCGGCGGCGCGAGCCGTCAATTT
>Ga0209347_1001756_pt1 | contig 32517 bp, 31 predicted proteins | sample AutmiccommuBRH23_FD_187382 | JGI IMG/M metagenome (GOLD analysis project Ga0209347, IMG submission 187382) | Deep subsurface microbial communities from Mt. Terri, Switzerland - Autotrophic microbial communities BRH/23 (SPAdes) (version 2) | ecosystem: Environmental > Aquatic > Deep subsurface >...
GGGCATCAGAAGAACCCGAGCTTGGTCGGCGAGTAGCTGACCAACAGGTTCTTGGTTTGCTGATAATGGTCGAGCATCATCTTGTGGCATTCGCGCCCGATACCGGATTTCTTGTAGCCACCGAACGCGGCGTGCGCGGGATAATCGTGATAGCAGTTGGTCCACACCCGTCCGGCCTTGATACCCCGGCCCAGCCGGTAGGCGGTGTTGGCATCACGCGTCCACACTCCGGCCCCCAGACCGTAGAGGGTGTCATTGGCCAGCTTCAGCGCCTCATCGGTCGAATCGAACGTGGTCACCGAAACCACCGGGCCGAAGATCTCCTCCTGGAAGATCCGCATGTCGTTGGTGCCTTTGAAGATGGTGGGCTCCACGTAGTAGCCGCCGGGATAGTCGGCCACCTTGCGCGCCCCACCACCGGTGAGGACCTGCGCCCCTTCTTTGCGGCCAATGTCGATGTAGGACATGATCTTTTCGAACTGATCATTGCTGGCCTGCGCGCCAATCATGGTGGCCGGATCCAACGGGTCACCACTGACGATCGCTTCGGTGCGCGCCACGCAGCGGCTGATGAACTCGTCATAAATCGACGAATGGATCAACGCCCGCGACGGACACGTACACACCTCACCCTGATTGAGGGCAAACATCACGAAACCCTCGACCGCCTTGTCCAAGAACTCGTCATCGGCCGCAGCGACATCGGGCAAGAAGATATTCGGGCTCTTACCACCCAGCTCCAGGGTCACCGGGATGATGTTCTCACTGGCGTACTGCATGATCAGCCGCCCAGTGGTGGTCTCCCCGGTAAACGCCACCTTGGCCACCCGCGGGCTGGAGGCCAGCGGTTTGCCCGCCTCCACCCCGAAACCATTGACCACGTTGAGCACCCCGGCCGGCAGCAGATCCGCGATCAACTCGATGACCTTCAAAATCGACACCGGGGTCTGCTCAGCAGGCTTGAGCACCACGGTGTTACCGGCCGCCAGCGCCGGCGCCACCTTCCAGATCGCCATCAAGATGGGGAAGTTCCACGGAATGATCTGCGCCACCACACCCAACGGCTCATGGAAGTGATAGGCCACCGTGTCGTCGTCAATCTGGGCGATCGACCCCTCCTGGGCCCGCAACACCCCCGCGAAATACCGCAAATGATCCACCGCCAACGGCAGATCCGCAGCCAGAGTTTCCCGCACCGCCTTGCCGTTGTCCCACGTCTCGGCCACCGCCAACGATTCCAGATTTTGCTCGATACGGTCAGCGATCTTCAGCAACACCCCAGAACGCTCCGCCGCCGAGGTCGCCGCCCACCTGCCCGCCGCCGCGTGCGCGGCGTCCAACGCCAACTCGACATCCACCGCCGATGACCGCGCCACCTGTGTGAACACCTCACCAGTGACCGGCGAGAAATTATCGAAATACGCCCCATCCACCGGCGCGACCCACTGCCCACCAATAAAATTCTCATACCGGCCAGCAAAATCCACGACACAACCCTCAGCACCCGGCCGCGCAAACACCATGACAACCCCTCGCTCCCACATCCAGCCGCCAACGACCGCCGACCCGCCAAACGGACATCTACGCTGACCCTCCCAAACCCAGGTTGGTAAACGGTTGGCAACAGTTTTACGGGCGACCCAGCGTCCCGAAGGGCACTATCCCGAAGGCTTTCCTGCCCCAACACCAGCAGCAGCGGAGCCAGGGAGCCAAGGGCGCGGCAAGTATCAAGCAGAAGGAAGTTGCGTGCTGGCGCTCCACGGGGGCGATGAACTTCTCGCTGAGTTAACCTCCTCAGCTGTGCATCGTGCGCACGGGCGTGCCGTCAAACCGGGTTGGTTCTCGGTGCCCGACAGCGCTCTTCACCCGCTCGCGAACTTTGGCAGGCTAACGATGACGTGGAGCCTCGGATAGTTCGTCTGCAGCAGGTTCTACGCCCGCTCCGGCGTCATGAACAAGACGGTGCCCGTGATGGACCAGTTTCGGCCAGTTCGGAACGCACCACGGTGAGGGCTTGGCCCCCGGGTGCGCGCGCGTGTTCGCCCTTGCTGACGACAACCTTGTGCCAACCAAGTGTTCTTACGCTGAGCACGTGCGACATCGGCGGCGATAGGAGCAATATATCCACCCTCTACGCGCAAGTCGGCGGGTCTGAGGCGATCGAAGGCGTCGTCGAGGACTTCTACGCGCGGGTGCTGGCCGATCCGGCGCTTGCCGGGTTTTTCGGCGGGACGAACATGTCACGACTGAAGGGCAGGCAGGCGGAGTTCATAGTCGCTGCCCTCGGCGGGCCCGGCCCGTACCTCGGACCGTCGATGAAGCAGGTTCACCAAGGACGGGGCATCACGATGCATCACTTCGAACTTGTCGGCGCCCATCTGAGGGAAAGCCTTGGCGCCGCGGGCGTGTCGGATGAACTCGTCGAGCAGATCCTCGACAAAATCGGCTCGTTGGCTCCCGACATCGTCACGCACGGGAGCGTCTGAGCGGACATCGGCACTGGAAGGGATGCACCTGGTTGAGCGAACATTTCGTTCCTGGAATGAGCTCGTCAGGCAGTCGGCCTAACGACGCGATTATGTGGCCACGACGGTCAGGCGGCCTCACCGTGCGGTGGCGGCCATGAATGCTTCGATTTCGAGTTGGCCTCAAGCGTCCGAGCGCATCCGGCGTCAGCTCACGTTCGCCGGGACCGGCTGGGGAGCCGGCGACGGCGGGCTCGCACTATCGCGCTCCCTTCGGAATTGACTCCTGGTCAAATAACCTAAGTAGAGACCATAGAAGAACACGAGGACGCCGACTGCCGTGAGCAGAGGCGCAAATACGATGAGCTGAGGCCAGTTCGTGTCGACGATTATGAAGTTGGGCTGCTGGCGCTGCAGAGCCGGAATCACGTCATCACGGAAATAATCCCTCACCTGCGGGCCGGCGTGTGCGGGCGAGCCGTCGAACCGGGTCAACTTCTCGGCACCCGGCACATTCTTCCACCAGTTCGTCACGTCGGGCAGATTGGTGAGGACCCCGTTTACCCCTGGGAAGTCGGTCTGCAAGTGCTCCCGCATCTGAACGGTGGTGACATTCGTCGTCGACGCGAGAAAATCGACCAGCTTCGGTATCTCGGCCGTGGCCGCCGAGAAAGGTACCGCGTCCAGCAGCGCGGCCGTGTGGGGGAAGAACGAATGCACCAGCTCCTGGACACGCTCCGGCGGAACCCCGACCTCACGCGCGAGATGATCAACCAGCGCAGGGTATTCGGTCGCGACGCCGCCATCAGGCGGAACCGCCGGTCCGAGCGCATCGACGAAAATGGAGATGTGTTGGACGCCGGCGAAGTCACCGTCGATCCGGGACGCGGCGAAGGCGGGGCGAACGTCATCGAGCAGGACCTGTCCACCGCTCAGCCGTGGGAACAGATTCAGTCCGAGCACCAGCCCCACCACAGCCGCACCGACGACCGGGACGACCACCCACGCGAACCGGATCGGGTTCGGTGGCACTCTCCGCCAGGTGAGCACCACCATCATCGTGCCGAAGACGATCACGACGCTACCCAAGACCAACAGCAAAGGAGCCAGGAAGCCAACCCCGCCTCGAACGCCCAGCGGACGGAAATTGCCCTGCTGACGCTCGACCGGTGCGATCAGCTCTTCGCTGAGGTAGTCCCGCATCTGCGGCATGGAGCGCACCGGCGTACCGTCGAACCGAGTCAAATCCTCGGTTCCCGGCACCGTATTCCACCCGTCGATCAGCTTCGGAAACGCGATGATCACCTGGTTGAGCTTCGGGTAGTCCCGTTCCAGCATCTCCTGTACTTGCTCTGGCGTCATGAACAACACGGTGCCCAGGTAGTGGACCACTTTGGGCAACTCGGCGGCGACGTCGTTGAAGCTTGCCGAGGTCAGCAGACCGGTGATGTGGGGGAACTCCTTCCGGAGCAGCGCCAGCGCCTCGTCGTCGGAACGACCGGTCCGCTGCGCGACCAATTCAATCAGCTTGGGCATCTCGGCCGCGACCGCGTCGGGCTGGACCAGTGCATCCGTGGTGTCGGTTGCGGCGGAGACCAATTCGAGGCCGCCACGGGCACCTGCGACACGGTCGACAGTGAAAGCCGGGCTGAGGTCGTCGACTAGATTCTGCGCACCCGTCAGCCGCGGAAACAACTGCCATGACACGACGAGGACAACGACGATGACGCCGACCAGCGTCACGCCGGCCCAAGCGAGCGGGACCGCCTTACGCTTCATGTACGCCTCCCGGCAATGTCGAACTTCCGCCGCCTCGGGTTCCGGCGAGGCACCGACCATCAGCCAGGTCGGCAGACGCGCGATATGCTACGCGACACTTTCACCGCACGGTTGGTTTCCGGTTGGTTCTCGGTGCATCACGAATCCATCTGCCGCCGACGTAGCCTGCCGGGTTTGCCACGACGTAGCTCCGTCGCGCTCCCCGTCGCTTCGCTGGAAGCAACCACGTCTCGCCTTCGCAACCACGGCGACGCCCCGAGTGCGGGGGGTTTCGACGAAGCACTCCCCGGTTTCCGGCGCGACTCAGCGATGCCCCCGACTGCGCGCTTGTCGGGATCAGCTGCTCCCAGGGAACTAATCTAATGCCTGTGAACACCTCGCGGCATGCAGCCGCGTGTGAATCAGAAACCGCACCCTCTGGTGCCTTCAGCGAGAATCCGCTACTACGACCCTCGACAACGTCGAGGGTCAAGCGTCCCGGGTTTGATGCACACGTCGGTTGGTGTGAACCGGGGCTTGTCGGTCCGGCCTGATGAGCGAGCGTAGTACGCGGATGCCACCTGGGCCGGTCAGTTCGCGTCGTTGGCGTCGCGCCACACCTGCCAGATGTCGGGCCGGAGGCGGCCGCGGTCGGATACCGGTGGGCCGGCGGCGCGTGCCCAAGGGCGGACCTCGGCGGTGCTCGGTTCCGGCGCCGCGGCTGCCTGATCGAGTTCGGTGATGTCGATCCGCTTGAGCGAGATGTGTTGCAGTGCAGCGTGTTCAGCTGTTTCCCGGCGTGTGCGGCGGCGAGGAACCGGTAGGTCCATTCCTCGGCGAGTGGGCGGGTCTCGCACAAGACGATCGCCACGTTGAGCCATCGGATCTGCATTCGGCCGGCCCGTCGGCGACCACGGCGGGGTCGGACGCGGTCGAGCTGGAACAGCTGTGAGTAGCGGTCTTCCACCACGACCGCCGCGACCGCCATGCGCCGCAGCGCGGCCAGGTCGGCGACCTGATAATGGAGGCCGCGGGTTTGGCTGGTGACCAGATCGGCCAGGGATTTGCGTTCCATGCTGGCGACCAGCTGCCCGTCGACCAGGAGGCCGTAGTCGCCGCAGGGCAGCGCCCGCTGCAGGGTGCTGGCCCGCTGGCTAGCTAGAGCTTCGGCGTCAAGTCCACAAAGGTGATGGTCGCCATGTTCGCCACGAGCCACCGGGGCCCGTGTTGTTTCATGTCCATCCGATAGCCTATGAACTTCAGCGACGGAACGTTCCTCGTCAGCGGGCTGGTCGACGTTGTGTTGGTGAACACCATCACGGTCGCCTGCGAGCCCGTCAGCGATTCCACTGCCACGCCAACGACATTGGTCGTGTCGGTGACTTGAGCTTGCTTGTTGGGCGTTACGATCGTGTCGGCGAATTTTCGGTATTCGGCCTCGAGGTCGCCGGTGAGATAGGCAGCCGCGCGGTCCGGCAAGGAGTCGATGTTGTCGGGCGTGTAGGTCCACAGCGTGGTGACTGCAGCGGTTGCCGTCCGCGCGACCTCAAGTCTCTTGGCGACCATGGCACGGTCTGCCAGATAGGGTTGCACCGCTGCGCCGGCGAAGGCGGCTGACCCGACGAACAGCGCAGCTCCGGCGGCCACTGCGCCGACAGTCCAACGACCAAGCGGCGCACTAAGTTCACCAGCGCCAACCGCAACGGCGTCGCTGCCTGGCGTGCAGCCAGGTTTGTCGGTGCGCGCTTTGGCGTCGGTATCGTCGGCGCCCGCCTCAAGCGGCAGGATCACCTCGCCGCGGCGTTTCCCGTCCTTGCCGGTGGGACGCCGCCTAGTTGCCGCGGAGGTTGCTGGGACGGCGACCGAGCCGACCGCAGTGCCTTCCGTTTCTTCGGCACCTCTTGCTTTGTGTCCCTCACCGGCGGACTCTGGCTCGACGCCGGCCACAGCGGGAGTGTTGCCGGTCAGAGCACCGGGGTCAGATTGCTGATTTTCCACCCGTCTCCTTCCTGCGTGGCTGTTACCACCCATCGGTTTGCTCTTTCGGCGACGAACTTGCCGTCTGTGGATTTCGACGTGAACTTCGTCACCACGAGCACGTCAGCGCTGCCGTCGTCGTTCCATCGCGCGATGCCGGCCTCGAGGACCGTGCCCGCCGTCGGTTCGGACCTGGCCACGCCGATGAGAATCTCGTTTTGGTTGTTGCGGTACTGCTGGCCGAACTCACCGGTCGTCTGAGCCAGTATGCGGTCCGTGTAATCGTTGGCGTGGAACGGGTCTGGGGAGCTGAATTCCGTCATGAAGGACCGCACGTAGCCCAGCACCGCAGCTTCTTTGATCGTTGCCCGCCGCTGGGTTTCGTGCGAGATCAGTACCACGGTGCACACCGTTATCGCCGCTGCGGCCAAAACCGCAGCGGACGCTGCGGCGACTGGCAGCAACAACCGCCGCCGCCGCGGCGGTTGCGCCCGTTCGCTGAACAACGGCGTCTCGCCCTTATCGAATCTGCGTCGCGGACTCACGGCTTGGCCTCGGTGGGCTGCGGTTTGGTCACGATCTCGAGGGCGTCCACTCGCCATTCCGCCGCGGCGGACTTGACGAAGGTCGCCCGCACGGACGCGGTGATATAGCGCTGATCAGGCGGCGTGCCCCGCCGGCCCTGCAGGAACACCAGCATCGTTGCGCTATTCGGCGTCGCGGTGAGCACCGAACTGTTGGTGACCCAATATTCGTTGCGCACCGGAGTGGCCTTCTGAACCTCCTGCTGCTGGGCGGACAGTTGCGCGCGGTACCGGTCGGTCGCCAGTGACAGGGCGTGGTCGAAGTCGACCTGGACCGATTCGGGCCGGTAGCTGAGGAGCTGTACGACCATGCGCGGCCCCTGGGAGGCGATTTCGGCGCGGACGGCGGTCACTGATCTGTCGTGCCCGCCGACAACCCAGTAACTGAGCGCAGCGCCGCCCGCGCAAAGGATGGTCGCACTCAGCACCACTACCCCTGCTCGGGCCCGCGCCTCGCGGTCGGGCAGCCGCGGCTCGATGCGGCGCGCTTCGGTGCGCAGCAACATGTCAGCGAAGGTACGCCCGCGGGAGTCCCATAACGGCCACGCCCAACCGGCGAACGCCGTGGCCGTGTCCAGCAAGTGTGCCAGGTCGCGGAGCAGCAGCCGCCACGGGCCGGCGGTGGCGTTGCGATGGACTATCCGGATGCCGAACACCGCGCGGCCGATGCTTTGCCCGCCTCTGATGGGCGGCACCAGCCGGTTGAATACCGTCAGCAACACAGTGATCGCGGCAGTTGTTGCACTCGCCCACCACCACACGCCGTGCATGGGCGCCGACAACGCGACGAGCACTGCCGTCGTGAGCACCGCGGCGGCAGGCACGATGTCCAGGGCCAACGCGCCAGCGCGTGCGGCCCACGGCGCTCGCTGAACCAACTCCGCCGCTTCGCTGCCTCTCTCGAGCGGTGCGTTAACGGGTGGCGCCGTCACGATGCCACCTGGTCGAGCTGGGCGACCTTGTACTGCCCGTTTTCGGACACGATCTTGACTCTCACGCGGTAGCTGTTTTCCCGATCCGCCATCCCGTCTTGGGAGATCTTGGCCCGGAACGCCACAAGCGCATCGATCGACCCGTCGTCGTTGTTCCGCTCGACCGCCGCGTGCATTTCCGGAATCTTGACGCGCACATTCACGGCCTGATAGGCCTCGGCCAGTATTGCGCTGTAGTACATGGCCTGGGTTCCGAAGTCACCGGTGGAGCACTGGTCGAGCTTGCGCTGGCTGTCCGCCAAGGCCGTCGCGTCGGGCGGCTGTGTCGCCGCAACACAGTCCTTGGCGGCGGCGAGGGCTTCTGCGTTGGCACCACTGATGGCTTGCATCCGTTCATGCGAGCGCAGCGCGAAGTAACCGCCCGTTGCAATGCCGCCGGCCAGTAACACGAGGACTGCGGCGAGAACGCTTGAGGATTTGCGACTCAGTCTTGACCCAGCCCTCGCGCCGGCGGGCGGCGCTGTTGCCGCGGCATCGGTGGAACCGCCTGTATCAGGCGGGCCAGCCTCCGCACTCGGCTCTGCACCGGCAGAACCGTCGCGGATGTTCGAACTTGGCGAACTCAGGGCCGTAGCGTCCGACGTGTCAGTCGCAGCTTCGGAGGTCAGCCGGCTGGTGACAGCATCTCCTTCCATCCGTCTTCTCCTAGGTGGTTCGAGCCCGAGACGGTGTATTTCACTCCGTCAGGTCCGGTGATCTCGCCGGCCTGAGTGTCCAGAGGCGCGTTGGGCGGACCAGCCGGCGCGTAGACACACGGGTTGGGCTGCTGCCCGTTGCATTGAACCGTACCTGTCCCAGGCGGTGACAGCGGGTCACTGATGGGCGGCGGCGTACCCGGTAGCTGATCTGCCGGCAACGGATTCAATCCTGTGTTCAGTGTTGGCGCGGGGATCACCTGGCCCGGTTTCACTGCCTGATCACAGCGCGCCCCCGGGGCTGGGCAGCTGACGATCTGGTTCGGGTCGCCGTACCACGGGTTGGTGCCCAATGGTACGTACGGCTGGCCGCTGCGGCATTCCTGCGGCGTGGCGGCCGTCCGGCCGGGAACGTCCACGCAGGGAATGTTGCGGGCCCCGCGCACCGCATTTGCCGTCGTCTCCTGTGGAATCTTGCAGTACGTCCCGGCCGGAAGCGGCGCGATGCTGGTATCGGCTGGCGACCTCCACTGCGACGCCGGCAGGAAACCCGTTAGGCAGGGCGGCGGCTGGTTCACCGCCAGCCCGAGGTCGATGCGCGCCTCGCCGGGAAACGCCAGCGTTGTCGCCTGCGCGACCGAACCAACCTGGGGCAGCAGCACCAGAACCTGCTCGACACCCTTGCGGTAACGCAGCAGCAGGCCGGTGACGACCTCCAGGTTCGCCAACGTCTGCGGCAGAGACTCGCGGACGCCGCCAATTACATCTGTTGCGGAGTCGAGCGTGGAAGCCGCGTTGGACAGTACGCTTTTCAGCTGGGGGTCCGTGCGGGCAGTCTGATCTGCCAGGACACTCAGGTTGCGCACCCACTGCTTGATCTCCTCGCCGGAGGCGGCCTGACTGTTCAGCAGCGGCGCTGACTTGGCGATGAGGTCGTTGATGTCGGAGGTATTGGCGGCGAACTCTCCGGTAAGAGATTGGGTGGAATCGACCAACCGATGAAGTGCCGGCCCTAAACCGCCGACCGCCAGCGAGGTCTCATCGAGCAGTGAGGCGATCTTGTCCTTCGGAAGCGCGGCCAGGCCGCGCTCGATGGTATCGAGAGCCGTTCCGATTTCCTCAGGCACTGTCCCAGCCGTAATGGTTTGTCCCGGCGAGAAGTAGTTGGCTGGATTGCCTTCTGACACCAGGTCCAGATATTGCTCGCCGACCGCCGATACTGAGTGCACGTTTGCGGTCGAATCGACCGGGATCTTGTACCGGTCGTCGATGCTCATTGTCACTTCCGCCCCGGACTTGGTCGGCTCCACGGCGGTGACTTTGCCGATGGTGGCGCCGCGATAGGTCACGTTGGCGGTGCGATACAGGCCACCGGATGCCGGCACATCGGCTTTCAGCGTGTATTGCCCGATGCCGGCAGCGGTCGGAATGCGCAGGTAATACCCGCCCAACACCAGGAGCGTGACGATCGTCACGATACCGAAGAGGATGAGTTGGTTTCGAACGAACCGGGTGACCATTTCTTACTGACCTCGCTCCACCAGCGGGCCGCCCGGGGCATTGTTCGGGTTCGGCACGAATCGGACGTCCGGGATCATGGTTGCCGGGTCGCGGCCCCAGGCCTGCTCGAGCGCGCGCAGCATTCCCGAGACTCCCGTGCCGGTGAGTATTCCGTTGTCGAGCGCGCTCAGTGTCAGGTCGACGTTGAGCGAGGTGTTGATGAAGTCGCCCCGGAATGTCTTCGGGACCGCATCGATGTCGAACGGGGCAGTCAGCGCCAGCTTCAAGGCCGGGACCACATACGGAGCCGCGCGTACGAGCTGTGAGAGAGGCCGTTGCAGCGACACCAGATTACGGTTCAGGTTCGTCTGCGACCCCTCGACCGTCTGCAAGGTGACGTCGCTGAACCGTCCCAACGACTCGACGGCTGCGATGACGCGACCGCGAGAGTCGGTCAGATACTCGACCAACGGGGGCAGGGAAACCAGGGCCCGATTCAGGGTGTCGTTGTGGTCTGCCGCCATCGCCAGAAGCCGGTCGGCCGAGTTGATGGCGTGGGTGATATCGCCGATCTGCTCGTCCAACTTCGCGGTGAACGTGTCCAGCTTGTCGAGCAGCGAACGAATCTGATCCGCGCGGCCGTCAACGATGTTGTAGACCTCGTTCGTGATCACCTCCAGGTTCGCCACGCCTCCGCCGCGCAGGAGCGTCGCGATGCTGGCCAGCGTTTGCTCCGTTGTGGGAAATGCCGACGAGTTCTTCAACTCGATGGTGTCTCCGTCGGCCAGCAACTCTGGCGACGGATTTTCCGCCGGTGGCGCCAACTCCAGGTGCTGGGTACCCAGCAGGCTGGTCTGCCCGATCTTCGCGGTAGCGTTCCTCGGCAGGCGGACGCCCTTCTGCAGGCTGAGCGTCAGGGTGGCGACCCAGTTCTTGAGGGTGACTTCCCGAACCTGGCCGACGTGGACGTCAGCGACCATGACCTTGCTGTTTGGGGTCAGCCCCAGCGTGTCCGGGATTTGCACGTAGATGGTTTCGGATCCGGACCCGCTGCCCGGCCCGCCAGGGATGGGAACATTCGCGATGCCACGCCACTGTCCGCAGGCGCTCACCGTCAGCGCGACCGCCAGCACGGCCAGCCCGCTCCGGCCTCCACGCCGGATTCTGCGCGCTACACTCCGCGGGCGCCCGCCAGGTCCGGCGGCGGCGCCGCCGACGGCGCTCATCGGTTCGGCCCTATCGGTGCCTCAGCCGGCAGAGGCGGTCCCAAGGGGCCGGCCGGCGCCGCAGCGGGAACCGGCGACCCCATGGGAGCGGGCACCGGCGCTACCGGGCCCGGGACCACGTCTGGGCCCGGTGGCGGAGGCGGTCCCGGTTGCGGATACCACGGCGGCGGCAGCGGGCTGTGTTCGTCGTAGGCATTCGGCGGTCCCGGCAAATTCTGCCGTACCGGCGGCGGTGCGCTGTCGGGCCCGCCCATCAGTTCAGAAAGCGACTGCGGCGTCAACAGACCGCCGGTGCGTGGACGAACCTGCACACCCTGCATCCCCGGCGCAGTCACCCAGCCAGGTTCGTAATTGCCGTGCGAGAACAGCGTGTCGGGCGAGAAGATCCCGGGCACGGTGGTGTCCTTATACCCCGGCGGCGGCTGTAGCCGCGGTTCGGAGTGCGCCACCTGCTTGGGTAGCGTCTCCGCGGAGCTGAACGGCATGAGGCCGAACGGCAGATGATTGAATTTGATCGCGTCGAGGACCGGCGTCAGGTACTGCGCGCACAACTCGGCGGAATCCTGATACCCGAGCCGGCTGCCAGCCTGGAGCGTGCTGCAGATGAACTGCAACGGGTTCGCGAAGTTGGTCACCGCCGGAATGATCGTCAGCGAGCCGTGGCTGGGGTGGTAGGCGTTGTTGACGTTGCCCGCGAAGGTCGGGAACACGTGCAGGAAAGTCTCGAGAGCGTTCTGCTGGTCCGGTTGCACCAGCGGCGTGGTGGTCTCGGACAGATTGTTGACATCTTGAGTCAGCACCTGGCCGTTGTCGGCGAGGAACTTGCGCAGGACGGGCAACAGGGTGTTGAGCTCATCCACCGTGTCGGCGACTTCGTGATCGTTTGGAGTCAGGCTGGATGTGAGCTGGGCCAGGTTATCGTTCAACGACACCAGCTGCTGCTCATTGATTTGCAGGGCGTTGAGGAACGTGGCGAGGCCGCGCAGCACCGCGAAGGTTTCGCCGCGGCTCTCGTTCAGAGCGGACAGCGCCGTCGACAGGCTGTTCAGTGACTTGTTGATCGTTTCGCCCTTGCCGGCCAATCCGTCGGCGAGCGACTCGATGGTGTCGCCGAATGGCCCCTTGGGTTGCGCCGGTGTGGGGCCGAGCGCGGACACCGTCTCGGTGATGCTGTCTCGCAGGTCATCCCACTCGACCGGCACCTGCGTGCGCTCGATCGGAATCACCGTGTTGTTCGTCAGCACCGGCCCTCCGGTGTAGGGCGGTTCCAGTTGAATATTTCGCGATGCGACCAGCGAGGGATTGAGAACGACAGCAGACGCGTCGGCGGGCACTTTGTACTTGCTCGGGTAATGGAAAGTGACTTTCATCCTGTCGCCGTCCGGTTCGACCTTGTCGATCGAACCGACGGGCACGCCCATGATTGCCACCTCATCCCCCGGATAGAGCGAATTGGCCTGCTCGAAGTAGGCGACGACGGAGACAGTCGTCAACTTGCGGTACAGATGCCAACCCGCGTATACCGCGGACAACACCAGCACCAGCGCGAGCGCTGCTACGGCGATCGACTTGCGGGAAACCCGCGTCCCACGAATGGTGAGATCAGCGCTCACTGGCTAGCCACCTCCTGTTTCGTCCAGAGTTGCAGGCGGGGGCGCTGGCAGCATCGGAGCCAGCCCCGGAGCGAGTGGTTCGGTCCGGGCACCCGGCGGCGCGTCCGAGGGCAGTGGCACAGGGATGCCGGGCACGGCCGGCACAGGCGCTCCGGGCACCCCGGCAGCCGGAACCCCCGGCGACGGCGGCCAACCGCCTGGCGTCGGCGGCGACGTCTGGACGTCGGTCGGCGCTGGGAAGCTGGGGCCGCCGAAGGGACCGACGTCCAAGTTCGCACACGGCAACGGATCGTCCGGGCGTGGCAGACCATCCGCGGGCGGGGTATACGAACACGGTGATCCGCGCGGGACGGCCGGACCTGGATGCTCCGGGGTGCCCTCCAACACTGTCGGCGGCGGAGGCGGTGCACCGTTGGGGAAACGGGTGCCGTTCGGGTCGGGCCATTGGAACGCCGGCAGCCCCGCGGATCGCCAAAAGTTTTCGGGGTCGATGCCGCGCTTCTTGAACGCCGCGTCGACGTACGGTTGCAGTATCTGGTACGGCGCCAGGTTGAAGATCGCCGCCTTGACGTACGGCCCGGACGACACGATCTCAGACAGCGATGCCACGAATTTACCGAGTTCGGTGACCGTGCTGACCAGGTCGTCCTTGCGCTTGACCAGCACGTCACTGACGGCGTTCACCTGCTTGAGCACCGTGTTGATGTTGGGGTTGTCGTTGATCAGGCCCTTCACCTGTGTAGCGACCGACTGGACGTTGCTCAGCAAGCTGTCGATGGCTTGGCCGCGCGCGTTGATCGCCGACAGCAGCGTCTGCGCGTTGACCAGCAGCCGGTTGATCTGATCGCCGTGAACGCCGAGGACGCCGGCGACCTTGCTGGTCTGGCCGAGGAGATGCTGCACGCGCTCGTCGCGCTTGGCGACGGTGTCGGCGAATCTCTGCACCCCGTCCAGGGCAGCGTTGAGGTGTGGGTAGGTCTGATCGACCGTCTCGGTCAGCACCTTCAGGGATTCTCTGACGGTGTTGACGTCCCAGCCGGCAGCGGCCTTTGTGGCGTCGCGGAACGCATCGTAGATCTGGTACGGGGTAGTGGTTTGACTCAGCGTCAATGTCTCGCCAGGTCGCAGGGGCTGGTCTCCCCGCGGCTCGATCTCGAGGACCTTCCTACCCAGGATGGTGTCGGTGCGGATCGATAGCCGGCTTTGGGTGCCGATGGTGTTGCCGCCCGTGGTGAATCGGGCAACGACCTTGCCGGTGGCGATCTTGATCTCCTGCACGGTGCCGACGTCCATGCCCGTGATGCGTACTTTGTCTCCGGCGCGCAAGGCCCCGGCGTCGGTGAACTCACCGTAGTAGCGCGCTTCGGCAGCGAGCATCGGCACGCTGGTGAAGCTTTGGCCCACTGCGGTGACCAACAGCACCAAAATTACGGCCATGGCGCCGCTCCGGACCCGGTTGGCCGGTTCGAGCGCCCTCATTGCGGTGTGCACCTTCCAGTCGGCTGCTGCGTCAAGCGGACCGTGCGCACAGGTCCGCCGGGCTGCAGCCCGTTCAGCGTGAGCGTGATGTCGCACAGGTAGAGGTTGATGAAGTCGCCGTAGGTGCCTGCGCTGCGGCCCAGCAGCGTGAGTGCCGTCGGAAGTTTGTGCAGCAACGCGTCGAGCTCCCCGGTTTGCTCGACGAGGGGCTGCAGCACGCCCTCGGCGGAAGTAACCGTCTTCTGCAATAGAGGCCGGTTGTCGCTGAGCAGATCGGACAGCTCCCCGGTGGCGGTGCTCAAGCTCGCAACGCTGTCGGCGAGAGGATCTGCCTGCTCCGTCAGCCCGGTGATCAACGTCTCGAGGTTGACGACGGTCGCGTCGACTTCCCCGGCTTTCGCGACGATGGTGTCCAGCACTGTGTTCAGGTTTTTCACGACCTCGCCGATCGCCTCATCCCGGTCGGCCAGCGCCGAGGTCAGTCGCGCCGTCTGGTCGAGGATGTCGTTGATCGTGCCGCCCTGCCCTTGGAACACCGTGATGATCGCCGAGGCGATGGTGTTGACCTTCTCGGGGTCTAAGGCGCGGAACACGGGGCGGAAACCCCCGATCAGCGCGTCGAGATCCAGCGCGGGCTGGGTGCGGCCCAGAGGGATCAGGCCGCCCGGCGGCAGCACACGCTCGCCGCCCTCGCCTGTTCCGCGCTTGAGTTCCAGATAGCGTTCGCCGATCAGGTTGGCGTAGCGGATCTGGGCTGTGGTCGACTCGTCGAGCGGCAGCGATCGGTCCACGTCGAACTGAACCCGCACGTGCTGGCCGCCGTTGATCAACTGCAGGTTCTTGACCTTGCCGACTTCGACGCCGGAGGCTCGGACGAACTGGCCTTCGCGTAATCCACTGGCATTGGAGAAATCTGCCGTATAGCCGACGGTTCTGTCGAAGCGCACCTGGCCGAATACCACGAAGGTCAGCGCGGTGAAGGCCAACAGCACCACCGACAGCGCGGCGAACTTGATGGCACTCGATGTGACGTTCATGGGTTGATCGTGTACTCCCCGACTTGGCGTCCCCACACGTACTCGTTCGCCCACGGGGAACCGATCTCGAAATGGTTGTACGGCGCGATGCTGGCGCCGGTGTCGACCACCAGGCCGGGCGCCGGCCACAGGTCCCGGGTGATTTTCTGCCAACAGCCGGGTGCACCGCCGGGTCCGCCGCGTGCGTTCACCCGCGGCAGATTCTCGGGGTAGACGTAGGGGTTGGTCCCGCCCACGATTTGGGTGTGGGCCCGCAGGGAGTACCCGTTCCCGCTGCCCTCCGCAGCCGCGACTGCGGGCCGCACCTCCGCGACGTTGCGGATGGTGCAGAACAGTTCTGGACTGTAGGTGTCGAGCAGCGATGTCGTCGGCACCAGCTGCAATAGCGTCTGCGTCAAGTGCGGTCGGCTCTTGTCGAGCACGTCAGCGCTGGTGTCACCGAATCCGACGGCCGCCAGCAGCGTTGCGTCCAAGTCGTGTTGCTGCGCGTTGAGCGTGTCGGCGGTGGTCGCGACCTTGTCCAGGAAATTCCACAAATCCGGCGACGCGTCGGCCGCGACGTCGGCCACCTCAGCCAACTGACGGATGTCGTGGCGCAGCTGATCCATCTGCGGGTTGAGGTTGTCCAAGACTCTGTTGCCATTCACCAGAGCGGTGCCGAACTTATCGCCGAGGCCCGACACGGCGTCGGCGGCCCCACTCAGCGTCAAGTTGAGCTTGACCGGATCGATCGTCTGCGCGATCGACTGCAGCGTCTGGAACACCGTGTTGATCTCCGTTGACACCGATTCCACATCGATTACGTCGCCGGTGGTGATCGGCGGCCCCGGCTGCTTCGGCGACGTCAGCGCCACGTACTTGCCGCCGAACACGGTGGTCGCCTTGATCGCGGCATCGACGTTGACGGGAATCAGTGGCAGGTATCGCGGAGACACGTCCAGTGTGAACTTCGCCGCCGGTTTGCCGTCGCGCTGGATCTCGCTGATGTTGGTTACCTTGCCGACCTCGACGCCGTTGAGGGTGACCTTCGATCCGGACCCGATGAGCAAACCCGCGCGGTCCGCGACCAGCGTCAACGACTCGGTCCGCGCGAAGCCACCCCGGAACTGCACGAAGACGAGGAGGCCGATTACGGCCAATGCCACCAGCGCCAGAGCCGCCACCGTGTTGTACGGCGGAGTGCGGTGCGGGTTGTCCGTCACATGGGTCGTCACGGGCTGCTACACCGTCAGGTTGAAGTTGGGGTCGACGCCGTACAGCGCCAACGAAGCCAGCATTGCAACTACCACGACAGCGACCAACGAGAAGCGCATGGACCGGCCGACGGCCTCGCCGACACCGACGGGCCCGCCTGCTGCGGTGTAGCCGTAGTAGCAGTGCGTGATCATTACGATCACCGCGATCATGATTGCTACGAAGAACGACCAGAACACGTCGTCGATTCGCAAAAACGTCCGGAAGTAGTGGTTGTAGGTGCCGGTGGACTGCCCGTAGAGCGCCGTAGTGACAAGTTGAGGCGACAGGAAAGCCATCACCATGGCCAGCCCGTACAGCGGCACAATCACCGCGATCGCCGCGAGAATTCTGGTCGAAGCCAAGAAGGCGATCGACTTGATCCCCATCACCTCCAGCGCGTCGATTTCCTCGCTGATGCGCATCGCGCCGAGCTCGGCGGTAGCGCCGGCACCGACGGTAGCGGCCAGCGCAATGCCGGTTACAACCGGCGCGGCGATGCGCACATTGACCAGCGCGGCGAAGAAGCCGGTGAACACCTCGACACCGATGTTGCCCAGCGAAGAGAACCCTTGGATGGCGACAAGTGAACTACCGGACAAGGTCACGAATCCGACGATCGCGATCGTGCCACCCACTACCGCCAGCGCTCCGGTGCCCATGCCGATCTGAGCAGTGAGTCGCAGTGTCTCTGCGCGGTAGCGGCGCAATGCATACGGGATGTCACCGACGCTGACCAGGGTGAACCAAACCATGCGCCCGAACGCGTTTAGTGCCCGTCCAGGTCCGCCGACGTAGCGGTCGATGGTAGTGACCGCCCGCGGGAAGCGGGAGCGTACGACTGCGGCATTAGACATGTCAGTTCCCCGTCCCGAACCGCACACCGATAGTGGTCAGGATCACGTTGACCGCGTACAGCGCGATGACGCACAGAATGACGGTTTCGTTGACGGCAGTACCGACGCCCTTGGCGCCGCCCGATACGGTCAAGCCGCGGAAGCAGCCGACGAGGCCGGCGATGAGTCCGAACGACACCGCCTTGGCGGTAGCGATGAGCACCTCTGGCAGGCCCGTGACAAGGGTCAGCGTGGAAAGGTAGGCGCCACCGGAGACATCCTGCAGATAAACACTGAACAAGAATCCGCCGACCAACCCGACGAGGATTACCAGACTGTTTAGCAACGTCGCGACGACCGTCGCCGCGAGCACCCGGGGAACCACCAGTCGGTGGATGGGATCGATGCCCATCACCTCCATCGCGTCGATCTCCTCCCGGATCGTGCGCGCACCAAGGTCGGCGCAGATAGCAGTGGAACCGGCGCCTGCGACCACCAGCACGGTGGTCAGCGGCCCCAACTGCGTGACAGCGCCAAGCGCCGCGCCAGCGCCGGATAGGTCTGCCGCGCCGAATTCAGCCAGCAACACATTCAACGTGAAGGTCAACAAGACGGTAAGCGGAATGGCAGCCATGATGGTCGGCAAAATGGTGACCCTCATCAGAAACCAGCACTGCAGGATCAGCTCGCGCCATTCCAGGCGCCTGGTGACCAGGGCTTTGCCGGACAGCGAGCACATCCGAGCGAAAGCGCCCACGTGACCTAGCGGCCGCCTCAGCTGGACACCGACGTAGCCGCCGATGCCCGTGGACGGCGTCATCGCCAGCTCCTCATGACGATGCTGCCCCGCCAGTCATGCGACGCCGCGTCGTGCCGCACCTGCCGCCCCCCATGCCGCCATCGGTGGGCGTTCGTCGCCCATCAAGGCTATGGATGGTATCGCCCAACGCGGTTTGAGACCAGGGCATCAGAAGAACCCGAGCTTGGTCGGCGAGTAGCTGACCAACAGGTTCTTGGTTTGCTGATAATGGTCGAGCATCATCTTGTGGCATTCGCGCCCGATACCGGATTTCTTGTAGCCACCGAACGCGGCGTGCGCGGGATAATCGTGATAGCAGTTGGTCCACACCCGTCCGGCCTTGATACCCCGGCCCAGCCGGTAGGCGGTGTTGGCATCACGCGTCCACACTCCGGCCCCCAGACCGTAGAGGGTGTCATTGGCCAGCTTCAGCGCCTCATCGGTCGAATCGAACGTGGTCACCGAAACCACCGGGCCGAAGATCTCCTCCTGGAAGATCCGCATGTCGTTGGTGCCTTTGAAGATGGTGGGCTCCACGTAGTAGCCGCCGGGATAGTCGGCCACCTTGCGCGCCCCACCACCGGTGAGGACCTGCGCCCCTTCTTTGCGGCCAATGTCGATGTAGGACATGATCTTTTCGAACTGATCATTGCTGGCCTGCGCGCCAATCATGGTGGCCGGATCCAACGGGTCACCACTGACGATCGCTTCGGTGCGCGCCACGCAGCGGCTGATGAACTCGTCATAAATCGACGAATGGATCAACGCCCGCGACGGACACGTACACACCTCACCCTGATTGAGGGCAAACATCACGAAACCCTCGACCGCCTTGTCCAAGAACTCGTCATCGGCCGCAGCGACATCGGGCAAGAAGATATTCGGGCTCTTACCACCCAGCTCCAGGGTCACCGGGATGATGTTCTCACTGGCGTACTGCATGATCAGCCGCCCAGTGGTGGTCTCCCCGGTAAACGCCACCTTGGCCACCCGCGGGCTGGAGGCCAGCGGTTTGCCCGCCTCCACCCCGAAACCATTGACCACGTTGAGCACCCCGGCCGGCAGCAGATCCGCGATCAACTCGATGACCTTCAAAATCGACACCGGGGTCTGCTCAGCAGGCTTGAGCACCACGGTGTTACCGGCCGCCAGCGCCGGCGCCACCTTCCAGATCGCCATCAAGATGGGGAAGTTCCACGGAATGATCTGCGCCACCACACCCAACGGCTCATGGAAGTGATAGGCCACCGTGTCGTCGTCAATCTGGGCGATCGACCCCTCCTGGGCCCGCAACACCCCCGCGAAATACCGCAAATGATCCACCGCCAACGGCAGATCCGCAGCCAGAGTTTCCCGCACCGCCTTGCCGTTGTCCCACGTCTCGGCCACCGCCAACGATTCCAGATTTTGCTCGATACGGTCAGCGATCTTCAGCAACACCCCAGAACGCTCCGCCGCCGAGGTCGCCGCCCACCTGCCCGCCGCCGCGTGCGCGGCGTCCAACGCCAACTCGACATCCACCGCCGATGACCGCGCCACCTGTGTGAACACCTCACCAGTGACCGGCGAGAAATTATCGAAATACGCCCCATCCACCGGCGCGACCCACTGCCCACCAATAAAATTCTCATACCGGCCAGCAAAATCCACGACACAACCCTCAGCACCCGGCCGCGCAAACACCATGACAACCCCTCGCTCCCACATCCAGCCGCCAACGACCGCCGACCCGCCAAACGGACATCTACGCTGACCCTCCCAAACCCAGGTTGGTAAACGGTTGGCAACAGATCGCCACCCTGATGTCGTCGCTGAGAGTACGGGTCTGTCTGAATGCCTGTCTGAATAACGGGTGGATCTGGTTCTGGTGACACGCCGACCTGTGCTTGGCGGGGAGGACTGACGATTGACCCGTCCCGGCGTTTCCGGAGACTTCCGATCTTGGGAGGATCTGGGTTATCGGGACGTGTCAGCAAGTATCCCGAGGAGCTTCGTGAGCAAGCGGTGCGCATGGTCGCCGAGGTGCGTCCGCAGTTCCCGCCGCAGTGGGCGGCGATCACCGCGGTCGCGGGCATGTTGAGGATCGGCACGCCGGAGACGTTGCGGACCTGGATCCGCCGTTCGGAGGTCGATTCCGGCCAGCGCCCGGGGGTGTGGTGCCGCCTATATCCCGGGCGCAGCGGTGTTGATGCGACCGATCAGGTGCCCTGGGTCGCCGCCTGCCGCTTCCCAGCGGCCAGCTCCATGCACCCCGGCACCGCAATCCATCTATCCGGGGCTCACTTTGACGAGACGTCATCAGCGGTTCACTCGCGTACACCCGTCCGGCCTTCCCCTCACCCGCAGCCCTCGGATGTATCAGGGACCGCTTCGGCTTTCGCCTTGAGCTCGCACCTCGCCCGTTACCAGCAACGCACGTCAGGGGTAGGGACAGGGCAACGAACACATACCCGGGCTACGTCGTCGACAACACCGCCGACCTCCACTTAAGCGCCACCTACACATGCGACCTCGTGTCGCACTCACCGGAAGTGCCTTTCGAAGTTGTGCCGATAAGTGCGCAGAGAACGCCCTCTGCGGCGGCACACCAGGCGTAGAACGACGAACGCGCGACCTCGACAACCTCGCACAGCGACTTCACCTCAAAGGCGTCCCGGTGGTCGGCAACGAACTGGAAGCGGCTCACCAGTTCGTCTCCCCGGCGAAATACTTGGCCGCCGACCGAAGAATGTCACGCTCGGTGCTCAGCCCGGTCTTGCACCACGCCGACAGTGTCGCCTCACTGACATCGAGCTCCGCAGCGACCACCGTGATCGTCGCGCCCTCGGTATCCCGATACAACGCGACCGCATCACGCTTGAACTCATCAGGGTAATTCCTCCTTGCCATCGGGTTGGACCATCTCGCTTCCCCCAGGACATTCCTGGGATTGAGCGTGTCCGACACACGGGGTCAAGTCCCGGTGGTCCCATCACCCTGGCAAGCGACACGCGGCGACCGAGGCCGCGGCCACCGAACGGCTCGCCGAATTCACCGCGAAATGGGGTAGGCAGTATCCGGCGATCATCCGGCCCTGGGAGAATGCCTGGAGCGAGTTCGTGCCGTTCCTGGACTGCGGGCGTGTCTCACTAACTGTGCAAGTGGTTGGGCCCTCCCACACGGCAGCCTCACTCCTTGGCGCAGCGATTGTTGTGCGATTCTCGGACATTTACGGGACGCGCTTAGGGGTAACGATAGCCACGTATCAGGTGGCCCTGACGATCGCAGGATCTACCGGAGGCTCCGATGAACAGATCGGCAACGTGAGGCTCTTCGATCACCCGGACACCCGTACTGGATTGAGCCCGACGAACGGCAGTACACGATGACCATCTACAAAGTGATCGACCGCCTGCACCCCGGGCGGGCGGTTCGAGTCTCGAGTGATGGCATCGCCGCCACAGTTTCGGCATGGCTGGCCGAACTCGAGGCCAGGAGTCCGCTCGCCGACGATCTCGCGTGTGCGGTTGCAGCATCGGACTGGCCGAGGGCGTACGCGCTTGCCGAAACCCTGTCGGTGTCGGTTGAAATCGCGACGGTGAGGCGACTTTGACGCTCGGCGAACGCCCGCCGCGCCCGCAACACCGCCGGACGTGGGGACGCTCGAAGTTGTTACGGCGCAATGAATGCCGCGCGAGCTGATCGCCCTGGCGATGGGCCGCTCAATCGGCGGATACAACGCCGCCCCGCGAAGCCCCGCGACGCAAGCCTCGAAGGGTACTCCCGCGGCGACGCCGCACAAGCTGGCCCAGACTGCTTGCGTTGCACAGCCCGACCGCCGAAGCCACGGCGTCGGCGGATAAGGACGTGCTTCGCAGCAAGTGCGCCGCCTCGTCCAGGCGGATCTCGTTGGCAAACGCTAGCGGACTCAGTCCCACTGCCGCCATCCGGCGCTGTAAGGTGCGTGCACTTACCCCGATCGCCCCGGCGGCGTGGCTGATGGACAACGGTTCACTCAGATGATCGCGGACCCAGCGTTCGAAAGCCGCGATCTCCGGGCAATGACCGGCCAGCACAGACGGCATGGCGAACGCCGCCTGAGATGCGCGATCACCGATTAGCAGGTAGCGGGCGACAAGCTCGGCGAGTGCGGGGCTTTGTCGTCGCACTAGCCAGAGGGCCAGATCGATGTGGGCGAAGGCCGCGCCTGCGGTGACCGCAATCGCGTCGTGGACGAGCGTAGCCCGGGTGTCCAAATCAATGAGTGGGTAGTGCGCACGAAACACTGGTCCCAACCACCAGCTAGTCGTGGCTTGCCGTCCGTTCAATACCCCGGCCTCGGCAAGAAAAAACGTGCCGGTACAAGCGCCCGCGACGATAGCGCCGCGCGCGGCGGCGGCGGCGATGAACTCAATCGCCCGCCGCTGCGCGCGGGTCTCGACCAAACCGACCAGCTGCGCTGGATCCTTGGCTCCAACTGCGGGGACAACGAGAATATCGGGATCGACCGACGTCAGCGGCTCGGCGCGCACCTGGTGCCCACGCGCGGTCCGATGATTGCGGCGGACGCCAACCAGGGAGACCTCCCAAGGAGGTGGCGGTCGCTGCAGTTCGCTCCGCAGATTGTTGGCAGAGTCCAAGACATCGCACACGATGCTGAGACCTGAGTCGAACACAGGCTCCGTCAGCAGCAGCGCTACCTCCATGTCGGGAATGATACTGAATACGTCGCATCCGCCACTGGATAACCGCCGCTAACCGCCATATCGTAACCGGCGACACACACCCACCTGCCACGAAAGGGAGTAGCTGGTGACTGTACGATTCGGTCTGCTGGTAACCATTGAGGCCAAGCCCACCAAAGGCGACGAAGTCGCCGCGTTCCTCAAAAGTGCCCAGAAGCTAGTCGAACAAGAGCCGGATACGGTTACGTGGTACGCAATCCGTCTGGGGCCGACGTCTTTTGGGATCTTCGACACTTTCGCCGACGACGACGGCCGCCAGGCGCACCTGTCAGGAGCGGTCGCCGAGGCGCTGGGACAGGCCGCATCCGAGCTACTTGCTGCGGCTCCGGAAATCCGACCAGTCGATGTCCTCGCCGCGACGACGCAGCGTTGATCCATCGACCGCACGCGGAATCGGGGCGCCCTTCAATATTGCGTTCGCGGCGTCTCACAAAAGTAGTGGCTGGGCCCGAACCTTGAGCGCCAGAGCGCCGGCGGCCCCACCAGTGCTACGGGCAGCATCCAAAACGGGTGCGAAACTCCTCGACGGAGGCATCGGATTCCCCTTTGCCGCAGAACCCGCCCATGGCCGGGTCTTTCGCGTCGCGCCCCACGGGCTGCCGACGATTGCAAATCGTCGCCATTCTGACGATGATCGATGAACAGTCCCCGACATATGCCGAAAGACGGCTGCCCAGTGCAGTGTGGCGGTTTTGGAAGGACTGCCTGTAATCCACTCCCGTCGTCGCGACACCGTGTCGTGATCGCGAGTGTGGTTGATCGGCAAGGACTTCCACCGGAGTTCTCCAGCCGAGCATTTTCCGGGGCCGATTGTTGAGTGCGTCAGCAACCGCTCGAACCTCCCGACGGTCATGTCGGGCCAGGTCGGTTCCCTTCGGAAAGTATTGGCGCAGCACGCCAGCGATCCGCCCCAGTACGCCGACGGATGCTCAGTACTCTAGAGCCGCGAACACACCGTCACACTGGAATATTCGGCCGTACCGGCCCGAAGTTCGTTGGCGGAGAATGCCTTTGTCCACCAATTTGGTAATGGCGGTGTTCGCGGCCTGGTAGGAAACACCGTGCAGCGCTGCCGCAGCCGACGCCGTGATCATGGGGCAACCGAACAGGTCGTCAGCGATCCTGAGCGAGACCCCTTTGGCTCCGCGCAAGATCGCCTGAAATTCCTCACGGAGCGCCAGGAGCTTGTCCACCCGCTCCACGACTTCCAAAGCCTCGGCATGGATGGCCGCGGAAATGAAGCACACCCAGTTGCCCATCCACCGGTCTGCGATACGCGCAGCAGACCGTCCTGATACTCAGTGCGATGTTGCTCTAGCCACGGTGAGATGTTCAGGACCGGAAAGCGCAGTTCACCAGCACTCATCAACTGCAGCGCCATAACGAGACGCCCCAGCCGGCCGTTGCCGCCATGAAACGGGTGCAGCGTCTCGAACTGGTAGTGCGAGAACGCGACTCGGATGATGGTCGGTATCGCGCTGGATTCCCGGATCCAATCCGGCCACAGCCGCAAACCGTCGAGCAGCCGATGATCGGCCGGAGGCGGCACGAAGCGAGCCGACATGACACGCCGATTGCCGAGTCCGATAAACACTTGAGTTGTGCGGACACTGCCCGCGTGTGAGCCATCACTGGCGGTCCTGCGCAGGAGTTCGCGCTCCAAATCCTCGAGCATCCGAACCGATATCGGTTGGCCTTCGGCCACCATGTCGTATGCCCGCTCAGCTGCGGTGACGTAGTTCCTGACCTCGCTGACCGAACTGGTGAGCTCCTCGGCTTCGAGGAAAACTGCCTCGAAAAGGTCCGCCAAGAACGCGTAGGTGCCCTCCAGCGCGGAGGTGCTCACCGCTTCCCGACGAGTCGCCGGCCGGGCGAGCAGGCTCGGGTTCGGCAGCAATGAGGACGCCTGATCGGCGCGCCATCGCCGCGGCGGCGTCGATGACGGCAGCATAAGTCTCGGCTTCCAGCTCGAGGTTCGAAGGTAGGGGGTCCGGTACGTAGGCGACATACTCGTACTCCTCACCCAGTCGCGGGTCATGACCCCTGATCGGCACCAACTGTCCGATCGGGCTATCACGAAGCGCCTCGACGTCCGCGGTGTCCGCCTTGCCGTCGCCATGGCGTTCCGGCGCGCCAATTGGGAGGACATCGAGCAGATTCAGGACCACCCGGTGCGTCGCAAACTCCGCGGCCGAGAGCTGATCGTGCTGGTGCTGCCCGGGGGCCGAAGCGCCACCCTCTCTCAGATTGCGTCACCGGCAACAGCGACGCGTTGCGGGACTGGGTGCGGTTCTATTGGCAGCACCCCGAATACCGCGACGAGCTCGTCGACGGCCGCGGCCTCCATGTCGTCTGCGATGAATCCCTCGATGAATTGCCGCAGCATGTCCTCGCTCAGCGGCTCGGCGTGCCGCCGAATTCGTAGATGTAGTCGCCGTCGCCGCGGACCTGCACCCACTGCAGGATTCGGCTCTGCGGGTCCGTACCCCACTGCCGCGCCGGCTTGTGACGAGGCTGCACGGTCCCGGTCGCCACGACCTCGCTGACGTCGAAGACACGGGCAGGCAGTTCGTCGGACTCGGCACGCCGAACAGGAAATCCGAGGTCACCGTATTCTTCCGCGGTATCCGGCATCTTTGGCAGGCGGTTTCCGCCTCCTGCCACCGCGATACGCGGGTGCGCGCCCGCGCCGACCAGTCCCACCGATTCTGCAACCGCGGCCGCCAACGCATCCGGCGCCACCGAGTAGATGTCGACGACGTCGTGGCCGTCCTGGTCGCGGGTCTGCACCGCAACGAACCCGGACTCGCCCGCACGCAGCGCGTGCAGCCGCACCTCCGGCATGCGCGCGGCGAAGGTGTGCACCCGGCATTCCACGCAGGCGTCGCTTCGCACAAGGGCTTCCACCCATGATCGCACTCCGGGAAGGTCCCCATCGGCGAGGCGATCAGCGATCGGCTCGCCGGCTCTGGTGGCAAGCCACACCGACCCGACGGGTCGGCTACGCCCCAGCGGATAGGGCAGCGTTTCCCAGCCGAACAGCGCGCACGCCGATTCGCGGTCGACCACGGCCACGGTGTCCACCGGCGTCGCAGCGATGCCCGGCCCATACGTCATAGACCCATTCTGCGGGCGGCCACGCTCTCTGCGTACAAACGGTGAGGGATGCAGACGGCCACTACGCTCAGTCGAACGCTGGGGGTTCGGTCCGAGCCTTTCCCGGACCGGACGCACGAATAGGAGCTTTGGGACGGTGACGAGGACCGAAAGGCGGGTGGCGCTCGACGGGCACGACCGGCTCCGTCGGGCCCGGCACCGGTGGACGGCGGTGCTGATCGCCGCGTTGCTGTTCGGCACCGTGGTCTACCTGCTGGCCGTGCACACGACGACGGGCCAGCGGTTCGAGGACGCGGCGCTGCGCGGCGCCACCCAGGTCGACGCCGAGGTGCGTCAGGCGGCGCTGGACCAGTTCCACACCATCACGGTGACCTCGCAACTGGCCGCGGCGGTGATCCTCGGAGCGATCGGGTTGCTACGCCGCCAGGTGTGGCTGGCCGTGGCCGGGGTGGGGGTGATCCTCGGCGGGCAGGCCGCCACCCAAGTGCTGAAGTATCACGTGCTGTCCCGCCCCGAACTGGTCGCGATCAACGGCACGTTCGGCGACAACACGCTGCCCAGCGGGCACACCACCGCGGCGATGTCGCTGCTGTTCGCAACGCTGATCGTGATGCCGCACCGGTTCCGCGGTGTGGCCATGTTCTTCACGCTCACCTGGGCGGTGGGCATCGGCGCCTACACCGTCATCATCAAGGCCCACCGGCTCTCGGACACCCTGGCTGCCGACGCGGTGGCGCTCATCGTGGCATGCGCCGCGTCGCTCTTCCTGGCCCGCACCGGCCGGATCCGCGCGGTGATCTCCCCGTCGGCGACGCGCTACACACTTCGTACGGTGTTCATCGTGCTGGTCGGCGCCGCGGGGTTGGCGAGCCTGGGACTGGGCGTGGTGCAGGTGCTGCACGCGGCGTCAGCCCATCTGAACGGCGAACCCGCCGAGTGGCATCTGTTTCTGGGTTCGCAGTGGTTGGCCGCCGCCGGTTCGGTGGCCGCCGCGCTGCTGTTCTGGTGGACGTGGCACCGACTGGAGAGCAAACGTCGCGGCGACCCGGTCAGCACCCGTTAGGGACGGTCAGGCCGGGCACGTAGGCGAAGTACTACTACCCCAAATCAACATGCGCTGGTGTCGTGGTCGGGACGAAGAGGTCGTGGGTTCGAATCCCGCCACCCGACCCGTGTGACTGCAGCCGACCCGTGTGACTGCGTAGTGCCTCTGATTCGGTGTTCCGGTCGGTATCTGGGCTCGCGTCCTTTAGCCGGTGACGGTGAGCTCGGTGTACATCCCGGCCCAATAGTGGCCGACGATATTGCAGATCAGCTCGTAGCGGCCGGGTTCCAGCGTGATGGTCGTCCAACCCGCGGCGCCGGGGACGAGGCCATCGCCCTCGTCCGCACCGCAGCTGGCTTCCACGTGGCCGAGGGCGGCCGATTCGTCGACCTGATTGTTCGTCTCGATGCGTCGCTGGCCGATGGACTCGCCCGGACCGAGCGGCAGCACGGTCAGTTCGTGAACCCACGCGCCCGCATTGAGCACCCTGAATGTCACCTCACCGGCGGGCACGGTGGCCGGGTCGATCACGACGCTCATCATCCGCATATCCGGCCACGGATACTCCTGACTCGTCGTGGCCGGACCGTATGGGCCACCCGGGCCCGTACCCCTCATGCTCTGGCCGTGCATCGTCCGGGGCCCCATCATGTTGCCGTGCATGTCAGTGAGGGTGACGTTGACGAAAGTGCCAGGCAACGGCGGGATCTCACAGGACTGTGGCGTGTAGGGGCGTGGGCCGACCCCTGCCAGGGCAAAGGTGCTCGCCACTCCGAGTACGACGGCCGCCAGGCCGATCAGCAGAACAAGCCGCAAACGCGTTGTGGACATGATCGTCATCGGTGTTCACGCAGAAGGGTCATGCGGCGGCGGAATTCGTCCTCGTCGATGTCTCCTCGGGCGAACCGTTCAGCCAGCAGGTCTTCGGCTCGGTTCGCACTCGGGCCCTGCTGCGGTCCTCTGCTCCCGCCGCGATCAGAGGTGAAGTAGCGGACGGCCAGCACCACCAAAGTGATCACAACCCCCCAAAACACCACCATGACCAGGCCCATCATGATCCAGCCACCCCCGCCCCAGCCGTGATTCCACATCCAGCCGTCTCCGTCATACATCACTAAAATCACCCCGCCGCAGCTCGATTTGTCGTCTCCGACTCACGATGCGCCCCTGCAGCATCAATTCGTAGGGCCGATGGTCCCCGGTCGTGTGGCCACGAAGGCCCTCCAGCCAGCAGGGCGCTCAGGCCTCAGCGCCTCTCTTTGTCTCCGGCCGTCAGCGTGAAGCACTGCGTGCCGGCGCCGTGCGTCCAGACGGAGTCGCTCACCAGGGTGTCACCCGAGGTGTGCGCGAAATCGGCGCACAGCTCGAACGTCTTATCGGCGCCCGCTGAGTAGCGGTAAGGCATGTGTGTCGATGGGTCGTCGAGCGGAAGTGGCGTCGGCAGCGCCGCATCCAACGCGCCGAGACTCTCCGGCAAAGCGGCGTTCTGCTCGTAATAGCGGTCGACGCCGGCCGCGATCGACCGCAGGTCCTCGACCCGCCGGTCGTCGATACGGCGCGCCGCCTGCTCTGAGGGCGGTCCCATCAGCCACAGCCCCGATCCCACCGCCGCCACGCAGGCCAGCGCCGCGGCCGCGGCAAACAGGCCCGGCATCGGCCGCTGTCCGCGCTCGGTGTCTCGCATGTCCCACAGGTAGTAGCCGAGGATCAGCCCGGCGACGACCGCCACCACCAGCACCTTGAGCAGAAAGCGAGCTGTTGTACCGCCCGCGAGCACATAGGCGACGAGCGTCACGAAGTCGCCGATGATGACGGCCACCGCCACGAACATCGCGAGATAGGTGAACCAGCGCCGGATCGCCGAACCGCGCTCGGCCGGATCGCGCTTCAGCGAACGGGAGACGAGCCACGAGGCGACGAGGAAGACCGGGAAGGCGATGATGATGCGCGCCACCGACCACAGCGCGCCGGGCACCCACGTGTCAGGGTCCACCGGTAGCGCGGCCGGATCGTAGAACAGGTAATCGATGAGCGTGAAGTAGAGCCCCACCACAGAGAAGGCGGTGATGCCGAGCGCGGTGAACAACACGAGATAGCGGAACGCCTCCCCTGCCGGGACGTGCGGTACCGGCCGGGGCACCGGAACGGGAAAGGGGATCCCGGCATAGCTCGCGAGGGCCTTCTCCACCTGCTCGGGCTGCCAGCCGGCCTCATGCAGCGCTCGCTCGATCTCCGGGCGCGGTATGCCCCGCTGGAGGGCCTCGCGCACGAAGCGGGTGAGCTCATCTAGGCGTGCCGCCATCGGTAAGTCTCGAATTCCGTTGCCGAACCACCATCGTATCCGGCCGGCGCGCGGTCCTTCGGTGTTGCGCACTGGTGGGTTCAGGACTGTCAGTATCCGGCGCCGATCTCGATGAGCAGAACGCCGATCACGATGAACCCCATTCCGGCGAGCATTCGGCGGGTCAGCGGTTCGCCGAACAGCAACCGTGACGCGACGGCGGTGAGCGCGACCCCCGCGGCGGCCCAGATCCCGTAGGCGACACCCAGCGGCATCCCGTGGCGCAGCGACCCCAACAGCATCGTGAAGGCCAGCACGTAGCCGACGAGCACCACGGCATAGAACCGGGCACGGCCGTTCGCGGCCACCCGAAGCGACAGCGTGGCGATGACCTCGGTGACGATCGCGCCGACCAGCAGCAGATAGTGCAATTCCCGTCACGCGCCGTCCGGGGGTGCACCTGCGCCGGTGTGCGCAGCGCGCGAGCCGGTTTCGACGAGCAGGACGCCGGCGATGACGCAGGCCAGGCCGACGGCCATCACCGCGGTGAACCCCTCACCGAAGAGCACGGTCGACAGGCCCGCGGTGACGGCGACGCCGGCGGCACCCCAGATGCCGTATGCCACGCCGAGTCCCATCCCCCGCTTGAGGACGACGGTCAGTAAGACGAACCCTCCGAGATAGCCGAGGGCGACCACGACGTAGAGGGCGGGCACAGTGGCAGAACCTTTGAGCGACAGCGTCGCCGCCACCTCACAGAGGATCGCGGCGGCCAGGTAGAGCAGGGTCACGGCATTCCTCTCGGCGCGACCGTCGACTCTGCGCGCTCAGCAGAGATAAGCGCAGCGCCCGTCAGGCCGTCGGCTCGCCTGCGCTCTCGTCGACATCGGGGGTCTCCTTGGGCCGCTGATCGGCATCAGATTTGTCCGATTTCGCGTTGCGGGAGGCGGCCGAATTCTCATCGTCGTCGTAGATCCCTCTACCTGTGGTCATCGATTTCCCTTCACCGCGAGGCACTTCGGAGCTTTTCCAGCAGTGGACCGGCAGCGTCGTCGAGGAACGCCTGCTGGCTGTCGCCGCCGACCTGGACCAACGCTATATCGGTGAAGCCGGCCTCCCAATACTCGCGCACCGCCTCGACGATCGCATCCGGGTCGGGACCGCACGGGATCGACTCGGCGACATCCTCCTGGCGCACGAACTGCGTCGCACCGTCGAAGCCCGCAGTCGTCGGTAGATCCGAGTTCACCGCCCAGCCTCCGGCGAACCACCGGAACTGAGCGTGGGCGCGGGCGACGGCGGCGTCACGATCGGGATCCCAGCAGATCGGGATCTGACCGATCACCCGCACGTCGCCGGGCAGCCCGGTCCCCCTGCGGGTCTCGTGCCAGGAGTCGACGAGGTCCGTGTCGGGTTGCACCGCGATCAGGTGATCGGCCAGCGGGGCGAACTCCTCGACCGAGCGGTCCCCGGACACCGCCGCGGCGATGGCCACCGGAACGTCGGGCACGTCCCAGATCCGGGCCGAGTCGACCTCGAAGTACTCGCCCTTCCAGTCGACCATGTCCCCGGAGTGCAATTCCCGGATGATCTGGATCGCTTCCTTGAGCATGTCGTGGCGCCGCGCGATCGTCGGCCATCCCGCGCCGACGACGTGTTCGTTGAGGTTCTCACCACTGCCGAGGCCGAGCGTGAACCGCCCGTCGGCCAGGATCTGCAGCGTGGCGGCCTTCTGCGCGACGACGGCCGGGTGGTAGCGGATCGTCGGGCAGGTGACGTAGGTCATCAGCTCGACGCGCTCGGTGGCGTGCGCCACCGCGCCGAGGACCGTCCAGGCATACGGGGCGTGCCCCTGCGCGGACAGCCACGGAAAGTAGTGGTCGCTGGAGACTTCGAAGTCGAAACCGGCCTGTTCTGCCGAAATCGCATGACGGACAAGGTCTTTCGGACCGCTCTGCTCGGTCATCAGGGTATAGCCGAAACGTGTCATGGTCCCCGGGATACCCGGGCAACCGGCTGCGAAACGGCGACTGCCCCGGCGAGGTCTGGTCGCGACGATTCCGAAGAGATACCGTCCTCACCAGCAGCTATAGCCGGATCGCCACCAGGAGGACTCGGTGGAACTCATCGGTCGCAGCGAGGAACGCGCGTGCTGACCGACCTGCTCGCGGCGGTGCGCTCCGGTCACAGCCGGGTGCTCGTCGTCAGCGGTGACGCCGGCATCGGCAAAACCGCCCTGCTCGACGAGTTGGCGCATAGAGCGTCGGACTGCCAGGTCTTCCGCCCCGCGGGGGTCGAGTCGGAGATGGAGTTCGCGTTCGCCGCGCTGCATCAGCTCTGCGCCGCCATGCCGGAGGGCATGGACCACCTCCCCGCCCCGCAGCGTGACGCGCTGCTGGCCGCATTCGGTGAGCGTCCTGGCCCCACGCCCGACCCGTTCCTCACCGGACTCGCCGTGCTCGGCCTGGTGTCCGAGGCGGCGCATCGCCGCGCGGTGATGCTGCTCATCGACGATCACCACTGGCTGGACCGGGCGTCGCGGCGGGTCATCGCGTTCCTGGCGCGGCGACTCGGTGCGGAGGCCGTCGGCGTGGCGCTCGCGACCAGATCATCGCCGAGGCCCGCGGCAACCCGCTGGCACTCCTGGAATTGCCGCGGGCGCTGACGCGATACGAGATCGTCAAGGCGTCCGCGTTCTTCGATTCGATCGCGTTCGACGACCTCTGGCGGCGCGTCCCGGCCTGACCACCGCGAGGCGTGCGTCTGGAGTGACTGACGTTGTCAATTGCTCCGGTGATCGACAGGATGGTGGGCATGACCTCTGACGCCGGCGGTTCCGGTCCGGCGGGGACGCCGCCCCCTGGCGGTGCGCCGATCGGCTATCCCCCGCCCGGATACCCGGGCTACCCGCCCGCCGGGTACGGCGCACCGGGATACGGGCCACCTCCCGGCTACCCGCCTCCGGGGTACGGGCCACCTCCCGGCTACCCGCCACCGGGTTACGGTCCGCCGGGCTACGGCCCCCCACCCGGTTATGGTCCGCCGCCGGGCTACGGCCCCCCACCTCCGGCGTTCAAACCCGGCGTCGTAGCGCTTCGTCCCCTCGGCCTGTCCGACATGTTCAACGGGGCGGTTGCCTACATCAGGGCGAATCCCAAAGCCACACTGGGTCTTACGACGATCGTGGTGGTCGCGGCACAGCTCCTGACGCTGGCG
>Ga0209347_1001759_pt1 | contig 32486 bp, 35 predicted proteins | sample AutmiccommuBRH23_FD_187382 | JGI IMG/M metagenome (GOLD analysis project Ga0209347, IMG submission 187382) | Deep subsurface microbial communities from Mt. Terri, Switzerland - Autotrophic microbial communities BRH/23 (SPAdes) (version 2) | ecosystem: Environmental > Aquatic > Deep subsurface >...
TGATTATAGCACGATATTTACTGATTGAGGTCCAACGTGTCAACTAATTCATCTGAACAATAAGGAGTAAGTTATCAAGGAACGTTCGGGTTGGTTTTGAACCATCGACCCTATATCTATCTTACAAGGAGGATGGGTATATGGGAATTAGTGATCATTCTGAACCAATGGTTGGACCGGAATCAAGTCTGCTCATGTCCATAAATGAAAACGGACTTGGCTTAGTGGTTGAACCAATCAAGACACAAAAAATCTATCAAGTTGTTTTTGAAAGTATCAGGGATTCTATTATTAACGGAGAATTGAAGGCCGGCCAAAAACTACCTCCCGAGCGAGTCTTAGCAAAACGCTTTCAAGTTAGCCGTACTTCCATTCGCGAAGCCCTAATGGCCTTGGAAATAAGCGGAATTATTGAGATTAAATCTTCTGAAGGCAGCTTTATCCGGCAGATTGAAACAAAAACCCTGATTAACGATTTATCTGCAGCGATTATTAAAGCCGAAGATAGTATGGTTTATGAAATGCTGGAAGTGCGCAGGCTTATTGAATCTGAATGCGCAGCCCTGGCAGCCGTTCGCGCTTCATCCTTTAATCTTGCCCGAATCCGTCAACATTTGGATGACATGGCAAAATCAGAATTTGACGAAGAATCCGGTCTATCTGCCGACGTTAATTTCCATTATTCTGTAGCTCAAGCAGCAAATAGTCCTATCCTTTTTGATTTAATGAAGGTTCTTGTCAATCGCATGAAAGGTACGATCAGAGCAACACGCTGCTACAGATTCTCTCAACCAAATCGTTTTGAAGAAACACTGAATGAACATAAAGATATTTATATTGCCATTTCTTCAAACAATCCTGATAGAGCTAGAAGTCTTATGACTAAACACCTCATTGATATCCGAGAGGAAATTGCTATTATTTCTTTAGTCAGAAATAAATTGACATTCATAACTGACGAAAAGCAAAGCCAAGCTGATCTCTGAAAATCAACTTGGCTTGATGTTTAACTAAGTTTATCTTAACTAGTCGTTTATTCCTTTCAAAGCTTGAGCTAAACTATGAATGGATCTATAAAAGAATCTTATTGAAAAGTTGGGAGAAAAGATGAGTAAATATCGAGCTTGGCTATTACTTGTGGCAACCAATTTATTTTGGGCGGGGAACTATGTGTTTGGAAAGTATGTAATTGCGGACATAACACCGCTCTGGACTACCTTCTCTCGTTGGCTGTTAGCCTTATTATTCTTGTTTCCGATCGCTTACTTTCTGGAAAAGCCGAACTGGAAGACGGTAAAGAAGGCCTGGCTTTCGTTAGTTAGTATGGGATTACTGGGGGTCATCGGTTACAACATGTTCCTATATTCCGCCCTAGAGTATACCTCATCAACGAATGCCGCGTTGGTTAGCGCCATAAACCCTGCAGTCATCGTCCTGTTTTCTGTCTTTTTGCTTCGAGAGAAAATCTCACGGATTCAAACGTCGGGGATTGTTCTTTCTCTGATAGGAACTTTCGTGATCATAACACAAGGTAATCTTGGCCAACTATTCCAAAGGGAGTATAACAAGGGCGATATACTCATGTTAGCGGCTGTTGTGATCTGGACCCTATACTCCATCGTTGGAAGGCGACTTACGACTGTTCCCCCTATCACCGCTACGGCTGTATCAGCTTTATTTGCGACGATAATAATTGCCCCTTTTGCTCTTGCGCAGGGGATTAATGTGACAGAAATTGGCCCCTTAGCTGTGACGGGGATTCTATATATGGCAATATTTCCTTCAGTTTTTTCGTTTGTTTTCTGGAATATGTCCGTTCGAGCCATTGGAATCAGCCAGGCAGGAATCTTTCTGAATTTGATCCCCGTTTTCACCGCACTTATTAGCGGGATTCTAGGTGAACAAATTACAGCAACACAAGTCCTGGGCGGATCACTCGTCTTCATGGGGGTTTACTTAACAACAGGAATGCTAGATCATAAATTTGCAGTCTTATTCGCTAACCACAATTGATCATGGGGTCAGGCTTGAATTATTCCTTTTTCTTTCAAAATCCTTCTCCTTTCAGTCAATCCAACTAATTATATAAATTATAATTATTATTTTCACTATCTATTACCACATAACTATAGTTTTTTCCGTTTCTCTCATCAATAGTAATTAGATCAAGCGCAAATTCTTTTGCTTCTTTTAAGGTATCAAATTCATATTCCCCAATATGATCTTTGGCAATTTCATCATGAACTATTAAAATAAACGTCATTTTAAATCCCCTTTCTTCATCTTAAAAGTTTTTATAGTGAGGATCTCTAAGAGTCTGGGGTCCATCTAATAATTAATATGTTTTTTGATTTGAGTTTATCTATATCTAAATCAAAGTAGACACACTTGAAACATACTTGAGCAATACAACTTAGTTTCCACATCTTTCCTACATTTCCTCTCAAGATCGAAAAAAAATCCAAAAGTGAACTAGTTCAGCAAAACTGAACATCGAGACTTCGGTGACGTAAGTCTCCAGTGACGATAGTGTCCAGTGGACATTATCGCCGAAAGCGCACAACCCTTAACGAATACTATCGCGCTGAAGGATTACTTATGCCGAAGGCGCAGAGCCACTGACGAATACTTGCGCAACCTAGGATGGACTCTACCTCCTTCGCCGCTAAGTGTTCTTATTGGGAAAGGCGACTCGGCGATACTCTCCACAGGAGACTATCGTCACCGAAGCAGAATAAGGAACACCCACTTATAGAAGTGGGTGTCTCGGAATTGATTAAACAAATAAAAGGGGGAGCTTAAGGCTCCCTCATCCTACATCATATACTTAAATCCAACTCTTCTTTTTCATCGTCCAATTCCACAGAACTTGGTAAGTTAAATGTTTTCTGCTATATAATAAATTAATTTTTCGGTACTTTCCCAACCAAGACAGGCATCCGTAATTGATTTTCCATAAATATTCTCTCCTATACCTTGCTTGCCTTCTAATAGATAGCTTTCAATCATGAGACCCTTGATTATTTTCTTGATTAACGTGTCATATTTCCTACTCATTAATACTTCTCTAGCGATTCTTGGCTGTTCTGCATAGCACTTCATAGAATTTGCATGGTTTGTGTCTACAATAATTGATGGATTTGACAATTGCAAGTTTTCATACTCTTTAGCAATGCGTATTAAATCCTCAAAATGATAATTCGGGATATTTCTACCATAAGAATCCACCGCACCTCTTAAAATAGCATGGGTCAGAGGATTACCGCTTGTTTCAATTTCCCAGCCATTATAGATAAAAGTATGGCCCTGCTGTGCAGCTATAATTGAGTTCAACATGACTGACAGGTCACCACTTGTGGGATTTTTCATACCTACTGGTGTATCAACACCACTCACGGTTAATCTGTGTTGTTGATTTTCGACGGAACGAGCTCCAATTGCAATGTATCCCAAAACATCTGAGAGATAGGTATAGTTTTCCGGGTAAAGCATTTCATCGGCAGCGGGCATGTAAAATTCACATAATGATCTTAAATGCATTTTTCGGATGGCTTTTATTCCTTCAAATAAATCTGGTTTTTTGCTTGGGTCTGGTTGATGCGCCATGCCTTTATACCCTTCACCCGTCGTTCGAGGCTTATTGGTATAGATTCTTGGAATAATTATAATTGAATCGTTTACTTTTTCCTGAACCCCAGCAAGTTTTTCAATATACTCGCAGACAGAGTCTTCATTATCCGCTGAACATGGACCTATTATAAGAATAAATCGATCATCCTTATCTTGAAAGATATCCCTTATTTCTCTATCTCTTTTTTCTTTAATAGCTTTAATGTGCTTTGGCAAAGGAATTTGCTCTATAATCTCATCCGCAGTTGGAATTCGTTTCAGGAATTTAATACTCATTTCCAATTCTCCTTCGTAAAACAACGACAGTTTTCATGATTGTGATTGTTTTAGTATAAATTTTTTTCCCAAGACTAGCAATGTATATTTTTTCATCTATTGTTAAAAACATGTACAAAGTCTGACGTGAAAATGCTGATTTTGGTAATGTCGATACGGTGAAAACCCTCCAAGCATAAAACGAAACTACCTTTGTCTTAGGTAGTTTCGCGAATGCCGTTGTCATTTTCTTTGAAGAAGATACCGCGTATTACCATATTCCTCAATTTCCTGTCTCCTTGCCTCATATCCCTTGCGTCCCATTAAGGCATACGTCCCAATTTTCCCTTCCTCAACTCCGGGCTGATCAAAGGCGTTAATATTCAAAAGCTCTCCCATATAAGCGGTCTCCCACTCGAGCATAACCAACAATTGTCCGATATGAAAGGCATCCAAGCTGGGAAGTACTATCTTCTGATGTTGTCGCCCCGCTAAGGTTAGAGCGTATTCCGTAGCTTTCTGTTCTGCAATCAACAACTCTGCTAAAGTACGACCCCCTAAAAATTGAATATCCTCGGGCAACTCTCCAATGTCTGATGGGATCTCTTGATCTTCCCTGAATTTGCCAACTGTCACAAACGCGATAGTCTTATCATCAGGACCCTCGACATATAACTGAACTTGAGAATGTTGATCAGTGACTCCCAGTGCCTTTACGGGTGTTTGTCCGAGCTGAACTACACATCCCTGTCGATCCAGACGTTTTCCTAAGCTTTCTGCCCATAATTGAGCATACCAATCTGCTATGGTTTTAAGGCCGTCAGCATAGGGCATCAAGACAGAGATGTTTTTGCCTTTTCGCCATGACAAAAGGGCAAGTGCTGATCGCAATTGAGCAGGATTGGAGAACACCCCCTTCGTTTCTCGAATCCTCTGATCCATTTCTAGAGCGCCTTCGAGAAGCTGGTTAACATCAATTCCACAAATAGCAGCCGCAAGTAATCCTACGGGGGTCAGTTCTGAGAAGCGCCCTCCAATAGCAGAGGGAATCACAAAACGCTGAAATCCTTCTTTGAGGGCAATCGGCAACAGATTTCCTTTTTCTTTATCTGTGGTTACGACAATATGTTTGGTATAGTGGTCTCCACATTCCCGACGCAAAATGTCTCGAATGATCATGAATTGAGCCATAGTTTCTGAGGTGTTGCCTGATTTACTAATGACATTAAAAAGAGTTTTATGTGGATCGAGTATATGTAACAATTCATGAAAACGCATTGGGTCAATGTTGTCCACCACATAAAGGCGTGGACGGTGACCACGACGTTCTGGAGGAAGTTCGTTATAATAATAATGGTTGAGAGCTTGGTGAACAGCCATCGGCCCGAGTGCAGAGCCACCAATTCCCAAGACAACAAAATTCTCAAATTTTAAGGCTGCCTGGTTTGCATACTCTATGATCTCAGCAAGCTGGCTTTTCATAGAGGGTAAAAGCCTCGAAAAATCAAGTTCCCCAGCTTCTCTCCGTTTGTCAAGTGAGGTTTGGGCTGCATCTAAAACAGCTTGGAGGTCCTTCAGTTCTGAATTTGAAAACCCCTTCATATTTTGTGAACTTTGCATCATCCCCGTATAATCGAGCACAATTCCAGGTCGTACTTGATCTACCATGATTCCACCCCATTCTCTTATTTGATTGACCATAAATGCTAAATCGAAAGCTCATTGGCTAAGTCATATAGTTCTCTGTTAAAGGGGCTCCGTGTTCCATAAGCAGCATCAATGGGACTAGAGACCACCCTCTGATTGACATATGCAGTCATCCGATTAGACTCTCCGGCCATAATAATCTCAATCGCTTTTCCGCCCATGGCTGCTGCAATCACTGCATCTAGAGCGCTTGGATTTCCACCGCGTTGTAAATGGCCTAAAACAGTAATTCTCGTCTCAAATCCAGAACGTTCCCGTAATTCTTCTCCAATTTTGTAAGCACTTCCCACCCCTTCAGACACTAAAATAATACTATGATTTTTCCCACGTTGATGACCACGCTTTAATTTTTCGCTAATCTCATCCAAATCGTAGGGGATTTCAGGCACAAGAATCGATTCTGCTCCACAGGCGATACCGGCCTGCAGGGCAATATTTCCGCAATCCCGACCCATTACCTCTACTATGAAGGTGCGCTCGTGGGAGGACGCTGTATCCCTAATCTTGCTGACTGCGTCGACTACCGTATTAATGGCGGTATCAAATCCTATAGTTAAATCCGTTCCAGCGATATCATTATCAATAGTCCCTGGAATCCCCACGACCTGAAATCCCTTAGCCGCTAACGTCTGTGCTCCTCGAAACGACCCATCTCCGCCAATCACTACCAAGGCGTCAATCTGTAACTTATGTAACTGCTCGAAGGCCTTTTGTTGCCCTTCAACTGTCCGCATTTCTTCAGATCGTGCCGTTTTCAAGATAGTTCCTCCGCGAAGCACAATATCAGCTACTGAGCCTATGGTCATTTCTTGAATTTCTCCATGGATAAGTCCCTCATAACCACGGTTTATCCCGAAAACATTTAAATCGTGGTAAATTCCTTTCCGAACCACAGCGCGTAGGGCTGCGTTCATTCCGGGAGCATCTCCACCACTAGTCAGCACTGCTATCCGTTGTATATTACCTGCCATCGGATCACCCCTTATCATTATCTTGCAATCTATGACTTTTTACACTGTTTATCCCTATCTTTATTCGCAGGAAAACAGACCGGTTTCTATGCTTTAATCACTCATTAATTCTGCTTTAAAAGTGTTGATAATAGATTGATATTTTTTGTTTAATTCTTCGTCTTTAGCCAGCTTTTCATGCATTTTATTAAAGGAGGTTATCATTGTATTATGATTACGGTTAAAATAACTCCCTAAGGCAGGATAAGAAAGTTTACAAAGCGTCCGAATGGCGTAAATTGCCATTTGTCTCGCCTCATTCACCTGTTGTTTCCGATCTGGACTCTGCAACTCTTCCAAGGAAATACCCATGGTCTGACTTACAACTCGCATAATATTGATTGGATCAGCGGCTGAATTTCGGTCGCTAATTTGCTTTTCCCAATAAGCCTGAAAACAAGAGAGGCTCAGCTCATCCTGACAGGATTCTGCGAATTGAATAAATCGGGTTATTGTGCTGATTGCATCCGCTAAATTATCTGTACGCTCAGCGATCACACTCACCACTGAATTATCTAAATAAAGGCGCTTCGCGTGAATATAATCCATGAGGAAAAGCTCTAATTCATGGTTTAAAGGCCGATGCACGGGGATAACGACTCCACTTAACAAACGCGAGGCCAGCCTCTCCCCTAGAAACTCTAGATTTAGTAATTCCGCTTCTACTGAGACCACCATCTTTCCTCCATTACCAATGACGTGTTCATAGGTATAGTGGAGTTCCTCGATGGACTTGGACTTCCCTGTTAAAGATTGAAGATCGTCTATTAATAGGAGTTCTGCTGTACGGTAGCGTTGACGAAATAGGTTGAACTTATTCTCGTGAGCGGCATACGCATACTGGCGTGCAAAAGATAAGGCATCCGTCATTTGGCTTTCATGCTTCAACTCGATTTTTTGATACAGATAGCGTAACAAAGCCGATTTACCGATCCCTCGTGGCCCATAAATCAGTGTAACCCCTGGTGCATTTTCTAGCTGGTAACCTTTGATCAGACGCCATGCCCGATAATTAAAGTCACTTATAAACCATTTCAAGAATGCCTCTCCTTTATTAACTAGTTACCCAACTTTGCTGTCAACGTCATTATGCCATAAGACAGTCGAGGAATTTAGTCTTAACTGTCGAAGGGGTCTAACCTCTGACTACTAGCCTCCGACCTCCGACTTCTGACTTGTCAGATACCGATAACACTCTTCTGCAATAACCGTTAAGTGTTTCGTACGACGGGTTAAAAGGTAGAAACCGCGCTCTAGGTTAAAATTTTGAACGTTCATCCAGACTAAACCTTGTTTCTCACCAGACTCTAAAGCATGCTTTGACAAAAACGAGTAGCCAATCCCAGAACGAACAGCATTTTTTACAGCTTCTGTACTTCCAACTTCTAACACGATATTAAAATCATTCAGATCAGAACCACTTCTCATGAGTGCTTCCTCGAAAGCTCTCCGATGTCCGGACCCGGACTCACGTATGATCATGGGATAGTCTTTAAGTTGGTTTAGTTCAATGCTTTGAGATAAACTTAAGACATGGTCAGAAGAAAACACACAAGCTAGTTCATCCTTAAGCCAAAAATCAGAGGTTAGTTTTTCGGTATCAAAAACCGCTCCCACTACGGCAAAATCCACCTCATGAGTTAGAACCTTTTCTGCCATCTCCAGACTGTCCCCTATGGATAGTTTAAATTTAATCTCTGGATACAAGTTCCGAAAAGAGGCTAAGTAAGCAGGAAGTAAGTATTCACCTGGGATGTGCGAAGCGCCAATATGAACTTTCCCATTCATGACTCTTTCGGATCCTCCGATTTCTCTCATTAGTTCTGACCATTCATCCAGCATTTGCAAAGTATGCCGATAAACAGTCTCACCCTCCGAGGTTAAGGCAAAACCCTTTCCTTTACGATATAGCAATTTTACCCCTAATTTCTCCTCAAATGCTCGGATTTGATTGGAGACTGCGGGTTGGCTGATTCCCAATTTCCGCGCGACTACTGTAAAACTCTGTTCCTCTACTACTTGACTGAATAAACGCATTAAATCTAACATGCTACCTCCTTCAACCAAAGAAGCCTTGTATGCTTACTAAATAAGTGTAAAGAAGAAGAGGGCATAGCCCTCCTCTTCAAAGATAGATAATTTTAAATGTCAATTAAAGCGGACACCTATAGTTGAAGAGTTACTTTCTTCATTCTCTGATCTTCTAACGGTTTATCTCCACGATCTTTCGGTACACTGACAATTCGATCGACTTCCTCCATACCTTCGATGACCTTTCCAAAGGCTGCATACTGCCCATCTAAGTGGGTTGAGGCCTTGACCACAATAAAAAATTGAGAACTGGCAGAATTAGGGGCTGAAGTCCGAGCCATAGAGATAACTCCACGGTCGTGTTTTAAATCATTTTTAAACCCGTTACCAGAAAACTCCCCGCGGACTGTTTGTTTACTTCCACCCATGCCTGTCCCATCAGGATCCCCGCCTTGGATCATGAAGCCTGGAATGATTCTGTGGAAAATAAGACCATCGTAAAAGCCTTGAGAAACAAGCGTAACAAAATTCTGAACACTTTCAGGCGCTATCGAAGGATAAAGTTCAAGTTTAATAAGGTTACTGTTTTCCATTTCGATCGTTACGATTGGGTTTTGCTTAAGTTCTTGATCTTGAGAAGTTTCATTTGTCACCTAAGTGGCCTCCTTTATGTTTGGGTTTTTTCTTATGTATTATACCACTGTGGATAAATTTTCCCTAATTTCATTCTTCCTTACTAACTCGACCTCGCCTCACATTATAGAGATAGATCAAGATAACAATAATGGCAAGCACAATTGCGCCCCGGGCCAAGTAACCATGCATGACAAACGTAATTTTCCGCCAATGCACACCAAGAATTCTTCCAAGGGTAATGAAGGTTAACGACCAAAGAAAGGCACCTGTCCCAGCTAAAGCAGCATATCGTCCATAATGAAGTTCACTCATACCAGAAAAATAGGCCGTAAAATGACGAAATCCAGGGAAAAAATATCCTATCACAATCAAGCTATCACCATACCGCTGAAACCAATGTTCAGCTCGGGCGATCCTTTTTTCATTGAGATGAAGATAAGGAGCAATCTTATGCAAGAACGGGATTCCTAAACGCCTGCCAATCCAATAGCTAAGATTCATACCTAAGAAACTGCCAAGGGTGGCAACTACAAGGGTTTTTCCAAAAGCCATATGACCCACTGAAGTTTGAAAGCCACTGAAGGTCATTAGAAATTCATCGGGGACAGGAACCCCTATCATACCAAACGTTAGCAAGATGAATAAGCCAACATAGCGATAGTGATAGATTATGTCAATAAAATTCAGATCAAGCCCGTGCATGGTCTACCTGCTTTCCCCATCAGCTTTGTCATTTTAAGCTTTGCGTCGACTTATTTATATAGATTCTACCTTCATATGTGATATTCCTTCAAAAATATTCAAAGCAGATGCAATTTTCTAGCATCTGCTTTGAATAAAGCGTATTTTAATGAACTGCTGGTTTCTTTCTCAACTGCTCGTTGTCTGTCGTCGGCTAACAAGCCCATTAGCACATTCAAAAAGAACCTTTTTAGAATCGACCACCGTTTCAAGAACAACTGGCTTCCCCCAAAGAAATTGTACAAGAGCTAAGGTTTTTTCTAGATAGACGATATCAAGATCCACTCCTTCGTGACGATGTTTAAGAGATAGTCCTCCTTTACCATCATGATCCCCTCCGAGCACGACAATCCGTGGATTACCCCCATTAACCAATTGTTGCACAAGGTTGTCTCGCACTTTCTCCCATTTATTGTCTGTAACCTGCCAATGTGCTCCGATTTTGCGGAAATTGAAAAGGTTTAGCTCCTCTACTAACTCGATAGTAAGGTGATTGCGGATAAACGAAAGGTCATTTTCAGTTTCACGAAGCTCCCATAAATACTCAAGCGGTTTAACTTTGGCTAGATATTCCCATATTTTTACACCCAAATAATAAGGATTTAGCCCTAAGCGAGAAGGCTGAACGACTTGACTATGCATTATCGCAAAGTCAAGCGTCTCCGCATCGCTTAGATCTAGTTCGCGCATAATTCTGGCATGCCAAAAGGTCGCCCAGCCTTCATTGATAATCTTCGTCTCAATTTGGGGATAGAAATATAACGACTCCTCACGAACGATACTGACAATATCTCTTTGCCATTCATTAAGTCCAGGTGCAAATCGAATTAAATAGAGTAAAAGATCTTCAAACTCTTGTGGCGTCACTAATTCTAAATTGTCCTTTTGTTTGTCTTCCCAAAGATCTTCATAAGGTTGAGATCTCCTATTGACAGCTTTCTTTTGACAATTATCCCGTTGATTTCCTGATTTATTTTCGACGTTATGGTTTTTGGGGCTAATATGCGATCGGAAATCCACATGTTCTTGAATAGCAAGAACTGCATCTAAGATTTTTTCAACCCGGTCTCGCCCATATCGAATTTCATATTCTCGAATTTTTTCTGCATGAGCCCCCATCCGTTCAACCATGTCCTTTGGAGTCCGCGAAAAATAACGATTGTTATTAAAAAAATCAACATGGGCATAAACATGCCCAATCACAAGTTTATTTTGAATTAATCGATTTCCTTCTAACAAAAATGCATAGGCAGGATTTGTGTTAATCACTAGTTCATAAATCCTGCTCAAATTCAAATCATATTGTAACTTCATGCGATAGAAAGCTTTGCCAAAGCTCCAATGTGTAAAACGCACCGGCATTCCATAAGCACCGAACGAATATAATGCTTCTGCTGGAACAATTTCAAAGTTCACAGGACAGAATTTGAGTCCCATGCCACGGGCCACGTGAGCGATTTCTTGCGCTATCGTACTTAAGGATCGCTTCTCATTGTCCATGACTACCCTCCTAGCGATACCACGTTTGAGCGTTTAAGAGAACTAGCGAAGCCATGTCGGCGGGGTACAAGATATTAAGAAAAAACTGTTTTAAGTGCTTCATACACCTCAGTTCGATCCCTGATCGTTACTAGACGAAGTTTGGGATCTGAAATACGTTTTAAGGTTGACATTAAAGTACTGGAGTAGTGAGTTCTTAAGATCTCTCCATAGCCTACAATTTGGCTTATTTCAACCAATTGTTTCATGAGAGACAAGGCTCTTGTATTATCAGAACCGATATTATCTCCATCCGTAAAATGAACTGGGTAAATATTGAAGTGAGCTGGAGGATAGTCCTTTTCCACTAAATCCAGAGCATATTTATAAACGGATGAACAGCGAGTTCCTCCACTTTCCCCACGTGTGAAGAATTCTTCCTCTGTAACTTCCTTAGCCTCAGTATGATGAGCTAAAAACCGAATTTCTACATTTTCATACTTAAGACGCAGGAAACGGACCATCCAAAAGAAGAACGTTCGGGAAATATACTTTTCGAATTGCCCCATGGAACCTGAGGTATCCATCATTGCTAGAATCACTGCATTTGTCTCGAAATTCGGACGAGTCTCCCAGGTTTTAAAGCGCAAGTCTTCGGGAGAAATTCGTAATTTTGACTTCTTTTCCTTCTTGGCAAAGGCTTGCCTCTTGATACTTTCCAGTAAGGTACGTTTCTTATCCACATTGGCCATTAACCCTTTTTTTCGAACGTCATTAAATTCCGGACGGTCATGGGCAATAAGGGGTTTTTTCTTATCATCTAAATTTGGTAGTTTTAATTCTTCGAAGAGAATACTAGCTAAATCCTCGTACGTAACTTCCGCTTCATAGATATCTTGGCCAGGTGCTTCACCTGCTCCACTCCCTGCCCCGCCTTTACCGTCTCCTTGATCTCGACCTAAGATTTCCCCCGGGACCATCTTTTTAGTTCCCTGTCCGGTATGATTCTTTTTATTAAAATCATAGCGAAAACGAAATTCTTCCAGAGAACGCATAGGGATCTTGGTGTTCTTTTTGCCATCAGATAAGATAATACTTTCATCGACTATTAAATCACCCAGTTGTTGCTTGATGATTTCTTCGACTTTTTCTTTGTGCCTTGTTTGGTCAAGATGTCCTTTACGATGTAAACTCCAGTCATCACGACTCACGATAATCTCGTCAGACACACTAATCCCCCTTCCTCTTTAGCGGTTAAGGAGGGCCCCAACATACTTAACAATCTCATTGGCACAGATTGGACAATAGCCATGCTCTTTTACGAGACGATCCATGACATTGTTAATACGTCGCAATTGCTCCTGATCTGGATGGGCGACAGAGGTTGTAATTTTTACGATATCCTTAAGATCAGCAAATAATTTCTTTTCGATTGCTTCTTTCAGGCGCTCATGAGACTCATAGCTAAAGGTTTTTCCTTTTCGTGCATACATCGAAATCCGAATCAGAATCTCTTCACGGAATGTCTTTTTAGCATTATCCGAAACACCAATTTGTTCCTCGATACTGCGCATGAGTTGTTCATCAGGCGCTAATTCTTCACCCGTGATGGAGTCATATAGTTTTGTGGAATTGCAAAACGCCTCAACGTTATCGAGATAATTACTTAATAGTGATTTGGCAGATTCCTCATAGGCATAGACAAACGCTTTCTGAACTTCTTTCTTAGCCATTTCGTCATATTCACGGCGAGCCACAGAAATAAGATTGAGAAGATTTTCTTTTTCCTCTTTCATAATAGAAGTATGCTGAGAGAGGCCGTCTTTCAAGGCCCTTAAAATATCCAACGCGTTGATACACGCATGTTCATCTCGAATCAAAGCCGTAGAAATGCGGTTAATTACGTAACGTGGATCTACTCCACTCATACCTTCTCCTTGTTCTTCTCCTTCTATTGCTAACTCCTTAATATCTTTCTGGTTAAACCCTTCCACATCTTCCCCGTCATAGATTCTCATCTTTTTCACAAGATCCATGCCTTGTTTTTTCGATGGTTTCATGCGCGAGAGCACGCTGAATACTGAGGTCGCCCAAAGGCTATGAGGTGCCAAATGCACATTGCGTATATCACTTTGACTGATTAACTTGTTGTATATTTTAACTTCATCACTAACGCGGAGATTATATGGAATATGCATGACAATAATTCTTGATTGAAGAGCTTCGTTTTTCTTGTTGCCGATAAAGGCACGATATTCATTTTCATTCGTATGGGCAATGACCAGCTCGTCAGCGGAGATGAGCGCAAAGCGGCCAGCTTTGAAATTTCCTTCCTGTGAAAGACTTAGCAGATTCCAGAGAAACTTTTCATCGGATTTTAACATTTCCTGGAATTCCATTAAACCTCTATTGGCCTTATTAAGTTCACCATCGAAACGATAGGCACGCGGATCAGACTCGGATCCATATTCTGTAATTGAGGAAAAATCAATACTTCCCGTTAAATCAGCAATATCTTGAGATTTAGGGTCCGAGGGAGTAAACGTACCGACTCCAACCCGTTGCTCTTCTGAAAAGAGGATTCTTTTAATGGGGAAAGACTCAACCTCACCGCTAAATTCCTCATCTAGTCTTAAACGGCATACTGGGCAAAGATTTCCTTCGATACGAATACTATACCTTTCCTCAAATTGAGAACGTAAGGAGACTGGCAAGAGGTGCAGAGGGTCCTCATGCATGGGGCACCCTTCAATAGCATAGACCGCTCCTTCATCGGTTCTTGTGAAATCTTCAAGCCCTCTCTTCAGAAGGCTTACGATGGTTGATTTACCGCCACTCACTGGTCCCATCAACAATAATATGCGTTTACGGACATCTAATCGTTTGGCAGCACTGTGAAAATACTCTTCAATAAGGCGTTCCAAGGTTTTATCCATTCCGAATAACTCTTTGTCAAAAAATTTATATATTTTCTGATCTCCGATTTTCTCAACCCCGGCCGCTTTGATCATGGCATAGATTCGAGCATGGGCATGCAACGCTAAATTGGTATTTTCTGTAACCATTTGCAAATAATCTGCAAACGTACCACTCCAAGCCAGAGCAGCCTCTCCTTCACGATATTCACGCAACCACTTTATGACTTCCATGGTAACCCTCCCTTCTCTAACAACCAGCAAAACTATCTAGTCTAATTATATATATGCCAATTCAAAGAAGTTAAGTCACTCTTCATTTGTGTATAATATTTATAAAGAATCCCACGCCAGCTTAGTCGCCTAAATTTACAGTTGTCTTCATCTGAGTATTGCTAAACTTCAATCTAGAAAATTAAAATCGTCCATGCCTCACCCTTGTTGGATCAGCATGGACGACCTACAAAATTTCGCGTTGAGCATCTTAGAATTCAATGCCTTGACGTGACATGACTCCCTGTTCAAAGGGATGTTTTTTCTGTACCATTTCCGTTACCAAATCGGCTCGATCCATTAAGGTCTGAGAAGCATTTCGACCGGTTAACACCAGCTCGACGTGAGAAGGCTTATTATTCATTAAATCTAGAACATCCTCTTCAGGAATTAAATCAAACCAAACCGCGTTCACAATTTCATCTAAGATAACTATATCCCATTCTCCCGAAAGAATAATCTCCTGCGCTCTGGAGAAGGCCTTTTGCGCTTCCTCGATGTTCTCCTTAAGGGGTTCCCCTTTGTGAACCCATCCAGATCCTCCAAAGTGTTCGAGTTGACATTCCGGGCTCAAACGCTTTAAGCCGGCTAATTCTCCGTAAGTATCCTGACCTTTCATAAACTGGATAATATAGACTTGAAAACCATGCCCCACTGCACGTATTGCTAATCCAAAAGCAGCCGTCGATTTTCCCTTGCCATTGCCAGTATAAATTTGCACTAATCCTTGGGAAAGATTTGACATCGTTACACCTTCCGTATCCATTTTTCAAGCTGGGGATGTATATACACAACATTAGGGGAGGTTAGTATTTCCGGAAACCGCTCCAAAGTTTGTCGATTAAACGCAATCGAAAAAAATAACTTGATAGATGACTTTTCATCGGTTGCTCTTAGTTCTACTTTATCAGGATAAAAGTAATAAACATAGCTGCCATCTCGCCAGGAGATTTCTAGTTCCCCTAGCTTTACACAGATTATTCCAAATTCCTCTACCTTCACAAAGGATACCCCTGTGAATCCTTGTTTAAATCGTTCAGCTTCCAAGGCAACCTGTCCAACTTTAAATTGGGATTCCAACAATTGTTCTACAATGAGTCGGGCTGGGATAGAAATGTCTTCAAAAACCCTGCGCTCACTGCGCAATTCAACAAGCATTCGCTCAAATTTTTGAACATGGATCGAACGCACCAGTTGAGCCTTCTTTAAAGCCTTTTCAAAGGTATGATATACATCTTCCAAGCATTCGAGGAGTATTGAATCTTCTTCCCGCATGATAATCCCCCCCATCCCTCCCTTTATTCAGAGAGACATTCTATAACTTCATTCTAACTGAACAACAATGATTAATAAAGCTAGATTTCCATTATTTGAGGAAATATCTTGCATTTACTTTTTCTTGCGCAAACGTTTAGACACCCTTTGAACTCTTAACTCAATCCAATCTGTTGCTACTTCAGCCTCGCGACCCTTTTCGAGAGCCTTCCAATAGCAATTGAGGGCATCACGAAAATTACTGCGTTTTTCATAAAACTCTGCCAAGTGTACTAATGCTTCTAATGTAAATTCGCTACGAACTTGAAAGACCTCATCTGACTTGTCTTGAAATTTCAGCGGACCTTCCTTGCGCTCCTGAATTTCTTTGAGAATGGCTAAAGATTGCTGAACTTCGCTAATTCTAAGCTCATCATCAAAGGATTCAAAGAGGTTTAAAGCTTGGAGATAATATAATTCAGCCTTAGTAAAATCCAGGGTAAGGAAAAGCAGACCAGCCAAATTCTGATACCTTAAGGCAAGGTCAATATCTTGTTTAGGATAAAACCGGATCGATAATTCCAGATAATATTTGGCTTCCTGATTATTCTCTAAGAACTGCTCGATTTTACTTAAGAAATAGCAACTTTCACTAAATACCTCACTTGTTTCAAACTTTAAAGAAAGTGCCACTGCCCTTTGTTGACAATCAAAAGCTAAGAGCATTTGGTTCTGCTCAAAGTAAAGTAAGGCTAAGTATTGAAGTGTTGTTGATAAAGGGACTAAATCAGCTAGCTTAGCAAATAGCTGACAGGCGTGCTTAAGGGTTTCTAGGGCGTCATTAATTTGCCCCTGTCGAAAGTACAACTCGCCTAACAAAAGGTCCAATTCTGCTACCCCTTTAAGAAAACCGTACAAACGACAAAGTTCTTGGGCCTGTGAAAACGCTTGCTTAGCTCTGATCCATTCTTCGAGGGCAGTATAAACTTGGCCAAGATCAGCATAGAGCATGCCCAACCTTAACTGTGGGGAGGAACTCGGATAAATCGAGATCGCCTGGCGATATTCTTCGGTTGCTTCCTGAAGTTTTCCCTTTTTAACCGACACACTGGCTAGCCCCGCCCAGGCTTCAGCCATCCCTTTAGCATTCTCGACTTCCTGACAAATACGTAGCGCTTCCTTAAAACCCTCTTCCGCAAAGTCTAAATTACCTAAACGGACTCTTACTGTTGCTAATAATCTTAATGTAAAGGCAACAATTTCGGGAACGCTTAATTGATATGCCTTCAAAAGACCCTGAATATAATATGTTTCTGCTTTTAGATACTGTTCTTCCCCAAGACACTGTGTTCCATCCTCCATAAGATTCCGCCAAACAAATAATTCCCTATCATGCATATTATCCCCTCCGTGTCTGCTCCATCATATGCACGAGTCGATTTATTGGGCATATCTTAAAAAGAATTAATGCTTCTGCTTCAGAATCCTCGAATTACGGGTCAGGTCCTAGAATACATGTAAAATATACTATTTTAGAAATTTAGGACGGACTAGCTTGTAACCTAGACATAAAAGTCGAATTATGATAATCTAGAATTATGAAGGGGGTGTTTGACCTTGACTACTTATCGTCCGACTCAATCTTCTAATTATTGGATAGTTGCTCTTAAATTCATTATTCTAATTTTAGGTCTGTATATTTCTGCCCTAGTCCTGAGTAAGGTATTTACGTTTGTCTTTGCGATTGCTTTTTTTCTAATTCGTATCATTGTTTTCTTCGCAGTTACCTTGATCGTCTTACACTTTTTCCTTAAATTATTGTTTAAATTAGATTTGATTGGTTCAATTTTCGGCAAACGCTTTTTCCAACGGTAGTTCTACTCCTTTGATAATTATATTGAGTTACACCCCGAATAAATATTAAACGCCTTTTAGGCGTTTTTTTGTTTTACTCCTCATGAACTTGTTAACGAATGAATATCTTTTAGTCGAAGGAGGAGTGCCCAATGCGGATTATAATTTTCAAACGTCCATCCTGGCGTAATATTGCTCTCTGGGGAATCCTATTATTCGTTATGGTCTCGTATCGAGAAAATGTGACGTCAGTTTTCTCTGGAAAATTGAAACCTATTTATTCTGTCAATGTTAACACTCCAGCAATCGGTCTCACCTTTGATATCAGTTGGGGAGAGAAGACTGCAGAACCCATATTGGATATTCTAAAAAAAGAAGGTGTCAAAGCTACGTTTTTTCTGTCTAGTCCTTGGGCAGATAAACATCAACCACTGGTGATGAGAATGGTAGCGGACGGCCATGAAATCGGTTCACACGGAAACCGGCATATCGATCTTGACACCTTAGGAACGGCTGAACTAGAAAATGAGATCATTAAGTCACAACAAGTCCTCGAAAGAATAACTCAGCAGAAAATTCGCTTAATCCGTACTCCAAACGGTGCCTATAATAATAAGGTTATTGCTACGGCCAATCAGTTAGGATATCGTGTCATCCAGTGGAGTGTTGATTCTCTCGATTGGAAGCGACCCGGCTCGAATGCTGTGATTAATAATGTACTCAATGGCAGCCGAGCAGGGAGTGGAGCTAAAGCCGGAGATATTATCTTATTTCATGCTTCTGACTCGGCGCCTGATACAGTTCAAGCCTTACCAGTAATTATCCAACAACTAAAAAATAAAGGTCTTAGCTTAATTCCAGTGGGCGAATTACTTGCCAAGGCAAGCAGCACTTGGCCACCTGAAAGTAATTTGAAAGAAGAACCCGTCGCCCCAACTCACTAGCTCATAAGACAGCCATAATTCTTTGATTTCGGCTATAACGAGCGTAATACTCCATCGGCATTTTGTCGCTCTGAAAGCTGTTCTAAGGCTTTTTGGGCATCCACCTGCACCTGACCCTCAAGCCCACTTTTTAGGGCAAGTTCAAGCAAGATCTTACCCTCTTGCAACTGCCCTTTCTTTAGAGCGTTGATTCCATTCAGATAATTAATACTGGCATCCCCTTGGGGAAGTTCTTTTAATAAGGCTAGACTATCTGCTAAGCCTAGCGTATTATTTTCATGAATTGCCAGCACAGCCCTTTTTGTCAAGTATAATGAATTCTGTGGTCTCCAGGTTTGGTTATCGATATATTGGCTTAGTTCTAGGGCTTTTGCTCTTTGACCTTGAGCTATTGCCAAGTCAAAGGCCACTGACAAACAGGCCGGGTTGTTGGGTTCCAATTGCTGAGCAACTTCGAGCTCCACTTTGGCTGACAGATTATCTTCCAGGAGCAAAGCCGCTTGAGCTAGGGTTAAATGCCTTAGGCATTGTTCTTGACGAGTCATGGACTGCCAGTCAGCTTCTGACTTAGCTAAAACTTCTCGAATCTGCTTGGCATCTCCTTTAGCAAGCGCTAGGACTCCCTTTCCAAGCTGTTTACGTGGAGAAGAACTCATTGTTTCTAATAAATTCTGGGCTTTGGTAAGGTTTTCTGCTTGTAAATTGAATATCACTAACCATAACTGATGTTTTTCGTCTTGATATGCTGCTAATCTTTGCTCGACATCCTTGATTCCTAGGTTAAGCTCTAACCATAGCCTTGTATCGATTATGAGTGCTAACTTATTTAATGGACCACCATATTTGTCCATCCACTGTAATTCGTCTTGAACATTACGCATGTTGTAATCACTTTTCGCCTGTTTTAAGCGCTCCATACGAAATACAAAAGGCCCCACGGCGAACATAATAAGGATAGCCACTATGAGTGAAAAGGTGATCTTCCATCGTTTATTTGAATTCCGTTTGATTCGTTTCACTGTCCAATCCCTCATTCCAATCTAGGTCTAATGTCCTTTCCATGATGAAAAACCTTCCCCGACAACTTCTGGCACCTCAGAAATGGCTACGAATGCCTGAGGATCTTGCTTATTAATGATTTCTTTAATCTGAGATAATTCTGTTCGGTTGATCACACAATAAATAACTTGTTTAGCTTCCCCAGAGAAGGCTCCAGTCGCTTGAAAAAGCGTGACTCCACGCTCTAGCTTTGCCATGATTTCTTCAGCGATCTTTTGCGGATGGGTCGTGATCACCATAACCGATTTTGAATGGCTCAAGCCTTCTTGGACAAGATCTACGACACGGGTTGCAATAAACATGTAAAGCATGGCATACATGGCCATTTCCGGACGAAACATTATAGCGACTCCAATAAAAATAGCGGCATCGATGCCCAATAAGATTTGACCTACACTGAAGGGAGTTGTTCTGGCAAACAAGACTGCCAAAATATCGGTACCACCCAGCGAACCTCTAGAACGGAAGACAATTCCCATGCCTATGCCGGACAGTACCCCGCCGTATATTGCAGCCAGCAACGTATCATGGGTTAAGGCAGGTAAGTGCGTGGTAAGGGAAAGCATGGCTGAGAGCATACCCACACCCACAATACTGAAAATCAGGAAACTCCGCCCTACCATACGTAGACCCAGAATAAACAGGGGCAGGTTTAGCAGAAAGACTGCCCAACCAACAGGCCAATTAAATAAGTAGTGTAGTATTATGGCAATACCTGTAAGCCCACCATCGGCAATATGATTGGGGATGATCAGAGTATTAATACTGACACTTACAATCGATGCCCCAATGACGATCCCTATAAAGTGCTTTAACCATTGCCAAGTAAGATTGTTTCGAAAACGTCTCCAGTCCATTTAGGTCCCCCATTCAAACAATAACTACTCGTTCATCTTCATTGTCATTATTCATCTTTGTTATCTTGTTCATCTTCGTTGAATTATACTGCAAAGTTCGAAAGGCGACAAATATATAACTGTCATGAATACTTTAATATATCACTGATTGGACGTGGGAATCAATCCGCAAGTCAGTATAATGCTTGACAAAACCCTCGTTTTTGAGTAGAGTAATAAAGTATTCTTGATAAGCGCTCGTAGCTCAGTGGATAGAGTGACGGTTTCCGAAGCCGGAGGTCGCAGGTTCAAATCCCGCCGGGCGCACCATAAAGAAAAACTTAGTGACAACTCAGGTTGTGACTTTGTCGTATTCTAAGGGTTGGAATTAATTATTCCAACCCTTCTTTGGTGTGCTTAGCCTAATGCGATGTGACAAGCCCCAAAATAGCTATTACCCATCAATCCTTATAATTTCAGCAAAGTCTGTAGATCACGTTTAATTTTAGTTAAGCACTCAGTCAGGTCCTTGTTATCATAACTATTGGTAATTCCATAATGGGTTAACTTATCATCACCGAAATCCACACTATCCGCTAAAAACCTTCTACACAATTCCTGATAATTAGGTTTTAATTGTTGTTTTTCTCTATGGATTGCCCTTTCTAAACGAATCTCATCTTCTAAGTTAATATAAATTGGGACCACATTAGGAGTGCCAAAATATCCTGCGAGATGTTTATAACCCTCTAATGTACCGATTATGATATAATTCTCATGTTCTAACTGAATTTGACCATCATCAATCGTACAGTAAACCCAAAGGCCATTCACTGTATTATAAGCCCTTTTTTCAATGATTAATCCTGCTTGATCATAGGTTTCTAGGCTTTCTTGATTGATGAATTCATATTGCACTCCATTAATCTCGTTACTTCTTTTAGGTCTTGTTGTGTATGGAATAATGGGTTTTAAGTTTAGGTCTTTATCCCTTTTTAGTTCATTAAAAATGGTGTCCTTACCTGAACTACTTTTACCTATTAAACAAATAATCTTCCCCATAAGTTCTCCTATACGCCCTATCCTACTTAATGAAACTTTATCATATGCTAGATTCCATATTATTTAGCTTATTCCTTTTTCTTATCTAAAGATTTTGCAGGTATTTCTTTTTTATGAGGCTCCTGTATTTACTATCTTGCGCCATAAAAGACGTCGACTACACTTACCCTTATGGAAAGTGTAGCAGACGTCTTTATGGCTGAAAATTCACCTTCTAAACTAAGTGGCAGGCAACGAAGTGCTCATTCCCCATATCTTTTAGTTCAGGTGCTTCCTTGGCACAAACCTCCATCGCATGGGGACATCGAGTACGGAAATAACAACCTGAAGGTGGATCAATGGGACTCGGCACATTCCCCTTGGGTACAATCCGCTGTCGTTTAGCTTCTACGTGAGGATCTGGAATAGGAATAGCGCTTAACAGTCCTTGAGTATATGGGTGCATAGGATTTGCATAAAGATCGTTACTGCTCGTAAGCTCAACAATCCGTCCCAAGTACATGACCGCAATGCGGTGCGAGATATACTTAACCATCGACAAATCATGGGCAATAAACAAATAAGTTAGACCCAGCTTGGCTTGTAATTCCTCTAACATATTAACAATCTGAGCTTGGATGGATACATCCAAAGCAGAGATGGGTTCATCGCAAATAATCAAACTGGGATTAACAGCTAACGCTCTTGCAATACCAATCCTCTGCCGTTGCCCACCGGAGAACTCATGGGGAAACCGGTTAGCATGTTCAGGGTTTAGCCCAACGATTTTAAGTAATTCATAAATTCGATCGGTTCGTTTTTGCCCGGTGGCCAATCTATGGATATCTAAGGCCTCAGCAACAATATCTCCTACCGTCATCCGGGGATTTAAGGAAGCATAGGGGTCTTGAAAGATCATTTGCATATTGCGCCGCAGCTCCATTAAGTCGTTTCCTTGGGCCTTCGTAACATCCTTGCCTTCGAAAATGATTTGACCGGCAGTAGGTTCGTAAAGTCGAATGATTGATCTTCCAGCTGTTGACTTACCGCAGCCACTTTCCCCAACTATGCCCAGAGTTTCTCCTCGTTTCACCTTAAAGCTGATTCCATTAACAGCCTGAACTACTTGTTGCTTTTTCGATAACAAACCGCCGCCTAAGGGGAAGTGTTTAACTAAATTATTGACTTCTAAGATGTAGTCTTCTCGTACTTCCATGCTTACACTCTCCCTTCCAGCTCAGCTACCTTGGGAGCCTGAGGATGTTGCAGCCAGCAAGCCACCTGGTGACCTTCGTCAAGTTGGGTGAATTCCGGTTTTTGCTCAATGCAAATCCGCATACTGTGAGTGCAACGTGGTGCGAATCCACATCCTTTAGGAGGATCAAGTAGATCAACGGGTGTACCAGGAATAGGAATAAGCTTCGCACTCTTATCCGCATCTAAGCGAGGAACTGATTTTAAAAGGCCCAAAGTATAGGGATGTTTCGGACGATAGTATATATCATCCGTATTGCCGCTTTCAATAATTTTACCGCCATACATGACGATTACTCTGCTACAAAGCCCAGCAACAACCCCTAAATCATGGGTAATCATAATGATCGAGGTGTTGATTCTACTTTTGAGATCTTGCATTAACTCTAATATCTGGGCTTGTATTGTCACGTCGAGAGCGGTTGTTGGCTCATCTGCAATCAGCAATTTAGGGTTACAGGCCAAAGCGATAGCAATCATGACTCTTTGACGCATACCTCCTGAAAATTGATGTGGATATTGTTTTAAGCGACTTTCTGGATTGGGGATTCCCACTAAGTCTAAAAGCTCAACTCCACGATCTGCTGCAGCTTTGCCAGTTAACCCTTCATGTCGCTTAAGCACCTCGGTTAGCTGTAAGCCTACCGTGAGCACTGGGTTAAGTGAGGTCATGGGATCCTGGAAGATCATACTGATATCTTTTCCGCGAATGGACTCCATATCTTTTTCGCTTTTCTTCAAAAGGTCCGCCCCTATAAAATTAACCCTACCTCCAATGATTTTCCCCGGAGGGTTAGGAATTAAACGCATGATAGACTGGACTGTAACACTCTTGCCGCAACCAGATTCTCCGACAATTCCAATTGCCTCTCCTTGGTCTAAGTGGAAGCTTACACCATCAACCGCCTTAACCTCACCTGCATAGGTAAAGAAGGAGGTACATAAGTCGTTAACTTCAAGCAAATGTCCCATATCTCATTCTCCTCCTCTACTTCCGCATTTTTGGGTCAAAAGCGTCTCGCAGGCCATCACCGACAAAGTTAAAAGCTAACATGGTTATCGCTATTGCTGCAGCAGGGAAAAATAAGGAATAGGGGTACGACGGAATGTTCATCCTGCCCTCTGCAGCTAAGGACCCCCAACTGGCAAAAGGAGGTTGAATGCCAATCCCGATAAAGCTTAAAAAAGCTTCCATAAAAATCGCCAATGGGATAGCTAAAGCAGACGTGATAATAATTGGACCCAGAGCATTAGGAATCAAATGTTTTAGCAAAAGCCGCGTGGTGCTAGCACCTAAGGTACGTGCAGCCAGAACATATTCCTGTTCCCGCAAGACCAAAATCTGGCCCCGTACAATCCTTGCCATTCCCATCCAGTTAACAATTCCTAGAACAATCATGATGTTTATTAAGCCACCCTCGCTTCCCAAGACGACCATGAGCAAAATTACATACAACAATTCTGGTACGCTATAAATTATATCAATAATCCGCATCATCAGATTGTCGATTCTGCCGCCAAAGTAACCGGAAATTCCTCCGTAAAATACGCCAATACTTAGGTTGATTAAGACCGATACAAAGCCGATGGCCAGTGAAACTCTTCCTCCGTACATTAACCTGGCCATTGTATCACGGCCCAGAGCGTCTGTACCAAAGGGATGAATCCAAGAGGGTTCAAGGTATTGATTCATTAAATCATTGTCCATGTAGTTGAATTTAATGAGAAATGGGCCAATAAATGAGAAGATAATCAGGCCGACCAGGGTTATTAGACCAGCCATGGCCAACTTATTTTTCTTAAAACGTCTCCAGGCATCTTGCAACAGAGTAGTACTGGGGCGGTTAATATGCTCGGCCGAAATTTGTGATATTGTGGGTTCAAATAAATTTTGTGCTAATTTCATATTACTACGCCCCTTTCTGACCCGTGAGTTTGATCCTGGGATCTATAAATGTATAAGCTATATCCACCAACAGATTAAATACCACTAAAAGACTACAGAACAAGACCGTCATGCCCATAATGGTAGAATAGTCACGGTTAGTAATCGAGGTAACAAAGAATTGCCCGATCCCGGGAATATTGAAAACATATTCAACGACAAAGTTTCCAGTAAGAATATAGGCAAAGAAAGGTCCTAAATAGGTAACAACCGGTAACAACGCGTTACGCATAGCATGTCTACCAATAATCACGCACCCAGGTAAGCCTTTTGACCTAGCTGTACGAATGTAATCTTGACTTAAGACATCTAACATGCTTGTCCGCATCAAGCGCGTTATTTGGGCAATAGGATAAGCCCCTAACGCGATCGAGGGCAAGACTAAATTTTTGAAAGCTCCATTATTCCAGCCAACTGGAGGAAACAAGCCAAGTTTGTACCCTAAATAATATTGTAAAAAAGTAGCCATAACAAAACTGGGAACAGAAACACCGATCGTAGCGATAAAGGTTGCCACACCGTCTGGAGTTTTGTTATGCCAGAGAGCTGCAATACTACCAAGTAGCAAGCCTCCACCGAGAGCAATAATTGTCGCCAAAAACCCTATGGTCGCTGTTTTAGGTAGTCCATCCTTTATCAGATCATTAACGGTTCTGCCTTCATAACGGAAGGTCGGACCAAGATTAAATTGAGCTACATTTTTCATGTAATCAATATACTGTTTGGAGAGCGGGTCATTCATGTGATAACGCTCTTCGAGGTTCTTCAAAACTGCCGGGGGAACCTGTTTTTCGCGAGAAAAGGGACCACCGGGAATTGAGTGCATGAGCACAAATGTAAGCGAAACAACTATCCAAAGTACAAGTACCGCGGATGCGATCCGCTGCAGTAGGTATTTTGCCATGTTCATCCTCCTTAGACAAGGATTTTTTAAATGCCCTTCGACTTGCCATTAAATAAAATCTTACTAATAATATTATAACCTGTATACGACAAAAATTAATTTAATTAAATGAATTAAATTAAATATATTGTTATTTATGAAGTAATTTTGTCGTTTACATACATATGAAATGGAGGTGGGTTGCATTATAGCCCACCTCCATTGTTGCATTATTTAATTATTATAGTACTATTCTACAGTTGCAAACTTGAAGTCTATTGGCCCTAAGGATGAACGGAATGCGCCTTTAACATTATCTTTAATAACCCAAGGTAGCGTATAGTAGTAGATAGGCATTATAGGCATATCTTCCATCAAAGTTTTTTCAGCAGCATGCATTGCTGGAATGCGAACCTTTTGATCGCCAGATTTGTTGGCAATCTCTTTAATTTGTTTGTCATACTCAGCATTGGACCAACCAGTTTGGTTATTGCCGCCACCAGTAACAAACATATCCATGAAGGTCATAGCATCAGCATAGTCACCAATCCAAGCAGCACGGGAAATATTGTAGTTAATTTTCTTTTGATTTTCAAGATAAACTGCCCATTCTTCGTTATGCAGCTGAATATCAATACCCAGGTTGGTTTTCCACATATTTTGGATTGCTTCAGCAAGCAGTTTGTTGTTGGAATTAGTGTTGTAAAGAATCGAAACATCTGCAGGCCAGTTCTTGCCATCAGGGTATCCAGCTTCAGCTAAGAGTGCTTTTGCTGCAGCAACATCTTCTTTGATATAGTCTCCGCCGACTGTGCGGAAGTCTTTGCCTTCTTCAACATCTACCATACCTGGCGGGGTAAACGCGTAGGCAGGCAATTGTCCACCTTTGACCACTTTGTCAATTAACATTTGACGATTAATCGCCATAGTTAAGGCCTTACGAACCTTGACATCGTCAAAAGGCTTCTTTGTAACATTAAAACGATAGTATGAGGTACCAATATATGGAGAAATTTTCAGGATCTTAGCTGCCTTGAGGCGGTCGATGTCCTCGATCGGAATATATTCAGTTCCGTCTAACTGACCGCTTTCAAAGGCTGTAAGAGCTGCTTTGTTATCCTCAATCAACTTGAAGGTGACTTCAGCGAGCTTAACGCTCTTAGCGTCCCAGTAGTTTTCGTTTTTGACAACAATGACTTGATCATTGTGTTTCCACTCTTGGATTTTGAAAGGACCGTCAGATACATAAGTCTCAGCCTTTAGTGCCCAGTCCTTGTTTGCTTCAACAACCTTTTTATTAACAGGGTACAGAGTATGGAAAGCAGTTAAGGCAATGAAGTAAGGCGTAGGAGCAGCCAAGGTTACTTCCAATGTCTTAGGATCTACGACTTTTATACCAACTGCATCAGCGGTACCCTTTTTGCCATTATAGTCTTCAGCACCCTTGATGTAGTAAAGTTGATAGGAATACTCAGATGCCAATTCAGGGGAAAGAGCACGTAGCCATGCAAATTTGAAGTCTTCGGCGGTGATTGTATCGCCGTTACTCCATTTGGCATCGCGTAATTTGAAAGTTATTACCGTTCCATCTGCGCTTTGTGTCCAACTTTCAGCGATACCAGGCGTTACCTTTTCACCTTCGCCAATGCGAACAAGTCCTTCAAATAATGCTGTTTGGATATGGGTCTCCGGAACACCAGTCGAAATGGCTGGATCTAAGGATTTGGGTTCTGCGCCAACGTTATAACTAGTTTTCATGACTTTTGCTGGGGCGTCTGGGGCAGCTGGTTGATTGCTTGAGCAACCTGTCAGAAAAACACTGATGGCTAGCAGCATAGCAACGGCCACGGTTAAGACTTTCTTCTTCTTAATTTTAAACACTCTCCTTTTATCTAATCTTATAGTTGTAAATACGGATATGGAAACAATGGGTTACCTTTATCCTCTCTGCTTCTATCGCTTACTGATAAGCAAAAGACACAATTCACCCATGTTATCCATACATGATAGTGTTCTGTATACGCGAACAAAATTCCTGCAATATTTTATTAATCGCTAGTTTTTATCATTAATATCTCCAGCTATATATTCTATGTTCGTCTTGTTTTCTGCGAATTAGTCAACTTATTACAATATGTTTGATGAGATCAATTTTTAGCTAAAAAGCACCAAGTTTTGGTGCTTTTGCGTATCAAAAACTCATTATAATTTATCCAATAGACAGATAAGTATCCAATAAACTTGATAATTACCACCCAATAGTCTTGCCTAGCTTACTTTACTCATAACTCTTAATTTATCAGCGAGCAGTGCTATAAATTCAGAGTTGGTGGGTTTTTGGCGTTCTATGTTCATAGAATATCCGAAAATTCTCTTCAGTGTATCCGTATGTCCACGTTCCCAGGCTAACTCAATGGCGTGACGAATCCCACGTTCAACCCTGCTGGGAGCAGTATCAAACTTTTTCGCAATACTTGGATAAAGTTCCTTGGTGACCGCACCTAATAACGAGACATCTTCCACTACCATCAAAATCGCATCTCGTATATATTGATACCCTTTGACATGGGCAGGAATTCCAATTTGATGCATCATCGTGGTTACCTCGACACATAAATTAAGCCCGCTTCCTACAGTTGTCACAATGGGATTATTCGTTGAAAACTGAGTTGGAGCAGATGTCGGTAGGTCCTGGGATAAAGAACGGATACGTTTGCTGAGAATATCCAAATCGAAGGGTTTAAGAATAAAATAGTCAACACCCAGCATCATAGCTTGATGGGTCAGCGATTCCTGTCCAAACGCTGTTAACATGATAATTTTTGGTCGGGACATGGTCGTCCGGGCATTGATTCGCTCTAATACTCCCAATCCATCTAAATTTGGCATGACTAAATCGAGAATAATTAAATCAGGCTCCTGAGATTGAATTAGTTCCCAAGCCTCTAAACCGTTATTTGCAACTCCGACAACCATTAAATCCTCCTGACCTTGGAGGAAGTTTTGTAACATTTGACACAAATTCCGATTATCATCCGCAATAATAATTTTAATCTTCTTACTCATTCAACGAATACCACCTTAACTGTATTCCGGACATCTTTTTGCTTTATAAGTGTCTGTCTTCTTCCGGTGCACTTATTATACGATATGGTGGATGTCGAAATCGCAAATAATAAGGTAATTGTGAAAAGTGATAATAATATTATCAAAGTCTTACCAGCTATGGCTTTATGGATATTTATGGATATTTTTATTTAACGCAAATTCTACATCATTTTTCGGTCTTGAAACATACGCTGAGTTTAAAAACGAATATACATGAACATGATCGACTTAAAGCAGAATGTAACACCAATTGAATTATATGTCTTATCTGTCCTATAATACCATTAAGGGTAATTAGCACTATCTTCGAAACATATGATTTTATGTTACACCAGGTGAATAGTTAGCTTTTGACTAGGGAATAATATTACAGATTCGTGAAAGGAGGATACATAATGATTGCTGCAGTAGACAAAGATGCGTGTATTGGGTGTGGAGCTTGCCCTGAATTCTGTCCAGAAGTCTTTAAAATGGAGGATGACGGATTAGCAGTCGCTTATACAAACCCTGTTCCCAGTGATTATGAAGCAGCTGCCAAAGATGCAGCTGACGGCTGCCCTACAGACGCCATACACGTTGAATAGTTGAATAGTTACTAAGACAGTCAAAGCGGATGATCAACATCCGCTTTTTACTGTCTTAATGCCTTGCTTTCTCTGCAAATTCATGTAAGCCGTCTATACCGATTCGATCAATGAGCCGTCCTATCCGCTCCTGAGGTTTTGCATTTTCCTTATAGAAGGAAACGACCGCATCAACAACTGGCAAAATTTGCTCCCTCTGTAGATTTTCTAAAAGGATATTTCCTTGCCTTGGTTTGACTCCGCCATTCCCTCCTACATACAGATGGTAACCTTTACTGGTACCCATTAATCCTAAATCAACTGAAGCAGCATCAGTACATTTATTCGGACAACCAGCAACTCCAATCTTAAATTTAGAAGGTAATTCCATGCCATGATAGAGCTTATCGATTTCCATTCCTAAGGCTAAGGTTTCTTGTAGCCCTCTCTTACAGAATGTGTCTCCTGGGCAAACTTTCACACTTCGTACACATAACCCAACTGCATGCCCAGGATCCATGCCGAGCTCTTCCCATACTTTCGGGACATCTTCTGGTTTCAAGCCAACAATGGCGATTCTTTGAGCAGAAGTCACTTTGAGCGCTTGGGCATGATACTTTTCCGAGACATCTGCAATTTTACGTAAGATTTCTGGGGTTACGACCCCTGCCGGGATATGTGGAGCAATGGAATAGGTCTTTTTATCCATTTGTAAAATTGACCCTGGCGGTTGAGCCTTGGCAGCTGCTTCAAGAGACATTTCCCCTTGTTCTACTGAATTTACCTTTTCTAACAAAATGTTGGGATCAAGGTTATGCATTTGGGCAGCATTAGCTAAGGTTTCATTGACGGAAAAGGAACACCCGAGACAGTGCAGACCTAATTCCTGCATCGCTTCAGCGGTTTTAGGATTTGTTGCCATAATATCTTTTAATTTCATTTCTAGTGTAAAACGCATCGATTCATCCCCTAACCATGTATGAGCATTGGTAAACAACGCGTGCATACATGTTTTTCTTCTCCTTGATGGACATAAGTAAGCACTGGAGTTAATTCACTAGTTGTTCCACAATGGGCACACTCCAACTCTAGATTCTCTTTTTTTACGTCTGCCATTGATATGACCCCCTTCTTTATGTTCACTAGTGTAACACGGTAACTTGCGCTTTTATGTGACTTCAGACAGTATCTCAGTGTGTGTTTCCGCACGCCTTGCACTAGAAAAATTGTATTCAGCCTCAGTGTTAGCAATTAGCAATGAAACTATTCAAGACATACGGGTGACTATAAGGGATTCAAATTATAAAATAAACGTATAAAGTAAAAGAACACAGTATCCCAGTTAGGAATATCCGTGTTCTAAGCATGGTCCTTGAAAATTCAGTTTAGTTGCTAAACAGATACAGAATTACCCCAATAAATAAGAGTATTACACCCACATATAATCGCATAGGAACTACTGTTGGTTGAATACCAGCTCCCTGTTTATCAGGCTTAGCTCGAGACTGACCATCCATCATGATCCCCCCTCACAAACGAGAGGTTGTTAATCTGCTTAATTCCTTGAATACGCCAGCCCTTTTCTGTTTGCTTCAAACTCATAGAGAACATTGCTTGTTGAACTTTATCAACTGACGACGTCCAAGAAACGCGCACAATAATCGCTTGCGAGCCATCTAACTCTGAATTCATAAATTCAACTTTTTGTAACGATAACAACGGATCCCCATTTAACCTAGACTCCCAAGCTTTAAACTCATTTTCGTCAGATGACCCCTGCACAACAAGTATCAAATCACGAGCAAGATTAGTTTGACGCAGATCCATCAGTTTCCAAAATTGCTGAATAGTCGCTCGAGGGGAACTTCCAAATTGAGGATCTGCTAGGGTTGATATCACCGTTTGAGGAGTTTTTAGGGTGATTATCGTGACCATACAAAAGAATGATATCCCAAGTAACCATAAATACCGACTTTGACGCATGATTTCCCTCCTTGCTTGTCTCTATAATACATTCTAGGAGGGAAGAGTCACTTTCAGACCACTTTAGCGAAAAACTTTTCTCAAAACATTAAGTACAAATTCCGGTAACCGTACGTAATAGATTCTCATAAGCTTATGCCTCCTTATATTGTTGAAATAGTACTTATTGGTAATCTATGCAGAAAAATTACTTATGCACCTATGAGATTCCTTGGTAATTTTTAACTACCTCTTCCAGCTGGGCAACAAGTTTACGTTCTTCATCCGTATTCGCAGTAAAATAGAGCCTACCAATAATGCCCGTAATTAGTTTAAGCACATCTTCTAAAACTAATTTTTCCTTCATGGCCAACTGTGCACTCGTCTCAATCAAGGCAATTCCGAATTGATGACCTACCCCCTCTTTAATCATACGCGTACAGCTTTTACCTAATAAGCGCATCACCAAAGAAGCTTCCTGAACATCTAGTTGACGAACCGCATCAATCGTTGTCGTTAATCCTTGAACCAGACGTAAGCCCACACTATTCCAACTAACTTGTTGGTTATCCATCATATGCCCCCCCTAAACATTCAGTCCCGTGCCATACTATATGCCTCATGAATGCAAGGGGTGAAAAAAAGAGCAGAGAAGGCAAAATACCTTCTCTACTCTTTTTTTCGTGGTTCAGCCGAGTTTCTCCTTACTTTGTATTAAGGCCCGAATCCTCCTATTGCATGGAGTCCATGTTTAATGCTTTCTAAGCCAATCGTACGACTTAAATTCATTCTTTGAACACTGGCACTGATTTTTCGTAAAGCTTTAAATTCTTGGAGTTGAGCATTACTGATAAGTAAAATCATGCTTACCAATACCATCGAGGTCGGCAAGCGCCTGAAGGAGGCCAAGGCCTTGCTCCCGCATGGAGAATGGGGAAAATGGTTGGTCGAATCGGTGAGCTATTCCCAGCGCACAGCCAACAGGCTGATGCAGCTCTTTGAAGAATATGGAGATAAACTGTTCGCTTCCACCGATGACGGCGGCAGCTCAAATTCGTCAGCGCTGACGAATTTGACCTACTACCAGGCCCTTCTCCTTCTGGGGA
>Ga0209347_1001761_pt1 | contig 32441 bp, 28 predicted proteins | sample AutmiccommuBRH23_FD_187382 | JGI IMG/M metagenome (GOLD analysis project Ga0209347, IMG submission 187382) | Deep subsurface microbial communities from Mt. Terri, Switzerland - Autotrophic microbial communities BRH/23 (SPAdes) (version 2) | ecosystem: Environmental > Aquatic > Deep subsurface >...
CGCCCGCCCGGGTTGTGGCCAGGGCCCGCACGTGCGCCGGCGCCGGCCAGTCGGGCACCAGCAGCACGATGTCAGCCGCCATTCCCGGCATCCTGAGCAAGGGCGTCCAGCAGCTGCTGCAGGTCGACGGGCAGCGGACTGTGCCAATCCACCGCCTCCCCCGAGCGCGGATGGACCAGACCCAGCCGCTCGGCATGCAGGGCTTGGCGGCGTAAACCGCGCAATTGCGCCACCAGGGCGTCGCTGGCTCCCGGGGGCAGGCGCAGCCGCCCGCCGTACACCGCATCGCCTACCAGAGGGTGGCGGATATGGGCCATGTGTACCCGAATCTGGTGAGTACGCCCGGTTTCGAGACTGGCACGCACCAGGGTGTGGGCGCGATAGCGCTGCAGCACCCGGTAGTGGGTCACCGCCGGCTTACCCCCGGCCACCACCGCCATGCGCTTGCGATCCACCGGGTGGCGGGCGATGGACGCCTCCACGCAGCCTCCGGCGGTGAGTACGCCCTGCACCACGGCGAAGTAATGGCGCCGCAGGCTGCGCGCCTGGAGCTGATCCACCAGGGATTTGTGGGCCTGCAGCGTGCGCGCCACCACCAGCAGGCCACTGGTGTCCTTGTCCAGGCGGTGGACGATGCCCGCGCGCGGCATCGCCGCCAGCTCCGGGAAGCGATGCAGCAAGGCGTTCTGCAATGTGCCGGCCCAGTTTCCGGCCGCCGGGTGCACCACCAGCCCCGCAGGCTTGTCGATGACGATGAGATCCTCGTCCGCGTGCACCACATGCAAGTCGATCGGCTCTGGGTGCACGTCCGGAACGTCTTCCAGCCGGGCCCGCACCGCCACCTGCTCGCCGCCGTGAACCCGGTCCCGCGGCTTGCAGGGACGGCCATCCACCTGCACCGCCCCCTCGCGGATCCACTGCTGCAGGCGGGCACGGGAGTAGTCGGGAAACAGCCGCGCGAGCGCCTGATCCAGGCGCAGTCCGCCCAGGTCCGGTCCGATTTCCCCCTGTAGATGCACTGCCGTCATCGCTATGCTCGCCCGTCCGCCCGCTTTTCCGCGCCCGGGAGATAGGATACCCTTAGCGCCGTTATGCGCACCCTCAAATCGTTGTCCATCGTGGTGCTCGCCCTCGCGATCAGCGGCTGTGCCTGGATGACCGGGCCCAAGGACGAGACCGCCGACTGGTCGGCCGGCCAGATCTACGCCGCCGCCAAAGAGTCTCTGGCCGACCGCGACTACGAAGACGCCATCCGCTACTTCGAGATCCTCGAGGCTCGTTACCCGTTCGGGCGCTTCGCCCAGCAGGCGCAGCTGGAAGTCGCCTACGCCTATTACAAGTACGATGAGCCGGAATCGGCCATCGCCGCCGCCGATCGCTTCATCAAGCTCCACCCCCGCCACCCCCACGTGGACTACGCCTACTACTTGAAGGGGATCGTCAACTTCAATCGCGAGACGGGCCTCATGGATCGTCTCCTGCCCCGGGACGCCTCGGAGCGGGATCCGACCACGACGCGCGAGGCGTTCTTCGACTTTCGCGAGCTCGTACGGCGCTTTCCGGACAGCCGCTACGCCGAGGATGCCGCCAATCGCATGCATTTTCTGCGCAACATGCTCGCACGCCATGAGATCAACGTGGCCCATTATTACATGCGCCGTGGCGCCTACGTGGCGGCGGCGAACCGCGCCAAGTACGTGATCGCGCATTACGACTCCTCCAGCGCGACGCCGCAGGCCCTGGCGGTACTGGCCGACGCCTACGAGCGCATGGGACTGACCGACCTCGCCCACGACGCCAATCGGGTGCTGAGCTACAACTATCCCGACTACAGCCCCGAACCTTATCGAACGGAAACCGGCTGGCTGCCATTCTGACGCCGGCTTGCCCGCACAGGGACGGGGCAGCGGCCCCGACCCCAGGATGGAGAACAACCATGTGGGACTTCTTCGAGACCGTCCACCGCCGCCATTCCATCCGCAAGTACCACCCGGACATGGCGGTGGAAACGGAAAAGCTGCACGCCATCCTGAACACCGCGTGCGCCGCCCCGTCGGCTGGGGATCTGCAGGCCTATCGGATTGTCGTCATCACCGACCGAGTCACCCGTGCAGCCCTGAGCGAGGCGGCCAGCGGCCAGCGCTTCATCGCCGAGGCGCCGGTATGCCTGGTGTTCTGCTGCGATCGCGAGCGCTCGGCCCAGGAATTCGGTGAACGCGGCCAGAGCCTGTATGCCCTGCAGGATGCCACCATCGCCGCCGCCTACGCGCAGCTGGCGGTGGTCGCCGCAGGCATGGGCTCAACCTGGGTGGGGTACTTCGACGCCTCGGGCGTGCGGGCGGCACTGGGATTGGGCGAAGGCCTGGAACCGGTCGCTATGCTCAGCCTGGGGTATCCGGCGGAGGTGCCGGAGCTGAGCCCCCGGCGGCGGATGGACGACATCGTGCAGTGGCACGGCACGCCGCCCGGGAGCCGAGAAAGGGCACAACAGCGGAGCGAGCGGGAAGGCTAGGCGAGGGGCGCGAGTGCGCCGCGGCGGCCTATATCGCCGCCTGATCCTCTTCGCCGGTACGGATGCGGATCACCTTGGTCACGTCGGTGACGAAAATCTTGCCGTCGCCGATCTTGCCGGTGCGGGCCGCCTCAGTGATCACCTCGATGCAGCGCTCCACCTGATCGTCGTTCACCACGATCTCGATCTTCACCTTCGGCAGGAAATCCACCACGTACTCGGCCCCGCGGTAAAGCTCGGTGTGGCCCTTCTGGCGCCCGAACCCCTTGACCTCGATGGCGGTCATGCCGGTGATGCCGATCTCGGAGAGCGCCTCGCGCACGTCGTCCAGCTTGAACGGCTTAATGATGGCTTCGACTTTCTTCATGGCCTCGTCCCCCGAAGGAATGGCCCAACCTTACAGGATCGGTTCGGGTAGTTAAAGCGCCTGCCGGCACGGCTCATAGGGCGCGCCGTGCGCGCCGCGCCCCGGGTCGCATCGCGCCGCCGAGGCAGTCAAAATCGGCAGCCACGGGCCGCCCTATACCCGGCAACCAGCCACTCCTCACCCAATCCCCGCCCGCCCGAAGCCGGAGGTGATCGGATAGCGTCGGTCGCGACCGAAGGCCCGCCGGGTGATGCGCACGCCCGGCGGGGCCTGGCGGCGCTTGTACTCGTTGCGATCGATCATGCGGATCACCTTGACCACCACCTCGGCATCGTAGCCGGCGGCGACGATCTCCTCCCTCGAGCGATCCTGCTCCACGTACATCTCCAGAATGGGGTCCAGGACTTCATACGGCGGCAGCGTATCGGCATCCCGCTGGTCCGGCGCCAGCTCTGCGGAGGGCGGACGCTCGATCACCCGCTGGGGTATCACCGGCGAGACGGAGTTGCGGTAACGCGCGAGCGCGAACACCAGCGTCTTGGGCACGTCCTTGAGCACGCCGAAGCCGCCGGCCATGTCGCCGTAGAGGGTGGCGTAGCCCACCGCCATCTCGCTCTTGTTGCCCGTGGTGAGCACCATCCTGCCCTTTTTGTTGGAGATGGCCATGAGGATCACGCCGCGGCAGCGGGCCTGGATGTTCTCCTCGGTGGTATCCGGGGCGGTGCCGGCGAACTCGTCAGTCAGGAGATCGAGAAAGGAATTGAAGACCGGCTCGATGGGGATGACATGGAACTCCACCTCCAATGCCTCGGCCTCGGCGCGCGCGTCCTCCACGCTCATGTCGGCGGTGTAGCGCGAAGGCATGGACACCGCCTCCACCCGCTCCGCCCCCAGGGCGTCCACCGCCACCGCAAGAGTCAGAGCGGAATCGATGCCGCCGGAGAGCCCGATGATGGCGCCCTGGAAGCCGTTCTTGGTGACGTAGTCCCGCACGCCCAGGACCAGGGCCCGATAGGCGCTCGCTTCGCGGCTGAGGGGTACGGGCAAGGGATGGGACACCGGCGTGACGGCGTCCCCTGCCACGGTGAAATCCACCGGGTAGAGGTCCTCGGCAAAGGGCACGCCTCGCTGCACGATCAGACCGTCGGCGTCCATCACGAACGAATCGCCGTCGAACACCAGCTCGTCCTGGCCGCCGACCACGTTGACGTACACCACCGGAACCCGGCAGGTGCGCACGCGCTGGAGCAGCACCTGCTCGCGCTCCCGGCCCTTTTCGATGTGATAGGGCGAAGCGTTGATGTTGACGATCAAGCGCGCCCCGGCCTCCGCCGACCACTCCAGCGGCCCCGGGCTCCAGGCATCCTCGCAGATGGTGATACCCACCGGCACACCGTTGATGGTCACCACACAGCTGTCGTCGGCGCTGGCGAAGTAGCGCTTCTCGTCGAAGACGCTGTAGTTGGGCAAATGGTGTTTATGGTAAACGCCCACCTCGCGGCCGTCGCGCAACACCATGGCGGCGTTGAAGGTGCCGGCGGCGGTCTGGTGGGGCAACCCCACAATCACGTCGATGCCGCGCAAGGACCGGCGCAGCTCCTCCAGTGCCCGCAGCACCCGCAGGTGCAGGCCCGGTCGCAACAGCAGGTCTTCGGGCGGGTAGCCGGTCAGCGCCAGCTCCGGGAAGGCGATCGCATCCGCCTGAAGCTCGTCTCGGGCGCGCTCGGTCTGGGCGATGATCTTGGCGGCGTTGCCCTCGATGTCGCCCACCATGAAATCCTGCTGCGCCATGACGATGCGCAGATTGGAAGTGCCGGCGGCGGTTGCGGAAGCCAAGGCTCGGGCCCGATGGGACGGTCAGTGCAGCAGCTCGGCCATGCGCGCGCCGATCTCGGCGGGGGAACGCACGGTGGCCACACCGGCGGCCTCGAGGGCGGCGTACTTCTCGTCGGCGGTGCCTTTGCCGCCGCTGACGATGGCACCGGCGTGGCCCATGCGCTTGCCCGGCGGGGCGGTCACACCGGCGATATAGGCCACCACCGGCTTGCGCATGTGATCGCGGACGTACTGGGCGGCGCGCTCCTCGTCCGTGCCGCCGATCTCGCCCACCAGCACCACGCCCTCGGTCTGCGGATCCTGCTCGAACAGCGCCAGGCAATCGACGAAGTCCATGCCGTGGACGGGATCGCCGCCGATGCCGACGCAGGTGCTTTGCCCCAGGCCCAGCCGCGTGGTCTGGTAAACGGCCTCGTACGTGAGGGTGCCCGACCGCGACACCACGCCCACGCGCCCCGGCTGGTGAATAGCGCCGGGCATGATACCGATCTTGCAGCCCCCGGGCGTGATCACACCCGGGCAGTTGGGCCCGATGAGACGGGCGTCGTAGGCGGCAAGCGCCGCCTTCACCTTCAGCATGTCCTGCACGGGAATACCTTCGGTGATGCAGACGATGACGCCGATGCCGGCATCGGCGGCTTCCAGGATGGCATCCGCGGCGAACGGTGCCGGCACGTAGATCATGGTGGCCTCGGCGCCGGTCGCGGCGACGGCGTCGTGCACGGTATCGAACACCGGCAGGTCCAGGTGGCTCTGCCCGCCCTTGCCCGGCGTGACGCCGCCCACCAGCCGGGTACCGTAGGCCAGGGCCTGCTCGGAATGGAAGGTACCCTGCTTGCCGGTGAATCCCTGGCAGATCACCTTGGTGTCCTGATCGATCAGAATGCTCATGGTGTGCCCAGATTGCGGCTGAAGCCGCTCCTACAGGTTCTGTTTCGCAGCCGCGACCACCTTGCGTGCCGCGTCGGTGAGGTCTTCGGCGCTGGTGATCGTCAATCCACTGTTCTCCAGGATCGCCCGGCCTTGCTCCACGTTGGTGCCCTCGAGACGCACCACCACCGGCACGCCGATGCCCACCTGCTGGGCGGCGGCGACGATGCCCCCGGCGATCAGGTCGCAGCGCACGATGCCGCCGAAGATGTTCACCAGGATGGCGCGCACCTTGGTATCCGCAAGGATGAGCTTGAAGGCCTCGGCGACTCGCTCCGCGGTGGTGCCGCCACCGACGTCGAGAAAATTGGCCGGCTCGCCGCCGTGGAGCTTGATCAGGTCCATGGTGGCCATGGCCAGTCCCGCACCATTGACCATGCAGGCGATGTCGCCGTCCAGGGTGACGTAGTTCAACCCGTGGGCGGCGGCCGCATGCTCGGTGGGATCCTCCTGGCTGACGTCGTGCAGCTCGGTGCGCGCGGGGTGGCGGAACTCGGCGTTGTCATCCAGGTTGATCTTGGCGTCCAACGCAAGCAGCTCGCCACCGGCGGTGACGATCAGGGGATTGATCTCCACCAGACTTGCGTCCTGCTCGGTGAACAGCCGATAGAGGGCCAGCATGATGCCCGTAAGGGTCTTGACCTGGCCGCCGGTGAGCCCCAGACCGAAGCCGATCCGCCGGCACTGGTAGGGCTGCAGGCCCGCCGCCGGATCGGCCGCCACCGTGAGGATCTTATCCGGCGTCTCGGCGGCCACCTGCTCGATGTCCATGCCACCCGCGGCCGAGGCCATGAACACGATCCGCTCCCGCGCTCGGTCCACCAAGGCCCCGAGGTAGAGCTCACGCTCGATGTCCGAGGCCGCCTCGATCAGGACCCGCTCCACCGGAAGGCCGCCGGCGCCGGTCTGCGGGGTGACCAGGCGGCGGCCCAGCATGGCCGCGGCAGCTTCCTCGGCTGCGCTCGGATCCGACACCACCTTGACACCGCCACCCTTGCCGCGTCCGCCGGCGTGCACCTGGGCCTTCACCACCCAGCGCGCACCGCTCAGGGACTTGGCCGCCTGCGGCGCCGCCGCGGCGGAATCGACCGTCTGCCCGGCGGGCACGGGAATGCCGTAGTCAGCGAACAGGGTCTTGGCCTGGAACTCGTGCAGATGCATGCTGGATCACCGTGGAAAGCCGCTATTCTGTGCCAAAGCCCGAGGCGGCGCAAAGCCGTCGGCTTGCGTGGCGCTGGCGAATCGCCGACACTGCCTCGATTCCGGGCACACCCACATTCGGCCATGGTCCGCTTCCTCCTTATCGTAGTCGCTGTGTGGCTCGCGATCATGATCGCCCGCCAGCTGCTGCGCTCGAGCAAGCAGGCCTCGCCCCCGCCGCGGGAGCTGCCCGAGCGCGACATGGTGCGCTGCGCGGAATGCGGGCTGCACGTGCCGCGTTCCGAAGCGGTGGCCGAGGGGGACGGGTTCTTCTGCTCGGAGCGCCACCGCAGCGCCCACAAGAGCCGGCAGGGCTAGCGGCCAGGGTTCCGCCAGAGCCCGCCGGCGCCCGGCGCGGGACCTCGCGCCGTTGCGTCAGACGCAGCGTCCGCCCCCGAACCTCAACAGCCACGCCGCCCGGGCGATAACCAAACCATGAGCGAAGGATCGACCTCCGTCAGCGGCCAGGCCCTGCCCGGCGCCCAGACCAGCCAGACCTGGAAGCCCCTGCGTTACCTCAATTACTACCGCTTCGTGCTTGCGGGGCTGTTCTCGGTGCTGTATTTCGGCGACTGGGGCCTGGAGTTCCTCGGCTCCCACCGCCCGGCACTGTTCGGCGCCGCCAGCCTCGCCTATCTCGCCTTCGCCCTGATCGCCAGCTTCGCCATTCGCCTGCGCCGCCCGGGCTTCACCGTCCAGCTCAACACCCAGGTGCTGGCGGACATCGCCGCGCTCATTCTAATGATGCATGCCAGCGGGGGGCCGGTGAGCGGCCTGGGCATCCTGCTGGTGGTGGCCATCGCCGGCGCCAGCATCATCCTGGCCGGACGCCTGGCCATGCTCTATGCGGCCATCGCCACCCTGGCGGTGCTCGGCGAACAGCTCTACGGTCAGCTCGTCGACCCGCTGCGCAGCAACGCCTACACCCAGGCCGGCTTTCTCGGCCTCACCTTCTTCGCCACAGCGCTTCTGTCCTACACGCTCGCCAAGCGGGTGCGGGAGAGCGAGGCCCTGGCGCGCCAGCGGGGCGTGGATCTCGCCAATCTGGAGCAGCTCAACGATTACATCGTGCGCCACATGCAATCGGGGGTCATCGCCGTGGACCCGCAGCAGCGGGTGCGACTCATCAACGGCGCCGGCTGGCAGCTGCTGGGGCGTCCACCCCTGGTGGACCGCACCGAGCTGCGTGCGCTGTCTCCGCCCCTGGCGCGGCAGCTGCACCGCTGGCGCCAGGAACCGACCGCCGCGCCGGAGGCCTTCCAGCCCCGGGAGAACGGTCCCGTGGTGCTGGCCCGCTTCGCGCCGCTGGGTGCCGAACGCCCCGACGGCACGGTGATCTTTCTGGAGGATTCCACCGAGGCCAACCAGCGCCTGCAGCAGATGAAGCTCGCCTCCCTCGGGCGGCTCACGGCCAGCATTGCCCACGAGATCCGCAATCCCCTGGGCGCCATCAGTCACGCAGCCCAACTGCTCGGCGAGTCCGGCGCCCTGGACCAAAACGATCGGCGCCTGACCGAAATCATCGGCGATCACTCCCGGCGCATGAACGCGGTGATCGAGAACGTGCTCCAGCTTTCCCGCCGTGAGAGCTCCCATCCGCGCAGCCTCGCGCTGGGACCGTGGCTCGACGAATTCGCCGACGAGTTGCGGGTGGTGCGCGGGCTGGCGGTGGCGCAGGTGATCGTGAGTCTCGACCCCTCCGACCTCCAGGTGCACATCGACCCCACCCACCTGCAGCAAGTGCTCTGGAACCTGTGCCAAAACGCGCTGGAGCACGGCGGCGCCGACGGCGCCGAACCCCGCGTGATCCTGAAGGCCGGTCTGCATGCCGATGCCGCCACACCGCACCTGGACGTGATCGACAACGGCCCCGGTATCGACGAGGACACCGCCCAGCAGATGTTCGAGCCGTTCTTCACCACCGCCGGCGGCGGCACCGGCCTGGGACTCTACATCTCCCGGGAGCTGTGCGAGTGCAACAAGGCACGGCTCGCCTACCTGCGCGCGCCTACCGGCGGCAGCTGTTTTCGCATATCCTTTCCCGGTCTCAGCCGCGGCGCGGCGCAGTCTGCACACGGATGACCATGGCGAGCCATACGGCCCTGATCGTCGACGACGAGCCCGACATTCGCGAGCTGCTGGAGCTCACCTTGGGCCGCATGGACATCGACACCCATGCGGCGGCCGACCTCGCCCAGGCGCAGATGCTGCTGGGACAACAACGCTTCGATCTCTGCCTGACCGACATGCGCCTGCCCGACGGCAACGGCATCGACCTGGTGCGATCGATCCAGAGGCGCTATCCCGAGACCCCGGTGGCCGTGATCACCGCCTATGGCAACATGGACTCGGCCGTGGAGGCGCTCAAGGCCGGCGCCTTCGATTTCGTCTCCAAGCCCGTGGACCTGCAGGTGCTGCGCAATCTGGTGCACACCGCCCTGCGCCTCAACGACCAACCGCGCCGCGATCGGCGCAGCCGCAACGAGCTGCTGGGCGAGTCGCCCACCATGCGCGCGGTGCGTTCCAAGATCGCCAAGCTCGCCCGCAGCCAGGCGCCGGTCTATATCAGCGGCGAGTCCGGCACAGGCAAAGAGCTGGTGGCCCGCCTGATCCACCAGAAAGGCCCGCGCGCCGACAAGCCCTTCGTGCCCGTGAACTGCGGTGCGATTCCCACGGAGCTCATGGAGAGCGAGTTCTTCGGCCACCGGAAGGGCAGCTTTACCGGAGCGGGCAGCGACAAGGACGGTCTATTCCAGGCCGCCCAGGGCGGCACCCTGTTCCTGGACGAAGTGGCGGAGCTGCCCCTGCACATGCAGGTCAAGCTCCTGCGGGCGATTCAGGAGAAAGCGGTGCGCCCGGTAGGCGCCCAGCGGGAAGTGCCCATCGACGTGCGCATCCTCAGCGCCACTCACAAGGACCTGTCGCGCCTGGTACAGGACGGCGGTTTTCGCCAGGACCTCTACTACCGCATCAACGTGATCGAACTGCACGTGCCGGCTCTGCGCAAGCGCGGGGACGACATCTCGCTGCTGGCCGGGCATATCCTGGAGCGCCTGGCGGACATGCACGAGCAGCGCCCGCCCCTGCTCAGCAAGCCGGCGTTGAGTGCGTTGCAGGGGTATCGGTTCCCGGGCAACGTGCGCGAATTGGAGAACATCCTCGAGCGCGCCATGACCCTCTGCGAGAACGCCGAAATCCAGGCGGAAGACCTGCACCTCCCGGAAGTCGACGGCGAGGAGACCGACCCGGGCTTCGACCTGGAAGGCCAGTTGGACCAGACCGAACGGGAGATGATTCAGAAGGCCCTGGAGCAGACCCGTTACAACAAGACCGCCGCGGCGAAGGTGCTGGGGCTGAGCTTCCGGCAGCTGCGGTATCGATTGAAGAAGCTCGGCATCGACTGAGTCTATCCGCAGGAAAACTGCCCTTTTACGTCAGAACCTGACAGTTTTCGTCAGTCCCCGATAGTCGCGCGGCCCGCCACCGGGCAACCCCGGCCGGGTTAAGGCGAGGTCCGCGCGTTCACGGCCGCCTCCGGCCGGCCGGAGGTTCATTGGATTCAGATGGATACCGAGCCGCATCGCGACTGTGAGGCGGATCACAACGGTCGGACTACTTCTGGCACGGACCCTGCTTATTCTCCCGTCAAGCGAACGTCGAGTAGCCCCAAGGACCCATTCGGGGGAGGCAAGCGGGAGGGGTTCGCTGATCTGAAATCGATATGAACCCACTTGGGAGATTCACAATGAAGAAGATGCAACAGGGCTTCACACTGATCGAACTGATGATCGTCGTGGCGATCATCGGTATTCTGGCGGCGATCGCGATTCCGGCGTATCAGGATTACATTGTCCGGGCGAAGATCTCCGAGGTGATGGGAATCGCTGCAAAGGACAAGACCTCCATCTCGGAATACTACGTCTCTATGGGGCGGATGCCCACCGAAGCTCAGTCGGGCGTGAGCACGGAGGCCGGTCAAAGCACGTATCTATCGGCCATTGATTATGATCCAACAAGTACTGTCGTGGGCACCGTCACCTACACGCTCACGAACCTTCACACGGATGTCGACACCCAGGACATCGCGTTCGTCGGAACGGGCGCGGACACCGGCGTCACCTGGGAGTGCAACACAGCTGCCACGACCGTACCGGAGAAATTCCTCCCAGCCAACTGCCGCTAGTATTGATCGGCAATCATGAAAAGGACGAGCGCCCCGCCTCTGCGGGGCGCTCTTTTTCCCGCCCCACCAAATTGATTTTACCAGTGACTCACGGTAGCTCCCGCATCGCACACGCTCCACCGTGGCTGGCACTGCTGCTCGTTGCAGCCGTAACCCTCCTGGCGTACTGGCCAGGCTTGTCGGGACAGTTCGTGTTCGATGATGTACCCAACATCGTCGATAACCCAGACCTCAAGATCGAGACCCTGGGTCGCGCTGAGCTGCGCGATGCCGCGCTCTCCGGGCATGCGGGGCCGTTGAAGCGCCCGCTCAGCATGATGAGCTTCGCCCTCAATTATCTCGCCTCCGGGCTGGATCCGTTCGCCTTCAAGCTGACGAACGTCATCATCCATCTCCTGTGCGCCTCTGGCATTTACGTCCTTGGATCCGCGCTGTTGCTACGTGCCGGCGTCGGGGAGCGCCGGCGGTTCTGGTTGGCACTCTTCATCGCCGGCGTATGGGCCGTCCACCCGCTGAATCTCACCGCGGTTCTCTACGTCGTCCAGCGAATGGCGAGCCTCTCCGCACTGTTCAGCATCTGGGCTCTGGCGGCCTATGCGATCGGGCGCAATCGACTGGACGCCAGCGACCGACGCGGATGGGCGTGGATCCTGGCGGGTCTTCTGGTGGGCACCCCCGCGGCGACCCTCGCCAAGGAAAATGGTGCACTCCTGCCACTGCTTGCGCTGACGCTGGAGATCGCCGTATTCCAGTTCAGAGCTTCCCGAGCAGAACACCGGGGGCTGATCGTGCTGTTCGCGCTCACCGCCGGGTTGCCCGCGTTGGCCGCGATCGGCTTCTTTCTAGCGAACCCCGATTGGCTCCTGAGTCGATATTCCGGAAGGGATTTCACGCTGTGGGAAAGACTACTCACCGAAGCCGGAATCCTATGGCACTACATGTTCATGTCATTCGTTCCCAATCCAGGAGGGATGGCGCTGTTCCATGACGATTGGCCGATCGCGCGCGGCCTCCTGTCACCCCTCAGCACGCTGGCTGCATTATCCGGCCTTGCCGCTCTCGCAGCGGCTGCATTCTTGCTAAGACGCCGCTATCCGCTGGCGGCTGCGGGCATTCTGTTTTTCCTTGCGGGGCACACCATGGAGTCCACGGTTCTCGCCTTGGAACTGATGTACGAGCATCGCAATTACCTGCCGCTATTCGGACTTCTTCTCCTGCCCACCCAGGTGTTGCTTGCGGTACCTATGCCAAGGCGCAGAACGGCCTCCATCGCGGCCACGGCACTGATCGTCGTGCTGGCGGCTTCCACCTTCGTCCGTAGCGATCACTGGGGCGACCCGCTGCGCCACGCGATCACGGAAGTTGCCCACAGCCCGAACTCTCCGCGTGCGAATCACTATGCAGGAAACATGTATGCGGAGATTGCCCTGGCAGTCGACTCTCCGAGACTCAGACGCGAATTGCTTGCCAAGGCCGAAGGGCACTATCGCCGCGCCTCGGAGCTTTCTCCCGGCTTCACTGCAGGACTATATTCGCTCATCTCCCTCGCCAGTCGGACGGGCCGGCAGATCGATGATGCCACGGTAGAGGACCTCACGCATCGACTCTCCTCCTATCGAGTGCGCGCCGAAAGCGTCAACCACCTAAGGCACCTGATCGTATGCCGCCGGCAGGGCCTGTGTCAGGTGGACGCGTCCACCATGGACAATATCATCCGCGCCTTGCTCGAGAATCCAACGCTCAAACGGCGCACTCGGGCCATGACGTTGGTTGCTGCTGCGAACTACCTGATCAACCAGGCGGGCGACGTGAAGCAGTCCTTGGCTTTGGCACATCAGGCAATCGCGAGCGACCCCGACAATCTACCTCTTCGGCTAAACGTGGCAGATGTACTCCTCTCGATTCGCCAATGGGAGCACGCGGAGCGTCAACTGAAGGAAATCGCGTCGCGCGATAGTTTGAACCTGTACACCACGGAGCTGAGTGACTTACGGCAGCGCCTCAAGGAAGGCCGCGCTGCTAGCATCGATCAGATACTATGACCCGCGCGCTCGGCTCAATAAGCCAAGCCCCATGCCCGCGCGGATCTTATGGTAGGATCGGATTTCCGGTGAACACCAGCGACGGTCGCAATCGGGGGACCCTTGTCTGATTTTTCGCATATAAGCGTTATCCTTCCCGCGAAAAACGAGGAAGACACTCTGCGGGACGTTCTCAATGGCGTCCGTCGCCACGCTCCCGGCGCACAGGTCATCGTTGTCGACGACGGATCCAACGACCGGACCGGCGCCTTGGCTCGCGAATTGGGAGCGACCGTGATCAGCCACCCGGTCGCAATGGGCAACGGTGCGGCGATAAAGACCGGCGTTCGGCATGCTACAGGCGACGTCGTGGTATGCATGGACTCCGACGGACAACATGATCCGGCGGAAATCCCCCGCCTGGTCGAGTGCCTCAAGGGCGGTTACGCCATGGCAGTCGGCGCCCGGTCCGGAGATGGCCAGGCCACCCGCGGACGCTGGCTGGCAAACGGTTTCTACAACCGCTTCGCGAGCTGGATGACGAACCACGCCATCCGCGATCTCACCTCCGGATTCCGCGCCGCCGAGGCCGCCAAGTTTCGCGAATTTCTCCACCTGCTACCCAACGGATTCTCCTATCCCACGACCATCACCATGGCGTTTCTGCGCGCCGGTTACCCGGTCATGTATCTTCCCATCGGCGTCCAGAAGCGCAACGGCAAAAGCCACATCAGACCGATACGGGATGGATTGCGCTTCCTGTTGATCATATTCCGCGTCGGCACGCTGTACTCGCCCTTGAAGCTCTTCGTGCCCGTGAGCGCAACGTTCTTTCTCCTCGGACTCGGGTACTACCTCTATACCTATGTTGTCCACAGCCGGTTTACGAACATGAGTGCCTTGCTGTTCGTCACGTCGGTCGTAGTGTTCCTGATCGGGCTGGTCTCCGAACAGATTACCGCCCTGACCTACAGCCAACGCAGAGAGTGATTCAACGGGGTCCCTTGGAATTCGCCCCCCGACGGCAATGCCAAAAATTCTACAAACCGGCACGTACTCAGCCAGCAACAAGGGGGATGCCACCCTTCAATTGGTGACTGCGCGCATGCTCAGCCGGCATGTGGGAGATGCGCACATCACGATCAGCTGTCCATTTCCGGAACAAGACGCGACCGCCTATCGGCCGTTTGCCGTTTCTGGGACGAGCAGACGAAATCTTGTGACCGGGACTGTGCTATTGCTACGAGCACTGCTCTGGCGCACGCTACAGAACGTCGGGATAGATTGGGCTGGGTTGATCGCGCACCCCGAACTGAGGGCGTTTCATTCAGCGGACCTCGTGGTGGACGTCAGCGGCGATATGCTCACCGAGGATTACGGCCCACACGTGGCGTATTCCCATTTCCTGCCTATCTTGACCGCACTCGCGCTGAAGCGCCCGGTCATGATCATGGCGCAGAGCGTCGGGCCGTTTTCGCTGACGCGCCCTCTGGCGCGCTTGATGCTCAACCGGGTGGATCGCATCACAGTGCGCGATGAGCTTACCGTCGACCAGCTTCGCTCCCTTAGGCTGACGAACACCTCTGTAGAACTGACTGCGGACGTCGCCTTTTGTCTGGAAGCCGCAGACGCCGCGCGCGCCGAAGCCATCATGGTCGAGGAAGGCATCTCGATCGGCGACCGGCCGTTGTTGGGTGTGGCTGTCAGCCGGCTGATCGCCCAGAAGTTCTGGCGCAAGGCGAATGACACAGCGAAGCATGCTACGTTCCAGGATTTCTTCGCCAATCTCCTCGACGAGGCTGCCCGGACGTTGGGAGCAGACGTCGTCTTCATTCCGCACGTTCTCGGCCCGCGCAATTCCGCGGACGATCGAATTCTCTCCAGCGAGATCGCCGCGCGGATGCAGTCGCAAGCCCACGTGATCCATGGAGACTACCATCCGGAGGAAACCAAGGCCGTCATCGCCCGCTGCGCGCTTTTTCTCGGCAGTCGCATGCATGCCAATATCGCCGCACTCACCAGCGGGGTGCCGGCCGTGGCCGTCAGTTACAGCCACAAGATGCCAGGCGTATTCGATCGTCTGGGCGTCGGGGAGTTCGTGTGCCCGCTTACCGACCTGACCCAAGACCACATCCTGCAGCTGTTGGAACGGGCGTCTGAACAGCGCAAGGAGGTCCACGCGCAGATTTCGGCACATCTTCCGGACCTTGAGCGTCGAGCAATCCGCAATTTCGATATCGCCGCCGACCTTCTTAGCGAACGTGCGGGGGGTCGTCAGTGCGAGGTGAACCCTGCCCCGGCGGAACGATCGGAATGAACCTCCTGCTCGGTTGTTGTGGTCCCATACGCGGCGACGTCACCAGACGATTCGCCGCGCACGCACTGGGCGCGTATGGCGCTGCGCCGACGCACACGCCGGTTGGCTCCACGGACTATACGCAGTCGGTCCTGCTGGACGGGGGGCCCTTGAGCACGAACTACTCCAAGGACGGCATTTACCTGCTGGGTATGGGCCGATTCCACGGCTTGGGAGGGGGCACGTCGCCAGGTGGCGCGCTCGCCGATCGTTACCGCCGCAGTGGACTCGGATTCCTCGACGGAGTGGACGGGCACTATGCCGTCGCGCTGTACGACAGCGAACGCCAACGTCTCCTCCTGGCTGCCGATCCCGCGCGCCTACGAACGCTTTTCTACTATGCACCCTCCGACGGACGGACCTTCGCATTCGCATCGAATCTGCGCGCGCTTGCGGTCGCGACCGGAGCCGTGGCCACACTCGACCGGTCGCTCGAAGACTTCCTCCTCATCTACGGCTTCCTTCCGGACAACCGAACGCCCTACCAGGACGTTTACGCCATTCCCCCCGCGACTCTGATCGAGTGGCACGCCGGGACCAAGACAGATCACGCGATTGCCTCCCGGCCGAGCTCGACTGCCCCCGCCTTCGGCGACCTCCGAGAGGACGGAGTTGCCGACGCCCTGTACGAACGGATGTTGGTGGCAGTGGGTGAGCAGAGTGGCGACACCGACGACGCTGCAGTATTACTGGGCGGATTCGACTCGGCCCTGGTCGCAGCCCTGCTCGCCCGCATGGGGAAGCGCGTTACGACCTATTCGTTCTGTTACGGCGATGCCCGTTTCGACCAGCCGCATACGGATACGCTGGCGCGCCACATCGGCAGCCGCCACCAATGGATCAACATCGACGCGGACGTGATCAGACGCGGTTTGCAGAGCTACTCGACCGTCTTCAATCAACCTACCAATTGGCCGAACTACGTGATCCAGACCGATCACGTCTGCCGCCACGCTCGAGCGGCGGGATTTCGGTTCTGCTATACCGGCGATGGCTGCGACGGCATCTTCATGGGCTATCCGTCCGTCTTCAAGCGGACCCGCCTCATACACGGCGCTTGGCGGATTCCCGAGTGGCTGGCGCACCTGCTGCTTCGGTTTTTCGGCCGGAGGACTCTTGAGCTCTACGCCGGCCAGACGTACCGCATTGCATTCAATCTGTTGCGAATCCTTGCCAGACGCATGCCGGAGCGCGGCCATCTCACCTTCCGGATCTTCGATGAGACTTCGCTGGCACGCCTGCGGGAGGCTCCGCCTCCGCATCAACAGGCGCAGATCGAACGATTGCTGAGCGAGTTGGCGGCGGGATTCGGTGACATCAGCCCTCTGCGCTTGGCCTATCTTGGCAAGTCTGCAGTCTCGCCGAACCGGGCCAAGATCGTGGGCAGCGAAGATCATAACGGGGTGGTGATCCAGTCGCCGTACCTGCACGCCGATGTACGCGCCTTTGCAGGCGCCCTTCCGGACCGCCTCCTACGCCCCGAAGGATCCCCGGCGGGCTCAGACATCGGCAAACACGTGCTCGCCGCCATGGCACTGCGCCATAAGCTCTTGCCCGCGGAAGTGATCTATCAACCAAAGCTGGCGGCGATCACATCGCCGATCGACAAATGGTATGCCGGGGATCTCAGGACAACTGTGACCGACCTGCTTGATGGACTGCCTTTCACAATTCCCGCGCGCTATCGCGGTTCGCTGCTGGAAGACCTTGCAGCAGAGCGATTCTACAAGCGATACCTTTCGAATGACCAAGTGCTATCGCACGCAATCTCCCTATTGGTGACCTATGCCGCGTTCACTGCTCCAGCGCCAGAGGCCGCAACATGAAGGTGTGGCTTGGAATCCACGTGGACAGCGCCGCGATGATCGGTGCCGGTACCAGTCGGCCGAACCGAAATGCCAGGCCGAAACGGGCAGCTTCATTCAGCATCCGGTCGGTGTAACGGTGTGCCTCGAAGCCGCACCGTGCGAACAACGGTTCCATCTGGCGATAGCGCAATACCTGGTTGTTTCCAACGTGGCCCTTCATGAGGGGCGAGCTTCGATTGGGAGTAGCAAGGTACGCGCAACCGTCCGGACGTAACACCCGGTGGATCTCCGTGAGATGACGTGAATGATCGTTCACGTGTTCGATGACGTGGTGGGACACGACGATATCGAAACAACTGGAGTCGAATGGCAGGATCTCCGACTCGACTAGTCGGAATTCGAACTGCCGATTCTGGACTCTGCGGCGATCGCTGACATCCACTCCATACTGGACGTTCCGCTTACCGAGATGGTTGCTGATGTCCCCATTGCCGCACCCAACATCCAGGATCCGAAATCCCTCCAGCGTTGACCCGAGAAAATCCTCGAGGACCCGCTCGATCATGCGGGCCTTTTCGACACGGTCGAGCTGCACCACCGGCGTGACGCGCGAACGCCACTTCATCGGCAGGTTCCTCTTGCATGCGCAGCCAAGCCCGGGCAGTGAACGCTAGTCACGGTTCTTGAGGTCTCCGACTCCGGGTAGTCCCGTCTGATAACCACAGACGCCGCGGAGGAAGGTGCCGGCCTCGACGGAGATCCCGACGAGTCCGATCAGGAGTTGGACGCCGAGCATCACCAAAGCAAATGCGAGCGCCTCATGCTGAGCAACGCCGTAGAGACCAAACAGCGCGACCGTACCGACCTCCCGCACGCCGACGCCCCCCACGGTGATCGGGATCAGCGTCAGCAGGAAAACGACAGAACGCACCCACGCGATCGCCGCAAGGCTCAATCCAAGTCCCATCGAAACCGCGACCGCATACGCACTCCCGACGAACAAGGCGTAGCTGCCGAGCGACAGCGCGACGATTTTGATTAACGCCCGAAGCGACAGGCCATTGTAGGCGACCACGGCCGTCCACCAGCGATCCAGACGCGCTCGCACAAACTCTGGAGGAGAGAGCGGGCTGCGGGCGGCAAGCCCGCGCATCGACCGCCCGAATGCCGGGAACAGGAACAGCAGGATCGCCAGCACCCCTGCAACCGCACTTCCGAGGGCGAGGACCAGGAGCCAGACCCCACTGGCGCCGAGCAACGAGCGTTCGTGTGCAATCAGGAAGGTTGCGGACGCCGCATACACCAGAAACTGAACCACAGCGACAAACGCCATCAGGGCGAATGCATCGGCGCCGGTGCCGTGCTGCTTGTATCGATACCATCGCATGCCGGTAGAAACGGCTCTGGGAAGGACGAGGATGTAGAAGCGCATGATGAAATTGAGAAGGATCAGGCGGGAAATGGAAAGGCTCAACCTCGCCGGGTCCAAGGCGGTGCGCGTGAGAAGTGCGGGCACGATGACCGACCCGCCGACGTTCAGGACAAAAGCGGCAGACAGTGCCCAGAATTCGACTGATCCCATTGCCGCCGGCAGCCGGCCGAAGTCCGCGTATGCGACGCACACGCCCAGGAGCAGGAGTGAAACCAGCGCCTTTAGCAGATGAGCAGTTCGTGATGTCATCGGGTTCAGCGGCCGGGCGACGACGGTTCGGCCTTGCGATCGCGCGCATCGCCCCTCAGCAGCCCGTGCACGCGGCTGTAAGCGGCCAAGTGCTCGTCGGCGACACGCTGCCAGGCGAAGGACCCCGCATGCGCAAGTTGACGTTCACGCATCTGGCGGCGCGCCTCGGCTCGTGAGTTCAAGTGGCGGATCAATCGATCGGCGAGGGCCTCGTGGTCGCCCGGCGCGACGATGTGGTCGCTCCCGATTGCGTATTCGTGAAGCCCCCCGACGGAGCTTACCACCAGCGGCAGACCGGAGCCCGCCGCCCGCGCCGCCGCACCCGACTGCCCGGACATGCGATCGTAGGCAAAGACTCCGAGGTCTGCGATCCGACACAAGGCGTCCAAGCTCCGATCGGGGATGAAGCCGTCGATGAGCGCTACCCGCGACGTCAGCGGCTCCTGTGACAGCAGGCGTTCGATGTCGCGGCCCGCGCTGGCCGCCCCCAGCACGCGTGCGGCGAGGCGGGCGCTGTGTGAGTGTCCCCCGCGCCAGGTACGCCCGGCAATGACGAGATCGACTTGACCGATGGCGGCGGACACCCGGCGCCACGCGCGCAACAGGGTCGGAACCCCCTTGTAGCCCCGCAGATTCCCGAACGTCACCACGTAGCGCTTTGCCGGATCCAGCCCCAGGAGGGCATAGTCATCTTGCGAGGGCGCACTGGAACCGCGAATGTACACTCCGTGAGGGATGGTCACCACGGGCACCTCCGATCGCACCACACCGCGCAGCCGCTGTTCACCAGCCGCGGTATGCGTGACCAACATGTGCGCGGTTCGAAGCAGTGCGCGCTCGATTCGCCGGAAGCCCGGCAGGTGCTCGTGCGGCTCCGGATTGTGGACAGTAACGATGACAGCCTTTCCCCGCGCCCGCGCACTGCGGGCCACGCTCAGCAACATGGGCGCTGTGACCGGGCTCCAGTACTGGATATGAAGGATCGGGGCCGACATTTCCGCCGCCTTCCGCCATGTGCCCGGCCTCGCCCAATGCAGCAGCGCGTCCGGTGACTCCGAGCGCGCTTCCCGGCCACCGGGAAACAGGAACTCCGGGTAGAGCCGGCGGTAATCAATGCGGCTCAGTGGAATCGCCGCGGCGGCCTCCAGGGCACTGAACAGTTCGGTGGCATACATGCTGATCCCGCGCACGGGCTCGCCGAAGGTGGCAATCATCGTTACCCCTTCGGAATACCTCCGACCGTCCTCAGTCACGGCTGCTCAGCTGTGTCCCACTGGAGAATTCCATCGCCCACGTCAAATCTTCGGCGCCCCTCGAAATGCGGAGCAATAGTAATGCCAGCGCACCTCGCGGCCACCGCCGGAACTTGCGCCAGTTCGCATTTGTGCGCCTCTCCCCGGTCGCACACGCGTCTCCCTGCTCACGGGTGTTAATTATCGAGTCTTGCGGTCGATAAGCACTCGTACACCCCGATCCGCACCTCCGGCTCCCGGAGCAGCAGCGGCTCTTGGCGGATGACCTTGGCGCGGCGCGCGAGATAACTTACTATCGGCAGTGGGATTTTCGACTCCCAGCAGCAGGATATGTACGCGGAATGGCCACCTCTAGTCCCAAGATTACCCTAAGCGGCCTCGCCCGGCGCCTCGTGCAAGACAGCCACCTGGACGAGGGTACGGCAACCCACGCAATTGAAGAGGCCCGCAAAAAGAAGATTCCCTTCGTCGCCTACCTGGTTGAACACAAGATCGTTCCCAGCCGCCCCATCGCCTGGTCGGCGGCCCAGGAGTTCGGCGTCCCGGTCCTGGACATCGACGCCCTGGACCTGGACTCGGCCCCGGTCAAACTGGTGGACGAGAAGCTGGTGCGCCAACACCGGGCGTTGCCCCTGTTCAAGCGCGGCAACCGGCTCTACGTCGCGGTTTCGGACCCCACCAACCTCCAGGCCCTGGACGAGATCAAATTCCACACCGGCATCAGCACCGAGCCGGTGCTTGTGGAAGAGGACAAGCTCGCCAAGGCGATCGACAAGGCCATGGCTGCCAACGAGCAGCCCATGGGCGAGATGCTGGACGAGGATCTCGACAACCTGTCGATCGAAGCCGGGAGCGACGAACCCGGCGGCGAGGCCGCCAGTGAGGGCGATGCCGACGACACCCCGGTGGTGCGGTTCGTCAACAAGGTGCTCCTGGACGCCATCAACAAGGGGGCGTCGGACATCCACATCGAGCCTTATGAGAAGATCTTCCGGGTGCGGTTCCGCCAGGACGGCATCCTGCACGAGGTCGCAAGCCCGCCGGTCAACCTGGCCAGCCGGGTGGTGGCGCGGCTGAAGGTGATGTCGCGCATGGACATCGCCGAGCGGCGGGTGCCGCAGGACGGGCGCATCAAGATGACGCTCTCCAAGAACCGCGCCATCGACTTCCGTGTCAACACCTGCCCCACCCTGTTCGGCGAGAAGGTGGTGCTGCGTATCCTCGACCCCACCAGCGCCCAGCTCGGCATCGATGCGCTCGGGTACGAGGAGCACCAGAAGCAGCTGTTCCTGGAGGCCATTCACCGGCCCTACGGCATGGTGCTGGTCACCGGCCCCACGGGAAGCGGCAAGACGGTCTCACTGTACACTGCGCTGAACATTCTCAACACGACGGACCGCAACATCTCCACGGCCGAGGATCCTGTGGAAATCAACCTGCCTGGCGTCAACCAGGTCAACATGAACCTGAAGACCGGCATGACCTTCGCGGCCGCGCTGCGCGCGTTCCTGCGCCAGGACCCGGACATCATCATGGTGGGTGAGATTCGTGACCTGGAGACCGCCGAGATCGGCATCAAAGCGGCACAGACCGGCCACTTGGTGCTCTCAACGCTGCACACCAACGACGCGCCTCAGACGCTGAACCGTCTGGTCAATATGGGCGTGCCGCCCTACAACATCGCATCGGCAGTCAATCTGATCATCGCCCAACGGCTGGCTCGCCGGCTGTGCACCCACTGCAAGAAGCCCTTGAAGGATCTTCCTGCCGAAGGCCTGCTCAAGGAAGGCTTCACCGAGGACGAAGTAGGGGGCATGACCCTCTACGCTCCCGCGGGCTGCGATCAGTGCACCAACGGCTACAAGGGCCGCGTCGGCATCTATCAGGTGATGCCCGTCTCGGACGAGATGGGCCGCATCATTATGGACGGTGGAAATGCGATGCAGATCGCAGATCAGGCGGCGAAGGAAGGCACTATCGACTTGCGAAGGTCCGGCTTGAACAAGGTCAAGGACGGGCTCACCAGTCTCGATGAGATCAACCGCGTAACCAAGGATTAACCCATGGCGGAGAAAGCGCTCAAACAATCGGTGTTCGCCTGGGAGGGCCTCGACCGTCGCGGCTCGAAGGTCAAGGGCGAGGTCAAGGGCAACAACCTCGTCATGGTCAAGGCGGAGCTGCGCCGCCAGGGGATCAACCCGAAACGGGTCCGCAAAAAATCCGCCCTGTTCGCCGCGGGCAAGGGCGCGAAGATCGTCCCCAAGGACATCGCCATCTTCAGCCGCCAGCTCGCCACCATGATGTCGGCCGGCGTACCACTGGTGCAGTCGTTCGACATCATCGGCCGCAGCCACGAAAAGCCGCGCATGCAGGACATGCTGCTGGCTATCAAGGGCGACATCGAAGGTGGCAACACCCTGGCGGCGTCGCTTGCCAAGCACCCCTACTACTTCGATGAGCTGTTCGTGAACCTGGTGGAGGCAGGCGAGCACGCCGGTGTGCTCGAGGACCTGCTGCACAAGATCGCCACCTACAAGGAACGCACCGAGGAGATCAAGGCCAAGATCAAGAAGGCCCTGTTCTACCCGGCGGCGGTCATCGTGGTGGCATTCATCGTGACGGCGATCCTCCTGATCTACGTGGTTCCGCAGTTCGAAGACCTGTTCAAGGGGTTCGGCGCCGACCTGCCGGCGTTCACGCAGATGGTGATCAACCTGTCCCGCTTCATGCAGGATTGGTGGTGGGCGGTGTTCGGCATCATCGGCGGGGTGATCGTGGCCGCAGTCCAGGCCAAGAAGCGCTCGGTGAAGTTCAACCATTTCCTCGATCGGGCGTTGCTCAAGCTTCCGATCGTGGGGTCCATTCTGAACAAGGCGGCCATAGCCCGATATGCGCGCACCATGTCCACCATGTTCGCCGCGGGCGTCCCCTTGGTGGAGGCCATGACCTCGGTGGCCGGCGCCACCGGCAATCAGGTCTACTCCAGTGCGGTGCTGCGCATGCGCGAAGAAGTAGCCACCGGCCGCCAACTGCAGTCCTGCATGAAGGACGTGGGGCTGTTCCCGCCCATGGTGGTGCAGATGGTGGCCATCGGCGAGGAGGCCGGCTCCCTGGACTCCATGCTGGCCAAAGTGGCGGACTTCTACGAAGCGGAGGTCAACGACGCCGTGGACTCCATGAGCAGCCTGCTCGAACCGCTCATCATGGCGGTCTTGGGCGTGCTGGTCGGTGGACTGGTGGTGGCCATGTACCTGCCGATCTTCAAGCTCGGCTCGGTCGTATAATCGCTCAAGGATAAGAACAAGCTGCCCGTCGAATGGCAGTTTCCACAGGGCGCCGTGACAACGTCGCCCTGTTTTTTTTGAGTGCCGCTGGCAGCGATTTCATCGAAGGTGCGTTCGAGCAAGCCCCCTCTCCCACAGGGATTTATGCCCCGAAGGGGTAGAGGGCCGGGGTGAGGGGACAACATGCGAAAACGCCGTTCCGCTCGCCCCCTCGGAACCATCGATATCAATGCAATGACCGGGTAAGCCCAATATGGAATTGATCGCGCTTCTGCAGGGCAACGCAGCATTGTGGATCGGCGTCGTGTTCGCGCTCGGCCTGCTGGTGGGCTCGTTCCTGAATGTGGTCATCCTGCGTCTGCCGGTCATGCTCGAGCGCCAGTGGAAACTCCAGTGCCAGGAATTCCTGGAGGTGGATGCCAACGGCGCCGATCAGGTGCCGTTCAACCTGATCACCCCGCGCTCGCGCTGTCCCCATTGCGGGCACCAGATTGGTGCCGCCGAAAACATCCCGATCCTGAGCTATCTGCTGCTGCGGGGCCGCTGCCGGGAGTGCCACAATCCCATCGGCGTGCGCTACCCGGCCGTGGAGCTGTTCACCGCACTGATTTCTGCGGCGGTGGCGTGGCGCTTCGGCTTCAGTGTGGCGACGGCAGTGGCGCTGGTATTCACCTGGTCACTGGTGGCGTTGAGCTTCATCGATATCGACCACAAGCTGCTGCCCGACGCCATTACGCTGCCCTTGCTGTGGGCGGGTCTCCTGGTCAATATCCCGGCGACGTTCGTCACCCTGCAGGCCGCGGTCATCGGCGCGGCAGCGGGATATCTGGTGCTGTGGCTCGTCTACCACGCCTTTCGCCTGCTCACGGGCAAGGAAGGAATGGGCTATGGCGACTTCAAGCTCCTGGCGGCGCTGGGCGCCTGGCTGGGGTGGAGCATGCTGCCGCTGATCCTGATTCTCTCCTCCCTGGTAGGCGCAGCCGTGGGGATCGCCATGATCCTGCTGCGCGGACAGGACAGCAACATCCCCATCCCCTTCGGCCCGTATCTCGCCGCCGCCGGCTGGCTCGCGCTACTATGGGGCCCGGATATGTTAGGCGCCTATCTGTCGTTCTCCGGACTGGCGCCCTGAACACGAGGCACGCATGCTCACCATCGGGCTGACCGGCGGCATCGGCAGCGGCAAGAGCACCGTGGCCGAGATGTTTCGGGAACTCGGCGCGCCGATCCTCGATTCGGACGTGGTCGCCCGGGAGGTCGTAGAACCCGGGACCGAGGGGCTCAAGGCAGTGCGCGAGCGGTTCGGAGACGATGTTGTCCAGGCCGACGGGGGCCTGAACCGCGCTGCGCTGCGCCGGCGCATCTTCGCCGACGAGGGGGAGCGCCGCGCCCTCGAGGGCCTCCTGCACCCGCGCATCATCGCGCGCATGCGCGCTTGGGCGCAGCCCTTGCGGGCTCCCTATTGCATTATGGTCATTCCACTGCTGGTGGAGAGCAGGCTCGGCCACCTGGTGGACCGGATTCTGGTGGTCGATGCGCCGGTGGAGGAACAGCGCCGACGTGCGGCAGTGCGCGACACTGCGGAGGCGGGCGACATCGATCGGGTGATCGCCGCCCAGGCGAGCCGCGCCGAGCGCCTCGCCCAGGCCGACGACGTCGTCCGCAACGACGGCGATCTGAACGCGCTCCGCGAACAGGTTCTCGCTCTGCACCAACGCTATCTGGACCTCGCCGCCGGCAGAGAACCCGCCCCCGAGTAGCGTTGCACCTGTGCGGCGAGCTGATAGACAATAGCGCGACTTCAGGACGCCCGACGATATGGATCCGTGCAGAACACCGTCACCTACGAACAGCCTCTGAGCGAACGCATCCGGGCGTTTCTGCGCCTGGAGTACCTGTTCAGGCAGGCCGGGTTCTTCCTGCGCGGGACATCGCCGTTCAACAGCCAGGCGGCGCTGAATTCGATCCTCGAAGTCCAGAACCTGCTCGGGCGCAACGACGTCAAGACCGAGGTGCTGAAGGAGCTCGAGCGCCACACCGGCAACCTCGCCCGCCTGGAGCAGACCCCCGGGGTGGACCGCGGTCGGCTGACCGAGATCCTTGACGAGCTGGACGTGCTCATCGACCGGCTGTATTCCAACAGCCAGCAGCTGGGCCATGAACTCAAGCAGAACGAATTTCTCAGCAGCATTCGCCAGCGCTCGGCCATCCCGGGCGGCACCTGTGACTTCGATCTGCCCGGCTACCACCATTGGCTGCGCCGCCCCAGCGAGGAGCGCATCAGCGATCTGACCGGCTGGCTGGCCTCCTTCGAGGTGCTGCAGAAGGCCATCGTGATCATTCTGCAGCTGATCCGCGAGAGCGCCACCCCGCGGCGCACCCTGGCGGAGCAGGGGTTCTATCAGCAGTCCATGGAAGCCAACAACGCCTGCCAACTGGTGCGGGTCGGCCTGCCGCCGAGCGCGGACGTGTTTCCCGAGATCAGCGGCGGAAAACATCGCATCACCATCCGCTTCATGCAGCAGCCATCGTTGGCCGAGCGGCCCGTACCGCTGCAGGAAGATGTGGAATTCCTGTTGTGCTGCTGCGCTATCTGAGCGAGCGGCACGAATGACGCTCACACCCATGTCCAAGTCCCGCACCCTCGTTGTCCGCTGCCCGGTCTGTGACAAGCAGGTCGCGTGGTCCGAGGAATCGCCCTGGCGGCCATTCTGCAGCCAGCGCTGTCGAACCATCGATCTCGGCGACTGGTTGACGGAGAAGAACCGGGTGCCCGGCGAAGAGGTGCCGCCGGATGAGAGCGATCCGCTGAATTGAGCGTTGTGGCTGCAATTCGCAGCGTGCAGTGAACAGGACGCTTACAAGGAGCCCGTCGGGGGTCCAGTGCCGACTGTGCCTCTGTGTCGAAGCGGCACCTTGCCGCGGCCGGGCGTCACTGCGACCGAAATTGAAACTGCGCCCGATAGCGGCGTTCACCGACGTCGGCGTCCACCGCCGCCAGCCAATCCCGGCGCCCGGTAGTACACACCGGCAGGGTCACCGACCCGCTCCACAGCCCGGGCTGTTGCCGCGCAAGCCGAAAGCGGTTCACCCCCATGTCCATTCCTTCCATGGTGAACTCGACGAGCACCGCCTCGATCTCGGCATTCGCCTCGCCGGCCACCTCCACCAGCACCGGAAAACCTCGCATGGTGGGTACCTCGCTCGGCAGCTGGAGCCCCAGGGTGAGACCCTCAGCCAAGGCCCGGCACGTCCGGCCCAACGGCTCGCACTGCGGCTGACTCACCAGGTTCACCACATGGACGGTGCGCGGAGGCTCGGTCGGCAGCAAACCGCCCGAGTAGCGTAGCGAGAGCACGAAGGCCACGGCGGCGGCAATGAGCGCCCACACGACGCCGCGGCGGGTCATGATTCCGGCTCCCACCAGGCGCGGATCCCCGCCACGCCCTGGGCTCCGGCGGCGAACGCCGTATCCAGATCGTCCGGTCCGACACCCCCTAGCGCGTACACGGGCACAGCGATGTGGTCGACCAGCCTGGAGAAGCCGGGCCAACCAAGGACTGCCACGCCCGGGTGGCTGGGGGTGGGATTGACCGGGGAGAGGACCGCGAAATCCGCGCCGATGCGCTCCGCCTGGCGCAGCTCTGCGAGCGTGTGGCAGGAGGCGCCCACCAGGCGCTCGGCCGACAACGGGCGCTCCGTGAGCGCGGCCAGTCGAACGGCCGTCAGGTGCACACCATCGGCATCCAGGGCCATGGCCAGCTCCGGGGACCCGTTCACCAGGCATTTCGCCTGCGACCGCCGGCAGCGGGCCACGACCTCGGCCGCCGCGTCCCCTAAGATCCCCTCAGGGAGCCCTCTGGCCCGCAGCTGGATCAGGCGGACACCCCGGGCGAGCGCAGCCTCGAGGCGCTCCAGGAGGTCGTCTGCGTCCGTGAAGGGCCCGGTAATGGCGTAGCGGTCCGGCAGCCGTACGGCTTGGACGATGGGGCGGTTGGCCGCCGGCATGGACAGCTGCGCCAGGTGGTCGGGCGCCACCCATTGCACGGGCTGTCCCTCCCGGCCGTGCGCCTCCCCCGTGAACGCCTCCACCCGCCACACGTCCAGAAGCACCGCCCGATCGCCGTAATCGTGGCGCACGCGCATGAGAGGCCGTGCGTGTGCCACCCGGATACCCACCTCCTCGTCCAGCTCCCGGCAGAGGCCCGCGTAGGCGTCTTCGCCCGCCTCCAGCTTCCCACCGGGAAACTCCCAGAGCCCACCCTGGTGAGCGTGATCGGCCCGGCGCGCCACCAGCACCTCGCCACGCGGGTTCAGAATGGCGGCGGCGACGACGTGAAGATGGGGTGGCGGCGAGTCGGGCATGGTTCAGTTTGCAGTGTTCAGTTTGCAGGTTGCAGGCGACAGAATGGGGCCCTGGAAGAATGCCCGGCTGCAAGGGCGTAGATCCGGCGTGGCGGCGTGGGTCCGGCCCCTTCGGGGCCTTGACCCAGACTACGAATCCTGCCGCCTCGGCAAGCCCGGCCAGGAGCTCACGCGGACGCCCCTGTCCACTGCAAACTGTCCACTGCAAACTTCACTACGTCCTATATTCGGCGTTGATGCGCACATACTCGAACGACAGGTCGGTGGTCCAGACCGTTTCCGAGCAGGCCCCGCGACCGAGATGAACGCCGATGGTGATCTCTTCCTGAGCCATCGCCGCCTGGCCACGGGCTTCGGTGTACTCCGGGTCGCGGCCGCCGTCGCGCACGATTCGGACACCGTCCAGATGAATACCGATCCGCGCCACATCCAAGTCCGGTATGCCGGCGCGCCCGACTGCGGCGAGAATCCGGCCCCAGTTGGGATCGCTGGCGAACAGGGCGGTCTTCACCAAGGGGGAATGGGCGATTGCGTAGGCCGCCTGAAGGCACTCGGCCCTGCTGGCGCCGCCGTCCACCTGGACGGTGACGAACTTGGTGGCCCCTTCGCCGTCGCGCACGATCGCCTGGGCGAGCGCCGTGCAAACGTCATCCAAGGCGGCAGCGAAAGCCGCCAGGCGGTCGTCGTCATCGGCGAGGCGCACACCGGATGCGCCCGTGGCTGCGACAACGCAGGCGTCGTTGGTGGAGGTGTCACCATCCACGGTGATGCGGTTGAAGCTGCGCGCGACGGCGCCAGTCAGACAGCGCCGCAGCAGGGCCGGCGCCACCCAGGCATCCGTGGCGATGTAGCACATCATGGTGGCCATGTCCGGGCGGATCATACCCGCGCCTTTGGCGATGCCGGTCAGAGTCACTGGCCGGCCGTCGATGGTGATCTGGCGCGAGACGCCCTTGGGCACCGTGTCGGTGGTCATGATGGCGCGGGCCGCCGCCGGCCAGCCGTCCTCGGACAACGATTCCAGCGCCGCCGCAAGCCCGCCCACGATGCGATCCACGGGCAGCGGCTCACCGATGACGCCGGTCGAGAACGGCAGCACCTCTTCGGTCCGGCAACCGGCCCGCTCGGCCAGCGCGCGGCAGCACTCCCGCGCCGCCTCCAGCCCCTCGGCACCGGTGCCGGCGTTGGCGTTTCCCGAATTGACCAGCAGCAGGCGGGGCGCGGCGCCGGACAAGTGTTCCCGGGCCACGATCACCGGGGCGGCGCAGAAGGCATTGCGCGTGAAGACGGCCGCCGTGACGCCACCGCGGGCGATCTCCAGCACCATGACGTCGGGGCGCCCCGGCTTGCGCACTCCCGCGGCGGCGGTCCCCAGGCGCACTCCCGCCACCGGCAGCAGCACGGGCAGATCGGTCAGCCCGACGGCCATGGGTCAGTTCCGACCGAGGGCACCAGCGAACCGGGCGGGCGCGATCACGCCAATTGCCCGTGGCAGTGCTTGAATTTCTTGCCCGAACCGCAGGGACAGGGTTCGTTGCGCCCGACCTTGCGACCGTCGCGCACGAACGGCGCGGCGGGCTCGGTACGCACGTCCGAGTCGACGCCCACTGCAGCGACCGCGGCCTGCTCGGGGTCCGCTTCCGCCGCGGGTGCGGCGGCGTGCTGGAACTCCATAGGCGCCTTGGTGCGACGCTGCTGCTCCACTGCATCGACGTCCGTTTCGGCGCGCACCTGGACCTTGGACAGCACCGAGACCACTTCGAACTTGATGCGGTCCAACAGCGCGGAGAACATCTCGAAGGCTTCGCGCTTGTACTCCTGCTTGGGGTTCTTCTGCGCATAGGCGCGCAGGTTGATCCCCTGGCGCAGGTAGTCCATGGCTGCCAGGTGCTCCTTCCAGAACTGGTCCAGCACCTGCAGCATGATGGCCTTTTCGAAATGGCGTAGCACCTTGGCGCCCGCCAACTGCTCCTTGCGGACGTATTCCTGCTCCAACTCCCCGAGGATGCGCTCGCGCAACGGCTCCTCGTGCAGCTGCTCGTCTTCCTCAAGCCACTTGCCGATCGCCATGCGGGTGCCGAACTCCCGCTCGATCGCATCCTCCAGGCCCGGGATATCCCACTGCTCGTCCAGGCTGCCCGGCGGGACGTAGGTGCTGATGACGCCATTGACCACGTCGCTGCGGATCGTGCGGATGGTCTCGGAAATGTCATCCGCCGCCATGAGCTCGTTGCGCTGCTCATAGATGACCTTGCGCTGATCGTTGGCGACATCGTCGAACTCCAGCAGGTGTTTGCGGATGTCGAAGTTGTGGGCCTCGACCTTGCGCTGGGCATTTTCGATGGCCTTGCTGACCCATGGATGCTCGATGGCCTCGCCCTTCTCCATCCCCAAGCGCTTCATCAGGGCCGAGACCCGGTCCGATGCGAAGATGCGCATCAGATTGTCCTGCAGGGACAGGTAGAAGCGTGAAGAACCGGGGTCGCCCTGGCGACCGGCACGGCCGCGCAGCTGGTTGTCGATGCGCCGTGATTCATGACGCTCGGTACCGATGATGTGCAGGCCGCCGGCGGCAAGCACCGCCTCCTGGCGCTGGCGCCAATCGGCCGTGACGCGCTCCACCTCGCCCGGGTCCGGCTCCTCCTCCCCCAGTGCGGCGAGTTCCGAGGCCAGGGCGCCGCCGAGAACGATATCGGTGCCGCGACCGGCCATGTTGGTGGCGATGGTCACTGCACCGGGCCGCCCCGCCTGGGCTACGATCTGGGCCTCCCGGGCGTGCTGCTTGGCGTTCAGCACCTCGTGGGGGATCTTCTGCTTTTCCAGGAGCTTGGCGAGGTGCTCGGAGTTCTCGATGGAGGTGGTGCCCACCAGCACCGGCTGGCCGCGGCCATGGGAGTCCTTGATGTCCTCGATGATGGCGTTGAACTTGTCCTCGAAATCCAGGTACACCAGATCGCCGCGGTCGTCGCGGATCATGGGCTTGTGGGTGGGAATCACCACCACCTCCAGCCCGTAGATCTGCTGGAACTCGAACGCCTCGGTGTCGGCGGTGCCGGTCATCCCCGAGAGCTTGTCGTAGAGGCGGAAGTAGTTCTGGAACGTGATCGATGCCAGGGTCTGATTTTCGCTCTGGACGCGCACTCCTTCCTTCGCCTCCACCGCCTGGTGCAGGCCCTCGGACCAGCGCCGACCCGGCAGGGTGCGGCCGGTGAACTCGTCGACGATGACAATGCGCTCGTCCTTGAGGATGTAGTCCACATCGCGCTGGTACAAGGCGTGGGCGCGCAGCCCGGCATTGAGGTGATGCACGAGTCCTATGTTGGCCGCGTCGTACAGGCTCTCGCCTTCCGCCAACAGACCCGCCTCGGTGAGCAGTTCCTCGGCGTGCTGGTGGCCGTCCTCGGTGAGATAGACCTGCTTCACCTTCTCGTCGACGCTGAAGTCGCCGGGGCCATCCTCGGTCGCCTGCTTTTTGAGGCGGGGGATCAGCGCATTGATCTGGTTGTAGATCTCCGGGTTCTCATCCGTCGGTCCGGAGATGATCAGGGGCGTGCGGGCCTCGTCGATCAGAATGGAGTCCACTTCGTCGACGATGGCGAAGTTCAGCTCGCGCTGCATCTTCTCTTCGATGCTGAACGCCATGTTGTCGCGCAGGTAGTCGAATCCGAATTCGTTGTTGGTGCCGTAGGCGATGTCGGCGGCGTAGGCAGCCTTCTTGTCCTGCAGACTCATGTCGGCGACCACCACGCCCACGGTCATGCCCAGGAAGCGGTACAGGCGCCCCATCCATTCGGCATCACGGCGCGCCAGGTAGTCGTTGACGGTGATTACGTGCACGCCCTTGCCGGACAGGGCGTTGAGGTAGGCGGCAAGGGTCGCCACCAGGGTCTTGCCCTCGCCGGTGCGCATCTCGGCGATCTTGCCCTGGTGCAGGACCATGCCGCCGATGAGCTGGACGTCGAAGTGGCGCATGCCCAGCACCCGTTTGCCGGCCTCGCGCACCACCGCAAAGGCCTCCGGCAGCAGGGCGTCCAGGCTCTCGCCGTCGGCGGCCCGTCGGCGGAAATCGTCGGTCCTGGCCCGCAGCTGCTCGTCGCTCAGGGCGCCGACGGAGTCCTCCAGCGCATTGATGCGCGAGACTTCCTTTTCCATGCTGCGCACGAGCCGTTCATTGCGGCTGCCGAACACCTTGGCGAGCAGTTTGCTGACCATAACCTCGGGGCTTCCGTCGAATAGGCCTAAAAACGAGCATTCTACCCCATCGGGCGGCCCGTGAGCAGCGCCGGGGGTACAGGCGGGGAGCGTCAGCGTTGAGCTTTGATGTACTTGGCCGGATTGACCACACGGCCGTTGTGGAGCACTTCGAAGTGGACGTGCGGCCCTGTGGAACGGCCGCTGGAGCCCATCAGGGCGATGCGCTGGCCCTGGGCGACACGCTCGCCGACCTGGACCTGGTTTTCCTGATTGTGGCCGTAGCGCGTGACGTAGCCGTTGCCATGGTCGAGCTCGACCATGTTGCCGTAGCCGTAGCGCTCGCCAGACCAGGTGACCACCCCGGAGGCGACTGCCACAACATCGGATCCGGCCTTGCCGGCGAAGTCCACGCCGTTGTGGTACACGGGCTTGCCGGTGAACGGATCGCTGC
>Ga0209347_1001762_pt1 | contig 32390 bp, 34 predicted proteins | sample AutmiccommuBRH23_FD_187382 | JGI IMG/M metagenome (GOLD analysis project Ga0209347, IMG submission 187382) | Deep subsurface microbial communities from Mt. Terri, Switzerland - Autotrophic microbial communities BRH/23 (SPAdes) (version 2) | ecosystem: Environmental > Aquatic > Deep subsurface >...
CCGGAAATATACTCCAGGTTCCTTTTGGCGGTTTCGCCTGAGAGTTCCTGATCCAGATGCCTAACAAGGTTTTCCTGACCCAGGGGTACTGCCTGCCCGCAGGCATGTTGATTTATAAAAAAAGCAACAGCTAACAGGACTATAGCAGGGCCAGATGGAATAGTTTTCATAGTTGGTTGGCGACGGTTATTTCGGGCCCGGGAATAAATCCTTACTACGGACAGGGCTGGCTTAAAATTAGCATTTTCCTGCAAAGGGGCATTATTCCTCCCGACCCATTTGTAAAACTCTTTAGGCTATCCCGCGCGCTCTTCCGTATTCAGGTTTTTTTTAAAATGCAAGGCCAGCATCAGCATGGCCAGGGGAGCCGTAATGGCCCAGGGGAAGCCAAGTAAAAGCAGTTCCTCCGAAAAGGTGGGGTAGAAGTAAACATAGGTGATCAGGGGGGTTACCAGGCCGTTGGCGAGCATGGCAAGTCGAACCCATTTCTGGAAGCCCGTTCTGGCGAATACAGGGATTACGGCCAGGGTGGCAAACCCCATAAAAATATAACCAATGGCGTCAAAATCCCAGAAAAGCGAATGAGGGGTCTGATCGAGGATTTTGATACTGTCGTAGTTGCCATGAAGTTTATTTGGCAGCACAGTGGCCAGTTGCACCACATAATTGGCGGTGACAAAAACGGCGTAGACGGTGGTAAATATCAGCGCGGCATGGCTCCAGAACTGTTTTGCCTTGTTTGTGGTATGGTGCAGGGCAAGCATTTCCAGCAGGAAGGGGATTACAATGCCGAGGGAGAAGCCGTATATAAGGATTTCATCCAGCGGGAAAACCAGGATTTTTGCCAATTGCAACAATTGGGCGATCACAAAGGCCAGGGTAAATGAAAATGCCAGCAGCCCGGCAATAAAGCCGACTTTGTTTATGGAGTTATGATGCGACTGGTTCATAGCCTTCTAAAGCTTTATTAAAGATAGGGAAATCCCGGGGGATAAATTCAAGTTCAAATTCAAGTTAAAATTCAAATTCTAGTTCAAATTCAAGCCTGCCGGGGTCCCCGCCGAGGCGGGCCGAAGGCGGGTTCAAATTCAAAAATTGTTTATTGTTAACTGATCATTGTCCATTGTAAACTGCTTCACGACTGCCTACTGCCACTGCCAACTGCCTACTTGGTTCCGGGTTCCGGGGTCGAGGTTCCGGGAGCACAAGGGTTCAAAGTTCAAAAATCAAGGTTCAAAGCTTTCAGGGTTCAGCGTTCCGGGTTGAGGATTTGAGCATACCTGAACAAGGATAACTTTTATTTGTACTTATAGCTTTCAATGGGGAACTCCAAACCCCTCCCCGGTTAAAGGTAGATCCATTGACTGCAGTTAGCATGCAGGGGCTAGGTTCGACGTTTAAAAATTCAAGTTCAAGTTCAAATTCAAAATTGTTTATTGTTAACTGATCATTGTTCATCGTAAACTGCTTCACGACTGCCAACTGCCACTGCCAACTGCCAACTGGTATTTCCCATTTCTTCCGTACCTTCGTGCTAAAGCGAATTCAGATGAAAACTAAAGCTGCCAAAAAAGTGTTCGTAGACGGAGCTATCTCGCCGGAATTTATTGGGCATTCGATTGCGGGACACCAATCCAAAACGGGTATTGGCGCCCACGATATTTTCCTGGGGCAGGTGCGGGCTGATGTCATCGGCGGAAAGACGGTTTCTGCCATCGAATATTCAGCATATGAGCCCATGGCCGAAGCCAAATTCGCCGAAATCCGGGAAGCGGCCTTCGGGAAATTCGAACTTTCCTGCATGCATATCTACCATAGCCTCGGCATCGTGAAAGCCGGGGAACTCTGCCTCTTTGTCTTTGTATCGGCCCCCCACCGGCAGGTGGTGTTCGAGGCACTGCAGTTTGTGGTGGAGGAAATCAAAAAACAGGTGCCTGTCTTTGGAAAGGAATTATTTGAAGACGACTCTTACCAATGGAAAACAAATACCTGACCCATGGTGGATATCACACATAAAATGGATACCCTGCGCACCGCTGTCGCGCAGGCCGTGGTAAAGGTGGGATCCCAGGAAACCATCACCGCCATAAAAAACAACACCGTTCCCAAGGGCGACGTTTTTGCCATGAGCCGGGCCGCCGGCCTGCTTGGCGTAAAGAAAACCGCCCTGATGCTACCCGACTGCCACCCGCTGCCCATTGAATTCACCGGGATTGATTATACCATAGATGGCCTGGATATCATAATTACCATCACTGTTAAAACACATTACAAAACAGGGGTAGAGGTGGAGGCCATGCACGGGGCAAGCGTAGTGGCCCTGAACATGTACGACATGTTAAAACCTATAGACAAGAATGTGGAGATCTTCCATATCAAACTCCTTAAAAAAACGGGAGGAAAATCGGATATTCACAGGGATTCCTGAAGGGGGGAGATAAAGGGCCAAGGCAAGTTCAAGTACAAGTTCAAATTCAAATTCAAAAGCAAAAAACAAATAACAAATAAACAAATTCACCACTTTAAATTACGCCGGCTGATTGCCACTAGCACTTAAGCCAGTACAGAATCACCACACGTAACTGGTCAATGTGTATGAATTCATGTCCGGAAGCTATTCTGCTTTTAGTTTGCCTTCAATGCGGCTGCGCATTTTTTCCTTCTCCTGCGGAGAGAGTTGTGATGCGGGTAGCAACTGAATCGCTTTTTTCCTTACTTCTTCTGCTTTCTCCGAATTATTTGTAGCGCTATAGGCATGGGCCAGGCCTTCCAGGGAATATAGGTCTTCCGGGAACTGGCGCACGGCTTCGGAGAAAGCCCTCACGGCAAGTAAAGGTTCCTTCTCAAGATGCGACTGGCCTAACAAGCGGTACAAAAAACCGGTACGCTGGTCTTTCGGATAAGCCCCGGAATATATCGAAATCGCATCGAAAGCATGGGGGGCGCCGTCTCTGCTCAGGAACAATACAACACTGAAAACGTTAGCCGCATTGATAGATGTTGTATAACCCGGATCAGACAAGGCACTTTTTACTTCGGCCAGGTTTCCAAATCTCAGGGCAGTCAGGAATTCATTTTCGGTAAGTTTGTTTGGACTGGCAGGGATTATTTTAATTGACATATTGTTTTCTCCGCCAAATTTCCCGTTCACCAGGTCCTGCAACTTAGGCATGGCCGAATCATCACTATGTAATTCGAAGGACAAAAACATCCGGACCATCTCCGAAAGAAGTTCATAATTCACGAACTTCCCGGAATCCTCCGGATTAGCAATTTTCGGAAAAGGATAGAAGTCGGCGTGGGGGAGGTTGGTATTGCGTACAATGTAACGCTGGCTGTAGGGCAGGCTGTCTAAAAAAGTCTGCCGCTGTTCAGGGACCTGTGAGTTAATAACTTCCAGAATGGGAATCCGGATTTTGCGTACATCATAGAAGGGCAATTGGTGCATGGCCTGCCAGTTCCAGTTGGCCGGACAGTCAAGACAGGCTATGGCATCGAGCATGGGCTCCTTGAACTGATAAGCCAGTCCAACCTGGGCAAGCATTCCTATCATGGCGGTTTTTTCCCCATTCACAAAGCTAAGTTCTCTGGCCTTCGAAAAGGCAAATCCAAGGTCCCCCGCATAGGAAAGCAGTGAAGCAGCGCCTTCTTCACCCCTTCCGTAGTGGACCGGGGCAGTATTGTACATTGAAAATGACACCACCACAAACCCATGGCTCGCGAGGTATTCCAGAAGGATGGATTGGTGGAGTACCCCATTGGCATGCGTATGAAGGACCAGGGGAAATGTGCCGGGTGCCGGGAGGGCATTCCTGATTGCCGCAACAGGGGTATTCAGGATCTTTTCAAAATCACCATCGGTAAATGTACCATTGAAGGAAGGGTTCAGGCTCCCGTTCTTAAATTCTTCCTTAAGGTTCCCTGAAAGCAAGCTGGTATAAACGGGATCCTGATTGAAGTCGGCAGTGGCATCTTCCACGTATTCCCCGAACTGCATAGTGGAGGATCGGATATCCCGGGTGGGATACCAGATAAACATCTGAAGGGGTTTATACGATGGCAGGTATTTTCTCGAGAAATCCTTGCCCATCATCGTCATATAGCCCACGCGGTAGGACCCTTCTTTGAGGTTTCCCCATTGCCGGGAAAGTTGTCCGGCTACCGGCAACGTAGCCAGTACAAGCAAAATGCACAGGAATTTTAACACAGCTTGGCCTCTTAAGGAAAAGACTAGAAAATTATTCAAAATCTTTATCGGGGGGATACCCCTGTTGGGGGGATTTTATTGCTTATGGTAAGAAAACAGCCTTTTGAGTGAGCCGGAACAGTTAATATATATCAATAGCTATGAAAATGCAATAGGTCGCAACTAACTGTAGATAAGACAGAAATAGCCGGGTACCGCCTTCATTGCGCACCCTTACCCTGCCTGCTGCCACCGCCCATTAAGTTCCCGTGCGTCGGGCCCATATCTCATACAGGGGTTCTCCCTTGCTGTTCAGGCCCGTATGGTGCCAGTCGGTGCCCTTTACCTCATACAGGAACTCCAGGGAGGCACCAACCCGGCTATTGTCCCGGGAAAAATATTTGATGGTTTCGGTATACACGCCGTCTTTGGCCGTGTAGCTCCCCCCGCCGGTGCCGGAAAAACGCATATCGGCCGTGTCGTAGGCAATCCATTGGAAGCGTCCGTCGATGAGGAATTTAAGGGTTTTCCTCGTATTTCCTTCCCCCCTGCGTTCCTGGCCGGTATCCGGGCCGCGGGTTGCGAACAGCCAGAGGCCTTCCAACTGCTGGTCCGGGCCCTCCGTACGACTGAGCGCCAGGGACTCCTTACCCCAGAAAAGTTTATCGCCGCTGAGCTGTACAGGGAGCTCCTGGGTCCGGACGGAATCCTGCTCAAAATCCGAGTTAAATTCAAGGTCCCACTTCAGGGTCCCGTCTTCCACGCTATAACGCCCGCCCAGGGTCCTGATGAATTCGGCAGGGGAGGATTTGTAGACGGAATGAACGAGGTAAGTCCCTGACACTTTAATTTCATGCTGCCTGCCGTTTTCCTGCCCCATATACACCCCGTCGGGGATCTGGGCCGGCAGGCCGCCGGCATGAACAACAGTAATGATCATGGTCAAAATCCCGTGTTGGATCAATTTTTTTGCAATCGCTCCGGGATTAAAAAATCCTATTATCTTTGCGCGTTTTTTCAGGATATCAGCGGTCATGGCTTTATTGCTTTAGGGTTATAAAATTCGGGTCTTGAGGCAGATTTGGAAATTTTCTTCAAATTAACATATTTTTCATAATTTTTGTTTTCATTTACATCTAAAACCAGTATCATTAAATGATAAATTTATTGAAAGCATGATCCGGATAATATTATCGGACGAACAGTAAAAAGGAGGTAAATCCTCCCGGCGGCAAGGGGGCCTTTTTAGATCCCCCGAATGGTTCTCTTCAATTCCCCTGCCAGCCTGCGCCCACCCTGATAACGAATCTTATAGGAGCCTTTTCAATAGCCTTAGAAGAAAACGATGAACATAAAATATTTTGATCTAATCGATCAGACCTACTACTTCCCCCAGGAGGAATTTACTCTTGACGGCGACAACCTGTTATTCCACGGGATCCCCCTTTATAAGTTGGTGGCCCGTTATGGCAGCCCGCTTAAATTTACCTATCTGCCCAAAATCACCGAGAATATCAACAAGGCGAAGATGTGGTTTGCGGAGGCGATGGAAAAGCACCAGTATCGCGGGAAGTACTATTATTGCTACTGTACCAAAAGCTCGCACTTCTCCTATATCATGAACGAGGCTTTTAAGAACGATATCCATATTGAGACCTCTTCAGCCTTCGACCTGAATATCGTGGAACAACTGAAGGAAGAAGGCCTGATAAAAAACGATACCTATGTGATCTGCAATGGTTTTAAAAGGGATGCCTACATAGACAATATCGCCCGTCTGATCAATTCAGGGCATCAGAACTGCATTCCTATAATAGACAATTATGAGGAAGCCGACCTGCTTTCCGAAGCCATAGAAGACTCCTACAAGGTGGGTATCCGGATTGCCTCCGAGGAAGAACCGAAATTTGAGTTCTATACTTCCCGCCTGGGGATAGGCTACCGCAATATCATCCCTTTTTATGAAGACAGGCTGCAGCACGACCCCAAGGTGGAATTGAAGATGCTCCATTTCTTCATCAATACGGGGATCCGAGACAATGCCTATTACTGGAACGAGTTACTCAAGTGCATGAAGGTGTATGTACGCCTTAAAAAGATTTGCCCAAGCCTCGACAGCCTCAATATTGGCGGGGGTTTCCCAACCAAGAACTCCCTCTCTTTTGAATACGACTACCGCTATATGGTGGATGAGATCATTAACCAGATCAGCCTGGCTTGCAAGGAAGCAGATGTACCGGTACCCCATATTTTCACAGAATTCGGCAGCTTTACCGTGGGCGAAAGCGGCGGGGCTATCTATGAAGTACTTTACCAGAAGCAACAGAACGACAGGGAGAAGTGGAACATGATCGACTCGTCTTTTATTACCACCCTGCCGGATTCCTGGGCGATAAACAAGCGCTTTATTATGCTGCCTATCAACCGCTGGAACGACGAATACGAAAGGGTACTCCTTGGAGGGCTAACCTGCGACAGCGATGACTATTACAACAGTCAGCAGGATATGAACGCCATTTACCTCCCGAAATTCAAAAAAGACCAGCCCCTTTATATCGGTTTTTTTAATACCGGCGCCTACCAGGAAACCATTGGCGGTTTTGGCGGGCTGCAACATTGCCTGATCCCCCACCCGCAGCACATCCTGATAGACAGGGACGAGGAGGGGAACTTCAGGACCGAACTCTTTAGTGAACAACAAAAGGCAGATGAATTGCTACAAATCTTAGGATATGAAAACAACTCGGAATTACGCGGGGATACCGGAGGAATTCGCACAATTGGAAAAGGCCAAAGTAGTTTTAATACCAGTACCCTTTGACGGCACCAGCACCTGGGGGAAAGGTGCCGACAAAGGTCCGGAAGCCTTCCTGCAGGCATCTGAGAACATGGAGACCTACGACATAGAAACAGGGACCGAGGTCTACCGACAGGGGATTTACCTTGCAGAGCCTGTTACGGAAAACGGATCACCGGAAGCATTGGTAAAAGCCGTACACAGCATTACCAAGGAATATATCAAGCGCAATAAATTTGTAACCCTTATCGGAGGCGAACATTCCTTGTCTATCGGCAGCATCAGGGCATTTAATGAATGTTTTGACAACCTTACGGTCCTGCATATAGACGCGCATGCAGACCTCCGGGAAACTTATAACGGGAGCCGGTGCAATCACGCCTGTGCGATGTATGAGGCTAATCAGAATACCAACCTTATCCAGGTAGGCATCCGGAGTATGGACGTCCTGGAGAACACGGTGATGGACGAGGAAAAGACCTTTTTCGCCCACGACCTCGCCAAGGACGATTACTGGACCGATAAAGTGATTGAACTGATGAGCGACAATGTGTTTATCAGCTTTGACCTCGATGCCCTGGACCCTTCGATTATGCCTTCAACAGGTACCCCTGAACCGGGGGGGCTCTTTTGGTATGAAACCCTGGAATTTCTGCGGCAGGTCTTTGAAGAGAAAAATGTAGTAGGGTTCGACCTGGTGGAACTTTGCCCCAATCCGCATGACAAAGCCCCGGATTTCCTGGTCGCGAAGTTGTATTATAAAATGTTGAGTTATAAATTTATGGATGAAGCCGTGGAGGATGAATATGACAACACCTACGATGCCGGGTACATCCACACGGGCAATTCCGCCAAAAAGTTTGATGATGACGAACTCTAAAGGGCCCATAACCCGATTTATGGAGAATTATTACCTGCACTTCAATTCAGCAGCCCTGTTAGATGCCGCCAAAGCCTATGAGGACCAGCTGGATAAGGGAGCCAAAATGCTTGTTTCCCTTGCCGGGGCCATGAGTACGGCCGAACTGGGGAAGATTTTCAGTGAAATCATACGGCAAGACAAGGTGCATATCATTTCGGTAACCGGGGCCAACCTCGAAGAGGACCTGATGAACCTGGTGGCCCATTCCCATTACGAAAGGGTACCTCACTATCGCGACCTTACCCCCCAGGATGAATGGGATCTGCTGGAAAGGGGGCTCAACCGGGTAACCGATACCTGCATCCCGGAAGAAGAAGCCTTCCGGAGGCTGCAGAAACATATTTTCAAGCTTTGGAAAAAGGCCGAAGATGCCGGGGAACGTTATTTCCCGCACGAATATATGTACCAGCTGCTGCTCTCTGGAGTATTGGAACAATATTACGAAATAGACATCAGGAATTCCTGGATGTATGCAGCAGCCAAAAAGAACCTGCCCATCGTTTGTCCCGGGTGGGAGGACAGCACCATGGGCAATATTTTTGCCTCCTATGTCCTCAAGGGCGAACTGAAGGCCTCCACCATGAAATCGGGCATAGAATATATGGCTTTCCTGGCCGACTGGTATACCGCGAATTCAGGTAAAGGCATCGGCTTTTTTCAGATAGGTGGCGGGATTGCCGGCGATTTCCCTATCTGTGTGGTACCAATGCTCTACCAGGATATGGAGCGTACAGACACCCCATTCTGGAGCTATTTCTGCCAGATCAGCGACAGTACTACCAGTTATGGCTCGTATTCCGGGGCAGTACCTAATGAGAAAATTACCTGGGGAAAGTTAGACCTTAACACCCCCAAGTTCGTTATTGAAAGTGATGCCACCATTGTTGCACCACTTATTTTTGCTTATCTTTTGGACATGTAATTATGGATAACCTGAAAAGAGTCATAGTAGATTTTAAGAAGCTTACCCCGGAAGTATTGAAATTACTTGTGGAACGCTACCCCGATGGCTATGATGACCGCAATATCATCAGTTTTAAGAATGCGCAGGGAGAGCGGGTGCAGGCGGTGGAAGTGCTCACAGACGATACCAAGTACCTGGTGAAGATCAGCCAGAAACTGGAAATCACTATGGCGAACTACGATGAGGATGATTACGAGGATTTCGATGACAATGATCCGGAAGCTATCCCGGATTTCGAAGTTGAAGACGAGTCAGGGGAGGAAGAGTAGGTTAAGCGCACAGGGGTTTGGCCTTTTGCACCAGATCTCAGGCAACTACCCGTTGCCTGCCGGGGAGGACAATTAACAGCCATCTTTATACGTTTATTATCTGATGAAAACACTGCCTTTCCATCTGGCCCTGCCGTGCAGAAGTATCAGCGTAACCAGGGATTTTTATATCGATACGCTTGGGGCCCGGCCCGGCCGCCACAGTTCGCAGTGGCTGGATATAGATTTGTTCGGGAACCAGATTACCTTTACGAAATCGGGCCCCTTTGACTTTACTTATAAGTCCTACAAATTTGAGGATACCATCCTCCCATCCTTCCATTTCGGGATTATAGTAGACAAGGAGACCTGGCTGTCACTCTATGCCAGTCTGAATGAATCCCGCTATGAAGTTACCTCGGAAGTGGTTTTCCTGAAAGATAAACACGGGGAACACCGCTCTTTTTTTGTGCAGGATCCCAACGGCTATAAAGTGGAATTTAAATGCTTCCAAGACCAGAAGGACATTTTTGCACAGTAAGGCATCTCCGCCCTAGCCTTTAAGATTGCCCAGCATTTCCCGGGTAGTGCGTTCCAGGTCGAAACCGGGCTTCCAGCCCCAGTCTTCCCGCGCTCTTGAGTCGTCAATGCTTTTTGGCCAGGAATCGGCAATTTGCTGCCTGAAATCCGGCTCGTAACTTATTTTAAAACCAGGGATGTGCCTGCGGATGCTCTCTGCGATCTCCGCCGGGCTGAAACTCATAGCCGCAAGATTATACGAAGACCTGATGCTCAGGGATTCCGCCGGACTGTCCATTAATTCGGTGGTTGCCCTGATAGCATCATCCATGTACATCATAGGCAGCTGCGTTTCCTCAGACAGAAAACAGCTGTAGGCACCTTCCGAAAGGGCCTTACGGTAGATCTCCACAGCGTAGTCTGTGGTGCCCCCTCCCGGAGACGTCTTCCAGCTGATAAGCCCGGGGAAGCGAAGGCTGCGTACATCCACCCCGAATTTGGCATGGTAATAGGCGCACCATCGCTCCCCGGCCTGTTTGGAGATGCCGTATACGGTAGTGGGCTCCATAATACTGTGCTGGGGAGTATTGTCCCTGGGGGTTGTGGGTCCGAAAACGGCAATGCTCGATGGCCAGAAAACCTTCCCGATTTTCCTTTCCCTGGCAAGGTTGAGGACGTTGAAAAGCGAATTCATGTTGAGGTTCCAGGCCCGATTGGGAAACTTTTCAGCAGTGGCACTCAGCATAGCGGCCATGAGGTAGACCTCCTCAATTTCGTAATGCATCACCACGTCTTCCAGGGCAGCATAATTGGTGGCGTCGAGCATTTCAAACGGACCCGAACCCATAAGGGCTTCACTTCCCTGGCGGATATCGCTGGCGATTACCTGAGCATTGCCAAGGCGTTCCCTTAACACCAGGGTGAGTTCTGTGCCTATTTGCCCGCAGGCCCCCAAGATCAATACCGGCTTGCCCATAGTGTGGCTGTTAATTTGATTGCGTGGCAAAGATAGCCTTTATTAAAATTTGTACCTTCGCCTTATGGCCAGATTATGTGTTATTGCCTTTTGCCTCCTGCTGTTTTCCGGTTGCAGGGATGCTTCGGAAACCGGTGAAGTGGCGGCTGCAGAGGAGGAAATTCTAAAAGGGGCAGAATTTCCCGAAAAGGCAGTTTTAAGGCCCGAAGTGAGGGAAGTAGTAAATACCTGGCCCGAGTTCCAGGAACTTGAAAACAGCATGGAAAGCCTGTACCGGATTGAAAACAGGGAAGAACTGCAGCTGCTGATAGAGGAACTCATTGAGAAGGAAAAGGCCCTTGCAGAATCAGAATACCCTGGCCTCTTTAACAAGCCCCAGGTCTTTAGCCGGCAAAAAGTCTTTAAGACCCACCTGCTGCAGGTTAAGGCGAACCTGGAATACCGAAAGGGAAGCAGGATGGCGGTGGAAGCAATGATAGAGGCCTTTAACATCCTTTGTAACCAGTTCAACGTATTGCTGCGGAGCAATCTCAACACTGATCTTTTATCTGATGATTAAACTTTTCTTAACGGGAACTGCCTTGCTGATAAGCGGGTTTTCCTTCGCTCAGGAAGCATTGAAAAACGAGCTGGACAAGGTGCTCGACAGCTGGCACCATGCTGCGGGCCGTGCCGATTTTGACACTTATTTCGGACATATGACGGATGATGCCGTATTTATTGGAACCGATGCCACTGAATATTGGGCAGGGGAGGAGTTTCGCCGGTTTGCCAGGCCCTATTTCGACCGTGGCAAGGCATGGGATTTTACCCCTCTCGAACGGCATATATATATTAATGAGGGGGAAAGGATTGCCTGGTTCGATGAACTACTGGATACACAAATGGAGATTTGCAGGGGTTCGGGAGTGCTGAAGGAGGAAGGCGGGAACTGGAAGGTAGCCCATTATGTGCTTTCCATTGCCGTTCCCAATGAGAACGTAACCGAACTCATCAGCCTTAAAAAAGAAAAAGACAGCCTGCTGATATTAAAACTCCGGCAGTAAGCCCGGGCAAGGGCATACAAGTATTAATTTTGGGGAGTTTCGGGCGTATCCTTCCGGGATTCCAGTGCCTGTTTGCTTAAACTGGCCAGGTTAAAGTTAGGGTCGAGTTGCAGGGCTTCGTCTATAGTGGCAATAGCCAGATCCAGGTTTCCCTTGTCCATATTGTACTGAGCCAGCCCCTTCAGATGCAGAAAGGCAGCCTTCAACGGCACTTCGTAGGGTTGCTGCCTTTCGTAAAAGGCGTATTTCATTTCAGCCTGGGCGCTCTGTACCCCATAGTCTATAAATTCCATGGCCGCTGCATTATCCCCGGTTTGTATTTTCAAATCGGCCATCTCATAGGCCAGGTATGGGCTTTTACCCCTTTTATAAAGGATTTCGTACTGTTCAAGGGCCCTTTTAGGCTGGTTTAGTGCCTGGAGGGAAATGGCCTTTACCTGTACAGCCAGATCCGAATCAGTCGAGTCTTTTTCGATCCCTATGGTGTTGAGCGCCTGCAGGTGCTGATTATTGTTGGCGTAAACATAGGCCAGGGTGTCCCGTCTGTCATCGTTGGGGGCTATGACATTTAAATGAGTAAGGGCATTGATAACCCCGTCTACATCTCCCTGCTGCCGCATTTCCCTGTAAAAAGCCTCGTAATGTTTCAGTAATTCGGAAGAGGTCTGGGCCTGGGCCAGCATCCCTGACAACAAGCCTGCTACAACTAATATCCTTTTCATGGGCCAATGATTTTTTGGTGCGCCAAAACTATTAATTTTTTTTTGGTCTGCTGTTAAAGAAATGTATAAATCAACGGCTTACGAATAAAAAAGGGGCCAATCAGCCCCTTTTTCAACATTACATGTGTTTGGCGGGCGGTTAAACCAGCGTCAGTGGTGCTTCCTTGCTGTCTAAACTTCGCAGCATCCAGGCGTAAAATGCCAGGCTTTTGTTGTCTGTGTCCACACAGGATTTCAGGAATTCTTTCAGGTTTTCGAACAAGAGGTTAACCCGCAAAGTCGGGAGGTTCATATTGAGTTTCCCCGGCTCATAATACTGGTCGCTTAAGACCACATCCATGATTACCCGTTTCCTTTTATAATCAATGGCCACATCGGTGGCATTGTAGTGTTTCTTAACCAGTAGCTCATGCAGGGTCCGGAATTCACCGGGGCCCTTTCCCCTTTTGCAACTAAGGGAGATCAGGCTTTCCAGATCTGTGGTAATCCTCCCTTTTAAATGTTGATTTTCCATGTTATTCCTATTTAATTTATAACCTTAAATTACGAATACTTAGTCAAAAAGCTGAAAATCAAGCACATAAATATACAGTATTTTCCTACTTTTGTTGTGAAACCCTTTCGGACTGTTGTGAATCAGGAGAAAATGGATGTGTAAAATGAGTAGTTATATTCAAGATAATTCTTACTTATTACGCATTTCCCAACGCTTCCGGGACCGGATGGTTTGTATTCGGGAACCGGCAGGCCGCGTTTAATGGCTTCCCTGGTATAGTACAACGCTTTCTTTGGGTGGGCCGGGTAAACCCCGTTAAATACCTGGTTCCAGTGACCGTTTATTACCACCGTTTTTATAAGGTGAATGCAATCTTCAAGATGGATGAGGTTGACGGGATCATCTCCATTTAACAGCCCCTTTTTACCGGCCAGCTGATTTACCGGATGCCTGTCGGGGCCTATGAGCCCGCCGAAGCGAACCATAATGGTTTCGAGCCCCCGGGCTGCCCGGAACATTTGTTCCGCGGCCAGGACCTGCCTGCCCGATTCGGTTTGGGGTTCAGGGGGTGTTGCCTCGGTTACCCGGCCTACGGAATCGCCGTATACCGAGGTGCTGCTTACAAATAATACCCTGGGTACCGAAGCCGCTTTTACCACCCTGAGCAAAGCCTCCATTTTGCCTGTATAATTTTCACCGGGGTCCTTCCTTAAACCCGGGGGTATGTTGATGATAAGCAAATTTATACCCTTTAGGAATTCATGTACAGGGCCTTCCACACCTGTTTCCCCCAGGTGGATAAGGTATGGCTGTATGCCAACGGAGGCTAGCGTTTCTATTTTCCCTTCGGAAGTGGTGCTGCCGTTTACCTGGTAACCAGCAGCTATCAGGGCTTTTGCCAGTGGCAGGCCAAGCCACCCGCAACCAAGGACTGCTACTGATTTACTCAAAGTGTATGGTTTTTTTCACCAGAATGGCATCATTCAGGACAAACGGTTTAGGGATCTCGTTTGCCGGCCTGTCCGGGACAGTGAACAGGGGGTGTTCCAGCAAGTCGTTGGATGCTTCGTAAAGTGTCAGTTCCAGTCGTTCCCCTGCAGGGACAGTCAATTCCAGTTCGGAGGGGTCGTTATCGCTGATATAATGGGTGAGCAGTTTTGTCCCTTTCCGTGCAGCCAGATAGTATTCCGGGAGTTGCAGTCCATTTACCGCCGCTTTAATCAGCGGTATGGCATTGGTGTGGACTTCGAGGCGGTTTACATGGCGTTGAGGGATGACCCGAAGGCCGATATTTCGTTCCCCTCCGATGACCGTATCTTTCAGGGTAACCACCTGGGGGGCGTCAATAGCTTTTAATGGGGCGGCTGCAGCCAGGTTAAAACCGGTACCATATTTACTGCTCAGGGTACGTTCATCCAAAGCCTCCCCTTCTCCTTTCGTTATGTAAGGTGCGGTCCATGGCGACAGTAGCCTGTCATAACTTACCCATTTGGCATCCCTGGTGTCGGCATCCAGCAGGTATACCAGGCTGGTTGGCCTCGGTTTTTCCTCATCAAAACCGGCATAGAAGTGTGCCCCCGCCATAAAACCCCCGAAAAGCACAAGGCATACCCATGCGGGCCTCAGGTTTTCCCTGAAACTGCCGAAAACAGGCAGTAAGGTGAAAAAGATCAGAGAGGTGAGCAGGGTGGTCGTGATCATCATCTTTAATCCCAACCCCACAGGGAACATCTGAACAAGGGGTGCCAGGATCCAAAGTGCCGGGACACCCAGGGCTACCAGGATAAACAGGTTATTCTCTTTCCGGCCGAGGACCACAAGGAATGCGGCCAGCAGCCCAAATACCGGGAGGATAAAAAAACTGGCGCCGGGAAGATAAGCCGCGACCGCACCGCAGACCACCAGCCATAACAAAAGTGGGCCGACGAGGAGATTGGCCAGGCCCGTTTTCCGGAACGCCTGGTAAACATAAAAACAGAATGCCAGGCTCAGAAATGTAAATGCCGCAATATAAAGCTGTCCGTTATAGGTAAACCCGTGCAGCATTTCCCTGTAACCGGGATACAACTTCAGGACTAAGGGCCAGCCATAATAGCCTGCCAGGCCAGTGGCAAGTACCACCAGGAGGGCAGCCAGAAGGCCCCGGCCCATGGCACCCCATTGTAATTCCTTTTTCTTCAGCCCGTAGCCGATAAGGGCAATAAAACAGAACAGTGCGAGGGAAAACATGGGCCAGATCCAGTCGAAGGGATAGGCGAGCATCCTGAAATACGGGACATTGAAATACACATGGTCATTCAGGCTTTTCAACCCTTCAAGGTCTGCCTTGCTGAAATACAGGAGGAGGGGCATCAGGTAACTCCCCTGGTGTGAAAGGGAATTACGGTCGAGCCTGGAATAATTATCCAAAGCGGTGTGGTAATCATAATGGTCGTCAATAAAAGCAAAATTGAATCCGTCTATGTCCCTGTCTTCCCGGAAGACGGTGAGATCCGTATCATTCGGCAGCATTTTATAAACACTGTACACCAGGGAATTCCCAACGGGGAAACGGGGGTTGGCGGCTGTAAATTCCTGAATAAGCTTGCTGTTTCCCCTGTTGGTTTCCAGCAGCATATAGGATGGCCCCCCGGAGCCGCGGGCTTCAAAATTGAGTACCAGGCCAACATCGGCAGCCCAGGGATGGTGGTTCACAAAAAGGTCGGCGCCGTTCAGGCCAAGTTCTTCCGCATCCGTAAATAAAATAATAATGTCGTTCTCCGGTACCTCGTTCCGGGCCAGATAGGCCCTGACGCCCTCGAGGATGGTCGCCACACCGCTTCCGGCATCGCTCGCCCCCGGGGAAGAATGCGGGTTGCTGTCGTAATGCGAGAGCAGCAGCAGGGCCTTGCCATCGCCGGAACCTTCTATGCGGGCCAGGATGTTCACAGCCTTGCTGTAATTTGCCCAATCACCAGCAGTATAGCCTTGCTGCAGTTCGGGGCGCAGGCCCAGGCCTTGCAACTGTCCTGAAATGTATTCCCTTACCTGCCTGTGCGCAGGGAAGCCCACGGCATGGGGAAATTTGGAGATCGCTTCCACATGCTTCAGGGCCCGTTCGGTGGAAAACTCTGATTCAGCGGATGTTTCTCCGGGTTTATGGGTTGGCCAGCTGTATACAAAAGCAATGTAGGTGGCCAGGAGGATCAGGAGGATGGCCACCACAGCATGGTATTGTTTCATAGATTGGTTGTGTATGTTAAAAGTATAAAATTTTGACATTCTGACGCCTTTGGGCGACTTATTTTAAGAAATTCACATTAATTGACTATATTTAGAGTTTACCTAATCAAAAAACCAACCATATGGGTATCAAAAGTTTTCAGGGCCGGAGGGCCAAGGAACCCAGCAGAAGGGAATACAATGCCCCTATTCTGGTGGAGGATTACATGACCAGGAAACTGGTGACTTTTAGTCCCGACCAGTCCATACTCGAAGTTATGGAACTGTTTGCAAAACACCATATTTCCGGGGGTCCGGTACTGGATGATAACGGGTTTCTGGTAGGCATCGTTTCAGAAGCTGATTGTATGAAACAAATCTCCGAAAGCCGTTATTTCAACCAACCGATTCTCGATAAGAACGTTGAACGGTTCATGACGGAAAATGTGGAAACCATTCCCCACGATATGAGTATTTTTGATGCCGCTGCCCAGTTCCATAAAAATAACCGCCGGCGGTTACCTGTGATGAAAGACGGCTTGCTCGTGGGGCAGATCAGCCGGAAAGACATCGTGATAGCAGCACTCAAACTCAGCGGGCATAATTATAAATAGTCTGATATTAAAAATAACACCTTGCAAACGGGATTTGGCGATGCCTTATTCCCGTTTTACAATCATGTAGTAATCATTATCCAGGGGGAGATAACCCAGGTCGTATACAAAATAATAGGTAGCTCCTTTTTTAGTGGTATACAGGTTGGTAATGAATTCAAAATCAAACCCCTTGTCGAGTAACCGTGTCTTGGTTGTACTGGTTTTGCCCTGTTTCAGGGGGAAACTGTCGAGGATCCTGTAATTTTTCCGCAGCCGGTTATTGATGTTCCTCACCAGGTTCTTACTGTCTTTGTTCAGGTTGTTATGGTAGGAATTGCGGCAATAATCCGAACAGAATTTTTTATCGACCCGCCCTTTGATTGCTTCCCCGCATTCCAGGCATGCACGTTCTGCCATAATTGAACTTTATTCCACTATAATCCCATAGGTTTGCAATAAACCACTTAGCCCCCCCATTGAAAAGCGGGCTTTTTTCAGTTGGTTGCGTTCCGGGTCTATTAGGTAGTTGGAAGCCGTTCGGAAATCGGCCCCCTGCAGCTTACACCCGTCAAAGCGTGCCCCTTCCAGATTGCAGTTGCCGAAGACGGTTTCCCGCAGATCGGTCCCGGTGAAATCTGCCTGTAAGAAACGACAGGAATCAAAGGAAGTTCCTTTTAGCGGCGAGTTGTAGAAAGAGCAGAAGTCCAGGCTGCACTCCTGGAACCGGACAGACAACAGAAAGTCGTTGCAGTCTTCGAAATGCAGGCCCAGCATCTTACAGCGTATAAAGCTCACTTCCCGGAACTGACTGTGCTTTATATTGGTATTACTCAGGTTACAGTCTATAAAACGGCATTCAACAAAATGCGTGTTGTCCAGGAAACCTTCCGCAAAATCGCACTCCTCAAAAACGCAGTGGTCATACTCGCCTTTGGGTAGTCGACATTCCGTAAATTTCCTGCCTTCAAAGGCCTGATCGGCTGTATAGTTGTTTTCCATCATAGTGGGGGATAGCCCGTTTTCCGGGATTCCCGGGTTAAGAAAGCCATAAAGGTAAGTTTATTTGGTGCAGTAAGCCTGCAAGGAGTCGATTTCCTCCGGAGACAATTTGCCTTTATAGACAACCAGGCGGTAACGCAGCACCAGTGGATTTTCCTGTGAGATCCGTATGGGTTCACGTCCGGGGAAAACCGCGTTTTGCATACTTGCTTTTTCCCTGAGGATCCAGGGGGTTCCGTCCTCCCCGAAGGCATTGCAGGAAATAATTACAATGCCTGCCCATGCCCCATTTAAGCCCATAGACCCTGAAATGTCCATCCAGTTGGCTGCCCTGACCGCCGTTTCCGCCGGTTCAATGGCTCCTCCTTCTGAATTGAAATGAACATCGGGTGGCAGTTTCAACCGTACGGAAAAGCCACCGTATCCCTTTTCATCTTCGGAACCGCCCAGCATGAGCCCGGGCACAAGGGCACGAAGTGATATCTCAAAATCGATGACACTGTAATTAACCTCCCCTGGATGAATGCCGATCCTTAGCTTTTCCTCCATAAAAGGAACCAACCTGCCCGTGCTGTCTGTGTAGGAGGGCGATTTCCAAACCAGTCGGGAATTGAGGGATGGCAGGGAATCGGAAGCTTGCAGGACTACCGCCTGTAACTCCCATATAAAATCCCTGCACTCCCATGCATCGCCTACTTTCTGGTTGCCAATAAGAACCTGGTGCCAGGCCCAGAAGATGCCCCGGTGATGGAGGTGGTCTTCGGGAAAATCCTCGGTAAGCACTTCCCCGTCTATACCATAAAGCGGATGGATGTAGTTGGACCTTTCAAATTGCCCGTCGATAGAAAGAGGTTGGGTACGGTAGAACAACAAATCCTTTCCCCCCTCAATAACGCGGATGCCCCCGGGTTCCCTTATAAATTCCGGGGCCTGGGCCACAAGGTATACGGGAAGGAAAAGCGCAATAAAAATAGGGAACGCTAATGGGCTCATCCGGATACTGCTGTTTATTTAATCGTCTACCGAAGCGAAAACCATCTGGCGGAATTTCCAGCCGGTCTGGTCATTTACGGGGCCCTGCGTCTGTTTCATCAGCACCCCGATGATGCCTGTTTCCGGATCGGCAAAATATTGGGTGTTGAAGTAGCCGCCCCAGTCGAAGGTGCCTTCGCTGCCCTGGCCCCCTTTATCCTCTCCTGCCCCGGTAACCACCCCGAAAGCAAGGCCGTAATGTTTGTCGCCACTCCATAGGTCGCCCACCTGATTGCCCATCATGCTGTTAACGGTAGTGATGCTCAGGAGGCGCTGGCCGTTAAAATTCCCGCCGTTCAGGTACATCTGCAGGAATTTCGCATAATCAACTGCAGTACTGGAAAGCCCTGCGCCGCCTGAAAAAAAGCGTTTGGCCCCTTTAATGGGATAGTCGGGATTGTAAAAGGTAATGGGGTAGGGCTTCCATTTTCCGTCTTCCTTTTGCTGCACCTTTACAAGACGGGAATGTTTATCCTGAGGAAGATAAAACCAGGTATCATCCATCCCTAAAGGGTTGAAGATCCTGGTTCGCAGGAACTGGTCGAAGGGCATGCCGGAAACAATTTCGACCAGGTAACCAAGGACGTCGAGGCCTTCACTGTAGGTGAATTTAGCACCGGGGTCGTGATGCAGGGGCAGTTTAGCAAGTTTTTTTACGCTTTCCGATATGGGGATATCTTCGGTAGTGAACAGGTCTGTAATCCCGGCCTTATGGTAGATTTTTTTAAACCGCTCATCCCCGTCGATCACCCCATAGCCAATGCCGGAAGTATGGGTAAGCAGGTGGCGGATACTGATGGCCTTATCGGCCGGCCGGCCGGTATAACTGCTGTCGGCCTCGTTAAATGTTTCCAGGACCTGAGCCTCTGCAAATTCAGGGATGAATTTGGAAATCGGGTCATCCAGTTGGAATTTCCCCTCTTCCCAGAGCATCATTACTGCCGTGGAGGTGATGGCCTTGGTCTGGGAGGCGATGCGGAAGATAGCATCCTTCTCCATGATTTTTTTCCCCTGTGTATCTGCATGGCCGTAGGCCTTGTGGAAAACGATTTTACCGTTCCTTGCGATCAGTGCCACTGCCCCCGGGAGATCACCGGCCGTTATGGCTTGTTGTAACATGGCATCGATCCGTCCCAGGCGGGTGGCAGACATACCCGCGTTTTCCGGGGCTGCCGCTTCGAGGGTTAGGGGTTCCTGGGAGGCAACAGAACTAACAAACAGGAGCAGCATGCCCATTATCAGGTATTTCATAGTGGTTGGTTTTAGTTACAACGGCTACAGGCAGGAGATGTGCCTTCCTCTGGCCGCTTCCGGGATTAAATGTACATAATTTCTCCTACCGGCACCAGAGGGCTGGTTGTTTAACGTTTCGGGGAAGCGTGATACGGGTGTGCTGTTAAAAGGGCAGACAAAATAAAGCCTGCCATCAGGCAGGCCTTCATTATTGTTTCCCGCCTGCTATAACCTGGCGCAATCATGGCACAGGGGATGACCGCCGGTTCCCCTTTTCCGGTTTTCTTTGGATATGTTCTTGCCATGAACGCATTCAGTGTCGTTGTGATATACATTTCCGGTTTCGCTATGCCATGGTGAAGTCTTTGCCATTTCAGATCAATTTAAGTTAAACTTTTGCTTGTGGGGATGGTAATAAAAATAACTCTTTAAGCCTGGGTCACTGAATCCTATTAAGCAGAATATTAACTATATAGCGGCTTTACCGGCTATAAGTACCTGCACAAACGACTACAAACGATTACAAACGAAAATAAATACTTCCTAACCGGGTGGCGTTTCGAGACCGCCATATGTTTGTGGTGTCGGGATACGGAATGCCCGGATGTATTAACTGTTTCACCATTAAAAATTACCATCATGAATGCACTCAGAAACAAAGTTCAGCTAATCGGAAACCTGGGGCAGGACCCGGAGATCGTCAACCTGGAAAGCGGCAGTAAACTGGCCAAGTTCTCAGTTGCCACCAATGAGAGCTATCGCAACTCCAAAGGGGAAAAAATCACGGATACCCAATGGCACAATGTGGTGGCCTGGGGCAAGACCGCCGAGATTGTGGAGTCCTACCTTACAAAGGGCAATGAAGTGGCTGTGGAAGGGAAGCTCGTCCACAGGACCTATGAAACCAAGGAAGGGGAGAAGCGCTATGTCACCGAGGTAAAATGCAATGAGTTGCTTTTGCTGGGGAAGTAAATTTCCAGAGGTTCAGGGCTCCCTCCCCCCGGGGAGCCTTTTTTTTGCGCTTCGGAACGCAGGCATACATTGACCCGGCCCCAGTACAGATTTACTTGCAAAACTTTTCTGCTGACATGAATTATCGAAGTACTTAAACAAAAAAATGACTATGGTGTAACACCTCTTTCAGGAATCCGTCATGTAAAAGAGCAGATAACCGAAGAATGGCGCCTTTGGACTGTTAACTTTTGGTTACTGCCTCATTTGGAGTACCTTAATATTAGTAATGACCGATTAATGACTGCCAGGGGTTTACATATAAAAACGAAGTTCATCCGCCAAATCAGGGCAGCAGGGGTCTTATTGCTTGGATGTTTTATCAGCCCGCTAATAGCCACTTCCCAGGAGGGCCTGCTACCCGAATCCCGCCTGGCTTTTTTCGAACAAAAGGCCATGGAAGATGCCCTTTACGAGCAAGCCATGCACTGGCAAACCGAAGAAGACGAACTGGATTACTGGACAGACCAGCGGAATTACGAGAAGGCGCTGTATCAGAACCAGCATCATGGTTATCAGGTCTATATCTTCAGTAAAAGGGTCGCTTACCTCAAACACCAGGTGGCGTGCGATCCCCAATGCGGACATGGGGATTATTACCAGCTTCAGGCTGCCTTTTATTTTCAGTACAGCGAACCCGGGAATTCATTGGATAATTACATCGCTACCAGTACCGCCTATTAGCCATACAATCACTTCCTTAATAACTTTTATACCAGGGGGATAGTTCCTGACATCCGGCCAGACATCCCTTGCTGAGGGGGAATTTTGACATTATTGTTCAGGGGGTTGAGGTAGGGTTTCTTCTTACAGTGTTGTTTTCATTGTATCAATTTAAAACAAGATTCTTATGAAAAGTTTGGTTTTATTTACGTTTGTCCTGCTGCTCTCAGGCCAGGGCCTGCTTTGGGCGCAGGCGACCGGGCAGGAACAGGAAAAGCTTTCTTACTATGAACAACGCGCGAGGGAAGACGCTCAATACGAACAATCACTCGCTATGGAGAATGAAGCAGCTGAGTCCGATTTCTGGAATGAGCAGGAATCTTACGAAAAAGAACTTAAAAAAAGGGATCGCAAAGCCTACAGGGCCTATATGAAGGGGAAGCGGGATGCCTATGCCGAACACTATGAGCACTGCGGCCATCACTGCAACCATGGCAGGCACTATTATTCCCATGCCACCTTTTATTACCACGGCTATCACGGGCATCATTACTACAGGCAGCCGTACAGCCCCGGTATTCATACCCGTGTAAGGATTGGTGCGCCTGCCGTAGGTGTTGGAATCCTGTAAAAATGCCGGCTTTAAATTAAAACCGCCCCAAACGAGGCGGTTTTCTTATTACAGGCAGGAAAGAGTCAGGCTACTTCCCTGATGAGGTCGAAACAAGGACAGCGTTTGCAGCGTTTCTGTTCGCCCTTCTGGTATTTCTCACAACACTTTGTTTTGCATCCGGCGGGCACCAGCTCCCGAAGCAAGGCTTTGCGCTCTTTTTTGAGGCGCTTTTTAAGTTTTTTCCGCTCCTTCTTCGCGGCTTTCTTAGTATTGCCCAACAAATTTAACTTTGGTGTTCAAAACTAATTATTTTTAATTATTCTAAATAAGAATTAATGTTAAAAATTTACATGCCGGGCGTATTTGCCGCGCTGTCTACTGTTATCTGCTGCACATCCCTGTCGAACAAATAAAGGCCGCCCTTGTCATTGCCAATGAGGTTGATCTTGTCCAGAATGGTCCTGGCCAGCGCTTCTTCCTCTATTTGTTCGGCAACGTACCATTGCAGGAAATTATGCGTGGCATAGTCCTTCTCCTGCAGGGTTACATGAACCAGTTCATTAATGCTGTTGGAGACAAAGATTTCATGCTCATATAATTCCTGAAACATTTTCTGGAAGGTGCCGAATTCGGTTTTTGGCGCCTTTAACTGCGAAATTTTTGCATGGCCCCCACGTTCATTCACGTATTTTACCAACTTCAGCATATGCAGCCGCTCTTCATCCGAATGCTTGTACATAAAATTGGAAATCCCTTCAAGGCCCTTTATTTCGGCCCATGAGGCCATGGATAAATATGACTGCGAAGATTCCGCTTCAATTCGTATCTGGTCGTTTAATGCCTTTTCTACATTTTTACTTAACATATTCAATTTTCTTTCAAATAAAGTTACAAATTCTTTTCAGGTAATCCCTCCCCAATAAAAATCAATTTGAAACATTCTGACAGGCTGGTTGCCGGATTGTTACCTGGCTGCTACTATCATGGATAGCCCAGCGGCATAGACCACTAACATCAGGTAAAGCATGAGGCGTACCCCTTTGGGGGAATCTTTAAATTCCCGCCAGACAAAGATTCCCCAGAGTGCAGCCACAACTGTCGCGCCCTGGCCCAGTCCATAGGAAATGGCAGGACCTGCCTTGTCTGAAGCCAGGATACTGAAAGACATCCCCACACACCATATAAGTCCTCCGATAACCCCCATAAAATGGTCTTTCTTCCTTCCTTCCTTATAGTCCCTAAACTGCAATGGTGGTCCTTCCAGTGGTCTTTTCATTAAATAGACATTGAACAGAAAATTACTACCTAAGATCCCCAGGGTAAAAATAAAGACTGCTGTATATGGACTTAATTTACCGCTTTCGGGTTCTGTAAAGACAGGGAACATGGCGTTGGCGACGTATTTGTAGAACAATCCCATCAGGGCACCGGCGACCACAGCCAGGAAAAGGCCTTTTGCCGGCACCTTCTTCTGGCTCACCATTAGCCATTGGTATGCTCGCGCGTTCAATAGCATGGCAACTACAATTAATCCTACGCCACCGAATAATATGAGAGGATTGCCCAATGGAGCATCCAAGTAATTCACTATTACCCCAATAACCAGCGCCAAACCTATGCCTATCGGAAAAGCTACCGACATTCCGGCTATGGTAATAGCCGCCACCAATAAAATGTTTGCAACATTAAACAACAAACCTCCCAAAAGTGCCGAGCCTATGAAGTGGATATCTGCCTGCCCCAGATCGTCAATGAAAGAACGGCCTTCGTTTCCCATTGAACCGGCTGTGAGCGCGAACACAAGAGCAAAAAGAACTATCCCAAATACATAATCCCAATAGTAAAGTTCAAAGCGCCAGCCCGGGGAAGCCAGTTTCTGGGTATTTGCCCAGGAACCCCAGGCAAGCATGGTGACCACACAAAAGACAACGGCGAGAGGGTACGATTCAATTATATACACGATGCAGGGGTTTATTTGATTTCATGCAGGAAAGGGGCGGAGTTTTGCGCGCCCATCCGGGTCACCGACAGGGAAGCGGCCTTAATACCAAACTGCACTGCCTCTTTCCAGGATTGGTTACGGGCAATTGCTACTGCCAGGGCCCCATTGAAAATATCGCCGGCCGCAGTGGTATCTATGGCCTTTACATCGGGGGCTTCTGCCCAGAAATTTTCCGTGGCATTCATAAAAAAGGCCCCCCTGCTCCCCATCGTAATAATAAGATTCTGAACCCCTAATTGCAGGCATTCTTTTGCCGCGACCTCGGCACCGGCCTCATCCATTACTTCCATTCCGGTAATCAGGCCTGCTTCGTTTTGGTTAGGGGTAAGTAAAAACAGGCCGTTTAAGTGATGTTTATCGAGTTTACGCGCAGGTGCGGGGTTGAGGATCAGCCGCTGACCGCTTTTGGCGCAATGTTCCACCAGTCCGTAAAGTACTTCCAGGGGTGTCTCCAGCTGGGTTAGCAGGATGCTGGCTTCTCCCAGCAAAGAATTCTGGCTGAGGATATGAACGGACGTAAGCAGATTGTTGGCACCCGGTGCCACTACAATTTCATTTTCGCCACTTTCATCTATGGTAATAAGGGCGATCCCGGACGCCTGCCCTTCCATTTTTTGTACCCCTTGCAGCATTATCCCTTCTTTGCCGTAATGTGCCAGCGCATTGGAGCCAAAAAGGTCGTCGCCCACTGCGCATATAAAGACAACCTCTGCCCCAAGGCGAGCGGCGGCAACAGCCTGGTTGGCCCCCTTCCCTCCATGGAACATAAAGAATTCTCCTCCCAGGATGGTTTCCCCGGGCTTGGGAAACCGCCTGGTCTTTATGACCATATCGGTATTGGAACTACCAATTACAACGACTCTGGCCATTTATTTGCTGGAATTAATCTGCCGTGGATTTTGCATACTCGAATAAAAGTCCTTGAGGATAGCTTCCTTATCAAAATTCTCCCACAAGATAATTTTCCGGCTGTTGTCCGGCCGGTCACGCCATTGGCCATTTACCAGGAGCGGCGCCGGGATGGTATCTCGTTCTCCCCAGGAAGGGTTTTTGAGGACAGCCAGTGCCACCATGTCAAAAAGCGCCCTTGACGGGGGATCCCCGTGTAAGTCTATATGTTCAAACAGGTCTACCGAATAATCCCCAAAATTATAAAAAGTACCGCCATGCCTTCCCGTAATACCCGGAGGGTATGCCGGGCCTAAACCGGGCATTATACGGTTGATATCTTCAGGGGTTGCTCTGACAGCATCCGAGCCTGAAGGTTCCCCATAGCGGACGGTGACAATTTCCAGCGGGATGTTGCTGTTAAGAATATAATTCAGGGCTACCGTATCATTGTCCTGGTTGTACTCCCCTGGCTCCGGGTAGTTAGACCCCAGCCAGATAACCCTGGTCCGGCCGGCCAGGTCAGGGTCTTTTTTGAGCGCGAGGGCTACATTGGTAAGTTTCCCCACCGCGACTATAAGCGAGCTGTTTTTTCTGGTGTTTTGGAGTATGAAATCTACTGCCTCCTGCCCGTCAAAATTTTCCGGCTGCCAATCCTCACTAATTTCTTTAAAACCGGCATTCGCCCCTTTCAGGATGGGAACCACTTCATGGGTGCCCGATAACTTCAGGATGCGCTCGGCTTCCTCATAATGACCCTGTATGTCGCCCCCGTTAAAGGTGGCATTAATGGTAACTGCCGGCACTTCAAAGATATGACTATTAAAAAAAAGGTAGGCCAGGGCATGCTGGTCATCCAGTTCATTATTGGCATCCGTATCAAAAATGAGCGATATTTTTTCGGCATCTGATTCCATTGAGTCTATGCCTTCCCGGGAAGGATGATTTTCTTTACAGTTCAAAAATAACAGGAGAAAGATCAAAAAGCCGCTGGCAAGGGCACAATTTCGCTTCATATAAAAAGGAAGTTTAAGGATGACAGGTTCCTAATAAAGATATAAAAATATTCCTCTGCCCTCGTTTCCGTCAGCAGCGGCTATTTTAGAAGCTGAGGACCAATGCCAGTCGGCCAGGACCAAGCTGTAAATCCCAGCGCAGGGCATTGCGATCATCGTTGTATTTTTGGTCGTATTTCCTGTCGAGGTACCGGTCTATGGCTTCCACCGTGAAAATACTTACTGCAGTACTGAAAACCAGGTCGGAGAGCCAGTGTTTCCCCTCCCATAACCTCGATATTCCCGGAACCATGCCCAGGGTGAAAATTCCGGCTTTAATCCAGGGGTTATGAAACTGTTTGGCAATAACGTACGCATTGGTAAAGGCCAGCATATGATGGCCTGAAGGGAAAGAATGAAAATCCGTGTTGCTGCTCCAGAAGGGGTCGAAGGTGGCTTTGCCCAGTCCGGCAAGCGGGCGTGCACGACCTACGGCTGATTTGAGAAATTGTTGCAATAAGCCCGCAGAACTGGCAGATGAGATCAGCAGCACCCCGGTACGCCTCAATTTCGGATTGTCGGTAACCAGGGCAACAAGATAAACGGCCCCGGTTAGCATATAATTACTGGAAGGGCTGCCGTACTCGAAACCGTAATTTCTAACGACCCGGGGGACATCCTCTTTAATCCCCATAAAATAGTCAGACATCGGCTCATCAAACAGGTAGGACACCATAGTACCGCCAACAACGCCGCCCACGGTCGCCCATTGGCTGCCTTTCCAGTGTAGCGGCCTGGAATAGGAATAACCTATCCCCCCGAATATATTACCGAGGTCATAGGTGAAATTCTGCCATCCGGTTTCCCTGTTTGCCTTAATGGAATCCTGTGCCGCGAGCCCGGTGCTGTAGCAAAGCACCAATACGAGTAAAAATCCTCTCATCTGAACTTTCTTTTAAAAATACATCCACTGGGCCACCCGGAAGGTATTCGCATGCGCCTCCACGATGGTTCTGATTTCAGGGGAGTAGCCTCCACCCATACTACATTGTACCGGGATGTTGTTATTATGGCAGCATTCCAGTACAAACCGATCCCTTTCCCTGCAGCCCTGAAGGCTCAGTGAAAGGGTCCCCAGCTTGTCGCTTTCCAGAACGTCTGCGCCGCAAAGGTAAAATATAAAGTCCGGTGCAACCTCATCTATTAAACGCGGAAGGTTATGTTTTAACATGCTGAGGTATTCCAGGTCGCCCGTACCTTTTTTAAGGGGAATATCCAAATCCGAGCATTCTTTTTTAAAGGGGTAGTTTTGCCCTCCGTGCATGGAAAAGGTAAAAACCGAAGGGTCGCCCGAGAAGATCCCGGCAGTTCCGTTCCCCTGGTGGACATCGAGATCCACAATAAGGATTTTCCTGGCAAGCCCTTTTTTCTGGAGATACCTGGCGCCTATGGCCTGGTCGTTCAGCATGCAAAATGCCTCCCCCCTGTTGCTGAAGGCATGGTGGGTGCCCCCGGCTATGTTCATCGCAATCCCATGTGCGAGGGCATAGTCACAGCATTTCATAGTCCCGCCGGCAATGATACGCTCCCGCTCCACCAATTGCTTACTCAGGGGAAAACCAATTTTCCTCACCTCGTGCGGCTGCAGGTTCAGCTGCTTTAAATTATCGAAATACGCAGGCTCATGGATGGCGGTGATCGCTTCATCCGGGGGCAGGGAGGGCTCAAAAAAATTTGCGGAACTGCAGCTGCCTTCGTGGAGCATCTGCTCGGGCAGCAGTTCATATTTCTGCATGGGAAAACGGTGGCCTTCCGGAAGCGGATGGCTGTAAGAAGGGTGGTATGCGATTCTTAGCACGTCCTTAGTTGATGGTCTGCCCGTTGCCAACCCCGGCTTCCTCCGGGCTTATAAAGACAAGCTTACCCGCCGCATTTTCCGTCATCAGAATCATCCCCTGGCTTTCCACCCCACGAAGCGGCCTGGGTGCCAGGTTTACCAGGACGGTGACCTTCTTCCCGACAATTTCCTGGGGGTCAAAACTTTCCGCAATGCCCGAAACGATAGTGCGCTCATCCAGGCCGGTGTCTACCTGCAACAACATCAGTTTTTTGGTTTTGGGCATTTTCTCTGCTGCAATGATGGTGCCTACCCGCAGGTCCATTTTGGAAAAATCGTCTAAACTGATGGTATCTTTCTGTGGCATTAGTGTTTTATTTGCTGATTCGTTTACTTTTTTTGTGGCTTCCAGCCTCGTGAGCTGCACGGCGATTTCCTCATCTTCGATTTTGCGGAAAAGCAATTCCGCCTCCCCGATAACATGGCCAGCCGGCAGGAGGAATTCCTGCGTGCCAACAATGTCCCAGGAAAGCTGTCCTTCGCCTGTACCGAGGCCGAGTATTTTTTTAAGCTTCCCTGCCGTAAAGGGTAAAAAGGGCTCGCATAAGACAGCCAGGGCTGCAGCAATCTGGAGGGCCACAAACATGATGGCCCTAACCCGCTCTCCGTCCTGTTTTATAACTTTCCAGGGTTCTTCACCCGCCAGGTACTGGTTGCCCAGCCGTGCCAGATTCATAAGCTCCTGGCTTCCTTCGCGGAAACGATATCTCGAAATAGAATCTGCGAGCGTCGTTGGAAAGGCCCTCATAGCTTCAAGGGTTTCCCTGTCGGTGGCGTTAAGCTCTGAAGGTGATGGCACCCTCCCTTCATAATATTTTTGAGTAAGGACTACCACCCGGTTTACAAAATTGCCAAAGATGGCTACCAGTTCGTTATTGTTCCTCGCCTGGAAATCCTTCCAGGTGAAATCGTTATCCTTGGTTTCAGGGGCATTTGCCGTAAGCGCATAACGGAGCACATCCTGCATATCCTTAAAGTCTTCCAGGTATTCGTGCAGCCAAACGGCCCAGTTGCGGGAAGTGGACAATTTCTGCCCTTCCAGGTTAAGAAATTCATTGGCGGGGACATTATCGGGCAGGATATAATCGCCATGTGCCTTAAGCATAACCGGGAAGATGATGCAATGGAAAACGATATTGTCTTTTCCGATAAAATGCACCAGTTGTGTTCGACGGTCCTTCCAGAAGGGCTCCCAGTCTTTTCCTTCCCGCTCTGCCCACTCAATGGTAGAGGAGATATACCCTATCGGGGCATCAAACCAGACATACAGGACTTTACCCTCGCCGCCAGCCACCGGTACCGGGATACCCCAGTCGAGGTCGCGGGTTACGGCCCTGGGCTTCAGCCCGTCGTCTATCCAGGACTTACATTGCCCGTATACATTGGGTTTCCAATCGGTTTTATGGCCTTCGATGATCCATTCCTTCAGGAAGTCCTCATAACGATCGAGCGGGAGGTACCAGTGACGGGTTTCCCGCAAGACGGGTACGGATCCACTCAATGTTGATTTCGGATTAATAAGCTCTGATGCACTCAGGGTAGAACCGCAGTTTTCACATTGGTCCCCATAGGCTTCCGGATGGCCGCATCTCGGGCAGGTACCCGTAACAAAGCGATCGGCAAGGAACTGGCCGGCCTCTTCATCGTAAAGCTGGGCGGTTGTTTCTTCGACGAAATCGCCCTGGGAATGGAGTTTAAGGAAAAAATCGGAGGCCGTTTTATGGTGGATGGATGCCGAAGTCCTGGAATAATTATCGAAGGTAATCCCAAAGGTTTCAAAGGAGGTTTTAATCATCCCATGGTACTTGTCTATCAGTTCTTTTGGCGAAACCCCTTCTTTTTTTGCCTTCATGGGGATGGCTACCCCGTGTTCATCACTCCCGCAGACAAAGGCTACTTCTTCCCCCCTGAGTCGCAGGTAGCGCACATAAATATCCGCAGGGACATAGACCCCTGCCAGGTGCCCGATATGAATCGGTCCGTTGGTATAGGGAAGGGCTGCTGTTACGGTATAGCGGGCTGGTTTTTTCGACATCAGGAATAATTTAGGCCACAAAAGTAACTATTTTTTCAGGCCTTGCATTACCGCCAGGGCTAAAATGAAAACCCCCGGGAACGATAGTAGCTATCGGGGCCCGGGGGTTAGCCTGCTAAGTAGGGAAAATTTAGGACACCATAACTGATTTAGACATTTTCCGTTCCTGTACCTGTATCCTGTAGATATACTTTCCGGTCGACAGGTTCATTGGCATGCGGTCGCGGATATTGATTTCCGCGCTTCCTTCCAGCATCATTTCATTGAAGATGGTACCAACGTTCTGTCCGAGGATGTTGTATAACTGTATGTCAACATGGGCAGTGAACGGCATTTCCAAATAGATATGGGGGGTTTCTTTAGTCGGATAAAATGGCCTGTGTACAATGGCATCCAGCAATTCCGGGGTGGGGACTTCACCGTTCGGATCACCGGGGGTGGGCGGGGTAGGTGGATCATCGCTGTAAACAATATCGGGGAATTCGGTTCCGCTACAGCTGAAGCCAAGGTTCACAGGGTTGTAGGGGTGGTTCAGCAGGTGCTGTTCCACCAGCGGGATGGGTACGCAGAGCCACTCTGCGAGCACGGTGGCATAGAGGTCCCTGAAATCCATTGTATACTCCAGGTTCCCCCTGTTGTTGGGGTTATCCAGGGAGGGGTGTTCACCCACGAATGCACTCCCGTTAAGCCCGGATCCGAAGAAGAGGGTAGGGGCTGCCTTGCCGTGGTCAGTGCCGTTCGAACCGTTTTCGAAGATCCGCCGGCCGAATTCGGAAAAGGTCATACTCAGCACCTTGTCGTCTTGTTGGGTGAAGGCCAGGTCGTCGTAAAAATTGTTTACGGCAATAGAGAGGTTAGACATCAGGCGTTCATGCGCAAGGGGCTGGTTCCCGTGGGTGTCGAAACCTCCCATGGAAATCATGTAAACCTTGGTACCCAGGTTTCCTTTTATAAGGCGAGCCAGCAGGGCCAGCTGCCTGGCGAAGCCGTTGTCCTGGTATTCCACCTGGTTCTGCCCGCGTTCATAAGCTTCGTGGATAAGGCCTGAGTATTCATAGGTGGTGTTGGCTACGCCCCTGAGGAATTTCAGCTGGTCGCCGTACATACAATTGTTAAACAGGCTGTCTTCCAGGCTGTATTGAACTCCAGATTCGGCGATCTGTTCCAGTTGTTCCACATTGGAGGTAACAAAGGCATAATTGGTTTCCTCCCCCTGGAAAACCAGGCTGCCAAAGTTGCCAATTTGTATGGCGGCAGGGGCAGGCGGGGGATTAACAAGGTAATCGGGATAGATGTTTTCGAAATAGCGGCCCATCCATCCGGTATTCAGGCCCCTGAACCCGGTGGTGGTAAGATCCGTATTGGCAAAGATGTCAGACCCGGTAAAATGCGAGAGGCTCTGGTTTTCATAGCCCACACCATGTACTGCCTTAAACTGGCCTTCGCCCCACATGGCTTCCAGGGAATTCATATAGGTGGGGATCCCGAATTCATCGGTAAGCCTCAGGATCTTGCTTTCAGGCAGGTAAATATTCGGGCGGGCGTTCCTGTAAGTATCGTATTGTTCTATCGGGATCACCGTGCTAAGGCCGTCATTGCCGCCAGACAGGCGGATAAGGATCAGGATGGCGTCTGTTGGGGCAAAGGCAATGGCCGCGGTCAGTGGGGATGGTGCAGATGCGGTGAGCAGGTTGCTGCCCAGCATCATGGAACCTGACCCGGCTATGCCCAATGCCTGTAAAAAGGAGCGCCTGCTCCAGTACTTATGTTCCAGTTCGTGCCTGTCTTCGTTCTTTATATGGTTGGGGAAATGGTTGTTGCACATAAGGGTAGGTTTACTTTAACTGAAATTCGGGTTGCCTGGAAAGATGCATAAGCAGTAGGAAAACCTGCTGAGGCACTTCGGGGCTGATGGTCAGCATCCATAACCCCAGGCCGCCGGGGATATAATCCGCCCCGTAATAGTTCTCCGGAACATCCTCTATCTTGAAAACAGACATGGCATTGTCAAAGTCCTGCTGGGTCAGTAAACCTTTGGGGAGGAATTTATTAACCAGGGCCGATACCACGGTTTCCGGATTGCTGGTATTGCTGTTCGCAGGCCCTACGGCATCCATGGCCAGGGTCCTGAATTGCTCGGCGTTGTTCTGGTAGAATGCCTGGAGGAAAACTTCCACCGTCAGCCAGCGGCCAATAATAAAGTTGGTGTTGATCCAGCTGCGATCCCGTTGCCATCCGGCCACATCAACCGGATCGAATAAATCCTGGCCCAGGAGGCCCGTGGCGTCCACTACATTCAGCAGGGTGCTGTTGTCATATGCAAACCCCGTTTCTTTAATAAGGTTCAGG
>Ga0209347_1001763_pt1 | contig 32368 bp, 39 predicted proteins | sample AutmiccommuBRH23_FD_187382 | JGI IMG/M metagenome (GOLD analysis project Ga0209347, IMG submission 187382) | Deep subsurface microbial communities from Mt. Terri, Switzerland - Autotrophic microbial communities BRH/23 (SPAdes) (version 2) | ecosystem: Environmental > Aquatic > Deep subsurface >...
AAATAAATGGTTAAATAATCAACTTAATCCTAAACCAATTTTTACTATTTTTGATAACGAAAAATTAATAAAAACCGGTCAACACTAATCAGGGAAGTTCAGAAAGTTCAATCTGAAAAAAATATACAATTATGATCACCAATCAAACTCCCTTTCTCCCTATAGCTATCGGGACGGAAAGAGATAGGAATCTTATTTAAACAAATCATCCAATACTTTTGCCAAACGAATTCCTCCTTTTTGAAGTTGTGAGCGAACTGTTTCAAAATTTTCATAAGAATAGTTATAGCTTAATTTTTCGCCAACCGTAACAGAAGCGTATGCTTTTACCGCATAAGTTTGTGTTTCATTCACCCAATCAACTACATTTCCTTTTTGCAAAAACTTCACTTGTTCTTTAGAAATTTTATCGGCATTGTTGGTAAGTTCCGTATAAGTCATCCCAAAACCATCAATCATTTTTGAATCCCAAACCGAATGTAAGTTTGTTCCGCTGCCAAACCACTGCACCTGAATATCGTTTCCGCCTTTATCTTCCGCTCTTCCAACGTGCATTGGCTGATGTAGATCACCCATAAAATGCACCAATAATTTCAAATAAAAGGCTTTATCTTCTTTTGTGGCATTTTTATCTAAAATAACCGCTTTACATTTTTCAATTCCTGTCACCAAATCGCCTTCAGGATTCTTTTCAGAATCTTCATATTTTACGCCAAAAGGCATATTCACATAATGCATGGTATTGAAGTTTCTATAACGATCATCAGATTTTATGTCGTCCCCAAAAGTGGAAACCAAGGCCAAACTTTGTCCGTCCAAAATTTTCTTTATTTCACGATTTGCCTTTGAACTTGTGTATTTCGCGGCAATTTCGCCAATAGTTCTGTGACCGGTTTTTCCCCAATCTGGTTTTAGGTCGTTGGCAAATAATTGAGCGTTTATCAGTAAAATTACAGTTAAAATATAGCTTAGTCTTATGGTTTTCATCGTGTTTTATTTTTGGCTAAGATAAAAAATAAAGTGGGTAAAAAATTTGGAAATAATAAAAAATATTTTATATCTTTATGATATCATATTAATATCAAATAAAACGACAATCATGACACAAGAAAAAATTATTAAAGTATCGAATGGCTATTTGATGCTATTCCTGTTTTTTGCTATAGGCATCGCTGGCATTTACGGCGTCGCCAATATTTCTGATTGGTTTGCCTTGGCAATTTTTCTGGCAATTATTATTCTTCCAGGATTCTTTTTGGTAAATCCGAACACTTCAAAAGTGATTTTACTTTTCGGAAAATACATTGGAACGGTTAAGGAAAACGGATTTTATTGGGGAAATCCTTTGTATCTAAAAAAGGGCATTTCATTGAGGGCTTGCAATTTCGACAGCGAACGCGTGAAAGTGAACGACAAATTAGGAAACCCGATTATGATAAGCACAATTTTGGTTTGGAAGGTGAAAGACACGTACAAAGCAGCTTTTGATGTTGACAATTACGAAAATTTTGTTCGTGTACAGTCGGATGCCGCAGTAAGAAAATTGGCAAGTTTGTATCCGTATGACAATTTTGAAGATGACGACAAAGATGAGGAAATTACCTTAAGAGCCAGCGTAAATGAAGTAAGTCTTGCTTTAGAAGGTGAACTTTCTGAACGCTTGGAAATGGCCGGCATCCAGGTTTTGGAAGCGCGAATTGGTTATTTGGCTTATGCCCAGGAAATTGCAAGCGCCATGCTAAAACGACAACAGGCAACAGCCATTATTGCTGCACGCCATAAAATTGTGGAAGGTGCCGTAAGTATGGTGGAAATGGCGATATTAAAACTGAGTAAAAATAATATTGTGGATTTGGATGAAGAGCGAAAAGCCGCGATGGTAAGCAATTTAATGGTGGTACTTTGTTCCGATAAAGACGCCACGCCTATTGTAAATACCGGCACTTTAAACCATTAAAAGATGATCGCAATTTTAGTTTACCTCACTGTCATTATTTATATGACAGCTTCAAAAATGATTTTTTAGCAACCAATTATACAATCATGAAGGAATATAAAATTATATCAAAAGGTTTTTGGAAAAAAGATGTGTATTTTGAAGACACACTTAACCAATATGCGAGAGAAGGCTGGAAAGTGGTGAGCGCTTTAAGCAACGGCCACGGCGATTTTTCTAAAGTGATTTTTGAAAGGGATAAAAATAAATATTGATTCCCCAATTTATTAAAAATAGTCATATCCCATTTCAAAAAACCAACATTAAAACATCAATAATGAAAATATTTATTGAAGAACAAAAGTTTACGCAATCCTGGTTATTTATTGGTCTGGCCATTGTTTTTACGGTGGTCGCAATTCCAATAATTAAAGATTGGGACACTATTTCACAAGGAAGTTTTGGAGAAATTCTGAATGACGCAGGCGGAATTCTGGTTATTTTATTCGTGTTTGTGCTTTTCAATTTCTTCAAGCTAAAAACCAGAATCGATGAAAAAGGCGTTTATTATCAGTATTTACCTTTTCACTTCTCCTATCGATTTTTACCCTGGAATACCATTTCAAAATGTTATGTTCGTAATTACAATGCTATTTTTGAATATGGCGGCTGGGGATTAAAATTCAGTTTCAGAAAAAAAAGAGGAAAATCGTTTACAGTAAAAGGGAATGTCGGACTTCAATTATTATTGACAAATGGAAAGCATCTTTTAATTGGAACGCAAAAAAGAGAAGAAATCCAAAGAACCATTGACACGTATCAGGATAAAATCGCAACGATAAAATCTTAAACAACAATAGAAGCAGAAAATGGCAAAGAAAAAAGCATTTGCATTACGGATAGATGAAGATATGCTCAAGGCGATTGAAAAATGGGCGGCTGATGAATTTCGTTCCACGAACGGACAATTGGAATGGATACTCAACAAAAGTTTGAAAGATGCCAAAAGAGCTCCCAAAAAATCAGATCCTGAGCAAGAATAAATAGATTTTTCAAGAATTATTTAATAAAAAAACTCCAAATTTTCATTTGGAGTTTTTCATTTTATTTTTATTACTGTTATTTTTTTGGATGCACCAAAGTCATTTCATCAATTAAATTTTTTGCACTGGCATATTTATCGATGATAAAAAGCACGTAACGAATATCGACCATAATATTTCTGCAAATATCCGGATCATAATTCATATCACTCATCGTTCCTTCCCAAACCCTGTCGAAGTTTAATCCGATTAAATTTCCGTGGGCATCAATGGCCGGACTTCCAGAATTTCCTCCTGTAGTATGGTTTGTGCCGATGAAATTGACCGGCATTTTCCCATTTTCTCCATATGGCCCGTAATCTTTTGCATGGTATAAATCCACCAATTTTTGTGGCACATCAAACTCATAATCTCCCGGAACATATTTTTCCATAACGCCATCTAAATAAGTGGTTGTATTGTAATAAACGCCGTCTTTTGGTGCGTAACCACTTACTTTTCCGTACGTAACACGAAGCGTGCTGTTGGCATCAGGGAAAAAGCGGTTGTTTGGAAACACTTCCATCAGCGCTTTCATATATTCCTTTTGCACTGCCTCAATTTGCATATTTAGCGCTTGAAATTTTGGTTCTAATTGATTGTAAAAAATAGTATGCAATTCTTTCCCAAATGCGTAGGCCTTGTCATCATTTAACTTTTTGATCACTTCATCCGGAGTTCCTGTAAGCAATTTTTCAGCACCTTCAATAGTCGTCAATTTTGAGTTTGCATAAATATTGTTCGTGAGTTGTGTGAAATTTACACCGGTCATATTTGTAGGCAAATATTCCTTAGGCGATTTCTCAGCATACAATCCAACCAACTTTTCAAAAACTGGCTTGTCAACTGTAGCGCTATAATTTTTATAGATGCCTTTAAATGCATTCAAGGCCGATTCTTTGGCTTTGGCAAAAGCTGGCTCTCCTCCTTTTAAATAAGCTTGCTCAATTTGGTAAGTTCTAAAAGTAATTCCCAACAACTCAACATTTCTGTAGGCTACTTCCATCCAGTATTCACGGGCCAATGAAACACTTTCGATTTCTGTATATAATTTCTCAAAATCAGACAACAGTGTTTTATATCCGACCAAGTCTTTTTCATTGACTATTTTAGTGAATTCTTTTTCCAGTTCACGTTTCTTTTCAACGGCTTTTGATTTTTGAATTCCCTGGCTCTCTCCGATCCATTTTTTCCAATAGTTTGCGGTTGAAGCATATTTTGATGCATACTTAATCTTAATATCTGCATCCTTTCTCATAAATGAATCCGTAATCTTCAACGCATTGTCGCGAATTTCGATTCTTGCAGGATTCAAAACATTGGCAATTTGATCAACGCCAACTGCCGGTAAATATTCATTTGTGCGTCCCGGAAATCCGAATACCAACGTAAAATCGCCTTCTTCAACGCCATCCAATGATATTGGTAAATAATGGTTTGGTTTGTATGGCACATTGTCTTTTGAATATTTTGCCGGACGGTTATTTGCATCGGCATAAATACGGAACATAGAGAAATCCCCGGTATGGCGTGGCCACATCCAGTTGTCGGTATCAGCACCATATTTTCCGATGGATGATGGCGGAGCTCCCACCAAACGAAGATCGTTAAACGTTTCTGTAACAAACAATAAATATTGGTTGCCGTGGTAAATTGATTTGATATTGGCATCTTGCCAGGTTTCCTTTTGAGCCGCTTTCGCTACTTTTTCAATATTTTGGTTGATGATTTTTAATTTTGTAGCTTCATCCATATTGGCTGTGATTCCTTTAAAAACTTCCGAAGTGACATCATCAATTCTTTTAATAAAAGTGACATTCATACTTGGATTTGGCAATTCCTGACCATAATTCATCGCCCAAAAACCATCTTTCAAATAGTCGTTTTCAACCGTTGAGTGCGATTGAATGGCACCATAACCGCAATGATGGTTGGTCAATAACAATCCGTTTGGTGAAATAATTTCTGAAGTGCAGCCACCGTTAAAATGCACAATGGCATCTTTTAAGCTCGAATTATTGACATCATAAATGTCTTTTGCGGTCATTTTGCTTCCCAATTGAAGCATTTCGCTTTCGTTCATTCCCTCCAATAAAGACGGAATCCACATTCCTCCCTGAATTTCCCTGACGTCTTGTACTGTTTTTTCCGGAGCTTTCACTACTGTTGTTTCCTGAATTGTTTTGCAGGAAACTGCCAAGAAGGCCACTAAAATATAAAGTTTAATATATCGCATAAATTATTTGTTTATTTCACAAATATACACAACCAAAAACACATTATTTAGTCTAATATTCATTAAAAAAAATAGTATTTTAGCCAAAATTCAAAAAAAACATGGATACAACGCCAATTATTACACAAGACACCATTGCCTTCGGAATATTAATGCTGACGCTCGGATTCGTTTTTTATACTTCCTCCAGTGAAAATAGCGGCTGGGTAAAATTTTATAAAATTGTGCCTGCACTATTAATGGCGTATATGTTGCCCGCAATTTTCACTTCATTGGGAATTATTGCCCCAGAATGGGAATCGGTGAATGAAACGGGTGAAATTGTAAAACACGAATCAAAATTATATTATGTTTCAAGTCGGTTTTTATTGCCGGCCTCTTTGGTTTTAATGACTTTGTGCATTGATTTAAAAGCAGTATTTAATTTAGGCCCAAAAGCCCTGATTATGTTCTTGACAGGAACTGTAGGTATTATTATTGGAGGTCCGGTTGCAGTTCTGTTAATTTCATTGGTTTCTCCTGAAACTGTAGGCGGCGTTGGTCCGGACGCGGTTTGGCGCGGATTGGCAACGTTGGCGGGAAGTTGGATTGGCGGTGGCGCAAACCAGGCAGCGATGCTTGAAATTTACGGCTACAACCCTAAACTTTACGGCGGAATGGTGTTGGTAGATATTGTTGTCGCAAACATTTGGATGGCGATTATATTAATAGGAATAGGAAAATCGGAAAAAATAGACAAATGGCTAAAATCTGATACCACTGCCATAGAAGAACTCAAAGAAAAAGTTTCTACGTACGCCAATAAAGTAACTAAAAACCCAACATTATCCGACTTAATTGTGATTCTTTCCATTGCATTTACGGTTGTTGGAATTTCTCATTTTGGCGCTGATGCCATTTCAAATTTTCTAGTAAATAATTTTGAGTCTGTGAGCGATACAACTTCTGCATTATCATCATTCAGTTCGCAATTCTTTTGGATGATTAGCATCGCAACCATTTTGGGAATTGCATTGTCATTCACTTCCTTAAAAAAATATGAAGGTGCCGGAGCCAGCAAAGTAGGAAGCGTATTTATTTACATTTTGGTCGCAACCATTGGAATGAAAATGGATTTGACCATGATTTTAGACAATCCGGGATTGATTGTAATTGGACTTGTTTGGATGATGATTCACGCCATTATATTAGTTATCGTGGCAAAACTTATAAAAGCCCCTTACTTTTTCTTGGCTGTTGGCAGTCAGGCCAATGTTGGTGGTGCCGCATCTGCCCCAATTGTTGCAGCGGCATTTCATCCGGCTTTGGCTTCAGTAGGTGTTTTATTGGCTGTTTTTGGTTACGTTATTGGAACTTACGGGGCAATGTTAACGGCCGAATTAATGCGAATAGTTGCGCCTTAAATCACTTTTTTAGATAAAATAAAAATTAGATATTTGAACGCTTAAATTTTAAAAATGAAACGAGCAATACAAATTTTGATAAACAAAGAAATTATAAATGGCGAACAGCATCTGTTACCTAAAAAAAATAAAATTTAAACAGATGAAAAAAATTATTGGCTTTTTTGCTATTGTCGCGCTTTTGGTTTCTTGTAATAAAAACGAGCAAGGAAATATGGTTGTTAAAGTAACCATTGATGGTTTAAAAAAAGGAACTTTGTATTTGCAAAAAGTAAAAGATACCGCCCTGGTATCTGTTGATTCCATTCAATTAGATGGGAAAACCGATATTATGCTAAGCGACGATGTTGAAAGTCCTGAAATTTATTTTTTGGCATTGGACAAAATAGCAGGAGAAAGAATTTCATTTTTTGGAGAAAAAGGGGAAATTACCATAAATGCCAAATTGGAAAAATTTGCGACCTCAGCGAAAATAAAAGGTTCGGTCAACCAAGATTTATTGGCGGAACATAAAGCAATGGCACAAAAATTTAACGGTAAAAAATTAGACTTGGTTGTTGAAAAGTTTAATGCCTATAAAATAAACGATACCGCTTTGGCCTCAAAAATTGAAAAAACTGAAGCTAGCCTAATCAGACGAAAATACTATTACACCACCAACTTTGCAGTTATAAATGCCGCCCACGAAGTTGCGCCGTACTTGGCGTTAACAGAATTGTTTGATGCCAATATCAGATTGTTGGATACCATTAACAATTCACTTTCTAAAGAAGTAAAATCTTCTAAATACGGCAAGGAATTGGATAAGTTTATTAAGGAAATAAAAACTGAAGCAAAATAGCTGTGAGAAGTCGGAAGACCGAAGAAGGAAGTTGAAAAAAGAAAATATTAAATATTAAATATTAAAAGTTAAAATCTGAAAGCAAAATTCAACATTCGTAAATCTAAAATCGTAATTTTAAGTGCGTATTCTATAATAAAAACCAAGTAAAAAATTATAAAAAATCAATTCAAACAAAACTAGCATTTAACCGCAATCCCGATAGGTATCGGGACGCAAAGAAAATTCGCAAAGCCCGCAAAAAAAATCGTAAATCCGTCACCCTGAGCGGAGCCGAAGGGCGTAATTCAAATGCGTTAGGGATTGCAGCGGAAATACTTTTTTAATACGCCGAAAGGCGATTAAAAAAGATTGCAGCGGAAAGCCCGGCCCGCCAGCTGGCGGGAAACGCCCAAATAATTAGCTTTAAATTGGCATCTTCTTTATTTCTTGCGTAATCTTGTAACAAAATACAATAAACATACACTTATTAATTGCTAAATAATTAGAACCTGTGAATAAAGAAATTGAGCATAAATTTATTGTTGAATTTGAGCAAAATCAAAATATCATTCATAAAGTATGCAGAATTTACACTTCTAATCAGGACGCACACAACGATTTGTTTCAGGAAATTGCCATTCAGCTTTGGAAAGCGTATCCCAAATTTAGGGGAGAATCCAAACTGAGCACTTGGATGTACAGAATTGGGCTGAATACCGCCATAACTTTGTACCGAAAATCGAAGCGAAGCATTGTGACACAGGACTTTGACTCGGTTTTATACCGGATTGAATCGACAAATTATGATGACACCGAGGAAGAGCAATTAAAATTGATGTATAAAGCGATTCAACAATTAAATGATATTGACAAGGCATTGATTTTTTTGTATTTGGAAGATGTAAATTATAAGGAAATAGCCGAAACAATGGGTATTACGGAGGTAAATGCACGCGTGCGGATGAACAGAATTAAAACGCGTTTAAAAACAATTTTAAACCCTTAGACGATGGATGAATTAGAATTCTTAAAAAAGGATTGGAAGAAGCAGGGAGCCGATTTTCCGAAATTATCTTATAACGAAATTTATAAGATGATCCATAAAAAATCATCATCCATTGTAAAGTGGATTTTTATTATTTGCATCGCCGAATTTTTGTTTTGGGGATTGATAACGCTTATGATTCCTGAAAGCACTTTTGCGATTTATGAAAAGTTTAGTTTAAATACCTTTTTGTTTATTGCCCAAGGTTTGCATTATTTGGTGGTGTTTTTCTTTATTTATTTGTTTTATAAAAATTACAAAACAATATCAGTTGTGGACAATACCGGTTTGCTGATGAAAAATATTTTAAAAACCCGCAAAACGGTGAATTATTATGTGTATTACAATATAATTTTATATGTATTAATCTCTATTATTTTGAATGTTGTGATGTTTTCGCATCCTGATATTTTGATAGAAAATATGATGCCGAAAAACGCCTCTTTGGACAGCGATAAATTTTTGGGTATTATGATTGTGGTTCAAATTGTTGTTTTGTTGGCAATGTGCGCCATTATATGGGCTTATTACCGCATTATTTATGGAATTTTGCTGAAAAAATTAAACAGGAATTTTAAAGAATTGGAATCAATGGAGGTTTAAGCGATAAATTGTGATGTGTAAAAAGCATTTATTTATTAACCGTAAGGAACACCAGATTTTTCGAAAAAAACACTGATTTAAAAAACTTTCCTTTTTGCGAGCATCGCGCCTTATTTGCGAAATTTGCGGTTAAATCAAGTTTTTAAAGAACCGTTTAATTCTTAAAAAATGTTGCTTTTAACTTATTTATTCGATTTTAATTTAACGCTCCATTCAAATTCATAGGCTGAAACTTGTTCTCCTTTTTCGTTTATGCCAACCGATTTCATCAAAATGGTTTGTCCTTCCCCGGTTTCAATGGTTCTGCTTAAAGCTTCATCAAGCAAATGCCCGTCGGCACAAGTAAATATTATTTTTCCAACGGCCTTTTTTGTAAAAGTGCCGTGGTGATTGGTCACCAACATAGAAATTTGTTTGCCGCTTTCTTTGATTTTTTTAATCACCAAAGCGCCTGTGGTAAGTTCGGCAGCCATGGATTGCACGGCGAAATACATGGAATTGAAGGGATTTTGGTTGATCCACCGATGGGTTACGGTAACAATGGTTTTTGAATCATCCAATTCTTTTAATCGAACACCACATAAATAAGCCGAAGGCAATTTAAAAATCAGAAAACGATTCATTTGTTTTACGGTAACACTCATACATTTTAATTTTCGGCAATTTATAAAAAATAGGCCGAATTAAATTTTATATCAGTAAGTAATTTTTTAAGAAGACGCTTCCAGCGTAAATATAAAACTGGTTCCTATATTTTCTTCGCTAATCACTTTAATAGTGCCTTTATTTTTTTCAATAAACTCATTACAAAGCACCAAACCCAAACCAGATCCTGATTCTTTGTCGGTTCCTGCAGATCTATAGTTATGTTCAATTTTGAAGAGATTTTTCATCTTTTCTTCACTCATTCCAATCCCGGTATCGGAGATTGCGGTTTCTATTATTTTCTTTCCATTTTCAATGATTTCTTTTGAAGAAACTGTAATTGTACCGCCTTTTGAAGTAAATTTTATGGCGTTTGACAATAAATTTCTTATGATGGTAGAAACCATCTTTTTATCGGCCAAAACTTTTAAATTTTTATCAAAATTTGCTGTTAAAACAATTTTTTTAGAAGAAACAAGCGGACTTACACCAGCTATATTGTGCGCCAACAAATCACTTAAATTAAAGCTTTCTTTATCGGCTTCAATACTTCCTATTTGCACTCTGGACCATTCCAACAAATCATGAAGCAAGGCCAGTGTAAAATTGGCAGACTTGTTAATAATGGTTGCAAATGATTTTATTTTTTCGGGCGGTAAATCTGATGAATTTTCTTTCAACAGTTCAGAAAACCCTATGATTCCGGCAATAGGATTGATTAAATCATGAGAAATAATGGAGAAAAATTTATTTTTAGTTTCATTCTGAAGTTTTAATTCCCTTGATAACTTCTCCAACTCCATTTGATTTCGTTTTCTTTCAGTAATATCCTCAGAAGTGCCAACAATGCCTATAACATTTTTATCTTCATCAAAAATGGGTTGTTTATTAGTTAGGAAGCACCTGTTTTCACCATTTATAACGTGCCCTTCCTCATAATTTAATTTTGCTTTACCGCTTAACATAATGGCTACTTCATCAGCCCTATATTTAATTGCATCATTTATTTCGAAAAAATCAAAATCTGATTTGCCAATAATTTCACTTTCATTTTCCAATGCCAATCCCTTTAAAGAAATAGTATTGACACCCAAAAAATTAGAATCCGTATCCTTCCAAAAAACATTGATTGGGATATGGTCAAGCACTTTTTTTGTAATTTGTTTTGATATGAGCGTTTCCTGATGAATTTTTTTGCGTTGAATGGCCAAACTGATGTGTGACGCCACAAACTCCAACAATTCAATATCGCTTTCCTTAAATGCATCTTCATTGTCGTAACTCTGAACAACAATGGCGCCAATAGCCTCATCATTAACCCTTAACGGAACGCCAAGCCATACTTTTGAAAAAGGTCCTATTTGTTTAATGACATCTTGCTGCAATAATTCTTTAATCCCATCGGTATGGATAAATATTGGCTTATTGGAATTAATCAAGTGTGCGGTCATCGATTTTTCCGCAGGAAATTCTTCCTCAGATTCTTCTCCAATAATATAGGGAATACTTATGGTTTGTTTTTCCCTGTCAATAAATGCAATGTAAAAATTACTGGTATCAATAATGCGCCCTAATTCCAATTGAATGTATTGAACAAATTCTTTTAAACTGTTAGAAGCATAGCCTTTTTTCGAAATTTTAAGCAACACATCAAGTACATCATCATGTTTCTTTTTTTCTGAAACGTCTCTTAAAATTCCGTCGTAATATAGAACCTTTCCATTATCATCAAAAACATTCCTGCCGTAATCTTCCACCCAAATTTCAGAGCCATCCTTTTTACGCAAACGGTAAAAATCACTTTTTCGAAAAGAAGAAAGAGCAATATTCATTTGTTCATTTCTTTCGGAAACATCAAAATAAAGTTCAGATTTAATGTCAATATTCAACAATTCTTCCGCAGAATCATAACCCAGCATTTTAACCAACGAAGCATTTACCTCAATAAATTTGCCATCTACGGTGCTTTTGTAAATTCCGTCAATAGAATTATTGAATAAGTCATGGTACTTTTCCTTTACTTTTTTAAGTTCTTCAATAAGTAACACTTGCTCACTAAAATGATGTAGTGATTCACCTTCAGTATTTTTCAAATATTTTAATTCGTTTTTGCCAGATATGATTGTGCTTTCCATTTCATTAGCAATTTAATGTATTTCATATATAAAATATGACCAAATATACGAATATTTATACCAAATATTGTTTTAATACTCATATATTTTTCATAAAAATTAAAATAAAAGTGTTAATTTTATGTTAAATTGTAGTACTATGTTTTGCATAATACTATATAAAATTCATATCTTTGTTTAAGAAATTATAAAACATAAAATTATGATCACTCAAAATGATAAAAATTACAGTTCCATTACGCACCTAAGCAGTTTTGCAGGATGGATTTTTCCATTTGGAAATATAATTGCGCCGCTGGTATTATGGATCGCCAAAAAAAACGAAAGCGTATATATTGACACACACGGAAAAGCAGCTGTCAATTTTCAACTGAGCCTTATGCTTTACTGCTTTTTATTGGCTTTGTTAATTATACCGATCACAATTTTTACGTTGGGATTGGGATTGATAGCTGTTATTTTAGGCATTATCCCTGTAATTATTCTGATTATTGTTTCGGTAATTTCGGCCAGCCTAAAAGCAACACATGGGGAATATTACCAGTACCCATTTACCATAGAATTTATTAAATAGCACATTAAATCTCAACTTATGAAGATAGAAAACACAAAAGCGCAAATGCGAAAAGGAGTTTTAGAGTATTGCATACTTTCCATATTACAACAAGGCGATGCATATACTTCTGAAATTTTATCTGAGCTGAAAGACGCCAAGTTATTGGTGGTTGAAGGAACCATTTATCCTTTATTAACCAGATTAAAAAATGTTGGTTTACTAAGCTATCGCTGGGAAGAATCAACATCCGGACCGCCAAGAAAATATTATGGCCTTACAGAAACAGGCAAATTATTTTTAAAAGAATTAGACACTACTTGGAGTGAACTTGTAGAAGCAGTAAATTTAGTAACCAAAAAATAAATCAACGAAAAATGAATAAGACTATAAACATAAATTTAGGAGGCATCTTCTTTCATATTGATGAAATAGCCTATCAAAAGCTAAAACTTTATTTAGATGCCATCAGACGATCTTTAAGTGATGATCCACAAGGTAGAGACGAAATATTAAATGATATAGAACTTCGAATAGGCGAATTGCTTTCGGAAAGAATTACCAATGACCGCATGGTTATTAATGACAGCGACATTGACGAGATTACCAAAATAATGGGAAGACCGGAAGATTATTCGGTAGATGAAGAACTTTTTGAAGATGAGCCTAAATATCGCACAAGCACTTCATCAAAAAAATTATTCAGAGACAGCGACGATAAATTTTTAGGTGGCGTTTGCTCGGGATTGGCACATTATTTTGGTATGGATGTTATTTGGATGCGCTTGTTATGGCTGGTATTGTTTTTCTTTTTCGGAACCGGATTTTTAATCTACATTTTATTGTGGATCTTGATTCCGCAAGCGGAAACCACTGCCGAAAAATTACAAATGAAAGGCGAACCTGTAAATATCAGCAACATTGAACGTAAAATTAGAGAAGAGTTTCAGGATGTTTCCTCTCGCGTTAAAAGTGGCGTAAATGATGTTACCGATACCGTTAAAAGCTCGGAATTTAAAAACAGGGCAAGATCTGGCATTCAAGAAGTAATTGACACCATCGGTAAAATTATTTTGGCCATTTTCAAAGTGTTTGGAAAATTTATTGGAGCCTTATTAATTTTTATTGCAGCGATTACATTGATTGCATTAATTATTGGGGCATTTTCATGGGGAAGCGTAGAAATGTTAGGATTTGAAGGAGATTATATACAGTATCCGCCATTTTTCTTTGATTCCATACTTCCTATGTGGCTCTTGGTAATATTTGGATTTTTAGCCATCGCAATACCTTTTGTTGTATTGTTTATGCTGGGTTTAAAAATTCTTTCAAGCAATGTGAAATCGTTTAGCACCACCACAAAATTATCGCTTTTAGGTGTTTGGATTATTGCCATACTCGGATTGAGTTTTGCAGGAATTAATTTTGCAACGCAAAATGCTTATGATGGCGTCCACAACCAGACGGAAGATTTGCCGATAGTTGTTCAAGATACCCTAGCCATTAAAATGATTGGTAACGACAACTTGTCCAATGAAAAAGAATTGAGAAGAAGCCATAATTATGAAACCGTATTTGACAATGATGGTGAAAAATTATACGCAACCAGAGTTAATGTTGACATAAAACCCACCGATAAAGCAACGGCTTTTGTAAAAATCAGAAAAGAATCGGACGGAAAAAATCGTTTAACGGCCAATAAAGATGCTGAGTCTATAGAATATAATTTCACCTTAACAGAGAAAAATCTGTTGCTGAACGGCTACTTCTTATCCGATTTAAAAAATAAATTCAAGGACCAGTTAATTGACATTACAGTTTATTTGCCCGTTAATTCCGTTGTTTATTTAGATGCTTCAACACAAACATATTTGAATGATGTTGACAATGTCCAAAATATTTATGATGGTGATATGCCAAAACATTATTACAAAATGACTGAAAATGGTTTGGAATGTTTAGACTGCGACCCAAGTATATTTGGCGAGGATTTTAAAAGCAATAATGAAAACTTTAAGTTAAATATTGATGAAAACGGCGTTGAAATAAAAGTGAATGATGGCGATAAAGATGCAGCAGTAAAAATTGATAAAAATGGCGTTAAAATTGGATAAATACAATTCAGCCATCATATTCAACAAGTCATCTTAAAATAATTGCACCTATTTTCATTTTAAAATACTTTTGACATAAAAACTAACAACCAAACAGATGAAAACTTTAGTGAGAATTACCATATTAATTTCAATATATCTGGCATTGCTTTTTTCGACAACCTCATGCATTTTTGATGGTGTTGTTGGCATAAAAGGAAACAGAAACGTTGTTTCCGAAGAGCGATCAATCAGGTCTGATTTTGAAATAATAAACGTTCAACAAGGAATCAATTTATACATTACGCAAGGAAAACCATTGAATATAAATATTGAAGCCGATGAGAACATCATTGATTTATTGGTTACAGAAGTGAAAAATAATGAGTTGAACATTTATTTTGAAAAAAGTGTGAATCAGGCAAAAGCACGAAATGTGTATTTAACAACTGAAAACATTTCAAAAATAAAAGCATCGAGCGGTGCCTCAGTAAAATCGGAAAATACCATACAAGCCGAGACTTTAGAACTTGATTCAAGCAGCGGAAGCACTATGAAAATTCGCGTCAATGCCAATGAAATTAAGAGTGAGTCGTCAAGCGGCTCAAGCATCACCATTATTGGGAAATCAAATTCATTCACAGCAAATTCGAGCAGCGGCAGTTCCATCAATGCCAAAGATCTTAAAACTGTTAATGCCATTACAAAAGCAAACAGCGGCGCCAATATTGATGTGAATGTAACCAAAAAATTAACGGCAAGCGCAAGCAGCGGAGGCGATATTGATTATGAAGGAAGTCCTGAATCCGTTGATAAAAAAGCAACTTCAGGCGGAAGTATTTCTGGAAACTAATTCTAATAAAATCGATTAAAATGTTAGCCGGCTCATAGATTATGAGCCGGCTTTTTTAATTTTATGATCTAAGAAATCAGGCCTAGAAAGAAAAATTTTAATTTTCATTGCAAAATTTGCTCAAAAAACCAATACTATACACACAAATTAGATTAAAAATAAACACTATTTATAAAACATTTAACTAATAATAACTTAAGGTTGCCTACATTTGTACCCAAAATTAACAATTATTTGAAATAAATAATTTAAGACCAAAAAGTATGCACCAAAAAACCAACCCACATTCTTTTCACGTACCGGTAATGGGGATTGCTTTTACGATTGACACCCCTATTAAAATAGCTAAATATGGTATTTCTTCCGTTATTTCAATTGTAGATGACATCATAATTGAAAAAATGAATGAATATTATTCAGGAAAATTTAAAATCCCATATCAAGAAATTTCAACAAAAGTAGAGGACTATAGAGCTAAAAGAATTACTTCCTATTTGAATACTGTAGACATCATTGTAAAACAAAAATTTGAAAATCTTAAAAAGAGTTTCGAACAAAAAAACAGTGAATTTGAAAAATACATGGAAATGCTTCCGGATTTTTCAGAACTAAAACAAAATTTTATTCAAACTATTCAAAACAATACCGTTAAAGAAGATTTGAGCAATTGGATCCATAACAACCTTAAACCTGGCAGTGTTGATGTGAATATTATGACCAAGTTGGACAAACCCAATTATAGCAAAAAAGACTTATTGCCAATAGAATTCAATGATGCTCACGCGGCATTGAGAGGTTTTGCAAACAGTACCTTAGAATCATCTGTAGTACTTTCTGCAGGCATGAATCCAAGATTGTATAGTTATTTTGAAAATTTCAACGATTTTTTTCCAAATGAAAACAATCAACTGAAAAAGAAAATCATTTTAAAAGTAAGTGATTACAGATCGGCTATCATTCAAGGAAAATTTTTAGCTAAAAAAGGACTTTGGGTTTCTGAATACAGAATAGAATCCGGTTTAAATTGTGGCGGTCACGCTTTTGCCTCTGACGGTTATTTATTAGGCCCGATTTTAGAGGAATTTAAAATGAACAAAACTGCTTTAATTGATGAGATTCACGGCATTTTGGTTGAAGCGTTAAAAAGCAAAGAAAAACACATTCCAACCGAGCCTTTAAGTTTGGCAATTACCGTACAGGGCGGTGTTGGCACTTATGAAGAACACGAATTTTTAATGGACAATTACAATATTGATTCTGTAGGCTGGGGTTCCCCATTTTTATTGGTTCCTGAAGTAACCACAGTTGATGAAGTTACCAGAGAAGCGTTAAGGGTTGCCACTGAAAAAGATTTGTTTTTAAGCAATATCTCTCCATTGGGAGTTCCTTTTAACAGTTTAAGGGGAAACACCAATGAGATTATCAAAAACGAAAGAATTGCAGAAGGCAAAGCAGGCAGTGCCTGCACCAAAAAATTTCTGTCTTCAAATACGGAATATACTGAAAAAGTAATTTGCACGGCATCAAAAAAATACCAAACCCTCAAATTAAATGATCTTAAACTTGAAAATTTAAGCGCAAGTGACTTTGCTGAAAAAGCAAATAAAATTACGGAAAAAGCATGTTTGTGCGAAGGGTTGGCCAATGCTGCATTTTTTAATTATGGTATAGAAAGAAAGGGAGAGAAACAAGGTGTTGCCATTTGCCCAGGCCCAAATATGGCTTATTTCACAAAAGACCTTTCTTTAAAAGAAATGGTAGACCATATTTACGGAAGAGCAAATGTGATTGAAACAAAAAATCGCCCACATATGTTTATTAAAGAATTGGCGATGTACGTTGATTATTTTTCCAATAAAGTTGAGGAATTTAGTGATTCTTTTAATGTAAAAAACCAGAAGTATTTAACTGCCTTTCAAAGTAATTTAAATGAAGGCATTGAGTATTATCATCAATTATTCTCCGATTCAAAAATTTATTTTGAAGCCAATAAAGAAGTGTTGTTAAGCGAATTGGAAACTTTAAGAACAGCATTGTTCAGCATTAAAATTCCAATTTTAGTTAAAGCATAATATTTTTAAAAAGACTGTCTGAAAAGACAGTCTTTTTAACTTATAAACATTCACAATTATTCATCAGTCCCGCAATGAAAATTAGCCAATGTCTTGTTTTCAAGAATTTTCAACGTACTGTCACGCACTTCTGCCATTAAAATATTTAAGCTGCAACGTTCTTCGCTGTTACAATCATCACATTTTTCATAATAGTTTAAACTCACGCAGGGCAACATGGCGATTGGTCCTTCAAGCAAACGAATTACTGTAGAAATTTTTATTTCATTCGGATTTTTAATCAAATAATAACCGCCTCCTTTTCCTTTTTTGGAAGAAAGAATTCCGCTCTTTTTTAAGGTCAATAAAATACTTTCCAAAAACTTTTTTGAGATGTTCTCCGATTCTGAAATATCTGAAATTAAAATGGGCACATTTGGCACCTGCCTGGCAAGATAACTCAATGCTTTAAGTCCGTATTTTGTTTTTTTAGAAAGCATTTTTCAAAGCTGATTTTAAAATTTATTCTTCGTTTCTAGGTAAAAAAACTTCCGCCATCATACAACGCGCACTTCCGCCTCCGCAAGCTTCGATGGTGTCTAGTGAACTGTAAAGTATTTTTCCGTGTTTTTCAATTTGATTAAGTTGTTGTTTTGTTAAACTTTCATAAGCCGAGTTCGACATCACAATATAACGTTCTTCATTTTTTCCCAAGACCTGCAACATATTACCTGCAAAACTATTTACTTGTTCTTCAGTAATAGCAATAATTTCCTTCTTGTCTTCCTTTAAATGCTTGATAACTTCTTTACGTTCTTTTTTATCATCAATACTGTCTAAACAAATTACTGAAAATTTTTCGCCCAAACACATAATAACATTGGTGTGATAAATTGGCATTCGTTTTTCATTCAACGTTTGATTTGCAACAAAAGAAACGGGCGTAAATTCAAAATCTTCACAAAATTCAATCAATAAATCTTCATCAGCTCTTGGCGATAATGCACAATATGCTTTTCCGTTCACTCGGTCTAATAACAAACTTCCTGTGCCCTCCAAGTATATTTTTTCCTCCTCCGCAGAAGTGTAATCCACCACATTATTGATTTGATAACCTGATTCCTCCAGCATTTCCAAGATGTCTTCTCGCCTTTCCAATCGTCTGTTTTCGGCAAACATTGGGTATAAAGCAACGTCGCCATTTTCGTGAAACGAGATCCAGTTGTTTGGAAAAATGGAATCTGGCGTGTCGGTATTTTTTGTGTCGTTTATGACAATCACTTTTACGCCAACTGTCCGTAATTTTTCAACAAAATCATCAAACTCTTGTAATGCTTTAAATTGCACTGTTTCGGGCGTTACACTTTCCAATACTTTTTGGTAGTAATTGTTAACGGCGGTTTGCTCATTCATTCGAAATGAGACTGGGCGAATCATTAAAATTGTATTTGTAATTTGTTTCATCTGTTTATTATTTATTTTTTATTGGTACAGATGCAGTCGCTATTAATCATTCTGCTGTGTATCAAAATTTGTTATGGCTCGTTTCATATAATTAATCTCTAATTAAAGGCAATGTTGAACATCTTAATAAACCTTCTTGTTTTGATATTTCTGCGTAAGGTATTTCTTCAACCGTAAATCCTTGTGCTCTTAACCAATCATTTAATCGTGTAAAGTTTTTTTCTGAAACCACCACTTCTTCTGAAATTGAAAATATATTAGAAAACATATGATACATTTCATCTTTGGTGATGTGAAACATATTTTCTTTACCAAATAAATTCACCAAATATTGATAATCGTTCTCATCTCTAAAACCTTCTTTATGAATGATTGCTTTATCTTTTCCAACCGGCTGAAAGCAGCAATCTAAATGAAGTGCATTTTCGTTCGCAATGGTATTCGATTTAACCAAATCAAATTCCTTCACAATTTTATTCGGAAATAAATTTTTGATAAAATTGACTCCCTTCATATTGGTTCTGGCGGTAATCAAATCTTTATAATCTTCGCCTTTATACGTTCCAACAAAAATATGGTTGTTCCAAAGCATCACGTCGCCGCCTTCAAAATGGACATCGTCATTGGCTACAATAATGTTATTAGGATCAATTTGATCCAGTACATATTGAATGGCTTCTATTTCATTTTCCCTATCAGGTAAAATATTCGATTTAAACAATTTGTCTTCAATAACAAAGGCAATGTCTCTTGTAAAAATCTGGTTGTAATTTTCAAACACTTTTGGCCTGTACACTTTTACGTTGTATTTTTCGAAAACCCTGTTAAAAGCTTCCATTTCTGCCACCATATCTTTTTCAACAGGATAGGTTCCGGCTTTGATATGTTCCAATGATTTAGGATCATATGCCTCCTCAATTTTTGGCGTTGGTCCATTGCTGACGGCAGTGCCCAAAACCACAGCTCTAAGGCGGGAAGTCTCATTGTGAACATTCAGTTTTATCATATAGTATAATTTTACGTAAAAATAAAGAAACCCCATAACTTAATATGAGGTTTCTTTATAAATTTAAAAAAAATTTTGAAATTATCTTTCCTTAAATTCTTTAAATGGACGTAATGGCTCACCAATGTATAATTGACGCGGACGGCCAATTGGCTCTCCGTTTTCGCGCATTTCTTTCCATTGTGCAATCCATCCCGGCAGACGGCCTACAGCAAACATCACCGTAAACATGGCAACAGGAATTCCTAAAGCTCTGTATATAATTCCAGAATAGAAATCTACGTTAGGATATAATTTACGTTCAGCAAAATATGGATCTTTAAGTGCAACTTCCTCTAGGTGTTTTGCAATTTTTAAAACTGGATCCGTCAAATTAAGATCTGCAAACAAATCATCCGCCGCTTTTTTAATAATTCGGGCTCTTGGATCAAAGTTTTTGTAAACCCTGTGACCAAATCCCATCAATCGGAAAGGATCATCTTTATCTTTTGCTCTATTGATAAACTTTTCAACATCGCCTCCATCTTTTTGAATTTCTTCCAACATTTCCAAAACAGCCTGATTTGCACCACCATGAAGATGCCCCCACAATGCAGAAACGCCTGCAGAAACTGATGCAAACAACCCTGCTCCTGAAGAACCAACCATACGGACAGTTGACGTTGAACAGTTTTGTTCGTGGTCTTCATGTAAAATTAACAATTCATCAAGCGCCTTAATAGCAATAGGATTTATCACATATTGCTCTGTAGGAATCTTAAACATCAATTGCATAATATTGGAAATATAATCCAATGAATTGTCTGAATAATTTAATGGCAATCCGTTATTTCTTCTATGTGCCCAAGTTGCCAATACCGGAAATTTACCTAATATTTTGGTAACGGCATTGTACATATCCTCTTTTGAATTCACATTTACAACGCCAGGATTAAAAGCGGTAAGTGCACTGGTTAAACTAGACAACATCCCCATTGGATGTGTTGATTTTGGAAAACCTTCAACGATATCTTTCATTTCTTCATTCACCATTGAATTCTTTTTGATATCAACCTTAAATTTTTCAAATTCTTCTTTGGTTGGAAGCTCTCCAAAAATGATTAAAAAAGCCACCTCCAAAAAACAGGCTTTTTTTGTTAAATCCTCTATAGAATAACCTCTGTGTCTTAAAATTCCCTTTTCTCCATCTAAAAATGTTATTTTGCTGGAGCAAGAACCTGTATTTTTATAACCAACATCCAGGGTAATTAAACCTTCGGTTACAGACCTTAATACTGAAATATCCATGGCAACTTCATTTTCGGTTCCTGTATAAACCGGAAATTCATATTTCTTGCCATTAAATTCTAAAATTGCTTTGTTTGACATCGCTTATGTAGATATATTAATGTTATTAAATTATTTGATATTAATTATCACGAATCTAATGAATTTTTTAGGGAATTTATATGATTTAAGTCAATGTTTTGCTAAAAACGTATACATTGTTACACAACATAAAAAAAGCCGAGAAGATTCTCGGCTTTTTTGTTAAAAAATATAATATTCTTAAATTTTAAACGCTTTTTCTTGCGGATAGTAAGCAACGCTGCCTAACTCCTCTTCAATTCTTAATAATTGGTTGTATTTTGCCATTCTGTCTGATCGGGAAGCTGAACCTGTTTTAATTTGGCCTGTATTTAAAGCAACTGCCAAATCTGCAATGGTATTGTCTTCAGTTTCTCCTGAACGGTGCGACATTACAGATGTATAACCCGCATTATGCGCCATATTTACGGCAGCAATTGTTTCTGTTAAAGTACCAATTTGATTAACTTTGATTAAAATTGAATTGGCAATTCCGTTTTCAATTCCTCTTGACAATCTTTCAACATTAGTAACAAATAAATCATCACCAACCAATTGAACTTTATCGCCAATTTTATCGGTTAAATATTTCCATCCTTCCCAGTCATTTTCATCCATACCGTCTTCAATAGAGATAATTGGATATTTTGCAGCCAATTCAGCTAAATAATCAGCTTGTTGTTCAGACGTTCTAATGATACCTTTATCGCCTTCAAACTTTGTGTAGTCATATTTTCCATTCACATAGAATTCTGCTGCTGCACAATCCAATGCCAATTTCACTTCTTCTCCTGGCTTGTAACCTGCATTTTCAATAGCTTTTAACACGGTTTCAATAGCGTCTTCGGTTCCGTCAAAAGTTGGTGCAAAGCCACCTTCATCGCCAACGGCTGTGCTTAAACCTCTATCGTGAAGTATTTTTTTAAGATTATGGAATATCTCGGTACCCATTTTAAAAGCTTCAGAAAAATTCTTGGCTTTTATTGGCATAATCATAAATTCCTGAAACGCGATAGGAGCATCAGAATGTGAGCCACCATTTATAATGTTCATCATAGGAACTGGTAACGTATTTGCGCTAACACCACCAATATAACGATACAATGGCATTCCCAATTCATTTGCTGCTGCTTTAGCAACTGCCAATGAAACGCCTAAAATAGCATTTGCGCCTAATTTAGATTTATTTTTTGTGCCATCTAATTGAATCATTGCAGCGTCAATTTGATTTTGGTCAAACACTGACATGCCAATAATTTCTTCAGCCAAAATTTCATTTACATTTTTCACAGCTGTAAGAACGCCTTTTCCCATATAATCTTTGCCGCCATCTCGCAATTCCATGGCCTCATGTTCTCCGGTTGAAGCACCTGATGGCACTGCAGCTCTTCCTAAAATTCCGTTTTCAGTTACTACGTCAACTTCTACTGTTGGGTTGCCACGTGAATCAAATATTTGACGTGCGTGAACTCCTAAAATTATACTCATTTTATTAAATTTTAAAATTATTTTTTCTTACTGCAAGGTACAAATTTTCAGGATAAATTTTATCCAAATCAACCCGATTAATACGATAACGTTTTCGTTTTATTTTGTTGAAAAAAAGCCGCTAACTCTTTGGTTAACGGCTTTTTAAATTTACTGTTTTGATGCTTTTATATTTTCTATAAACTGGTCGAATAAATAGGATGAATCGTGTGGCCCAGGACTCGCTTCGGGATGGTATTGCACTGAAAAACAATTCTTATTTTTCATTCTCATACCCGCCAGCGTATCGTCGTTTAGATGAACATGGGTAATTTCAAATTCCGGATGATTTTCAACTTCCTCTTTGTTAACAACAAAACCGTGATTTTGAGAGGTTATTTCACCTTTTCCTGAAATGATGTTTTTTACGGGATGATTTATGCCGCGATGTCCCGTATGCATTTTATAGGTAGAAATTCCATTTGCCAAAGCAATCACCTGATGTCCCAAGCAAATGCCGAACAAAGGTAAATTACGATTTATAATTTCCTTTGCCACTTGCCTTGCTTCCTCTAAAGGTTCAGGATCTCCTGGTCCGTTTGACAAGAAAAAACCATCTGGCTGAAATGAATTCATTTCCTCAAATGTCGCATTAAATGGAAAAACTTTGATATAGCAGTCACGTTTTGCCAAATTTCTTAAAATATTCTTTTTGATGCCTAAATCCAATGCTGAAATTTTATACGTTGCATTTTCATCTCCAAAATAATAAGATGCTGTGGTTGAAACTTTTGAAGCCAATTCCAGGCCCTTCATATTGGGAACTGCTTTCAATTTTTCTTTTAAGGCCTCAATATCTGTTTCCGTAGAAATAATGGCATTCATAGCGCCTTTATCTCTAATGTATCGCACAACGGCTCTGGTATCGATATCAGAAATGGCCATTAAATTTTGTTTTTCGAAATAGTTTTCCAAGGATTCTTGGGCATTGACTCTAGAATAATTAAAACTGAAATTCTTACAGATTAACCCGGAAATTTTAATGGAATCCGATTCAATCTCTTCATCATTTACACCATAATTCCCAATATGGGCATTTGTTGCTAACATTAACTGACCAAAATAGGAAGGGTCAGTGAAGATTTCCTGATAGCCCGTCATTCCGGTATTATAGCAAATTTCTCCATAAGCCGTACCGTCTCGTCCAATTGATTTTCCTTCAAAAATTGTTCCATCGGCCAGAAGTAAAATTGCTCTTTTTCTTTGTGTATATTTCATTCGTTTTGGGTTACTATTTTTTTAATCGGGTCAAATTTAAATATAAAAAAAAGGATAAACTATAAATAATTTATCCTTTTAATATGATTAATGGGTTGCCATTACTTCGTTTCTTTTGTTTCAGTTTTAACTTCAACAGTTTCTTCCACTTTTTTAGTTTTACCTCTACGAGTGGTTTTCTTTTTAGCTTTGTTGTTTGGATTGTAATTTGGATTGTAATCCACCAATTCAATCATAGCCATAGGCGCATTATCACCCTGGCGACTTCCCAATTTAATGATACGAACGTATCCTCCTGGTCTGTCAGCAACTTTTACAGAAACTTCTTTAAATAATTCTGTAACCATAAATTTATTTCTCAAATAGCTAAATACAACTCTACGGTTGTGCGTGGTGTCGTCTTTAGACTTAGTAATTAAAGGCTCCACAAACTGACGCAAAGCTTTTGCTTTTGCCACAGTGGTATTAATACGCTTGTGCTCAATTAAAGAACAAGCCATATTAGCAAACATAGACTTTCTATGTGCCGTTTTTCTGCCTAGGTGATTAAATTTCTTTCCGTGTCTCATCTCTTATGTTATCTTAATTAAAACCTAAGTTTTAAATTAATCTTTATCTAATTTGTATTTGCTTAAATCCATTCCAAAACTTAAACCTTTAATATGAACCAATTCATCTAATTCAGTTAAAGATTTTTTTCCAAAATTACGGAACTTCATTAAATCGTTTTTATTGAATGATACCAAGTCTCCCAAGGTGTCAACTTCTGCAGCTTTCAAACAATTTAGTGCACGAACGGATAAATCCATATCCACTAATTTTGTTTTTAGCAACTGACGCATATGCAATGATTCTTCATCATACGTTTCAGTTTGTGCAATTTCATCAGCTTCCAAAGTAATGCGTTCATCAGAAAATAACATAAAATGATGAATCAAAATTTTTGCGGCTTCTGTTAAAGCATCTTTAGGAGAAATTGATCCGTCAGTAGTAATATCAAACACTAACTTTTCATAATCTGTTTTTTGTTCAACACGAAAATCTTCCACAGCATATTTTACATTTTTAATTGGTGTAAAAATTGAATCTGTAAAAATAGTTCCCAATGCAACGCCAGATTTTTTATTATCTTCCGCAGGCACAAAACCCCTTCCTTTTTCTATGGTTAGTTCAAAATCCAATGTAACAGATTTTTCCATATTACAAATAACCAAATCGTGATTTAAAACTTGAAAACCAGAAATGTATTTTTGTAAGTCACCGGCAGTTAACTGCTCGTGCTTAGAAATTGAAATGTTTACTGTTTCTCTATCAGAATCATCAATTTGTTTCTTAAAACGCACTTGTTTTAAGTTCAAAATAATTTCTGTTACATCTTCAACAACACCTTTAATTGTTGAAAATTCATGTTCAATACCTTCAATACGAAGTGAGGTTATTGCAAAACCTTCTAATGAAGACAACAACACTCTTCTTAAAGCATTACCAACTGTTAAACCAAATCCTTGCTCTAATGGTCTGAATTCAAATCTACCGTTAAAATCGGTAGAATCGATCATAATTACTTTATCGGGCTTCTGAAAATTTAAAATTGCCATAATTGAATTGGTATCTTTAAAATTATTTAGAGTATAACTCTACGATTAATTGTTCCTTGATATTTTCTGGAATTTGTAATCTTTCAGGAACACTAACAAAATTACCTTGTTTGGTGTCTGAATTCCAAGAAATCCATTCGTAAACATCACTTCTGTTAGCCAAAGAATTTTCAATAGCCAACAATGATTTTGATTTTTCTCTTACAGCTACAACATCTCCAGCATTTAATGAATAAGAAGGTATGTTAACCAACTCTCCATTTACGGTGATGTGACGGTGAGACACCAATTGACGTGCTGCACTGCGACTAGGTGCTATACCCATTCTGTAAACAACGTTGTCTAAACGGCTTTCACAAAGTTGTAATAAAATTTCACCGGTAATACCTTTACTGCTCGATGCTTTTTTAAACAAATTAGCAAATTGTCTTTCCAAAATACCATAAGTATATTTTGCTTTTTGCTTTTCAGCCAACTGAATAGAGTATTCAGATTTTTTTCCTCTGCGACGGTTAGCGCCGTGTTGTCCTGGAGGGAAATTTCTTTTTTCAAAAGATTTATCCTCACCATAAATTGCTTCTCCGAATTTACGGGCAATTTTAGTTTTTGGTCCTGTATATCTTGCCATTATTTATTATTAGATGATAGGGATTATGAATTAAGGCTAATCCTTCGATAATCTTACAAAAATCCTATCGGTTAAAATTTAATTTAATTATACTCTTCTACGTTTCGGTGGTCTGCAACCATTGTGTGGTAATGGCGTAACATCGATAATTTCTGAAACTTCAATTCCTAAATTGTGAATTGATCTAATTGCAGATTCTCTTCCGTTACCTGGTCCTTTTACATAGACTTTCACTTTTCTCATTCCTGCTTCATGGGCTACTTTACCACAATCTTCAGCGGCTAATTGCGCAGCGTAAGGGGTGTTCTTTTTAGAACCTCTAAATCCCATTTTACCGGCTGATGACCATGAAATTACATCACCTTTTTTATTGGTAAGTGAAATAATAATATTGTTAAATGAAGCCGTGATATGTGCCTGACCAACTGCCTCAACAATAACTTTGCGTTTTTTTGTACTTGCTTTCGCCATAATATTCTAGTTATTATTTAGTTGCTTTTTTCTTGTTAGCTACAGTTTTTCTTTTTCCTTTACGAGTTCTAGAATTGTTTTTGGTTCTTTGTCCTCTTAAAGGTAATCCAGATCTATGACGAATTCCTCTATAACATCCAATGTCCATTAATCGCTTAATGTGCAATTGAATTTCTGAACGCAATTCACCCTCAATATTGTAGGTTCCCACCTGCTCTCTGATTCCGTGAATTTCGTCGTCTGTCCAATCTTGAACTTTCGTGCTTTCGTCAACTTTTGCATTAGCTAAAATTTCTTTAGCTCTGCTGTTCCCGATCCCAAAAATATAGGTTAAGGCAATAACACCTCTCTTGTTTTTTGGAATATCAATACCTGCTATTCTTGCCATAATTATCCTTGTCTTTGTTTAAATCTAGGATTCTTTTTATTGATTACATATAATCTGCCTTTTCTACGCACAATCTTGCACTCGGCACTTCTCTTTTTTACTGATGTTCTAACTTTCATCGTTAATACTTTAATATCTGTAAGTAATTCTTGCTTTTGTTAAATCGTATGGACTCATTTCGAGTTTAACTTTATCACCGGGTAATATTTTAATATAATGCATGCGCATTTTACCTGATATATGGGCTGTGACCACATGTCCATTTTCCAACTCTACACGAAACATTGCATTAGACAAAGCTTCTGTAATAGTCCCGTCTTGTTGTATTGCTGGTTGTTTTGCCATTATGCTATTGATTTTCTTTTTGTTCCCTTTTTCATTAAGCCATCATAATGACGGTTCAATAAATGAGAGTTAATTTGTTGTATGGTATCTATTGCAACACCAACCATAATTAACAAAGATGTTCCTCCATAAAACAATGCCCAAGATTGTGTTAATCCAAATTTAACAACGATGGCTGGCAATATTGCAACCAACGCTAAAAATACAGATCCTGGGAATGTTATTAAAGATAAAATCCTATCCAACAAGTCCGCTGTGTCTTTTCCGGGTCTGATACCAGGAATAAAACCACCACTTCGTTTTAAATCATCTGCCATTTTATTGGTAGGAATCGTAATTGCCGTATAGAAAAAACTAAACACAATGATCAGTGTGGCAAATAACACATTATACCAAAGACCGAACATATCTGAAAAAGAGATTCCAATTGATTTTACAGTTTCATTATCTGAACTTGCCAATAAGGCTGGTGCAAACATAATTGCTTGCGCAAAGATGATAGGCATTACCCCAGATGCATTCAATTTTAAAGGAATATAATCTCTTGAACCGGTAACATTTTTAATATTTCCGGCAACCGTTTTTCTTGCGTACTGAACAGCAATTCTGCGAACTGCAGTAACCAAATACACACAAACTAATATTACCAGCAACCAAACAATCACTTCAATCAAAATCATAATCATACCACCATTTGAAGCTGTAACTTTTGAAACAACTTCTTGGATAAATGATTCTGGAAAACGAGCAATAATACCAATCATAATTAATAATGAAATACCATTACCAATTCCTTTATCAGTTATTTTTTCACCCAGCCACATTGCAAAAATAGTTCCTGCCGTTAACACTACCATAGAGGTTAGCCAGAACATACTTCCACTAATATAAATAGCCGATGATGGAATTAATTGATAAATATTTGTAATGTACGCTGGCCCTTGAACCATAGTAATTGCAATTGTTAACCAACGTGTAATCTGATTTATTTTTTTTCGCCCACTTTCACCATCTTTCTGAAGTTTTTGCAAATATGGAACCGCGATTCCCATTAACTGAACAACAATAGATGCCGAAATATAAGGCATAATTCCCAAAGCCACGATTGATGCTTGCGCGAAAGCGCCTCCGGTAAACATATCCAATAAACCTAAAATTCCGCCTCCACTTGTTTGATTTTGTAGTGCTGCTTGCGCAACAGTAATATCAATACCCGGAAGTGGCACTTGAGCTGCAAAACGATATATAGCCATAAATCCAAGTGTCAATAGGATCTTATTTCTAAGCTCTTCTATTGTCCAGATGTCTCTAATGGTTTGAATAAACTTTTTCATATTATCGTATTATAACGTTTCTATAGTACCACCTGCATTTTCAATTGCAGCTTTTGCAGTGGCAGTAAATTTATGAACAGTTACATTCAATTTCGCTTTTAACTCACCATTTCCTAATATTTTTACCAGGTCATTTTTACGGGCTAAACGATTTTCAACTAAAACATCCATAGTTACAGCATCAGTGATTTTATTATTATCAACCAATTCTTGTAACTTGTGTAAGTTTACGCCAACATACTCTTTGCGATTTATGTTTTTGAAACCAAATTTAGGAACACGTCGTTGCAAAGGCATTTGACCACCTTCGAAACCAACTTTTCTAGAATATCCTGAACGGGATTTGGCACCTTTGTTACCTCTGGTAGCTGTACCACCTTTACCGGAACCTTGGCCTCTACCAATACGTTTACCCTGATTTTTAACTGACCCTTCAGCAGGTTTTAAGTTATTTAATGTCATCACTTTATATTATTATTTAATTTCTTCAACAGAAACTAAGTGTTTAACTTTATGTACCATTCCAAGAATTGCCGGGCTAGCATCATGCTCAACTACCTGATTCATCTTTTTCAAACCAAGGGCCTCAAGGGTTCTTTTTTGTCTTTGAGGACGTCTAATTTTACTTTTAACTTGCGTTACTTTTATTTTTGCCATCGTGCTTCTTGTTTTATCCGTTAAATACTTTTTCCAAAGAAATTCCTCTTTCTTTAGCAATCATACTGGCGCTACGAAGTTGCAATAATGCGTCAAACGTTGCTTTTACAACATTATGGGCATTAGATGAACCTTGTGATTTTGAAAGTACATCATGCACACCAACTGAATCAAGGACCGCACGTACTGCACCACCCGCTATAACACCTGTACCGTGCGAAGCTGGTTTTAAAAATACTTTAGCTCCTCCAAACTTGCCTTTTTGTTCATGAGGCAATGTTTGTTTTAAAAGTGGAATTCTGATTAAATTTTTCTTCGCGTCTTCAATTGCTTTTGCAATTGCTGAAGCCACATCTTTAGATTTACCCAATCCGTGTCCAACAACACCATTTCCGTCTCCAACTACAACGATAGCCGAAAAACCAAATGCTCTTCCTCCTTTTGTTACTTTTGTAACTCTGTTAACACCAACTAAATGATCTTTTAGTTCTAACCCGCTAGGTTTAACTCTTTCTACGTTATTGTATTTTTGATACATAATTTACTAAAATTTTAAACCTGCTTCTCTTGCAGCGTCTGCTAAGGCTTTAACCCTACCGTGATACAAAAATCCGTTTCTGTCAAATGCAACAGCCTCTACTCCATTGCTTATAGCTTTTTCGGCAATACTTTTACCCACTAATTTTGCAATGTCTGTTTTGGTTCCTGTTGATTCAATTTCTTTATCTCTTGATGAAACTGACACCAAAGTGGTACCTAAATTATCATCTATTAATTGAGCATAAATTTCTTTGTTACTTCTAAACACTGATAATCTTGGTCTAGCAGCTGTACCAACTAAAATTTTTCTGATTCTATGCTTAATTCTTACCCGTCTTTCAAGCTTTGATAATGCCATAATATTCTAATTATTATGCAGATTTACCTGCTTTTTTTCTTAATACTTCTCCTACAAACTTAACTCCTTTTCCTTTATAAGGCTCTGGTTTACGCATTGAACGAATCTTTGCTGCAACGGCACCTACAAGTTGTTTATCATATGAGGTTAGTTTTATAATTGAGTTTTTTCCTTTTTCTAAAATTGTCTCAACTGTAACTTCAGGAGCCACTTCTATAATTATATTGTGAGAAAAACCTAGAGCCAGATCTAAAACCTGCCCTTGGTTACTTGCTCTATATCCTACACCAACAAGTTCTAATTGTTTGGTCCATCCTTTTGAAACACCTTCAATCATATTGTTAATTAAAGCTCTGTATAATCCATGTTTTGCTTTATGGATTTTACTTTCAGACGGACGATCAAAAGTGATAATACCATCTTCAACCACAACTGTAATATCATCAGTAATTTTCTGAGATAACGCTCCCAATTTCCCTTTCACAGTAATTACATCGTCTTTAATTTCAAATGTAACTCCTTCTGGTAAGGTGATTGGATTTTTTCCTATTCTTGACATCTTTGTTTAGTTCTTTATTAATATACGAAACATAAAACTTCCCCACCAACATGCTCTAGACGTGCCTTTTTACCGGTCATAACACCTTTTGATGTAGATACTATTGCAATACCTAAACCGTTTAAAACACGAGGCATTTCATCTGCGCCAACATATTTACGCACTCCTGGAGTACTTACACGTTGTAACTTTTTTATCACGGAAGCTTTTGTGGCTTTATCATACTTCAAAGCTATTTTTATAGTTCCTTGAACAATATTGTCCTCAAACTTATAGCTTAAGATATAACCTTGATCAAATAAAATCTTGGTTATTTCTTTTTTTATTTTTGAAGCCGGAATTTCAACAACTCTGTGGCCTGCCATAATTGCATTTCTAACTCTTGTTAGATAATCTGCGATTGGATCTGTAATCATTTTTATTAATTTTGCGGTTTTGGTTTTCAACACTATTATTGAACCTAAAACCAATTTATAATTTTACCAACTTGCTTTTCTGACACCTGGGATTAAACCTTGGTTTGCCATTTCACGGAATGTTACCCGTGACAATCCAAATTGTCTAATATACCCTTTTGGTCTTCCTGTTAATTTACAACGATTGTGTAAACGCACTGGAGATGCATTTTTTGGCAATTTTTGTAATGCTTCATAATCACCGGCTTCTTTCAAAGCTTTGCGTTTATCAGCATACTTAGCAACTATCTTTCTTCTTTTAACCTCACGGGCTTTCATCGATTCTTTTGCCATATCCTAATTCTTTTTAAAAGGTAAACCTAGTTCAGTTAATAATGATTTTGCTTCTTTATCGGTTGGTGCAGAAGTTACAAAGGTAATATCCATACCGCTAATTTTATTAACTTTATCAATATCAATTTCAGGGAAAATGATTTGCTCAGTAATACCTAAATTGTAATTTCCTCTACCATCAAAACCAGTGGCTTTAATTCCGCTAAAATCTCTTACACGAGGCAATGCTGTTGTTACCAACCTGTCTAAAAATTCAAACATTTTATTACCTCTAAGAGTTACTTTAGCCCCAATTGGCATCCCTTTACGTAATTTGAAAAATGCGATATCTTTTTTAGATATGGTAGCCAATGCTTTTTGACCAGAAATTTTGGCCAGTTCCTCAACTGCATAATCAATTAATTTCTTATCGGCTACTGCAGCGCCAACTCCTTTATTAATTACAATTTTTTGTAATTTTGGAACTTGCATTACATTTTTATAACCGAATTCAGCAGTAAGAGCTTCAATTACTCTACTGTTGTACTCTTCTTTAAGTCTTGGTGTATTATTTGCCATCACTAAATTGCTTTATCAGATTTTTTTGAAAACCTAACTTTTTTGTCTCCTTCAGTTCTATAACCAACTTTGGTTACTTTTCCTTTCTCAACTAACATTAAGTTAGAAATATGAATTGAAGCTTCTTTTTTCACAATACCACCTTGTGGATTTTGTGCGCTAG
>Ga0209347_1001764_pt1 | contig 32334 bp, 37 predicted proteins | sample AutmiccommuBRH23_FD_187382 | JGI IMG/M metagenome (GOLD analysis project Ga0209347, IMG submission 187382) | Deep subsurface microbial communities from Mt. Terri, Switzerland - Autotrophic microbial communities BRH/23 (SPAdes) (version 2) | ecosystem: Environmental > Aquatic > Deep subsurface >...
ATCCGACCGCCGGCGCGCCCAGCCGAGGACGGGTACGCATGCTGCACGAGACGCCCCTGATCGCCACCCTTACCCTGGCTTTCGTCGGGGCGTCGGTGTTGGGACTCATCGCCGGCCGGCTTCGCCTGCCGCCGATCCTGGGATATCTGCTGGCCGGCGTCGCGCTGGGCCCGTCCACCCCAGGCTTCACGGCCAATCCGGAGCTGGCCTCCGAGCTGGCCGAGATCGGCGTCATCCTGCTGATGTTCGGGGTAGGACTGCACTTCTCCTATCGTGATCTCGTCAAGGTCCAGAGCATCGCGCTGCCGGGCGCGATCGCCCAGATTGTCGTCGCCACCCTGCTCGGCGCAGGACTGGCGTCGGGGATGGGCTGGCCGCTCGCCAGCGGCCTCACCTTCGGCCTCGCCCTTTCCGTGGCGAGCACCGTCGTCCTCGTCCGCGCGCTCGAGGAGCGCCAGCTCCTGGACACCCGAAGCGGCCACATCGCGGTCGGCTGGCTGGTCATCGAGGACCTGGTCATGGTGGCCGCCCTGGTGTTCCTTCCGGTGATCGCCGGGGCCTTGCCGGGCGGACGCCCCGACGTGTTCGCCGAGCATGGCGGCGTGGGGTTGTCGCTCGCCGCGACCTTCGGAAAGCTGGCCGCCTTCGTCGCCCTGATGATCCTCGTCGGCCGCCGGGTGATCCCCTGGTCGCTGGCCAAGGTCGCCAGCCTCGGGTCGCGTGAACTCTTCACCCTGACCGTGCTCAGCATGGCGGTGGGGGTCGCCTATGGCGCCGCCAAGCTGTTCGACGTCTCCTTCGCCCTCGGGGCTTTCGCTGCCGGCATGATCCTCAAGGAGTCGGAACTCAGCCACAAGGCGGGCGACAACATCCTACCGCTCCGCGACGCCTTTGCGGTGCTGTTCTTCGTCTCGGTCGGCATGCTGTTCGACCCCCGGACGCTCCTCGAGCGGCCGCTCGCGGTGCTGGCGACGGTGCTCACCATCGTCGTGGGCAAGTCGGTCGCCGCCTTCCTGATCGTGCGCGCCTTCCGCCACCCGCAGGACACGGCGGTGCTCATCGCCGCCAGCCTGGCCCAAATCGGCGAGTTCTCCTTCATCCTCACCTCCATGTCCCAAAATCTCGGCCTGCTGCCCGAGGAGGCGCGCGACCTTGTTCTGGCAGGCGCCATTGGCTCGATCCTGCTTAATCCCGCGGTCTTCTCGCTGGCCACGGAAATGCGGGCCCGGCGGCTCGGGCGCGCCCCGATCCGGGACCTGGGCGACGAGCTGCCCAAGGTCGATATCGCGACGCCTCACCAGAGCGAACTGGCCGACCATGTGATCGTGGTGGGCTACGGCCGCGTCGGCCGGCGGGTCAAGGAGGCCCTCGACCGGGACGGCGTGAAGGCGGCGGTCATCGAGACCGACATCGAGCGCGTCGAGGCCCTGCGGCGCAACGCCGAGATTGCGATCCTGGGGAACGCGACGCGTGAGGAGGTGCTGCTGGCGGCCGGCGCCAAGACCGCCGTCTGCCTCGTCCTGGCGATCCCCGACGGATTCGAGAGCGGCGAGATCGTCGGCCGCGCCCGCGCCCTTAATCCTCAGCTTCGCATCGTGGCCAGGGCCCATTCGGAGGAGCAGACCGACCGTCTCTTGGCCAGCGGCGCGGACCGGGTGGTGATGGGGGAGAGCGAAATCGCCCGCACCATGCTGGCCGATCTCAGCGAAGCCGGCATCCTGCTGCCGCCTCAGCCGGAACAAGGCCTGGAGGCGGTGGCGCGTTCGCCCTGAGCGCCGCGGGCAGAAGGCGGCCGAAGCGACACGTATATTATAGTGTGAGAGAAAGAACGCCGGCCGCTGCGAGGGCGGCCGGCGTCGCGCTGTTCGGCTTGCTTAAGCCGCCATGGCGGCGTTCGCGCCAGCTTCGGGCTTCTTCGGCGCCTCGGCCACCGCAGCCTCGGTCGTGATCAGCAGTCCGGCCACGGAGGCGGCGTCCTGCAGCGCGGTGCGCACGACCTTGGCGGGATCGATCACGCCCGCCTGCACGAGGTCGACATATTCCTCGGTCTGGGCGTTGAAGCCGAAGGTTGGCGAGGCGTTCTCCAGAATCTTGCCGACGACGATGGAGCCCTCGACGCCGGCGTTTTCCGCGATCTGGCGGATCGGCGCCTGCAGCGCGCGTCGCACGATGGCGATGCCGGCGTTCTGGTCGTCGTTGGCGCCGTTCAGGCCCTCCAGCACCTTGCTGGCGCGCAGGAGCGCGACGCCGCCGCCCGGGACGATCCCTTCCTCGACAGCCGCCCGCGTGGCGTGCATGGCGTCGTCGACGCGGTCCTTCTTCTCCTTGACCTCCACCTCGGTCGAGCCGCCGACCCGCACCACGGCGACGCCGCCGGCGAGCTTGGCCAGCCGTTCCTGCAGCTTCTCGCGGTCGTAGTCGGAGGTCGTCTCCGCGATCTGACGCCGGATCTGGCCGATGCGGCCCTGGATGTCGGCCTTGTCGCCGGCGCCTTCGACGATGGTGGTGTTATCCTTGGTGATGATGACCTTCTTGGCGCGGCCGAGCTGGTCGATGGTCACGTTCTCCAGCTTGACTCCGAGGTCCTCGCTGATGAACTGGCCGCTGGTCAGGATCGCGATGTCCTCCAGCATCGCCTTGCGGCGATCGCCGAAGCCGGGCGCCTTCACGGCGGCGACGCGCAGGCCGCCGCGCAGCTTGTTGACCACGAGGGTGGCCAGCACCTCGCCTTCGATGTCCTCGGCGATGACCAGGAGCGGTTTGCCGGATTGCACCACCTGCTCGAGCAGCGGGATGAGCGGCTGCAGGGTCGTCAGCTTCTTCTCGAAGATCAGCACCAGGGCGTCTTCGAGCACGGTCTCCATCCGGTCGGGATTGGTGACGAAGTAGGGGGAGACATAGCCCCGGTCGAACTGCATGCCCTCGACCACCTCGAGCTCCATTTCGAGGCCCTTGGCTTCCTCCACCGTGATCACCCCCTCGTTGCCTACCCGCTCCATGGCCTGGGCGATCATGGCGCCGATCTCGCGCTCGCCGTTGGCCGAGATGGTGCCGATCTGGGCGATCTCCTCGTTGGAGGACACCTTCTTGGAGGTGGCGCGGATCTCCTCCACGACGGCGGCGACGGCCTTGTCGACGCCGCGCTTCAGGTCCATCGGGTTCATGCCGGCCGCCACCGACTTCAGGCCTTCCTGGACGATGGCCTGCGCGAGCACGGTGGCCGTGGTCGTGCCGTCGCCGGCCTGGTCGTTGGTCTTGGAGGCGACCTCGCGCAGCAGCTGGGCGCCGAGGTTCTCGAACTTGTCCTCGAGCTCGATTTCCTTGGCGACGCTGACGCCGTCCTTGGTGGTGCGCGGCGCGCCGAACGACTTTTCGATGACCACGTTGCGGCCCTTGGGGCCCAGGGTCACCCGCACGGCGTTCGCCAGGATGTTGACGCCGCGCAGCATGCGGTCGCGGGCGTCGGTGGAGAAGTGGATCTCTTTCGCTGCCATGTTCAGCACTCCTGCGTCAGGCGGCGTCCAGGACGCCCAGGACGTCGCTTTCCTTCATGATCAGGAGGTCTTCGCCGTCGATGCGGACCTCCGAGCCGGACCACTTGCCGAACAGCACCTTCTGCCCGGCCTTCAGTTCGGGTTCGAGACGCCGGCCGTCCTTGTCCCGGGCGCCGGGGCCCACGGCGAGCACCTCGCCCTGCTGCGGTTTTTCCTTCGCGGTGTCGGGGATGATGATCCCGCCTGGCGTCTTGGCGTCTTCTTCGACGCGCCGGACGAGGATCCGGTCCCCGAGGGGTCGAAACGTCATTCCAGCCTCCGTTGCTCCGCCGGGCCCAGGCCCAGCCCCTTCATCCTCTCAAAGTTCAGCCGAAAGGGCGGCGCGCCAGCTGCGCCATGTCAGCCCGGCCGGCCCCTCGCGCGCGAAACGTTGGCGAAGCAGCAAAGTTCCGCAGTCGGAAGTACTCGTGCGGCGACGTTGCTTGCGACCGGCTCCGATGGTGCACCACAGTGCACTGCCTAGACAGTGAAGACCAAGTGGAGGGTCCGCGAAACTCCGTCGCCCGTGCCTTCGTTTTGCGCTGGTCCGTTCAACTCGGAGGCCAAGATGACCGAGCCCTAGCCGCCGTTCCCCGACCAGAGCCAGACCCCGCCGGGGACGACGACACAGACCGTGGGCGAATTCGGTCGGCTCGACGTGCTGGTCAACAACGCCGCCGAGCAGGCGACCTACAAGAGCCTCGACGAGATCAGTGACGAGGCCTGGGCGCGGACCTTCCAGGTCAACATCCACGCCATGTCCCACCTGGTCAAGGCGGCCCTGCCGCACCTGAAGCCGGGGTCGGCGATCATCAACATCACCTCTATCAACGCGGACGATCCCAATCCCTCGCTGCTGCCCTATGCGACCACCAAGGGCGCCATCCAAAACCTCACCGCAAGGCTCGCGCAGCTGCTCGCCGAGAAGGGGGTGCGGGTGAACTGCGTCGCGCCGGGTCCGATCTGGACGCCGTTGATCCCGGCCACCATGACGCCGGAGAAGGTGAAGCAGTTCGGGGCCAACACCCCGATGAAGCGGCCGGGCCAGCCCAAGGAGGTCGCACCGGTCTATGTACTCCTGGCCTCCGACGAGGCGAGCTACGCCGCAGCGCGGGAGCCTGACGTCGCGTAGCGCGGCGGCGAGCGGTCCGCATCAGCCGTCCGGTGGTGTCGCTTGCCGCGCTACTCGACGGCCAGAATTACATGCGGCGCTTTGATGAGTGCGGTGACCTTGACCCCGGGGGCGAGACCAAGCGCGTCGGCGCTGTCGAGGGTGACTGTGGCGATGAGGGTCTTGCCGCCGCCGATATCGACGGCGATCTCGCTGATCACCCCGCCGTCCTCCCGAAACGCCACTGTGCCGGGGATTTGGTTTCGGGCAGACGTGCGCAGCCCATCGCCGAGCGCAAGCACGACGAAGCTCGCCTTGATGAGGGCGATGGCCGGCTTGCCGACGGCGAGGTCGAGGTCCTCGATACTGCGTCGGGTAAGCATGGCTGTGATCGTCACCCCATTGGCGACATCGAGCGTGACCTCGGCGCTCACCGCGCCGTGGGTGATGTGGCTGATCTCGCCCCGAAGGGCGTTTCGGGCGCTTGTGCGCATGCCTAGGCTCCAAAACAAATCGCTCGGGGGTCCATCAGCGAGGTGGCTCTCCAGCTTAGCGAGGGTGGCTTCGAGTTCTGTGCGGACCCGGCGGAAGGCGGCCACCACGGCCTGGCCGCGCGGCGTGATGCTCGCCGTGCCGCCGGAGCGACCTCCCGGCGCAGCGTCGATCAAAGGCCCGTCGAACAGGTTGTTCATCGCCTGCACAACATCCCATGCGCCCTTGTAACTAAGCCCGAACCGCTTGGCGGCGGCGCTGATGGAGCCCAGTTCGCCAATCGCCTCAAGCAGGGCGACACGTTCCAAACTGACCCGCGCCACGCCGCGCCGGAACGTCAGGTAGGCGCTTAGATCATTGTCCGTGGGCATGTCTGGGACGCTTCCTAAACCGGTCGCGCGAGATGCGCGCCTATGGCCGAACGTCGCTCAACCCACAGAACACGTCGAGCGCGTTCCTCGTTCGCCGCAATCAAGGCTGTGGCGTCGATGTCATACATTGCCGGACCGCCTGGGGAATCGTTATCTAGTCAGGCTACATATCCCCCGGCGTCGCTTGGCGGCCCCGTCTGCTCCGGAGATGACGCTTCATGAGTGCTCGCCGATCTGTGCTCGCAGCGCTTTTCGCAGGCTTGGCAATGGTCACAAGCGCAGCGTCGGCGATCGCCGCGGAGACGCGCGTGGCGGTGGCCGCCAACTTTACCGAGCCCGCCAAAGAGATCGCGGCCCGGTTCGAGGCCAAGACGGGGCATAAGGCGACCTTGAGCTTTGGCTCCTCCGGGCAATTCTTCGCGCAGATCGCCAACGGTGCGCCGTTCGAGGTCTTCCTGTCGGCCGACACCGAGCGTCCGCAGAAGGCCGAGACGGACGGCTTGGCCATGCCCGGTACGCGCTTCACCTATGCGACGGGGCGGCTGGTGCTCTGGAGCAAGACACCGGGCCTGGTCGATGGCCGCGGCGCTGTGTTGACCAAGGGAGCCTTCCAGAAGATCGCCATCGCCGACCCGAAGGCTGCGCCCTATGGCCTGGCCGCGGTGGAGACGATGGGCAAGCTCGGCGTCTATGACCGGCTGTCCCCCAAGTTGGTCACTGGCGCCTCCATCACCCAGACCTATCAGTTCATCGACACCGGCGCGGCCGAACTCGGGTTCGTGGCCCTGTCTCAGGTGGTCAACCACAAGGAAGGCTCGCGCTGGATGGTGCCGGCGTCCAACCACACGCCAATCGAGCAGCAGGCTGTGCTCCTGAAGACCGGTGCGGACAACGCCGCAGCCAAGGCCTTCCTGGCGTTCATGAAGGGTCCCGAAGCCAAGGCGATCATCCGCCGCTACGGCTACGAAGTGCGCTGACGCATGGCCGACGTCCTCTGGCTGACCGTCAAGCTGGCTGGCGTTACGACCGTTGTCCTCCTGGTGCTGGCGACACCGCTGGCTTGGTGGCTGGCGCGAAGTCACGCCTGGTGGAAGGAGATCATCGGGGCCGTGGTGGCCCTGCCGATCGTCCTGCCACCGACCGTCCTTGGTTTCTACCTGCTGCTGGCCTTGGGGCCGAACAGCCCGCTGATGATCCCGTTCCAGGCGGTCGGCGTGCGGACCCTGGCCTTCACCTTCGAAGGCCTGGTGATCGGCTCGGTGATCTATTCGCTGCCGTTCGCGGTGCAGCCAATCCGCAACGCCTTCCAAGCCATCGGCGCGCGGCCGTTTGAAGTCGCGGCGACCCTGCGGGCTTCGCCGCTCGACGCCTTCTTCAGTGTCGCCGTGCCGTTGGCGCGGCCGGGCTTCCTGGTCGCCGCCATCCTGACCTTCGCTCACACCATCGGCGAGTTCGGGGTGGTGCTGATGCTGGGCGGCGGCATTCCCGGCGAGACGGAGGTGCTCTCCATCGAGATCTACAAGCTCGTGGAGGCCCTGGAATGGGATAAGGCCCACCAACTGGCCGGCCTGCTGCTGGCCTTCGCTTTCGCCGTGATGCTGAGCCTGATGCTGATCGAACGGCGAACCGGGCGCCTGCGACCGTGAGCGAAAAGTCCGGCGTGATCGAAGCAACGTTCAAGGGCCGGCTTGGCGACTTCGTTCTGGACGTCGCCATCCGCACGCCCGCCGCCGGCGTCACGGTCCTTTTCGGTCCCTCGGGCTGCGGGAAGACCACCGTGCTACGCTGCCTCGCCGGGCTCGAACGGCTCTCGGGCCGTCTCCTCGTGGCCGGCGACGTCTGGCAGGACGCCGAGCGCTTCCTGCCGGCGCATCGTCGCCCGGTTGGCTATGTGTTCCAGGAAGCCAGCCTGCTGGCCCACCTGTCGGTCAGCCGGAACCTGTTCTTCGGATTTCGGCGGGTGCAGGGGGCGAGGCCTGTCGACCTCGACCAGGTTGTGGCCCTGCTCGGCTTGGAGCCGCTTCTGGAGCGGGGGGTGTCGCGCCTGTCAGGGGGCGAGCGGCAGAGGGTGGCGATCGGCCGGGCTCTCCTGTCACAGCCGCGCTTGCTGCTCATGGACGAGCCGCTGGCGAGCCTCGACGGTGAGCGGAAGGCGGAGGTCTTGCCCTATCTCGATCGGCTCCACAGCGAACTGGCCATTCCGATCATCTACGTGACCCATGACCCGGTTGAAGCGGCCAGGCTTGGCGACCGGATGATCAGACTAATTGATGGACGAGCGGGTGATGCATTCGATCTGCGTCAGGGCGCGACGGACTCGCACCTGGCGGCGCGTTTCGGAGAGATCGGTCCGGACGCCATGCTGTCAGAATTGCGGGGCGCTGGGATCCCCGACGAACTCGCTCGGCTGACGATCTCCGCGCTTGAGACGGGACTCCCGCCATGGCCGCGCGTTGAGCGGTCTCCGCGGAACTAACCCTACTAATGTCAGCGGTTTCCAACGATCAGGCGTAGCGAACCATCGAAGTGTGGCTGGTTCCGCAGGCGCCCGTGGCGTTGGTCCCAGAGGCCGCTTCGAAGGTCTTCGCCCAGTTTGTCTTCGAGCGACATCTGGACCTCCGGCTCAACGAAGCTCCAGGCCGAGCAGGCTAGCCGCGCGAGCGGGTCGAGGAACATTTCCGGGCGGCCGTAATAGGCTTCCTGGAACCCGTCGGTGCAGTCCAACGGTATTGGAACGGCGTGAACCTCTGTACGACCACCGAGCACAGAGGCGATCAGGTCCAAGGCGGGGTAGCGGCGGGCTTCGACGGCCAGCACCTGCGGCGCATAGGCGCCAAGCCAGAACTGTTCCACGAGCAGGGGATCGCAGGTCAGGACGAGCACCGGTCCGCGGCTCACGCGCCGAAGCTCGGTGAGTCCGGCTTTCAAGCCAGGCCACTGGTGGACAGAGAACGTGGTCATGGCCGCATCGAAGCTCTTGTCCCCAAACGGCAGCGCCTCAGCCACGGCGTCGATCGCCACCGGCAGATGCGGCGGGCGCTGCGCGCGCATGGACGCCGAGGGCTCCACGGCCGTCACCTGTCGCGAGGTCGGCTCGTAAGATCCCGCGCCGGCGCCGACGTTCAGAACGGTTTCGGCCGAGCCGAGCGCCGCTTCGACAAAACTCGCGATCTGCGGGTCTGGGCGCCGGTAGTTGGTGTAGGTCCCGCCGATCGCGCCATAATCCGCATCGCCCGCGCTTCCGTCCCGATGCCGCTCCATCACCCTCACCCTTGCCGCGGCTTACCGCAGAAAGTTTTCGGCAGCGAGAAGCGCTCGTCCTTCACGAACTGCATGTCGGAGAGGCTCGCCAGGAACGCTTCGATCTCGGTTACGTCGTCCTGGCTTAGCGTCGCGGCGGCGGAGTCATGCGAGAAGATCGCCACCCGCAGCGTCTTGGCCGCGCCATCGTGCAGGTACGGACCCGTGAGGTCGACGTTGCGCAGTGACGGCGTGCGGAAGGTCCCTCGATCGGCAGGCGCGCCAGTCTTCTCGAAGGCGCCGTCGTCAGCGCCGCGTGGTTCACTGATGGCGTGGAAGCGGCCGTCGGTGAAGTTCGGGCCCGTGTGGCAACTGACGCATCCCTTCTCACGAAAGGTGACTTGTCCGCGTAGGGCGTCGTCCGGCAGCGCGCGCCGGTCGCCGCGCGCATAGCGGTCGTAGGGCGAACGCCAGGAAAGCAACGTCCGCTCAAACGCGGCGATGGCCTTCGAAGCTGACGCGAAACTGATCTCGCCCTTCGTCTCGGGAAAGGCGGCGGCGAACATCGTGCGGTAGCAGGCGTCGCTCGCCAGCCGCCGCGTGATTTCGGCCTCCTGGCCGTGCATGCCCATCTCGACTGGATGCAGGCCGGTCACCGGCACGGCTACCTGGCCTTCCAGGCTTGTCTGACCCGGATCGGCCCAGGTCAGCGGCGCAAAGTAGCCAACGTTGGCCAGGCCCATGATGTTGCGCCGGCCGGGGGCGCCCCCCACCCCCGGACGGGTGGGGTTGCCTTCGGCGAAGGCCCGGTGCTGCTCATGACAGCTGGCGCAGGACAGGGTGCCGTCGATGGAGAGGTCAGCGTCGTAGAAGAGCCGGCGGCCGAGCTCCACCTTCGCCGCCGACATCGGATTGTCCACGGGGACGGGCGGCGGGCTTACACCGCGCGGCAGGCGCCAGTCGAAGCTCGGCGCCGCGGCGATGCAAACCGCGGCGGCAGCCGCCAACAGCGCCGCGGCCAGCGCCCGTCTCACTTGACGAGATGGGTGACCATCACCGGCAGGGTCGGCTCGCCGTTGCCGGTGATCTCGAGCACGTAGCGGCCCGGCTTTAAGGGGAAGACCACGGTCTTCTTCAGGCTTGAACAGGCGGGACCCGGTCCGTGGCGGGTGGATTCCACGAGCGCCTTGCCGCTGACCACCTCGATCCAGGCGCCGGTTCCGAGGGAGACCTGGTAGTCGCCAGGCTCGGTGATGCGCAGTTCATAGAGGCCGCCGTAGCTCACAGAGCCGCCGGGCTTGGCGGGCAGCACCGGGAAGTTGACTTCGCCTGTGCGCTTCAGCTGCGCATCGACGCCAACCCCGATCGGGAGATTGGCCTCGGCTACGCCGCGGGCGTCCGCCGCCGCCCGGACAAGCGAACGCGTGGTCCAGGCCGCGAGCGCCGGCGGCAGATTGGCGTCGCTTGTGACGGCGCAGGCCTGGCGCGCAGGCGGCTCCTGGCCGAACGCCGCCGACGCCGAGAGCGCCAGGGCTAGGCCGGCGGCTAGCGCAAGCCGATGTCGGTCAGGGAACATGCCGGTCTCCTGTTAGAACTTCGCCCGGACGCTCGCATAGAACGAGCGCCCAGCCTCGGGGAATCCGTCGGTGAGCTGGTAGTCCTGGTCGCCCAGGTTCTGCACCGCCAGGGTGACGACGACATTGTCTGTCACCGCATAGTCGGCCGAGAGGTTCGCGAGCAGATAGCTGCCGGTCTTGTAGAAGGTCAGCGGCGCCGTTGTGGTCACCGTCCAGCGCTGGTCCGCATATTCCACGTTCGGCCGGATCGTCAGTTTCGGCAGCGGCCGCCAGTTGGCGTAGGCGAACAGCTTCCAATCCGGCACGCCCTGGGGCCGGAACGCCGGGTTAGTCGGATCAGTCAGCTTGCGGTGGATGTAGGTGAGGTTGCCGCCCACATCGAGCGTGTCGGTCAGATCCGCCGTCAGGCTGGCCTCGAAGCCGTAGTATTTCCCGTCGGCCGCGTTCTTGGTCTGGTTGACTGTCCCGAAGCCGGGGACCAGGACCGGGATCTGAATCAGCGCGTTCGTGAGGTCAGTGTAGAAGACTGCGCCGGTCAGCTTGATGTTCGGAGCCAGCAGGGTGTCGGCCCCAATCTCGAAATTGGTGGCCCGCTCTTCCTTGACATCCGGGTTGGGGATGGCGGTCCCCATCCGCGAGCTGAACCGTTCGAACACCGTTGGGAAGCGCGCTCGGCTGGACACGCTGAAATGCGCCCGGGTGTCCTCGTCGATCCGCCAGAGTAGTGCCGCCTGGCCGTTGAAGGCCTGGTTGTTCTTCAGCGGATAGTTCACGGGCAGGAAGGTGATCACGCTGTTGGCGATGGTGGTCCCGGTGACCACTACGTTGACGTCGTTGGCCTCCTTCAAATCCGTCCAGTCATAGGAGGCGCCCACCACCAGTTCGAGGGCCTCGCCGAGCGCGGTCGTGTACTCGCCGGCCACGGAGTAGGTGTACTCGTCATTCGTCTGCCGCGGTTCGGAATAGGGTGCGTTGACCGAAGGATTGCCGGTGGCCGGCGTGCGGGTGAAGCCGTCCTGGCGCTCGTGGTGGACGTCCCGGCGGGCGTAGAAGACGCCCTTGAGCTGGCTCGTGGCGTTGATGGCCCAGTCGAGCTCGACGTTCCCGCCGGTGGCGTGGTCGTTGTAGTAGGAGTTGAACGCCCGCGGCAGTGTCTGGGTTGTCTGGGCCGCCGTGTCGAACGCCGAGAGCAGGTTGTCGAAGCTGTTCCGGTAGAGCCGGGTCTTCAGGGTGAGGTCGTCGGTCAGCCGGGTCCGGCTCAGGAACGCGAGGCTGTCGATGTCCCAGTAGGGCCAGTTCCAGAACCGCGTGTTGGCGGAGTCGCGCACGCTATAGGGCGCGTTCTTCTCGCCCTCGCTGCGGGTGTAGTTGATCGAATATTCGTCGGTGTCGTTGGGCTGCCAGCCGGCCTTGAGGTTGATCCGCCAGTCGTTCGACTGCGAGTTCCCGCGCGCGCCGCCGTCCTCCAGCGTAGTGGGTTTGAACTTCTTCGACAGCGTGAAGTGGTCGCGGTCGGAATAGGCCCCCGACGCTTGCCAGTAGAAGGTCCCGGTGTTGCCCCCGACCCGCCCCGAGACGAGGTAGGCTTCGTCGTCCAGCCGCCGATTGAAGAAGGTCGAGGCCTGGACCGCCCCCTCGAACGGTTGGCTGGGCTTCACCGTCACCAAGTTGATCGCCCCGCCCAGCCCGCCCGGCCCGTCGAGAACGGAGACATAGCCCTTGGAGACCTGGACCTCGGAGAGGTCGGCGGTCAGGAAGCGCGCGAAATCGATGCGGTTGTCGGCCGGCAAGAACACCCGTACGCCGTCGATCGACAAGGTCGTCTGGAAGCGGTCGAAGCCGCGCACATAGATCAGCCGCTCATTGCGCGAACCGCCAGTGTTTGAGGCGTTCGTTCCCGGGACCAGGGCCAGGGCTTGGTCGACAGTCTGCCTGTTGTAGGTCTGCAGCGTCTCGCCCGTAACCACTGATCCGCCGAGGGCTTCGCCCACCCGGCTTTGCGCCGTCACCTGCAGTTCGCCCAGTGTATAGACGTCATCACCCTTCGGCTGTTGGGCCATCGCCACGGCCGGTGCAGCCGACATCAAAAGCGCCACAAACAACCGCTTCATTCCCCCACCCCGTTATGTAGGTCCACTACATAACAAGAACCACGCCGATGCGAAATACCCGCTCCGACGGCGGTCCGCCCCGCGCAGGGCAGGGTTCGCGGCGATGCCGCCGTCCCAGGCCGGTGTCCCCGACCTTCCGGGCCGCTCACGACGACCAGGGAGACGCAATGCGCATCGGCTTGTGCAGGCCGGGCGATCCCCCTCCGGCCGGGCCGCCCTGGCCTTCGCTACCCCGCTCTCGCCGGGGGCACGTCCGCAGCGCAGCGCTGCGCCGCGAACCTGACCAGGGGAAGCGCCCCATGCTGGGACACCTGCGCCTGAACGTTCGGCTGGAGTTTGGCTCAGGGCGCCATGGCGCACCATGCGTGTCCTGGTCGAAGTGTTTGCGGGTCTTCAGGACGACGAAGCAGAGGTGCAGCAGCTTGCGCATGGCGGCGACAGCGATCTGCTGCGGCCTGAACCTCCCCCTCGGCCAAGCGCTGGCGCGCCTCTTGGAATGCAAGACGCAACTAGCTGCGACGATCAAGGGTCGGCTCCCTTACGTCGAGCCGCTGAACCACCTGCAGATCGAGTTGATTCGTCGCCAGCGCGGCGAGGCGAACCCGAAGATGGAGGAGGGCTGCTGATAACCTGAACGGCATCGCATCAGCGCTACGAAACAGCGGATATGGAACAGCCGCGGCCCAAAGGGCGCGCGGCTGTCTTCGCTTACTTCAGGTTGGGAGCGATCAGCATCGCCGCGGCGGCGAGCAGGCCAAGTGTAAGCAGGCCGATCATGCCGACGCGATCGACAGTCCGCTCCAGCTTTGGGAAGGCCGCGGTCTCCAAGGCGTGGATGGCCTCAGCCTCCCGCCGACGCAGGACTGTGCCTTCGGCCGACAGCCAGCGCCGGACATCGCGGAACAGGTTTCTCATGACCACATCCTCCGAAAAGCAACATGGTGACGAGAGGGCCGCGGGGATGGGCCCCGCGACCGTCTGCCGGGCCCATGGCGGCGCCCGGCAATAGGCGATTTAGGGCGCGCGGACCGGCGCGCAACGCTGCAGTTCAATTGGGCGCGAGCGTCGCGCGCAGCATCCAGGCGTGCTTTTCGTGGGCGGCCAATCGGTCGTTCAGCAGGTCGACCGTCGCGGCGTCGCCCGCCGCCTCGGCAGCCTGGATCGCCGCCTTGACCGTGCCGCACACCTGCTCATGGTCTGTCAGCAGGTCGCGCAGCATCTCCTGAGCGCTCCAGTGCGGATCGCCGTCCTTCACCCCGGTCAGGTTCGCCATCGAGGTGTAGCCCTGCGGCGCAAGCGCGCCCAGCGCGCGGATCCGCTCGGCGATCTCGTCGAGGGAGGCCCAGAGCGACTTGTACTGTTCCTCGAACAGATGATGCAGCGCAGGGAACTGCGGCCCGCGGACGTTCCAGTGGTAACCGTGGGTTTTCAGGTAGAGCGCGTGCGTGTCGGCGAGCAGCTTGCCGAGCGCCAGTGCGACCTGGTTGGCGCCGGCCGCTGGCGCCGAAGCCGCCGGCGAGTTCGTCTTGGGCGTCTCTTGAGTCAGCATGCTTGTCCTCCAAGATTGCCGCCGCGGCGGCCCTTGGTCGGCGCCGCCGCGGCGGGCGGTTACGGGGTCATGAACCCGCCGGTCTGGCCCATCCGCTCCAGCGATCGGCCAAGCTCGCGGCCGAGCCGCCGCAGGGCCAGGCGGACGCGGCGCCAGCCGGCGCGGGTCCATGAGTTCAGCTTTGCCATAGCCACATCCTCCGTGAGCACATGGGTATGGATGGCCCTGTCGGGCCTCGCGGCTCTCGCCGCTCAGAGTCTGATCTAGGGCGCGGCGGGCCGCCCGCAATCGTCTTCGAAGCCCCAGGCCGCAGGTCCTCGCATCACTGCGCCAGCCGCTCTGACGCCGCGTTCAGCTTGGCGGCCTTGCGGGTGTGCCAGAGCGAGTACGACACCCCGCCGATCAATACGCTCAGGGTGACCGCGAGCGAGATCATCGGGTCGATTTTCCCGAAGATGACGTTGTAGAAGATCTTTGCGCCGGCCAGGGCGAGCAGCAGGCCCATGGCGGCCTTGAGGCGCTCGAACCGGTTGATCACGTCGGCCAAGGCGAAATAGAGCGCCCGCAGGCCCAGCACCGCGAAGATGTTCGAGGTGTAGACCACGTAGGGGTCCGTGGTGATGGCGAAGATCGCCGGCACGCTGTCGATCGCGAACATCACATCGCTGAGCTCGACCAGCACCAGGGCCAGGAAGAGCGGCGTGGCCGTTAACCGGCCGGTGTCGGCCCGGACGAAGAAGCGGCTGCCGTGCAACTCCTTCGTCACCGGCAGGCGGCCGATTATGAACCGATAGAGGGGATTGTTGAGCGCGTCGGCGGCCGCGCTGTGCGGGCGGCTGAGGCGCCAGCCCGCATAGAGCAGGAAGGCACCGAACACCGGCAGCACCCAGGCGAACTCGTGCACGAGCGTAGCGCCCAACCCGATCAGCAGCGCTCTTAGGACGAGGACGCTCAGAATCCCCCAGAACAGCACGCGGTGCTGGAGCTCGCGCGGGACCAGCAGCATGCCGAAAATGGCCGAGATGACGAAGACGTTGTCGAGGGAGAGGCTCTTCTCCAGCAGATAGCCGCTGAAGAAGGCCGCGCCGGCGTCCGACCCGAGCGTCGCCCAGGTCCAGATGCCGAAGGCCACGGCCACCAGGATGTAGGCGCCGCTGAGAAGGAGGCTCTCCTTAAGGGGGATCTCGCGGCTCTTGCGGTGCAGCACGCCGAGGTCGAAGGCGAGCAGCCCGATGACCACGGTCACGAAGATCGCCCAGAGCCAGAGGGGCTTGTCGAGGAATTCGGCGGTCCAGATCATTTCTTCCTACGCTCCCGCCGCGCCGAGGGGCTGCGCACCTGCTGACGCACGGCGCGGTAGTCGGCGGCGGCGTTCGGATCGAATTGCTCGAGGGCGTCGATCAGCGCATCGAGGTGCGAGACGGCTTCGAAGTCGGTGAGGTCGCGCGCGTCGGCCCACTCCAGGCCCAGGGCGTCGTTGGCCCAGGCGAGCAAGATGATGCGCTTCTGGTCGTCGCGCAGGCCGGGGTGCGCGATCACGTCGGCCGGTCGGGAGAAGGACGAGGCCGGATCGATGAGCGCGTCGGCGAAGGCCGCTGCAGCCATCGGCCGGGCGACCTCCGCGACCTGCTGTTTAGCGCGATTGACCATCGACACGCTAACGTCCCGTCTCGACACAACAATCCTTCGAAAGGCGATGTAGAGCGGGGCAGGGGGCGCGCAAGGCGCGCTATTCGGCCAGGCGTTGCAGCATGTCCTCGGGCGGCCGGGCGACAAGGGTGAGCCCCAGGCGCAGGCGCTGACCGGTGCGGAACAGCTCGAGCGCGATTCGGTCACCCGGCCGCTTGCCGGTGACGGCGCGGGTGACGGCTTCGGCGTCCTCCATGTCGCGGCCGTCGACCTTGAGAATGGCGTCGCCCGGCTTGAGGCCGGCGACCGCCGCGGGCCCGCCGGGCGTGACGCTCGCCACCAGCGCGCCCTTGGGTTCGGAGAGGCCCAGCGCCGCGGCCGCGTCGGGGCTGATGTCCTGCAGGGCCGCGCCCATGTAGCCCCGTTCGATCGGTCGCCGCGCGATGAGCCGTTCGGCGATGGAGCGGGCGGTGTCGGCCGGGATGGCGAAGCCGATGCCGACGTTGCCGCCGGACGGGGAGAGGATGGCGGTGTTGACGCCAACGAGCTGGCCTTGCGCATCGAAGCTCGGGCCGCCCGAGTTGCCTCGGTTTATGGGCGCATCGATCTGCACATAGTCTACGAACGAGGAGCCCAGGTCCCGTCCGTAGGCCGAGACGATGCCCGCGGTGGCCGTCGCGCCCAAGCCGAAGGGATTGCCGATGGCGATCACCCAGTCGCCCACCTTCGGCGAGCCGGCCCGCTTCAGGTCGACATAGCTGAAGCGTCCGCCCGACACCTTCAGGACGGCCAGGTCGGTGGCGGGATCGCTGCCGATCAGCCGCGCCCGCAGGCGGCGCTCGTTGTGCAGGACGACTTCGATCCGTTCGGCGCCCTCCACCACGTGGTGGTTGGTGAGCACATAGCCGTCCTCGGTGATGAAGAAGCCCGATCCGGAGGACATCCGCCGGGTGGGGGGGACGAGCTCAGGGTTCAGGAACGGTAGGTCCGGCAGCACCAGCATCGGCGGCGAGGGGGCGCCCTCGGCGTAAATCGACACCACGGCGGGCGCGACCCGCTCGATGACAGGCGAGAAGCTGTCCGGCGCCCCGCCCCGGACGAGCGGCGCCGCGGCCGTATTGACCCGGCCGTTCGACGGCCAGTGGGTGGCGATCAGCGCGCCGCCCAGCGCGGCCGCCAGCAAGGCGAGCGCCAAGGTCAATATCCGCCAAGCCCGAGGCGACATGCTCTGTCTCGTGGTCGATCAAGTTTGAGGCGACGCGCGCCTGCGCCGCCGCGTCGGCCCAGCAAACGCCCAAGGCGCAGGTTCGGTTTCGCACGTCTTCCCCGCGCCGGCGCCCGCCCTAAATCGCCGCCATGAGACCTGAATTCGGAAGCGAGGAAAGGCCATGATCTCGGATATGGAGTTGAAACAGCGGGCCGAGGCGGAGATCGCAGCGGCCCTCGGCGACGACGCCTGCGATCTCGGGGTCGCCGTGAAGGATTCCGTCGCCACCCTGAGCGGCTTCGTGAGGAGCTATTCGGACGCCTGCATCGCCGAGCACGCCGTGCGGAAGGCCGGCGCGCGCGGCGTCGCCAATGAAATCGAGGTTCGCCTGCCGCTGCTCGACCGCCGCAGCGACCCGGACATCGCGCGTGCGGCGCTGAAGGCGCTGGAAGCGGAGGACCTCGGCGTCGCCGAGCGGATTTTCGTGCGCGTGAAGGACGGCGTTTTGACCCTGGACGGGACGGTCGACAGCCCGGCCCAGCGCCTCGCCGCGGCGCGCGTCGTTCGCCGCCTGAAGGGCGTGAAGGACCTCCAGAACCAGCTGCGCGTCGAAGAGCGACCCGCAGAACCTCAGGCGGCGCCGTCGTCCGAGCCGGACCCGACCGTTCGCGCACCGGAGGAGCCGCGATCGTTCGCCGGCCCCGGGGTGAAGGACCCCGCCACCCTTGCGACCCACGTGCGCGAGGCGGTCGGCGTCGTGGACAGCCTCGAGGAGCTGGAGGAGCTGGTGAACCAGCTGACCACCCACGGGGTGGACCGCACCGACATCAGCCTCATGGGCTCCTTCTCGGCGGTCTTCCACAAGCTGAAGAAGGTCTATCGCCGACCTGACGAGGTGGCGGACCTGCCGGACGTGCCGCGCCGGGCGCTGGTCACCCGCGACGACGTCTTCGTCGCCACGCCGCTCGTCTTCGGCACCCTGCTGACCGTCGGCAGCTTCGGCGCGGCCCTGCCGATCGTCGCCTCGGGCGGCGCCTTGGCGGCCGCTGTAGCGGCCGCGATCGGCGGCGGCGCGGCGGCCGGCGCCCTGGCCCGCATCATCCGCGACAAGGTGGTCAACCCGCGCGACGCTGCGCGTCTGGAGGATGACCTGACGAGCGGCGGCCTGGTGGTGTTCGTGCGGGTCGACACGCCGGACGAGGAAGCCCAGGCGCTGAAGATCATGCGCGATGTCGGCGCCGACAATGTGCACGTGCACGAGATCGACATCCGGCGGACCCGGGAGGACGTGCCTCTCGGGGCCGTTCAACCTCTGCTGGGTGAGGCGCTTCCGCAGGCGGAAACAACGCGGTAGCGAGATTTCGGGAGGCCGCGCCGGCTGGCGCGGCCTATTCCCATGTGGTCTATAGTGCACGGAAGTTCAGCCGCTAAATCGTATCGGGGGCCACGCCTGCACCCCGTAGGGGTTCAGGAATGATGGATGCTGTTTCGCAGGAGCTCGAAGACGATCGCCCGGTGCCATCGGGGATTGCCGGACTAGACGAGATCCTGGCGGGCGGATTTTCCCGCGGGAGCGTGCACCTGATCGAAGGCTCGCCTGGCACGGGCAAAACGACATTGGGCCTGCAGTTTCTGCTCGACGGTCGTGAACGCGGCGAGCGCTGCCTTTATGTCACCCTGTCGGAGACGAAGCGTGAGCTCATGCGTTCGGCGCGGACGCACGGCTGGAGCCTGGACGGGATCGAGATCTTCGAACTGGTCCCCCCCGAACTGACGCTCGATCCCGAACAGGAACAGACTCTGGTCTACGCCTCGGACCTGGAGCTCGGTGAGACCGTGGCGATGGTGCGGAAGGAAGTGGAGCGGGTGAAGCCCGACCGCGTCATCTTCGACAGCGTCTCCGAAGTCCGTCTCCTGTCCCAGGGCTCGTTGCGGTACCGCCGCCAGGTCCTGGCGCTGAAAAACTTCCTGTCGATGCAGAACTGCACGACCCTATTCCTCGACGATCTGACCCAACAAGCTGAAGAAACCAGCCTGCACAGCATGGTGCACGGGGTCGTGCGGCTCCATCAGACGGCTTTGCAGTTCGGCGGCGACCGCCGGCGGCTGCAGATCGCCAAGCTGCGCGGCCGCGAGTACAAGGGCGGCTTCCACGACTTCGTTATCCGCAAGGGCGGCCTGCAGGTGTTCCCGCGCCTCATCGCCGCCGAGCACGACACGGACATCGGGGCGACGCCGGCGGTGACAACCGGGATCGCCGAGCTCGACGAGCTTCTGGGAGGCGGCTTGTCGCGCGGCACCAGCACCCTGATCATGGGTCCGTCCGGAACCGGCAAGTCCTCTCTGACCCTGCAGGTCGTGGCGGCCGCCCTTGAGCGGGGTGAACGCGTCCTGATGGTCTCCTTCGACGAGACCCGCCGCGTTCTGCTCTCCCGGGCGCAGGGCCTCTCGATTGACCTCGAGGCCGCCGCCATGGAGGGGCGCCTGGCGCTGGAGCACGTCGATCCGGCTGAGCTTTCGCCCGGCGAGATGATGGGCATGATCCGGCGGCACGTCGAGGCCGGGGCGCAGATGGTCGTCCTGGATTCGCTCACCGGCTACCAGAACGCCATGCCGGAGGAGAGCCATCTCATCCTCCATATGCATGAGCTTCTGAGTTACCTGGGCCAGCAGGGCGTGGTCACCCTGCTGGTGCTGGCCCAGCACGGCTTGGTCGGCCCTATGCAAAGCCCCGTCGACCTTACATACATCAGCGACACGGTGCTGCTGCTGCGGTTCTTCGAGGCGGGCGGCCGGATCAGACGAGCCTTGTCGGTGATGAAGAAGCGCACGGGGCCACACGAGGAGACCATTCGTGAGTTCCGCATCGGTTCGGAGGGTTTGCGCGTCGGACCGGCGTTGGAGCAATTCCACGGCGTCCTGATGGGCGTCCCGGCGTTCTCAGGCCCCACCTCCACCCTCCTGGAGCCGAAAGCGGATGAGGCCTGACCCGGTCCAGGATCCGCTGCTGGTCTTCTGCCCGGTCGGCCGTGACGGCCGTGTCGCAGTCGAGTTGCTCCGCAAAGGCGGCCTGCCGGCGCGCGTCACCGACAGCTTCGATCCTCCGGGCGGCTACACGGACACAGGCGGCCTGCTGGTTGCGGAGGAGGCCTTCGAGCGGGCCGATCCGGAGCCGCTGTTTGCTTGGCTGAAGAGCCAGCCGCCCTGGTCGGACTATCCGATCATCCTGCTGCGCAACCGCGACAGCGGCGTCACCCCGCAGGTCGAAGCGCGGCTTGGCCGGCTCGGTAACGTGACCATCCTTGAAAGGCCGCTGCACCCGACCAGCCTGGTGAGCGCGGCCAGCGCGGCCCTGCGCGCGCGGCTGCGCCAGCGCGAGGCTGAGGCCTATCTTCTCGAGCGCCTGCGGGCCGGCGAAGCCCTGCGCGAAATGGAAGGCCGGTTCCGCAACCTCGCCGACAGCGCGCCAGCCCTGATCTGGATGTCCGACGCCGACGGCCAGGTGATCTACGCCAACCGGCGGCATGCCGACGTCTTCGGGCGGCCGGCCGACACCTTCACGGGGGCCGGGTGGCTGAGCGCCGTCATCGAGGAGGACCGAGAGGCGGTGCAGGCCGCCTGGCGCGAGGCCCGCGTGGCCCGGGAGAGCGCGAGCTTCGAATACCGGGTTCTCGACCGCGACGGACAGCTCCGTTGGCTGCACTGCGAGGCGGCGCCGCGCGGAAGCGACGGGACCTACATCGGCCACGTGGCCTCGGCGACTGACGTGACCGACGTGAAGCTCTCGGCCGAGCAGCTGGAGCGCCGCGTCGAGGAACGAACCGCCGAACTCGCCGCGGCGAACCGCCAGCTCCTGGCGGAGATCGCCGAGCGCGAAAAGATGGAAGCGACCCTGCTGAAGATGCAGCGCCTGGAGGCGGTCGGCCAGCTCACCGCCGGCATCGCCCACGACTTCAACAACCTGCTGCAGGTCATCGTCGGCGGGCTTGGCACGGTTGAGAAAGGCGGCGATGCCGCGAAGGTTCAGGCGCGTATCCAGATGATGCGCCAAGCCGCTCAGCGCGGCGCCACGCTCACCAAGCAACTGCTCGCCTTCTCGCGCCGGCAGAAGCTCGCGCCCCAGTCGGTGAACCTCAACGAGGCGCTGGAGGGCATGCAAGGGCTGCTGCAGGGCGCCATCGGCGGCAGCATGGCGCTCGAGCTGAAGCTCGGGACATCGCTCTGGCCGGCTCTGGTCGACCCGACCCAGATCGAGATGATCGTCCTCAACCTGGCCATCAACGCCCGCGACGCCATGGACGTGGGCGGACGCCTGACCGTGCTGACCCGCAACGTCACCATCAGCGGCGCGCGCGCGCGGGCTGAAGAGCCCGAGCCCGGCGACTATGTGATGGTGGCCGTCAGCGACACCGGGTCCGGTATGCCGCCGGAGGTGTTGGAACGCGTGTTCGAACCCTTCTTCACCACCAAGGGGGTCGGCAAGGGCTCCGGCCTCGGGCTCAGCCAGGTGCTCGGCTTCGCCAAGCAGTCGGGCGGCGGTGTCTCCATCGAGACCGAGCCGGGCAAGGGCACGACGGTGAAGGTGTTCCTGCCCCGCGCCAAAGGCGTCCAGCAGGACGCCTCGGCCTCCCTCCTGGCCGATGGGCTCAGGGCCACCGGCAAGGGCGGGACGGTGCTGATCGTCGACGACGACGAGCTCGTCCGCGAGACCACGGCGCACATGCTGGAGCAGCTCGGCTACCGCGTCGTACAGGCCGGCAGCGGCGGCGCAGCGCTCGAGATTCTCGCCAGCCGCCGCAAGCTCGATCTTCTGATTGTCGACTTCGCGATGCCGGGCATGAACGGCGTCGAGCTCGCCAAGCTCGCCGCCGCCAAGCGGCCCCAGCTGCCGATCCTCTTGGCCACCGGTTTCGCCGATCACAGCGCAATCCAGCACCTGGCCGCCGAACAGGTGCTCACCAAGCCGTTCTCGGAGGCGGAGCTCGCCCAGCGGGTGCGCCGCGCGCTCGAGGATGGCGTCGGCGCCACAGCTTGAAGCGCCGCTGTGGCGGTCTGCAACAGTTTCGCGGCCAGCGCATTTTCCGCGCATGACTCGTCGCTTTGTGGTCGCCAAGCTTCGGGGCTCGCAGGACGTCTCCGGCATCATTCTTCCGGAGAGCACCGATCGCGCGCAGGTGCTGCAACGCGCGGCCGAGCTCCTCTCGCACCTAACCGCCTCGCGCGTGCGGCCAAGTGACATCGAGTTGCTGCCTTACTTCCCGCCTGAGCGCGACCAGATCCGGCTCGCCTCCTAGCCTTTATCGGGCATGCCGATGACGGCCCAGGTCACGGCCATCCAGCAGGCGCCCTCCTGCATCCTCGGGGAAGGGCCCTTCTGGGACGCGGGCGCAGGCCGGCTCCTGTGGGTCGACATCGTCGGACGGCAGGCTTACGCGTTGGATTCCAAGACAGGACTGATCCGGCAGTGGGCGACGCCGCAGCTCGTCTCGGCCGCCGTGCCCGCGCGGTCCGGCGCGCTGATGCTGGCGATGCAGGACGGCGTCTATCGCTTCCATCCCGAGCAGGAAGCGCTGGGCCTGTTCTGCCGCGCCGACGCCGATCCGGAGAACCGGTCCAACGAGTGCCGCTGCGACCCGCAACGCCGCCTCTGGCTTGGGACTATGCAGAACAACATCGCTCCTGACGGCGCCCCACAACCGGTCACCCGGTTCACCGGCGGCCTCTTCGTCGTGGGGCCGGACGGCCGCAGCCGTCGCCTTCTGGACGACATCGGCGTCGCCAACACCCTTGCCTGGAGCCCCGAGGGCGAGCGGCTCTATTTCGCCGACAGCCGCCGCAAGCTGATCTGGCGCTTCCGCTACGATCCGGAAGGGCCGACGCTGCACGACCAGGAGGTGTTCGTCGAGGGAGGCCCCGGCGTGCCGGACGGCTCGGCCATGGACGCGGACGGCTTCCTGTGGAATGCGCGCTGGGGCACCGCTTGCCTGATCCGCTATGCGCCCGACGGCCGAGCGGACCGGATCATCGACGTGCCGGCGCGCCAGCCCTCCAGCTGCACGTTCGGGGGCGAGGACATGAAAACCCTCTACGTGACGACCGCCCGGCACGGCCTGGACGCAGCTTCGGCGGGCCCCTTCGACGGCCGCCTGCTGCAGCTCCGCGTCGAGACGCCCGGTCTGCCGCTCCCGGTCTTCGCCGGGTGAACGCAAGACGCAAGATTGGCCCTTGTGCGCCCAGGGCTTTGACCTAATTCACCCTATGCCGCCGATGTGGCGGCCGAGGAGTTCGTCGGCCGGTGACCTGGCCGGCGCGCCGCACGTGGCGACGCGGCACGGTCCGGTGTCATGGACAGCCGGTCAGGCGGGCGCCCAAGCTTACGTCCCCCCAGCCGGCGGACGCCCGCTCCCCGCGCCGCGGACTCCTCGCGAATTGTCCCAGCAAGGAGGCAAGCGATGGATCGTAAGGACCTCGCCACGCAAGGGGCGAACGACCGCAGTCCCGCCCCTCAGTCGCGTCAGGACTGGCTCGGGCCCGCCTTCGGCGGATTCGGTCCGCTGGTGGGCCTGCGCGACCAGATGAACCGGCTCTTCGATTCCGTCTTCAAGGACCTCACCGCCCAGACCTCGGCCGTGAGCTGGCCGAGCATCGAGGTGCAGGACAAGGACGGCGCCTACCGGATCAGCGCCGAGCTGCCGGGCCTTGACGAGAAGGACGTCGAGGTCTCGCTGCAGGACGGCGTGCTGACCATCCGCGGCGAGAAGAAGGCGGAGACCGAGGACAAGGAGCGGCAATACAGCGAACGCTACTACGGCCGCTTCGAGCGCCGCCTGTCCCTTGGCGAGCTCGACGAGGAGAAGATCACCGCCAGCTTCGACAATGGCGTGCTGACCATCACCGCGCCGAAGTCGCCCAAGGCCGAGGCTCAGGCTAAGCGAATCCCGATCAGCACGGGCCAGACGGTCCACTGATCGGGTGGGCGCCGTTCAGCGCTCCGGACAGCCCCGGGAGACGGTTCTCGCCAGTTCCGCCCTCCTGGGGCTTTCTTTTTTTTTGCGTCGCCCGGCGGCCGGGCCTGCAAAAAAGAAGGGCGCCTGATTAGGCGCCCATGAAGATCGCTCCGACGACGAAGCCTATGGCGGCGATGAGGACGGCGATCGCGCTGTAGGCCAGGATCTCCTCCTCCTTCGACATGCCCGACGTCGCCGTGCGGGTCTTGGTCTCGGCCATCCGGTCTCACCTCCTTTCCATGGCGGTTATGGGGTCACCTCAGTCCCGACGCTGGCCGAACAGGGACAGCAGGAATTGGAAGAGGTTGATGAAGTTGATGTAGAGGCTGAGCGCGCCGTAGCTGGTGGCCACCCCGCGCGCGGCCTCGTTCCCGCCGAGCTCGTAGTAGCTCAGCTTGAGGCGCTGGGTGTCGTAGGCGATCAGGCCCGCGAACACGAACACGCCGATCACGCTGACCGCGAACTGCACGGCTTCCGAGCGCAGGAACAGGTTCACCAGGCTCGCGATGATCAGGCCGATCACGCCGACGATCAGGAAGGAGCCGAAACCGGTGAGGTCCTTCTTGGTCGTGTAGCCCACGAGGCTCAGCGCCCCGAAGGCGGTGGCGGTGATCAGGAACATCGAGGCGATGGAGGCGCCGGTGTACATCAGGCCCACCACGCCCAGGGACGCCCCGATGAAGGCGACGATGGTCCAGTAGAGGGCGCTCGCCGCGCCGCTGGTGGGGTTTCGCATCGCAAACCCCGAAACCAGCAGGATGCCCAGCGGGGCGAAGGCGACGATCCAGCCCAGCGGGGTCATGCCGGCCAGACGGCCATCGGCGCCTACCACGAACATCAGGTCGCGGATCGGCGCCACGCTCGAGGTCAGGTAGGCGAGGGCGGCCGAGACGACCAGACCCAGGGCCACCTTGTTGTAGACCCCGATCATGAAAGATCGAAGGCCCGCATCCACGGCCATGTCGGCGCGCTGAGCGGGTATCGATCCGTATCGGCTTCTATAAAGATCGCTCATTGCTGAAGGTCCCTAGATTGAAGAGGTCTTCCTCCAGCTTTTTGAATCTAGGACGAGCCTGCGGACGCACAAGACCACGCTTCAGGCGAGGTATTGCCCGCCATTCACGTTCAGCGTCTCTCCGGTGATGAACCCTGACTCGTCGGCCGCGAGGAAGGCTACGCAGCGGGCGATCTCTTCCGGCTGCGCCAGGCGTCCCACGGGGATCTGCGCGATGATCTCGTCGAGCACGGCCTTCGGCATGGCGGCCACCATCTCCGTGTCGGTGTAGCCGGGCGAGACGGCGTTCACCGTGACGCCTTTGCGCGCGCATTCCAGGGCCAGGGCCTTGGTGAAGCCGAGGACGCCGGCCTTGGCCGCCGCATAGTTGGTCTGGCCGACTTGGCCCTTCTGCCCGTTGACCGACGCGATGTTGACGATCCGGCCGTAGCCGCGGTCCCGCATCCCGGGGAGGACCTGACGCGTGACGTTGTAGAGACCGGTCAGGTCCACCGCGAGCACGGCGTCCCAGGCGTCCGGCTCCATCTTGTGCAGCATGGCGTCACGGGTGACGCCGGCGTTGTTGACCAGGATGTCGACCGGTCCCAGCTGCGCCTCCACTTCGGCGACGGCGCGGGCGCAGGCCTCCCGGTCGGCGACATCGCAGGACACCAGCGGCATGGCCAGATCGGGCCTGGGGTCCGAGGCCGGCCGGACGTTGAGGCCGGCCACGCGATGGCCCTCGGCCGCCAGCCGTTCGCAAATGGCGCGGCCGATGCCCCGGCCGGCGCCGGTCACGAGCGCCACGCGGCCCATGGTCAGCGCTCCATGACATAACGCCCGGGCGCAGCCTCCACCTCGGCAAGGCCGCCGAGCGGCCTAGCCTTGGCGGGCTGGCGGTCCGCAGGCCCGGACCGGTCGGCGAGCCAGCCGGTCCAGGCCGGCCACCAGGAGCCCTCTTGCCGCGGCGCGCTCTCGACCGCCTGAGGCGGCATGTAGGGCGATCCGGCCGAGGCGGTCACAATGCGATAGTAGGCCTTGGGCTTGCCCGGCGGGCTGACGACACTCGTGTTGTGTCCGCCGCCGGTGAGAACGAAGGTGCGCTCGCCCGAAGCGTGGAGCTCGAGGCGCTGCACCGAGCGCCAGGGCGCAATGTGGTCGAGCTCGGCGCCCAGCACGAACAGCGGCGTCCGAAGATCCTTCAGACCGATATAGGCGCCGTCGACGATCATCTCGCCGCGCGCGAGGCGGTTCTCTAGATAGCAGCCGCGCAGATATTCGACGTGCATGCGCGCCGGCATGCGGGTCGTGTCCGCCAGCCAGGTCTCCAGGGGACCCGCCGCGGCCGACTCACCCTTGAGATAGCGGTTCACGATCCGTGGCCAAAGCATGTCGTTGGCGCGCAGCCCGTAGAAGGACAGCGCCATCTGCCAGCCCTGGAGCACGCCCTGCGCCTGCATTGCGGCCTCCAAGGCGGCCACGTCAGCGTCGGTGAGGAGCTTGCGGTAGTCGCCGGCGTCCTCAAAGTCGGTCTGCGCGGCCAGCAGGCTTACGGAAGCCAGCGCCGGGTCCCCGAGCCGGCCGCGCCGGGCGGCCTCGATGGCCAGCAGCGTCCCGCCCAGGCAGTAACCGACCGCATGTACGGGCGCACCGCAGATTGATCGCGCAAACTCGATGGCGGTCTCCACGCCCTCGCGCCGGTAGTCGTCCAGGGCGAGCTCGCGGTCCTCGGCGCTGGGGTTGCGCCACGAGATGGCGAAGACGGAGAAGCCTTGCTCGAGCAGGTGACGGACGAGGGACGTCTCCGGCGTCAAATCCAGAATGTAGAACTTCATGATCCACGCCGGCACGAGCAGGACCGGCTCCGGCCGCACGCTCGGGGTGACCGGATCGTACTGGATGAGCTCCATGAGGCGGTTGCGGAAGACGACCTTGCCCGGCGTGGCCGCCAGGTCCTTCCCGACCTTCAGCACATCCTCGCCGGCAAGCGGCTTGCCCTCCAGAAGCCTGCTGGCGTCCTCGAGCCAGAGCGCGGCGCCGCCCAGGAGCGTGCGGCCCCCGCTCCTCGCCGCGGCGGCCAGCACCTCTGGGTTGACCCACGGTTGGTTGCTGGGGGACAACGCCCCGAGGCTCAGCAGACCCAGATGTTCGACGCGGCGGCGATCCTGTTCGTCAAGGCCCGGTAAAGGCGCGCACCCAGTTCGCCAGAGGCGCTCGAGTAGGAGCTGTGCTTGGGCCAGCGCTGAGAAGGGTGACGCCTCCCATCCCGCGCCAGCGAACCGCTTGTCGTCGCGGTCGGGCTGGAACGCCCACTGGCCGCGCGCCGCAGGGGCGGTCCCAATGGCGGCTGCGCCGCGGGCCAGCGCCGCGACGAGCTCGCCAAGGCGCTCGGGACGTCGGCAGACCTGCTGCGCCCAATTGGCGAAGGCCGCCATCGTAGGCGCGGGATCCACACCGCCGGTCGCGCAGGCCAGCGCCTGCCGCAGCGCGTCGGGCCAGGCCGGCGATTGAGCATCGGCGACCTTGTCGGCCGCCTCTTGAGAGGAAGCATCGAAAGCCACGGTTCACCTCGATTTCGCAGATGCGAAATGGGTCAAGCCGCGATCCGGTCAAGAGGTCTAGACAGGCGCCGCCGCCGCCCTAGCTCTTTGGCCGGAGAGCTCCCATGGAGGACGTGCTCATCGACGTCGAGCAGTGGCTGCGGGCGGGGGTCGGCTGGGCCGGACCCGCTCTGGCGATCGCTGCGCTCCTGGAATCGCTCGTGGTGGTGGGCGCCGTCGTGCCTGCGACCCCGGTGCTGGTGGCCATCGGCGGGGTGATGGCCGCAGGGCATGCGCCGCCGACCCTGCTCGCCTGGGCGGCCGCCGGCGCCTTCACGGGCAACTGGACCTCGTTTGAATTGGGGGCCGCCGCGCGCCGGCGAAACCTGCGGCTCCCCAGTCGTCTTGGGGATCAGGTCGGCCAGGTGACGGAGGGCCTCTTCGCGCGCTACGGGCCCGCGGCGATCATCATCGGCCGCTTCCTTGGCCCGGCGGCCTCGATCGCGCCGTTCGCGGCCGGCTGGAGCTCCATGCGCCGCTCGCGTTTCCTGCTGGCGAACGCCGCGACCTGCATACTCTGGCCATCGGTGATGGCCAGTCTTGGCTACTTCGGGGTGGAGGCGGTCCTGGCGCTGTAGACCGCGGCCGTCGCGATGGCCCGCTCCTTAGCTGGCGGCGCCGGCGTCCAGCCCTGTCCGCACACCCGGCCGTCAGGCGTCGAGGGCGCGATAGGCCTCCTCCGCGACGACGACCAGTTCGTCGAGCGGCAGATCCCGTGGCGTAACGACGGGACGCTCAGGGATCGCGCCGATGGGCGCTTCGAAGCTCTTGAGGATTTCGATCTCGGGTTTTTCCATGTCGGGCATCGTTCGCTCCCAAGGATGGTGTCTGACGATCAGGATATAGGGCGCGCCTCGGCCAAGGCAGGGTCCGAGGGGCCGCGCCGGCCGGCTGGAAGCAGGAGCAGCTTGCGACCCGCCCGCGCCAGCCGCCCCGCCTCGCAGAGTTTTCGCACCTCTCGGCTTGTGGTCTCGGGCGACAGGCCGAGGAAGTCGCTGAGCTCGATCTGGCTCAGGGGGAGGGGGCAGGGCGCCGCGCCCGCCACCAGCCGCTGCGAAAATGCGTCCAGGCAGGCGGCGATCCGCTCGGCGGCGGGCAGGCCGCGGATGCAGAGCACGTGCTGGGCGAAAGCGCGATAGTGGCCAAGGCAGCGCTGGGCGACCTGCATCAGCGGATCGGCCTGCCCCTTCGTCGAACGGACGAAGGCTGCGCTCGAATAGGCCATGAGTTCGAGGTCCGTGCTCGCCTCGGCGGTGCAGTCCCGGACGTCGAGCGCGAAGCCGAACAGGTCGCCTGGAAAGCAGAAGCCGACGATCTGCCTGCGGCCATCGCTCGAGTAGAGCAGGAGACGCACGCAGCCAGCCTCCACACGGTAGAACGTCGTGGCGGCCTCGCCTTCCTGGTACACCGTCTGCCCTCGACAGCGTCGCACGCGCCAGCCGACCATGTCGCCCGCGTTAGCGCCCAGGGGATCTGCGCTGAAGGTTCGGGATTGCGGCCAAAGCGGGATGGCGACGGACGATGGGCCGTCTGAGTGGTCGCCGGCAAACGCCCGGGCTGCAGCCGTCGAGGCAATCATGGGAGCGTCCTTCCTCCACGGACTCCCGGGAAGAAGACCACCTCCTGCCCCGTGCATTATATTGCAACGTCCCAAGGCGCCGGCCGTTCCTCAGGCCGCGCGAAACGCGGTGGATCGGTCCTGGTGATCGCCACCCTGGCGCAGACGTCCGGCCGCTCTATTTCTGCAGTCGGCGCCCTCTTGAGACTTGGCTTCAGGGGATGGGACTTGACTGACGATCCATACAAGATCCTGGGCCTGAACCGTCAGGCTTCGCAGGACGATATTCAGAAGGCCTATCGAAAACTCGCCAAGAAGCATCACCCGGACCTCAATCCGGGGGATCGCTCGGCGGAAGAGAAATTCAAGCAGGTATCCCAGGCCTATGACCTGCTGGGCGACGAAGAAAAGCGCCGCCGGTTCGACCGCGGCGAGATCGACGCCCAGGGCATGGAGCGGCCGCAGCACCGCTATTATCGCGAGTACGCCGACGCCGGCGCAGACCACCCCTACGCCAGCCGCGCGGGCTTCGACGACTTCGCCGATAGCGACGACATCTTCTCGCAATTCTTCACGCGAGGCGGCGGAGACCGGTTCCGCAATGTCCGGATGCGCGGGGGCGACATCCGCTACCACCTGCGGGTCGATTTCCTCGACGCCGTGCGCGGCGCGCGTCGCACCCTCACGCTTCCGGACGGTTCCCCGTTGGATATCGAGATCCCGGCCGGCGTCGAGGACGGCCAGGTGCTGCGGGTCCGCGGCAAGGGCGCCCCCGGGCTGAACGGCGGCGAGCCGGGAGACGCCTTGATCGAAATGGAGATCGGCGAGCACCCGGTGTTCCGGCGCGAGGGCCGGGACATCCACGTCGACCTCCCGATCTCGATCGACGAGGCGGTGCTGGGCGGTAAGGTGGAGGTGCCGACGCCCACCGGAAACGTGACCATGACGGTGCCCGCCGGGGCCAGCAGCGGGCGAACGCTGCGGCTCCGGGGAAAGGGCGTCCAGGGCCGAACCAAGGGCGACGAGTTGGTGCACCTCAGCGTCGTCCTGCCCGAACGCGTCGATCCGGAGCTGGAAGACTTCATGCGGCGCTGGCGCGAGCAGCACCGCTACGACCCGCGCCGTCCGATGAAGGGAGCAGGGTGATGTTGGGCGAAACCGAAGTAATCAGGCTGATCCAGGGTCTCAGCCGGCGTCGGCTCAGGCAGTGGGTGCAGGCCGGCTGGGTGCTGCCTGCGCGGGGCGAGCGGGGCGCAAGCTTCAGCGAGATCGACGTCGCGCGGGCCCGGCTCATCCTGCACCTGCAGCGGGACATGAAGATCGGCGCTGACGCCGTGCCGATCGTGCTCTCGCTGATGGACCAGGTCTATGGGCTGCGCCAGGAGCTCCGGCGGCTGGCGCGCGCCGTGGAAGCCCAGCCGGATAAGGTCAAGCACGCGATCTTGCGTTCGGCGGGCGGAGGCTCGTCTCGGTGAAACTTTCGCGGGCTCGTCGCATCGCTGCACTTGATCCCCATCAAGTCCACGGCGGGCGACCGCGGCAGCATCCGCGGGGATGGAGCCGATGATGACCATGCTGCAGGCAACCGACACCGCGGCGGCGAGCGACGCCGCCCTGGAGTCCTCAGACCGGCCGGCCGGAAACCCCGCGAGGGGCGTAGGCCAGCCGGACGTCACGCTGTTCGAGGTGGCGCCGGAGGGGCGTTCCTGGCTGATCAAGCATAACCGCGGCGTGCTGGGTCGTGTGTCCGACAAGGCGGAGGCGATCCAAATCGCCATCGGGCTCGCGGCCTGGTGCGAGTCGGAAGGGAGGCTGGTGAGCATCCAGGCGAACTAGGTGTCGGCGGCGCGTGAGTTCGACCATTCCATATTGGGCCTGATCGCCGATCTCGGCGGCACGAACGCGCGGCTCGCCTTGGTGGACCGCAGCGGGCGCGTGCACGCGCGGCGGGCCTACCGCGCCGCCGAGTTTACATCGGTCGCGGACGTCCTCGGGCGCTACCGCGAAGACGCCGCCGTCCCGGCCTTCCCGCCGGCCGCCGTGCTTGGGGTCGCCGGACAGGTGGCCGACGGGCGCGCTCGGTTCACGAACCTGGACTGGGAGGTCGATGCGCGCGCGCTCCGCGAGACCTTTGGGTTCAGGACACTGGAGCTCATCAACGACTTCGTGGCCCAGGCTCTGGCCGTGCCGGAGTTGGCGGACCAGGACTTGCGGCCGCTGGGTCGGCCGCGCTCGCGCCAGCCTGGGGTGGTCGCGGTGATCGGCGCCGGCACCGGCTTCGGCGGGGCCGTCTTGGTCCCCGCCCGTGACGACGACATCCCCATAGCGTCCGAAGCCGGCCACACCGGCTTCGCGCCGACGGACGACGTGGAGCTGGATCTATGGCGATGCCTGAAGGCGCGTCATGGCCGGGTTTCGATCGAGCGGGTCCTTTCAGGGTCGGGGCTGGTCGCGATCTATGAGCGATTCTGCGAGGCCCGCGGCAGCCACCCGGCAGCCGCCCAGCCCACGCAAGTCGTGGCCGCGGCCGAGGAGGGGCACACTGTGGCGCGGGAGGCGCTGGAGCGTTTTGTCATGATCTACGGACAGGTCGCCGGCGACCTTGCGCTCACCTTCGGCGCGTCGGGCGGAGTCTATCTCTCCGGCGGCATCGCCCCGAAGATCTATGAGTGGCTGAACACCGGCGCCTTTCGGACGGCGTTCGAAGGCAAGGGCCGGCTCACCGCCTACCTGCTGAAAACGCCCACTTTCCTGGTGACCCATCCCGATCCGGGCCTGCTCGGCGCCGCGCGTCGGCTGCGCCAACTCCAAGCCGAAGCGGGGCCGAGCGCCCTGGATAGCTAGCCGAGTTCGAGCGAAGTTGGACGCTAGGGAACGGGTCGCAGAGCCGGCACCACGAAGTGCAGCGCGCGCTGTCCGTGAGCGCGATGCACCACGATTTCGCAGGCTGAGCCACTCTCAGCTAAGCTCTCTGCAAGCTTCACCGCAGCAGCCTCCGCCGAGGAGCTGTCCTTGAACAGCTGCTCGTCCGTCATGACATCCGAGGCTAACGCCCAGCCGAAATCCGCCTGATTGATGGTGATGCGTTGCATGGGTGACTTTTCCCATCGGCGGACTGTGGATAGCGCCATGCGGCGCTGAACCCGGCGTCCAAGAGCTCGGTTTCGCTGAGGCGGGACTCCCTACATTGCGCGCCTAGTTCGGGGCCGGCGTGACGCCCGGTTGCAGGCCCGTCGTAAAGCGTGGCGTAGTGGCGCGCCATGGTGAGCGCGGAGAAGCGGGTCTCGAAACGTGCGCGCACCCCGGTCCGCCGCAGCTCGCCGATGCGGCCGACGGCGGCCACGGCCGCGTCCAG